>Ga0209611_10002515_pt1 | contig 32263 bp, 37 predicted proteins | sample S1TSphgellanicum_3_FD_187693 | JGI IMG/M metagenome (GOLD analysis project Ga0209611, IMG submission 187693) | Host-associated microbial communities from peat moss isolated from Minnesota, USA - S1T2_Fc - Sphagnum magellanicum MG (SPAdes) (version 2) | ecosystem: Host-associated > Plants > Peat... | reverse complement strand
CAGACTTGTCAACAAAGAGATCAGATGTTCTGGGCATGAAGGCGGGCAGGAACCTTCCTACTAACTTGCACTTAATTCAGGTTTGGTCCTTGCAGAGACGTTTGTGTAACAAGAAAGGAAATGTCTATTTTAGGTTCACTTTTAGAGCATTAATTTTATATTGAAATATTAATAACTAAAAAAAAACAAATCCAAAATCCTTCCTCCAACTGGATTTTTTAACCCTTGTCCAGTATACTAGACAAGAGTTATTGGATCTGTTTACTAATATACAAAGGGTGTTGAATAGGCAGAAAAATGCCTAGCCACCGATGAATGTATGATGTGCCACATAGGTGTGCAGAAAAATGTTGTGACCAATGAAATTGCTGGATTTGGTGGTCCGTCTGGATTGTTTTTTCTTAGTTATCTTGAGTGAACTAACAAACAGACAATTAAATATGTAATAAGGTTTGGTGGGTTCGTGAGAATTTTAGGGGATCCATGAAAATGTTAGTAAGGAATCATTATTTTCAATGTTCAGCAGAATAGGGTTGTGTATAAGTTTGAATTTTTTTTAATTTTTTTTTAAAAAAGCAAATGAGATCACCAAATTTGGTGATTTGAATTTGTTTTCTTTCTTATCTGCAGTGAACTAGCAGTTCAATCTGCAAACTATTTACTGACAGGGTTCTAGCACTTTGTTGTCCACTGAGTTTCAGCATTTCATACCCAGATTTAATAAAAATTTCTTTACTTTGCCGACCTCACTCAAAAAGGGGATAGGGGGTGAAAGGAGGCCCAAAGACAGGGTGAAAACAGGGTGACTTTAATGAAAACTCTAGTTAAAAGTTTAAAGCCCAAGAACCTGGCAAAGAATCTGCCGACATTTATTGCCGAAATTAGTTTCATAAATTATTATTTTTACTGTGCAAGTGGATTTGAAAAATAAATTAATTATTTGGCACTCCATAAATAACATATGCTCTTTGACAACACACTTTCTTGTACACACTACACACAAACAAACACAAGACACACACACACACACACACAAGATACACACACTAAAAAGAGAGCTCCATAGTGGGCCTTTTGGCAGTCTTGAAAATTAATCCTCTTGTCACTCTAGAAGTTTGTTGTTGTCTTTGTTGGGTTTTTGTGCTATTTTTTTTCTTTTTTTGTGGTTTGTTGGTGTTGTGTTGTTGGTGCCTTTGTTGGGTCTGTATTTTGGGGGCACTCTGGTATGGAGTTGGTGGAGGGCTATGGGTGGGTGGTCATAGTGCTCATACTGCATTTGATCGAAAACATGTGGATGGCAAGGCAGGTTGGAAATGCTCGCAAAAAGTGAGTGGAGTCATCTCTTTCTCTCTCACAGAACTTTCAGAATTTAGGGGTTGTGAGTGGATCGTTCATGATCAACTGTATCATGAAGAGATCTTTCAGAGTTTTGGGTTGTAAGTGAGTTCTGTGTCATCAGCAGATGTTTCAGAGTTTTGGGTTGTGAGTGAATTGCTTAAACTCATCAGCTGTGCATCATCATAGGGATTTTGGGATTTTGGGTTGTGTGTGTGTGGGATCAACTGCAGGTATAAGGTTTATTATCCAACAATGTATGCATTGGAGAGTGAGAATTCTCAAGCTAAGCTCTTCAACTGTGTCCAGGTGCATTGTGGAAACAGTTTTCTTCAACCCTTTTATTATTGGGATCCGTGGGATTTTTTGTTCCTGATTTTGTTTTGGCTTTTGATTTTCCTGAATAAGCAATTTGGTCTTCGGGTTTTGGTCCATTGATCCTGTTGGATGCGGTATAGAGAGAGGCATGTGCAGCTTCTGTAGGATCTGGATCTAGAGCAGATTCAATGCAGCTGATGATGGCAGTGTCAGTTGCGTTTGTGTTTTCTGTTTTCATTTCTAATCCTGACACCATCTTTCTCTCTTGCAAGTCAATGCATGAGGATGACAAGATCGTGGATATGTTTCAGATACTTTAGATTTCTGGGGAGTTTTTGAATAGTTTTTTTTGCATCACAAGTGTGGCATCTTTTTTGCCAAAAGCTCTAGTAGAGAATAAGTTTTAACCACAGCTGGCTTTTTTTTGGTGGGCTGTCTGCTTCTTGTTTATGGAGCAGAGAGGTCATCAAAATAACATCGAGTTTATGCCAACATTTATCTCACTTCTTCTAGTGGGTGGTCTTCAGGTATGTTAAAAAATGCATTAGCAAATCAGCTCAGCAATCTTTGTCTCCCTTTGGCTTCTTGGTTCTTTTCAGGCATATTGTCTCTTATAGCAGCTTGGCCATTTTAGTCATGCTTCTTCCTGGTCCATTCTTCCTGAAATGGAGGATGGATTGCAGTCTGGTAAGCAGACCCTAGACAGGGTTTTCATACAGATTGTAAGTCATTTCCATGTCCCACAAATATTAGGCTCTAGTTCTCAGATGCTATGACAACACATTTTATGCCATCTCATGCAATTCTAAGTCAGCAGAGTGTTGCTTTCCTGTGTTGTAACAGTATCCAAGAATAGCAGCTGTTTTTGGGCTGGTTTACAACTTCACACGCTACTTCTTTTTCAAGGGCTACTCAACAGGTGATCCTCGCAAGAGGACGGCTGGTGTAGGGTAATAGTCTATCTCATCTCACCCTTGTTTTTTGTCAGAGTTTGAAGGCTGTTTTTGCAGGAAATTGGCACAGGGTAAAAATCATGCATCTCTCTAGCTGGCAGGCAGCAGTTTGCTCTTCTATACTACTCTGACTATTCTGTTTCAAAGTGCTTGCTTGTTGTGTACATTACATTCTCCTTTTCAACTTCATGGAAACATTGCTGACATTTGGTAGCAATGGGACCTTCAATATGAGTGATGTTTGTAAAGTTCTGCAATTGGATCTCGGCTGTGGTAGCAGTGGGACCTTTGATATGAGTGATGTGAGTGATTTTTGTAAAGCGCTGCAATTGGAGCTCAGCTTTGGTTGCAGTGGGGTCTTTGATATGAGTGATGTTTGTCAAGCGTTCTGTACTTGGAGCTCAGCTTTGGTAAGCAATGTTTAAGAGAAAGTAGTATATTTACTTATATTATGAGGTTGATCTGAAACAGGTTACAGTACAATATAGCGCTCCTTGGCTTGCTGGGCTGCTCAATTGGTTTTGTCCTTCATCTGTTCTTTCCAGCTCTTGTCTAGTCAATTCTCAATAAATTGTCTTAAATCTCTGTAAGATGGTGCGAGGTGCGGATGGGGGTCCTGGAGTTTGTATTTTTGCCTTCATACAACCAATTTGTCAGGAGTGGCTTGAAAATAGCCATGGGAAAAGGAATTCATTGTGCTACATGCCAGAAGTTTCAACCACTTCTACTCATGGTACTTAATTGGTGTTTGTGGGATGTCCACATGAACACAATTAGTGTAGGCAATGTTAACAGGAACACAATGTTGGATTTCTGCAGTGTTACTTACTATATATGTAATATACATATGTATATGAAACCTTCAGGAAAATTTAGTTTTTTGTGGTTTTTTTCTCCCTTCTGTATTGGACATTCTTGGGCACAACACTACATGTTTTGGACATGTGGATTGCTAAAGATTTGACAAAGAAAATTTGTGCTTTTCCACTCCTTCAAACTTTGTCTTGTAATTACATGCTGTTTACCTGATGTAGTTTTTTTTTGGGTTTCTTTCCTTATTATCTTATAATCACCCTTAAAAAAAATACCCAACCATGAAAAGGAACAAAACAGAAATAAACATGATTGAAAACTTCAAAACAAATAATAAAACTATTTTAATTACTACTGCATGTTTGAAGACAGTAAAGTATGTTGCCCTAAAAATTCCCTAATAATTGATTGATTTAAAATAAGTCATAACCAGCAAAATAAAATGTCATACTACAATTATTGCATTATTATTATCCGTATGGAGACTGTAGTATGTTGCCCTCAAATAGTGGTGTTGTTGACTTAAAATACGTGAATGTTTTTTGCATAATACTAATTTTCTATCATGGTTTTCTTAACGCAGCAGACCGTCCCATGCGCACTCTACCTAATCTCCACAGAGACTCTTTCTACATCCCCATCCTGTTTTGCTGCTCTTTGGAAAGTGGGTTGATTGCTCTGACGATTCTCAAGAGCCTCCAGATACTGCATCACCAATGGATCTGTCCAGGGACAACCAAATGGAGCCTCATTGCCCGCCACCCATCCTAGATGGCCTCCGAACAGTGTTACTACCAGCAAACAATTCTCGTTCGCCTGTTCTTAACAAACATGTTAGCCTGTGTCATCTCAGCACCTCATGAAATTGGAACATACACCCTAGACCCTATGCATGCACTTTGTCAGCTGTCCCTGAATATGGTTGTCTATTTTAGTACAAAAAACTACTTTAGAAAACACAGCATCCTGCTCTTTCCTTGTGAGGATCTGAGGCCTGAGTAGACCCAACTACAGACCAGGGAAAACATTGCAACAGAGAAAGAAATAGAGTAAAATGGTGAACATGGAGTCCACCTCAATATCTGCTCGAGGAATTCCTCGAGCTGGGGCAATTGGATCATTTTCAGCCTGCACCACCGAGGAACCAGTTGCACAAAGCATCAATTGCTAGACCATTTGCCAAAATTTTGCTGCTGCAATGTCTAGATTATCAAACCCTGACTATACATACTCAATAGTAATCTAGTCATGCATGATACTGCAAGCCACTTCCCTCTCTACTTCCTAGGACTGAATTGGCCACATCCACATCTGACTTTGATCAAGCAACAACAAATCACTTAGGAAATGAAACCAGGAAATTTTCAGAACCATGTATATGTATACTGGGATATTAACAGGTCATGTGAAGAAAGAACATGGGTCCATACCTGAATGCAAAGAAGAGGAATTTTGACGTCCTTGATGGAATGTGCACTGCTTGAATCATAGTAGTAGTCATCCACAGAACTGTAACCAAATGATACTGCCAACCACAATATCCACCATCCAGAAAAAGAAAAAAAAAACTTCTGAAGCAAAGTAGCCACCTGTTTGGACCATAGACCACATGAAAACACATGACCTGACAACTGATTCAGGTGGGAATGACTGAACCAGAAAATCCACAACCTCAACACCTTCACTCAAGCTACACCCACTGAGTGTGCATACAATTCCTCAGGCAATAAATAGCCCAAAGACAGTTACCAAAGCTTTTGCATCCTCACTTACATCCAGGGGAGATTAATGATCTGTATAAGGTCTAGCACTCAGCCAGTGACACCCATCACACTTATCCCATACCTCAATGACCAGAATTGACTGGCATACCTTTGGTTAGGCCATCATCAAAATCTCGTACAGTCTTAGCAACAGTAGCCTTGGGAATGTTGTACTCTCCTCCAATGTTTGTAAATAGAGCAGCATGCCTGTTTGCCATATCATTAGGTCAGTTACCTCAACTTGCACCTGATGTAAACTTTGCCAGCATGCAGAGTAACTGCCACCCACCTTTCAACAATGGATGATAAAGAGACCACTGTCCTACTAGTCCCAGCATAATAATGCATCTTGGAAAACATACTTCTTGAGATTCTTGCGCAAGCCCCTGGCAAGAGCCTTGTCGTACAAGTTGTTGAAACCTTTGTGGAAATCTTCGTCAGCAGCTACCAAATCAAATGGATTGCAAAGTGACACTGCTCCAGATAGTGGGCAATGCTCCCCTTCCTGCAACCAAATACCAATCCAAGACCAACCAACTCCTCCATTTAAGCAGTTATATAATAGGCTACATAGGCATGTAAGCAACCACCACTCCAGCTCCCCCTCATTACAAACAAACCCATCTGTTTAAGAAGAGTGATCTCCAGTCTAACTAAGTTTACCAGGAATCTCTGTTCAGAAAGTGCAAGCCAGATTGAGGCCAGATTATTAGCTCACGAAAGCTCTCCACCACTACATCAGTGAAAGAATGAGAGCTAACCTGTCCTAAATAGCGCACCAAAATGTTGGCTCCAAGCGACCAGCCTGCTGCATACAGTCTAGAGGTTGGAAAGCTTGTACCCACATGCTTCACAACTTGTCGTAAATCTTCAGTAAAAGAAGCTGAGTAAAACTGCATGAGCCAGAGCACCTTACAGTAAAGTGTTCTACACTTGAGAGACAACAAGGTTAAGTCCCTCGGTGGATCCCTAAAAGACCTTAGTACACAAAACCACACTTTTTCTCTAGTTAACAAATGCATCAATGTCCTGGTTTTCAACAAAGGAAAGTGGATAACATTACAAGGAAACAACCCCACCCCCTTGAGCCTGACCAGAAATTTTCAAAAGATTCAGTAGAAACTTGTAGAGAACAGCAAATTGAAAACACCTTCTGACATGTGGAGTGAGTTTCATACATGTCAAAGAGGAAAAGGACTGATCACATGTTAGAAACCATCCAGCAATGATAGAGACACACCTGAGGGGTGGTGACAGGAGAATCTGCACACCCACGACTATTGAAGACAACGACATTCCAGCCATGCTTACATGCACGCCGAAGTAGGTGCCGTACATACGTGTCATCACTTCCACCTGTCAACCCTGGCTAAAGACCCAATCCCCACAAAAAACCCACAGCACTTTCTATTTTATTGTCCTCTCCATCCATCACGACAACAAAGAACTGCCAATTTTTTCTTTCCCAAGCAGCTAGCTCATTTCTATCTCATTCAAGAGTACGAAAGAGACCTCTACCTGGAATGCTTTTCATCAAGACTTTCTCACTATGAAAAGGTTGAATTTCTTTTGGGTTGTCCAGTTGTGAAGATAGATAAACAAATCCCAAGACAGCATAGAAACAGGAGCTTGCTTCACATGCAGAGACACAGCATGCTCCCAAAAGACTTCAGCTCTAAAAACACAGTGTCCAAGCTTCGAACAATCACACAAAATTACAGCTCAAAAAACCCTACAACTACTTGAGCAGAAACCACAAAGGAGGTGGGTGTGCAGAACCAGGAGGATGAGAGTGGCGCCGACGGGATTGTCGATGTCCAGAAGAGGCCAATCCAGTGCTACTGTGCCGCCATCCGCCATCCGCAAACACTCTCTTCTATATTTGATATTGGGAAGAGACCGGAAGAAGGCAGCAAAAATGGTCTCCACATGACGGTTTGTGAGAAGGGGGAAGGGCTTGTAAGGCTTTCTCACTTCACTCAAAGTCTTCACCAGCTCTCCCTCCAGCAAACCAGGACTACCCACAACTTCTGGTAACCTATTCCTTGAACTGGCTCCTCCACCCATGTCGTCACTTAGTCCTGCCGCTCCCACCTCCGCGCTGGCGGCTTTTCCACTGATGGGTCGTAGCCGTATAGCTTGAAGCTGCGTCCTTCTGGGCTTGTGGATCAACAAGTGGTATCCTTCTGCAACTTTCCAGCACTGAACAAAGCTCTTTCCGATCTCATAAACCCTAAACCTGTCCAGACACACGGGTCGTTCCCATCTCCGACTTGAAATCACTCCAGGAGTGTAATATGACGCAACCAATGCATTGTGCGGAGTGCCAAGCACCGCTGCTGAAACAGAGAGCATGGGAATTACAGAATTAGCCCTACAAGCGTGCATCTCCTTCTCTAGTGTAGAGGAGCTTGCAATCCCCGACCCCAACCCTAAGTCATAAGCTTGTTGAGCAATCACTCTGAAGCTTGATCAAGCTTATAGCAACCGATACCAAAAAAATTCTGCCAAATCTTTGAACCAAGAAGGACTGAAATTCTGCAACTCCAGCATTCAACTAAAATCTACGCATTGCTGCTGTTCCTACATCCACGGTTTCGGAGCATGTGAGCCATATTTCTTCAATCTTCGGAGCATCCGAGCTCCGTTTGCTTGCCCCGATCCGTGGTACGAAATTTTCCATAAAGAGCTCCGAGAGCTCGAAATCTGTGCCTGGAACCGGACCCAGGCTCTTTCTTGCTTGTTCGCTTTCCGCAGGCTACAGACAAATTTCACTGTGTTTTTTTATTCATTTTTTTGGCATCGAAAATTTTGCGAAATTTGGCTAAGTAGCACTTTAATTTGGATTCTCATACATTGAACTGAAAAGCACCCATGCATGCTTCTTGCATTTTGTGGATGCTGAAAAAGAGCAAGCCGCCCTTCTTCATTGAGCGGTCCTTCTTCATTAGTGGTGAAGGGTTTAGGGTTTAAGGCATTCCCCTCCTCTTTTGTAGCAAGGGTATTCATATATGGAGCAAAGGTACCTCCTTCTGAATACGTAGAGCACTGCCTGGATTTTTCCTTTGTATTTTCAGCTCCCTTGCATGCCTGAAGAAACCTGTTTTCAGCAAGTGAGACTTTCTGCGGTGGAAGGTACTGGCCAGGCCGTACTGGGATCTTCTGACGAGCGGAAGGTACCAGCCAGCCTGTCACTATTTCTAAAAAGTGAAAAATCCCAGCTCTGCTTTACGTAGGAAACGGACCTGAGTACAGTCCCTTCCGTGATTTTGACCTGTTCTCTCGGCCTATATGCTGGGGCACAGATCTCAAATCACGGAAGGGCCTGTACTCAGGCCCTTCTACAATATTTACACTTCCGAACTTTCTCTTACTACTTCACAATAAAAGAATCCAATAAATCAATAAGCACATGGCCTTTTTAAAACTTGTTTCCCCCCCTCCCCCACACCCTAAATACCCAGCATGTGGTTTGGGGTATGAAATTCAAATTTTTTTTGTGTAAGAAATTGTCCAATGTGAGAGTGAAGCAAGTGGTGTGGTGTGTGCAAACGCAAACCTTGCAAACTCTATTAAAGAAAGCACACAACAAACAGAGGCGAAATGAAGGAACAATGAGAAGGAAGGGAGTGAGGACCCAAGTCCCACCCAGCAGTACAAAACCCAAAGTGGGTCACAATGGGGTTGTAGGAACAAATCATGTTCCAAACCCCTCACTAATCACAAGAAGCATATTTTAATTTCTTTAAATGGCCACTGGTGCCCTTTTCTAACCATGTCATGTTAACATAACAATGGAAAAAATCATACATTTGTAGGCAATTGAAAACCTCAATGGCAAAGAAAAGAAACACATTTGTCAAGTGTTGATCGCGATCAAATCTTTTTTTTTTTGTCTAAGTTCCAATCATCATGGTCATCTTGCAAAATGAAATAACTAGCGAATATAATATGCTTGAATGAGATCTACAATGATTACATCGACCAAAGTGCGAATACCATTCACCAATAACATAATGTCAACCCCTTAACAAAACAGATTGAATTTAAGATTGACATCTTAAATAATATCATGGGGATGCAATCCATTCCTCATATTGAGAACAATGAAAAAAGTGAGTCCCCTCTAGAACTAGAGGTTGACCATGAATACAATTAATCAACCCCAATGTGCAACATAAAAAATAAAACATCTAAAGCCAAACAAAAAGATGAAATGACCCAAGCAAAATGCCATGCACTTGCCCCTAGGCTCACATAAGACTTTAAACATGCATAATGTAAATCAAAAACCATGTTAGAGATTGATGTTGGAAAAAAAATGGTCGTGCAATTTGATTGACATGTTGTTTAAAATTGATTTACATCCCTCTATACAAATTACATGAAAGGGGGAATGCAAATTGTTGTAAGACTTTGCAATTAAATGTGGGATGATCATTGAAAAACTACTCACAAATTATTTATGTGCAAATTTGGATGAACTTTATGTTTTATGAATTATCCAAAGTCGATGGCTTCAAGCTATCCATTTTCTAAGTAATGTTGCAATTATTTTATATTTTTAATAATTTTTATTATAACAACTTTTCAATAAAAATTTTCCTTTCCTAATATTGCGCTTACAATTAATGTTTGGCACAAAATCATTTGAAAAAGCTCCAGTAATATTTGTGAAAATTGTTCAAAATTGAATACCATTGGGTCACAATTACATATGCATAGTTCACAAGATGTATTTTGCATACATATTCCTCAACCAACAAAATTTTGGAAATTTAAATTGAAACTACCAAACCTCAATTTTTTTAATAAATAATTATCGAAAAAAAATGTGTCAAACATCAATTGTAGGAATGGTAACATGAACATGAAAATGCACATGTTAATGTGTCTTTTCATGTCTGTATTATAATATAAAATAAATCTTTAAATTGACATAAATAAAATATCTATGAAGGAAGGTTGTTTGTTTTGTTTGTCACTCACATTGAAATCTTCCAAACTAAAGCACCTTTTGCCACATTCTTGGTAGCATTGGAAAGCCTTCCATGAGGAGGGGTGCACCAAGTTGGTTTTCACAATGTTTCGATTTATTATGGAGAATTTATTGAATATTGAACAATTTTTTTATTGCAATTTTATTTAAACCAAAATTAAGAATCATGGGGGAATATGGGCATGCTTTTGGTATTGTTGGAAATCCCTTAATGAATCTTGACCAATGAGGCATTCAATTCATCTTCACAAAAATCCCTCGTGTTGGAGCCCATATTTCTTTTAAGTGTTTGATTATTTTCACCTTTTTAAAGGCCTTCAATAAATCAAATACGAACACACACACTTATAAAGTACCATTTTTTTGTTGTTTTTTTTATCCTTAGTGCAAAACAGAGATGACAACAAGGGACGTTCAATTGTAGGAGGCAATATGGAGTTTTTGACAAGGTCACAAAGATGTATTTAATAAAATTTATGAGATTGAGTTTTTTCGAGATGAAAAATTGAAATTGGAATGAGATGAAATAAGGGAATATGTAGAAGAAAATGATGAAACTAATGAAGAAGGTTTTGATGTCTATCAACAAAGTTCTTCATTTCATGTTTAAGGATAATATGTGTAAATGAAGAAATTTAAAAATATAATGTCATGTCTTTTTGCAAGGTGTTATCGTGATTTTTTAGGCATTGGCATAATGACATTTTAGAATGAATCTTGCCATTACTACAAGACCACTACACTTAAATCCATAATAAAATACACAATATATGTCAAATGTAATTTTATGACATTGGTATTATGCAAAATTATTAAACATTGATGTTTAGTTGAGTAAGTTTTCAATGTGTTTATTTCCAAGATTGGCTTTCAACAATTTTCTCTTATAGATGGTGCACACATTCTAATGTAACTTGTCAAGGAGTTTAAGTTGGACCTTGACAATCATTTCCTTTTTGTATTGGGTTGGCCGTTGATAAAGTTGTATGCCATGACCACAAGCATCTTAATTTTTGCATGTCCTTTGATGTTTTTAATTATATATGCCTTCAATAGTTGGGTTAAATTTGCCTAATTATGCATGTGGGTTTTAAATTATCTTTTCATGTCCAATTTGCAATGCAATGAGTATTTTACTATTAGTTATTTAATATAGGTTCAACAAAGTTAATCAATAAGTAGTCATGCGAATTATTTTTAATGGCAAGATTTTAAAATGGGAGCTTAAAATAATTAAAATATATTGTCATGGAAAATTGCCAAAGTTTGCATCACCATGTGGTTTAGGTCAAAGGGTGAAAGATAATCAATTGGCTCCAAATCCCTCGAAACTTGATATATTTGTTGTTACCATTTGTTGCAAGTTTTTTGAAGGTGCTTGGAGCATTGATAGTCACTTTCATTGTGTTCCATGGGAGGATAACATTCTAATAGCAGCTAATTGTTAATAATTGTCATGTATAACATTCCTTCAATCATGTATTTGCATGTGGTTGGATGGCCATTCATGTCATCTTTTTTTTTAACCAAGTTCATTGATTTAAAATTTGACTTGTTATCACAAGAAGAAATCTTGTCTTTTTCCCCTACCCAAATTCATTAAATTTTTAATGAAATAAAACAAAATTGACTAATATACAACTTGTATGGTTTTGATAAAAAAAAAGATTAATTGATTGTGACATTTTTAATGAAATGTTTTTTAGTTTTTTTTGGATAGTCACATCTTGCATGAGATAATTTTTAATTTTTAAATTATGACATTTCATATCACCACTTCACATGTGTAAGACACATATTTCATGTAAGGATGGTTCATCACATATCACAAACCATGGGAATCTTGTGATGTCACTTATTAAGTTCTTCCAAGGTTTGAAATTGGCATGGTGTCACTTACCACAATCTTTCATGCATATGTTTTTGTCCATAATTGTCTTGATGGATTTGTTGATTACAAATTCATAATTTGTTTGAATTTATAATTGTTGATTGCAAATTTATAATTTTTCAAAGTGTATGTAATGTGTTGCAATTGGTTGATTGGTCAAAAATCACATTAACCAATCAACTTTTTGCCATGTATCTACATTCATCCAATGTTTTAAGTGCCTTGTGACAAGACTCAATGTTAAATTGAATATACGATTTAACAAGGAAAGCATGTTTTCCTTGTTAAGTACACTTTAATGGGCTTTAGTAATTTAGCAAAACTATTGAATCTTTTTACTCAAAATTAATTAATGTTAAATTGGGGTAGCTAGTATGATATCCATAATGAAATCAAAAGTCTGTGATAAAATTAAAAAATGATGAAATTACAAAAATGCATTAGCCATCCTTTCAAACATTAAGCAAAGATTGTTTTGTAATGAAAAAATAAAAATGTTTAAACATTCTCCATGATCAAGTTGGGCACACATGATAATAAACCTTAAGAGACTTAAGTAGTTGAACATTTTCGTACAAAGCATCTCAACATGAAATTTTGAATTCCAATTTTTTTTCAATTTTTTAAAAACATGTGAAACACATAAGAAAATTGGAATATCCTTTACTTCCCACACCCACCTACACACGAAACATTCATTAGATCTATTGAAGAGGTTGATCCAAAACATTTATAAATGAAATGAATTACATGTCATTCTTATTTGAAGATGTGTCAGTATTGAGAAAATCATTAATAGTGAAATAACTTGATTTTCATTCAAGCATTGCATGAAATGCTTGTGCTTGCACCTGTAAAAGGTGCTACCATGAAACCAAAGAAATTTACTTTCATATATTTATTTTGTATAAAAAGACAACATCTTCATTATGAAACACCAACATTTTTCATCATGTGCATCATTTTTGGCATGATGCCAAATTCCCATTTTTGCTTTACATTCATAGTATCAAACATCTTGTGATTCGAAGATTTTTTTTTTAGGTCATGGCTTCACCATGTTGCACTCAATTTAGCCAAACATGATTATGTTCATACATTTGGTGATATGTGTGTCCCATCTTTGTGTGCAAAGCAACACATACCTTCAACTCTTGTTGATCCAATGGATGATACAGATAATGATCTTCTTTCACCATCCGTTGGAAGCCTATTATGATTCAACTCTGTAAACCATCTTGTAAAAACTAGAGGTAAGTAGATAAAACAATAGATGATTAATAGATGCATGTAAGTGCAACTCATTAGGTTTCACCTCGGTCACCTATCCTGTTTCAAAAAAATCACTTAAGTAGGTAACATTATAGGTGGTCCCTAGTTGTATGTAGATGTTTAGAGAGTAGGTAGGGGTTAGTGGGTTCTTAGTAGGTAGGTAGTAAAAATGGCAATTGAGCTAACCACATTGGTGACCTAGAACCCAATGGAAAAGTGTTTCCTGTCCACTCACTGTCCTCCCTCGTGGTCTGCTGCTTGGCTGTTTGTTCACTCTGGCCTGCCCAAGAGTTACATACTAGAGTTAGAATTCACAGGCAATCTTGGATAGGTGATGATGTGCACCTTGTCATACCCTTGGCATTCATAGAACTCAAGAGAGAAGTACCGTAACACGCGTTGTTTCAGTTTGAGGATAAGTACCTTGTGAATTGCAGAAATGTTGTGAGAGTGGAGTTTGATGTGCCCTCAACCCAAAACTTGGAATCATCACAATCTGTCCATGCTCAAAAATGGTGATATGGTGACAGAAGCATATAATATAGTTACCGATTGCTCAGTCAGTGCACTGTTCAAGTTTGACATAGAATGAGATTTGGAAATTTGACTTCTCCAAATATTGACTCTGAAACTTGATATGTTTCCAATGACAAAACTATGAAAAAAGTGGCTACATTTCAAACTCCTGATTTGTAATTACTTTGTTGAATGTTTGTGCACAATATTCAGAAGAAGAGGGGAAAAAGTCTCTCCCACCTTTATGCCTGTCCCAATCGATGGTAACTTTGTTCCCAGATTTTCCTAGTGGGACAACAAATACTTGTAGGCATTCAGGCATTAAAACATCCTTGCCTGATTCTGCATTGCATGATGCGGCCAACACCCTTGCACACATCAGACATGCCCAGAAAACTTCCTGATTTTAACATTGGCAGCTGCATGAGTGATCCAATTCAAAGATGCAGAATGAATAAGTTGCAAAAAAAGGTGTAATGAACACTGTACCTTCTCATTGGCTGACATGACAGAATCCAAAACTCTGAAACACAGACAATCAGAAGAAGCAATGGATATGCTCTGAGCCTAAGAAAACAAGAATTTAAGACAAAATCAAAATGTAAAAGAAAACAGCTCACAAGATATCATTTGTGTGCCCAAAACATGTATCCAGTCTACAGTGTACACCTATGAAAACAATTGGCTAATAACAAGAAATCTCCTCATGCTCTTGAACTAAACAGCTGATTGCACAAGCTAAAATAAGATTGATATTCCTTTCCTCTAACATGCTCCCAACTAACTACCATCAGAAAATTGATGAGTGACCACTGGACACAAAATAGAGCAGGATGAGATCAGCAAAATCTGAACCCAATTTCTTAGAATAGTTACAAACAAATCACTAGGAAAACAGTATGTATACAGACAACTGATGTGGTTGTAAGAGAAACCACAGGATCTGACTGAAACATTTCACACTCAGTCAATTTGCACACAATGAGAAGGATCAAACAGCAGGAAACATTTGGTCATTCTGGAGTATGATAGATAACCCAGACTTGGAATAAGTTGCACGCCAATTAAGTCTTGCCCATGTACTGGTGCTAGGTGGCAATCATTAGTGAGCAAATAAAATAAGAAATTTTTTATACCATCAAAAGGAAAAGCACAAAGAAAAAAGTCAGATCTTTCGCTATCTCAGGCACACAATCATTACATTGCACATAACTAACATCATATTTGCCTCATGCCCAGATCAATTAGCAACCAACCAAAACACAGGTAGCCACCAGCCTTCTTGTTTATCTAGGTGCAATATATAACACCATGCTAACCTTAATGTTGTAAGTCAAAGAAGTCTCTACCCCAAAGGTAATGCTTCACACTTTGTCATCATGAAACCACCACTGAGTCTCCTTCGGTGATCTTCCATTTCGACAATTCCAAATATAGCGATCATCATCAGGTGGTCTTGCCTGAACAGCCACCAGAATAAGGATCCTCAACCATAACAATACAGGGTACAGAACAAGCTGCTTCATGAACCTCCCAAATCTTCCCTCAAACAGAGGGAATCTCAAGAACTAAGACACTACAAATAACCATGTACTGACACGCATCAAACAAACAGATACCGTATGCCTCAACCAATCACCCAGATTCATACAGAGACCCAAGGCATTGGCTTGTCTAACAGTCCTTCTGGTGTTAAAGCTATCCTCACGAGGGTCAGTGGTCTCACAAGCAAAAGCAAATCACCATGTGGTCTAAATGCAGTACAGGAGTTCCAAACAAAACTGAGGGCATACCTTTACTGTTGAACTGGATAACATTGAGAGAATGCTGATGCAGATGGAAGTGACTGTCATTGCTGGTGACCATGAGTCATACAAGATGTCTGTTTGACCATGAGGAAGAGCACCCAAAGTAAATTAACAACAACCAAGTTGCACCTAATCTATGCACCACACAGCTATTGCTAAGTTACACTGAATAAATGGCTTGCCAACAGAAAGATTCTTGGCTTCCAGAAATAGTTGATTCTTGTCATGTAATACATTAACAACCTCTGTTTACATGAGCAATGGAAGATAGTGTGATAACAGAAAAATACACCATCAGGATGTCAGATCAATTTACCCAGACATATATGCCCATTGCTGTAGATGTGAGGGTGCAAAGGAGGTATTTGCATAAAAATGACCTGCATCAGAACAGTGAAGGGAGCATTTCCCATCAGTTTACTGCCTTCAACAAATACCTTAGACAGTCAACAACAGCGGAGAACTCATGTTGCACTACAACTTGGAAGAAAAACAAAAGTTGATCCTTGGACCAGCTTGTCATAGGTCTAGCAGAAAAATGACAAGCCAATCATTACTCAGTAGCGAATACACAGTCCATCAACTCCTTGTTCGTACCAGAGGAGCTTCCATGGGGTAGTGCTCTGCAAAATCTACTTGTAAATGAAATGTCTCGCCTTCATAAAGAGTACCAGGAGCTCCATGCACCTCAATTATCCATCTGCACCAATCATCTGAGTTAGAGAGCATGACCTAAAACCACCAGCCATTAGCTTAGGGAGTGCAACAAAGCAACCTTCACCAGCAGAAAGTCTCCCTGCGTCAAACATTCAGGTGTGACATAACAATGAGTAGCTTGCAGAAAAGCATACCTTTGCAAACTTTCTGTTACTTTGTGTTCAAATCCATATGGAGGATTTACTTGCCACTCAGTCAACTCTTTCTGCAAACGTGTTGCAGCAATCCTGCTAAGAGTCTGCACATCACAATCCCAGATTATTTACATTTCCATTTCCATGGCTCCAAGGAATGCCATCAACATGTAGATCCCCTTATCAAGTACAACTGCAAGTATGTGTTCCCAGCACATCATAAACAGAAGAATCATAAAAGCTGTAACCCAAATCCCACCATCCAGGACCACAAGTTCCATGTGGAAGAAAACGAGATAGATGTGCAACCTTTTCTTTCTGACCATATCCTGATGAGCTCATGGTGGCAGGATGACAGCTGTGGTCTGTTGCACTACACAGCCTTAACTCCTGCCCTCTCTCCTTGAGACATGCAGATCTTGAGACCACGTCTGGGCACAAAAGAGGAGTGGGGCAGGGGAATGTTAAAGGCTACAATAGAGATTGCAGGATTGCACTTGGCACATGGACAAACTTGTAACTGTGATAGCAAGAGAAAAACACCAGTCATAAAAAAACGAACAAGAAAGGTTTCAGATACTGAAAAAGGTGATGTTTTGAAGCTGCTTGGTGTGGTGCTCTAAAGTCCTCAAATATAATGACTTTTTTGACATGCTTGCTTCACTAAGGTGATGGCTATCTCATGTCACAGCAATAGTATCTCAATCACAAGACAGTATAAACCCTGAACAACTCTTATCCGGAAACAAGTGCTAAATATTGAGATTGCCATGCTTTCAAACCAGGCCAACCGATAAACATTGCACAGGGATTACAAAAGAATGAGACACAGGACCCTCAAAACCCTTGAGAATTCTCCTAACACAAATAGAAATATATTTTGCAACTTCTATGTACAGAATTGATGACAAAGGAGCAGCTGAAACACAGAGAACGCTGACCTCATAAAGGAAAGTAGATATTGAATTTTTTTCTATGCAACCAAATGGTGCACGTAAAGACAACCTGCAAATTCTCAAAACGCTGAACATCTCTCAAACCCTAATCAACTTGCTTCACACAAACATCCACTCTGTTTTACGGTTTCCATGCTCTTCAGCTAACAAGATTAGCAAACATAAAGCATAGTACTGATAGGAAAGACGAAGAGCAAGTCTCTGAAATCGCCTTCTTTTCTTCCAAAAACTCCTCTCTCTCTCTCTCTCTCTCTCTCTCTCTCTCTCTCTCTCTCTCTCAACAATAACACTCTTTGATTACCATACTTTCCAGCAATCAAGGCACGAATCGCACAAGAGAAAACGAAGATGAAATCTAAGTCCTTGAACCAATTTTAAGAGGTATTGCTGTTTTCGCAAACTACGGTTTTCTTATCTCTCGGCCTGCTCGGTGTCGCCGATAGATAGACAACCAAGAGCTAACCACATCACGCAACACAGAATTGGAGCTGGAAAACAGAAAACAAAAATCAAAGGCCATGGATATATACAAATGTATAACACAGACAATCATCTCTCATTCCTCCCATACCTTCCTTGAAAAGAAATCGGAAATCATTGACGACGACGACGACGACGACTCCGCGGCGTCTGGTTGCGAAAAGAAAATGGTTCTCGCTTGTCGACTTGGTCTTCTTCACAAGGCGGTTCAGAATTTCATGTCATAAGAGCAACAACAAGAGCCAGAACAACGACAAAAAACCACCGCCACCGTCGGCACCATCGTCAGTTCTATTCAGAGGCGAGCAATGATCAGAACCGAGAAGCCTCGGCGGTGCATTGTTGAGACTTTGTGGTGCGATGCATGAGCGAAGACGAAGAAGAGGAAGAAAACGACAGAGCAAGCGCAACAGCGACAAAGGAACTGAGAAACGAGAGTGCAGCAGCAGCAGCAGCAGCGTCCTCTTTAAGAGCGCACAGTGTGACTCATCTTACTAATTAGGTAGTTGTAAGGACCAGTGTTGGGTGGTTCTCACTTTTAGTGAGAACCGGCCCGTTCCGGTTCTTACATTATGTTATGAGAACCTGATCGGTTCTCATATTTATTTATTTATTTATTTGGGGTGGTGAGAACCGACCAGGTTCTCAACATTTTTATTTTTTTCCAACTTCAACCGGTTCTCAAATAGGGCGGTTCTCGCACAACTGATCACAGTCGGTTTTCTTTCCCGGTTCTCACAACCTGGTTCTCATTTTTTGGAAACTAATATTTAATTAAATAAGTATTTAATTCCTTTACTAATTAAAATAATCTTTTAACTTAAAAATTTACATTAAAATACATGGAAATTGGAAAAAAAAAATTCTTCAAAGTTTATAATTCCTCAACTTCATTACTTTCAAAAGTTCCTTCAAATTCCTCTAACTTTTCTTTTAAATCAAGATCATTTTCAATAAAATTTGCCAACCTAAAAGGGGGATTTACAACCTATCCTCAGATCATTGGGCCAATTTTTGCTCACAAAAATCAATTTATCCAAAAAAAGTTATTGTAAATGACATTTTCGAAGATTATTAAAAATTCAAGCTAATGAAAATATTCTTTCTGCTTCAATTCAAGATCTAACTATTCCTAAGATTTGTTTAGCACAAAAACCAATTGTAAGAAACATGTTCTCATGTTCTTCCCACCACTACAGTGGACATTTTGATATCTTTAACATCCACTTAATAATGCCTAAAAATCAAAAGCTCTCTATTGACCAATTCCATTGTTGGATCACTTTGTGGTGGTTGTCATTTCAAAGATATCAAAATTCATGTCCTCTTCAACCCTTTGATCAACAACGCCCCTTTCAAATTCAACCAATGGATGCAAATGATAATAACATTTGAAAAGCATAGGAAATAAAGATTTTTGTCATATTCTTCAACAATTGCCTTACCATGTTCACGACCAATAAGTGAGGACACAAGATGAAAAGTTTTAAACCTATAGTCCAACATTAAAGAAAGCATACTATGGGCCTTTCTTTCTTCAAAGAAAATGATCCAAAACTTGAATAATTTCCTTCTTTATGTTGGAGGCCAAACATGACAACTCATAAACAACATTTCCATCTTCTTCCATTAAATTATCAAAGGTTGCAGAATCAATTTCATCCTTGAATTTTAGACTATGGATATGGCAAAATTCAAGGATGTTATATGGTGAGCATGGGAACATGAACAGGTAAACATGAACAAGTGAACAAGATTGAAAAAAAATTTGGGAATATTATGCTGACATCAAAAGAATATCGGAAGAATATTCCTTAACACATGGCATAAAATATGTCATGATGTGAAGGAATATTTTACCACATGTACATGGATGAACAATAATTATGGATGAAAAAAGATGGATGAACCAAATAAATGGATGAATAAAATCAAAGGGATGAAAAATTAAAATGAATGAACACAACCTATTTGCAACCAAGAGTTATGTGCTAATGTAAATTCTACCTTTTCATAACCAAGAGGTTTGTGTCAACATAAACATTATTTGGTCATCTCCAAGAGGTATGTTCCCACTTTTTTTTTACGAAATTATTGAATCGACTATTTTTGATATATTACAATGGTTGATTCCATCAACAATAATCGAAAAAAAAGGTAGTGGTTTCCCAAAAAATAAACAGTTGAATTAACAATGAAATTGGAATAAACGGGAAAAAAAATGAAAAAAATATTGTTTGTACCATCCTAAAATTCCATAGATGTTGTCACAACACCCATTTGATTTAGGGTTGGTTGGAGTGGCTCCATCATTTATTTATGAATATTTGGATAGTATTAGATTATATAAAATTTTAAATGGTGAATTAAAAATTCCATGGATTGTTTCATTTGGGATCGTGATGAACGACATAACTTACAATGATCAGTTTTAATCATGCCATTAGGGATTTGATTGAGACATTGCATAACGATTTGAATACTTTGTCGCATCTCTTTAATACGTCCAATTCCTCCTCCTCGAATCATTGGTAATTGATCACTCTGTTTGTTGAGAATTGAAACAATATGAGGCCGCACATTCTCAATACCATTTCACACTTTTTTATTTGAATTTAGTCTATCAAACCTCTTACGTCTAAAATCATTCTTGCCACTTGAAGCAAAAAATTGCATTTTTTCACCCATCTCCACTCGAACTTACTAGCATCTGAAGGTCCAACCAATTGGTCCTAAGTTTTTCTCAACTTCTTGGCATTGTGGCTCTTCTTCCCACCCTTAAAACTAAAATCAATTGAAGTGGACTTGTCAAGACGCATGTCCTCAAACTTCTCCTTTAACCTACACTCCGACTCTAGGGTACTGTTGGTTAAGTAATCTAAGTGCCACCCACAAGATGTCAAGTGGCCACTTGACCACTCCTTCATAAGTCTTTCTTATACATGGTGTTTTCTACTTTAGGATCACACTAGATCTTAAGAAGTAGAGGGCAAGCTGCGAATAACCTATTTTGTAAAGAAAACATGGGAGAAATACCCACAGCAAGGAAATGGGGTTAAATGTGTGGAATATTGTTCTTAAAACCAAGTACAAAATTAGTCTAAAACGTGGAAAGGAAGATATGTCCATTAGTTGTAAATCACATGTTTGAGAGCTTCCTCGCCAACAATTTATTATTGCCAAGTCTTGTTTTTCAAGATTCCACCTTTTAACTTGAATCCATGATAAAACAAAAACTCTCATAATTCAAGCTTCTAGTGACTTATGAAATCTTTAATATTCTGGACCTTGACACTCTCGAGGATAGATACACCAAGGTCTATGACTATGTTATTAAAAAGCTTTTTGGCCTCCATTTCCAACTACAATATTGAAAACACAAATGCAAAGCCATAAGCATGAACAACCAATGAAAAGGCGTAGAAAGGATTTCAATGTACAATTGTGATGAACTAGGAGGGTACCTAAAACCAAAATGTTGCCTTGTGAAGTCATTTATCAAAAATGGCATCTAACAACCCAACCTTGGGAAAATTTAGAACTTCCCTAAAAACCAGGGATTGGTTCCATTACTTGAGCCAAGAAACCTTTTGTTCGTTGCTCACTTGTGAAAACACAAGTAGTTGTAACTTCTCAATCATCATTTCTAGATCAAGATTCATGTTGTAATGAACTTGTACTTGTTGGAGAAATTCAAAACCAAGTGTGAGGTCACAAACGAGCAATCTTTTATGGAACGATGTCGTGTGTTCCTTTCGAACACTCTCCATTGCTTTGTTACTTAGTGAAACCAACATTTTCGGGTTTCAAATAACAAGATTTAAAAAAATTCCATATTATAAACAATGTGTGGCATCGATAATAACCACAAGTTCTTTCTGCAAGAAAACATTTAGTTCAGAATCAAATGCAACTACTCTAGAGAATGGAGCTCATTGGAAAAAAAATTTGAAAGTTTATTTTATACATATACTCAAAAAACACCTCTTGCATGAGGCTATACCAAATCTTCTAGATTTTATTTTCGCATTTCTTATATTGGGCATTTGGAATGACCTCCTTGAATTTGTGGAGTGGAATGATTTCGATGGATTGAATGCAAAAGAAATCATGAACAAGTGATGGCTTCACATGGTCCATCTCAATGGACCTACCAAGAAAGAATGTTAAACATTAACAAGACACCGTTTCACAACTGTGGATAAAAGAATGAACATTGACAATGGAAACCTGCTTGTTTATCTTAGTCATAGCTATAAACAATTCGACCAGGCCATTTATTGTGTCCAAAACAAATGAATCAACCTTGATGTGGTTATCGAGCTTGTTGGGATGGTTCACATCAATGTATGGTCACCGAGCTTGAAAGCGATGATTATCGTCTGAAACATGAAACATTTTTCCAGAAAGCCAACAGAAATTCGAACCAAGAATTTTTCAAACTCCGCATTCTTCTCTTTCTAAAGAAAATTCCAAATATCAACGTGATTACATACATCTCCTTCTTCACCTTTTTAGTTAATTTGTTGAGGAAACATAAAACACCTTTTTACCTTTGCAATAACTTGTGAAAAATGTTTGTTCCGTCTTGAACACATCGATCTTCAAAGCCGGCCTCATAATCGGCATGGTCAAAAGCCGACACAAAGGGATATTTGATGCGCTCCCAAGTCCCTAATTAGCCCCAAGTTGGGCTTAAGTTAATCAAGTTGCGGAATTTTTGGGGACTCGGGGCACACTCCCAGCTCTCAGCACTAAAAGGGGTAGAGGGGGCGTGTTGAAGCTCCGGGATGGGACTAGGCAAAGTGACAAGCTATTCACTTACTTGAACCTGCATCAAACCAACCAACAAGTTGGTTAGTTCACATTCTGGAACACCCTTGGTGCTAGGACAAGCCACGGGCAACTCTAGATTCACTTGACTCACCATGGCCCGAACTTGGGGGAAGCCAGCACCTTCTCCCATATAGTATATTTTGTGCCTCTCCGCGGCACCCACATCGGAATGGCTTTTTGTCCTAGGATTCCCAAGGAGGAGTCCCGAAACTATCCTAGTTTGGACTCCCAAGACTTTGAGCGATCATAACTCTTTGCTCAGACCTCTGATTGGGATGAGGTCTAAAGCAAACTTGTAGCTCTCCTTGAGAGCTTTTCAACGGTGTGTCGCACTTCACCTGCATGCATTGGGGTCAGGTCGATTCCCGACTTTTAGTGGTCAGCAGTCAAATTGCCAATTTGACTCCCAACCCTTCTTTTTGCCATAACTTGTGTTTCAAATGTCTAAATGGCCCATGCGAACCCATTTTCGACATCTAAACTTCAATAGTTTTCCAATGATATAAAAAACACCCCAATGCGAGATGTTTTGACCCTTGCAATTGAGCTCTAAAGTTTCGAGAGTCCCGGAGGACTCCCAAATCCCAACTTTTGGGAGTGTGAGTTTCATCCTCACACTCTCCCAAGGTAGGGTTGGGACAATATTCATCCTTGTTTTATTACTTGGGAAGATTTTGTACTTGTCTAGAACCTCAAAAATATTCAACTTATTCTAATGTTGAATTACCTCTATAGTCCTTGGGTAGCTTAAACTCCCCCTATGATTACACAAATGGGAGATAGTCATCTAGTTGCAAGAGTATAAATCTATCTTTTATAAACAGAAAAAGAGTATGACAATGGAAAAAAATGAAAAAATTAGAAATATTATTTGAAGAAGTGATACGAAAAGGGGAATGTTTTTGAGCATCTGGCCTAACAATCAATGCCGACCATAAATAAAACGGTTTTCAATTCTAAGAAAATACTGATACTAGAAACAAAACTTTCTACAATCAATGCTGATTATAAGGATTTTGAACATTAAAGGAAATAGAAAGATAATAAGAGCATTTAAGGAAAGAAAATGATTTTTTTTAAGGATTCGAATAGATTTTCCTCTATAATTTGCATTAATTATAGGGTGTTGGGGCTATGAAATCAAACTTAAAAAAAACTTGCAAATAAAACAATGTAAAAAATCACTTCAAAGGAAGATTTTTATTTTTCTTAAAACGTATAGTTAGTGCGAACTACAAGGATGGAAGATAGAAAATTGACAAAATGTGGAGTTTTGAAGTTAAATCTATTACAATTCATTGTGTTCATATACATTTTTCAAAGGTTCTTTAGTTATGGTTGATACTGATTATAAATGTCTAATAGTGTTTAAGTACTCTAACTTTTCTATAAAAAAATGAAGCTTCCCTTGCGATCAATGTTGACCATAGAAATGAAAAGCATGTTCTAAAAGCACAATGGCTCCTTACAGCAATTGAGAAGTAGAATTTGAAAACCCACCTCCTTTTGATTTGTTGAAGCTAAGTCTCTTAACATAATAAATTGGTCTATTTGCGACTCCTACTCCATATCTACTTGTAAATGTACTACTCCACAATTCAATTCACTAATGTATGCCTAATAATGAATAGGAAATATATATAATTCCATAGGAGGTCGAAACCTAAATCATGGTACTGGAATTCTTATTCATATATATATTCATTTCAACCTAATTGGATTGCCCTAAAATTCACCTTTCTAAATTGCAAAATCTTGGTTGTTGAATCAAAATTTAACCCTTGGAATCCTTCCTCCACAATGTAGAATATAAAGTTAAAGCCTAATCCATATGTTACATAAGTTAAAGATAATTGAAATTGAACAACAAATATACCTCCTCCTGAGCGTCCCTGGAGGCTGATTCCACAACTCTTTCTTCAATGATGAATGCTTCTTGTTTATTCAAGAACATTTCCTCCCTATTAAGTTCTCACCTTCTAATGCAATTAACTATATTTTGGTTTATCTCTACTAATAAAATAAGGAATCATGTCATGAGTGCAAAAAGTTGGAAACCATAGCTCAAGTTAAAATATTATTTGCATGGAACATAAAATCTTAAGTTCATAACTCAAACATTTTGCTTGTTTCACCTTTGCCTCTAAATTTTCATTGGCATCCAAAATGAAATCCCAAGGTGTCCCAACACCCTGCATAATAGGAACCATCTTGCTTAGAAGAATGATGATGGAAAACCCTATGAAATATAAAAAATTTCATGAAAAAAAGTTTTTCCAGATGGAACTTAGCCATCATTGAAACCTTCTTGCAACATAAGCCCATAGCCGGCAAACAAATGAGCTCAAACATCGCTAAAACCTCCCCACAAGCCCAACTCAGGAATGCCTTTCGGGATCAACCTCGGCCATCACCAAGACATCCCCTATAGCTTGGCTTGGGAGTGATCTCGGCCATCGCAAGGACGTATTTAGCACGCTAGCCCAAAAGTGATTTCGGCCATTACCAAGACCTCCCCAATAGCTTGGCCTAGGAAAAATCTCGGCCATCACCAAGACGTCCCTAATAAGGTAGCTCGAAAATGACCTCAACCATTATCGAGACCTCCCCGAAAACGATGTTGACCATTGTCGAAACCTCTTCAACATTATAATTCAAGAACAACCTCAACAATCGCCAAGACCTCCCCACAAGCTTCACTTGGGAGTGACCTCGGCCATTGTTGAAACCTCCCCTGCAGTTCGACCTGACAGCGATCTCAACCATTGCTGAGACTTGTTTGACATTTTTTCTCAGGAGCGACCTTAACAATTGCCAAGACTGCTTCATGAACACCACCTAGGAGTGACCTTAGCCATCACCAAGACCTCTCCTATAGCTCAGCTTGGGAGCGATTTCGACCATTGTCAAAATCTCCCTGGAATTCTTACCTAGGAATGTCCTTCGTAATTGTCGAGACCTCCCAATGAGCCTTGCTCGAAAGTGACCTCGGCCATCACCAAAACCTCCCCACAAGTTCTTTTAGCAACAGAAAAGATTGATTAAAAGTTCCCTCGAGCTCATGGGTGCCATCGTTCTTTTGAGCTTTGGCTTGAGGTCGTTGGAGCTCTTCAAATCAATGTCGTGCAACATCCAAATTAAAAAGACAAAGCATAAAATCATAGGAAGGGAGAGGAACTTACCTTTTGGCTTATTGTAATGTGTGTTGGAAAAAATTTAAATTAAAAATGAAGAAGATGAATTTACAATATTCTTTTTAATGATAACCGATATGACATCACTATTGGCAATTTCCTTGGATGTTCATGTCTTTATTTTGTCAAAATGTTGGTAGGTTGTTTGGGTGGCCGTGGGGCATATGTGTAATGTAAACATGTGTATCTCATTTTGCACATGATTACGTTCCGTGGGTTCATAGTACAATTCATTTATTATTGCACGTGGAATTAAGGATGAAGTTTAGTTTTGTTTAAATGCTCTCACTGGAAGAAATTTTGAAATATGAAACTACAATTTTAATTGCAAAAGACAAAATTTTAATCACAACAAACACATGTGACTATGAACCCTACAATTGCCTTAGACAAGTGGCAAAAGACAACTAGTTGTAAACAACTCCACCTAGCATGTATAGTCACACTAGTAGTCGCATATCACTTGCGATTACATGGATGTTTCATCCATTGACTAATTGTAGGACTATGAGACTACATATATGATTATTAAGAAAATTAAAATAAAAATAAATTAAAATGATTTAATATAATTTTTTAAATCACATGTATTAAACAAATGATTTGTATTTATAGAAATGATGCAATATATTCATTCATATTATTCCTAATTTCATAAATTTACATCCTATGAATTGTTGACATGTGTCACTATTTAAGCTAGGCTAAAAACATAATCTAAGTAACTAGGTAGGCCACCTAACCTAGGTACCTAAACGGGTCTAGGTAAACACCTAGGTTAAATATTTTAATTCTATAGGACATATATGGTTAACATACCATTGTTGACCACAACTATGTCATTTGTGAGGTTTGATACTTAAACCCCAAGGATGGATGTTAATTCCTTTGCCATCAAACCACCCCACTTGACGTGAAAACAAAATAAGACACATTCTATTTACCCAATACTTGGTTTTAAACATTGCACACACATTAACTTCAATACTTCATATTTTATTGAATTTGTCCAAATGAAAAATTTAAAAGTTTATTCTTGAAATACTTTAAATGATGTACACGATTAAATATATTTTTCCTCAAAAAAAAAACATTCATTTGATTTTTTTTTTGAATTTTATTAAATTGAATTACATTTCGATGACATTTTGTTGGAAAAACAAGTTCAAGCATATGATTTATAAATGGAAAATATTTTACCGCAAATTTTTAATAATAAATTATTTATTTATTTATCTCCCACATTTTAATCGTTCATTTCATAAAAAAAAACAATGTGATTATAATATCATATTTTAATTAATTTACATATAATTTTTATAAATGGATAATATAACAATTACATTTCAAAAATATATAATAAGATTATTTGCATCAGTTATATATATATATATATATATATGAATTTGATGGAATTTCATATTTTATATTTCTCCAAATGTAATATATAAATTCTATCCAAAATTATGATAAAAACTTATGATCAAATAAATGATATATTTCTTGAACATTTTACTTAATTTGATTATATATGTTGTAATTTTACCATTAAATTTTATTTTTAATGTATGAAATATAATTAAATAATCATCATATATAACATTTATAAATATATCATAACTTTAATATATTTAATAAAGATATAATAATTTATATTGAACTATTGTCAATAAACAATAAAAATAACAATAAATAATTAGACACAAGTTGATTATCAAGTAAACATTATAATTCCAAAGATGCCACACATGTTTTAATCATCAAGGTATGGTAAATGGAAAAAAATATTGGGCCTTAGTTGTCAAAACAATTATGACCAGTTGCAAAATAACTAAGTTTTCATTCATTTAAATATCCATTCAATATTGGATGAAAAATGTGCATTTTCATTTTATTTTTCCATCTAAACATGTAATAATCACAAATTATAATCACATTTGCAACTTCATTTGGTTATATCAACATTGTAGTCACATATCTGATTATAATAGTCACATATATGACTACACATTTATGACTAAAATGACACATAGGACCAATTTAACTATACTTATAAAAGTAGTTGATTTGGACACTATTTGCATCTATAGTCATAACCTTATAGTTGGAATGGACAAGATTTATTTTAATGTCTAAAGCGTTTGGACTTTAATGATAGCACATAATAATTGCATTTATTTCAAATCAATTGTGTTTTTTCATTTATCGAGCTTCCTATAGTTGCTTCATTATGTAGGAAGTTCTGTTTTTAATTATGGCTAAATATTTTTTTCTCCATTATGTACATTATTTCAATCATTCTTATGAAATGTATATGTTTTTTTGTTTTGGTGATTATACACTAATGGTGTGGCATCAAAATATGTGACTTGATAAAACTTCATACATTTGATTTGCAATAATCTTATTGACAGTCATACGTGCCTTCATGTATAGTGTCTTATTATGTAAAGTACTATAATACCTTACCATTACAACACATGTTTGTCAAAGAACTAATATATTTATTAATTTAAATTCATCAAATATTTTTCAGGCATGTAGTTTTTCATCATTTCAACAATTTTGAAAATATTGAAGGTATTGTATAAAAGCCCTAGATATTTGGAGCATTGGTTGCACCAAGAATGATAATATGTTTAGAATCAATATATCATTGTTAATTCCCCAACAAATCACGTATGTGATGTGGCAAAATATTCCATGACAAGGCATGGAATATTTTGCCACGTCATATATTAATTCCATGTGGTAGAAAAATATACTAAAAATATTCTATGATGTGGCATGGAATATTCCTTAAGCTTCCTTCTTGTTCACACTCATTTGCTAGCATTGTTGGGCAAAATTTAGTGCATCACTTAACAACCAATGACCCCTAGACTAGTTCAAAATACAAATAGACACAATAGGGCCAAAAGAATCAACAATGATGTGACAAATGTGCCATGTCAAAGGAGGTGGTATTTTTGCATTCATTTTCACAGAATTATGCCTACTTAACATAATACAATAATTTTTTTGAACTGCAAAGCTTCCTGGAAAAGGATAACTTTGCTAGAAAATTTGTAATAGAAAAATGAAATGTTAGATTATGTGTAATAATAGTTGAAAAAAATGCAAAAAATGTTATGCAAAGTAAACATTGACAAAAAATGTGCACATAAAAAAGTCTAGAAAACAAAAAAAATTACCTTATCTTCATTGGAATAATCAATATCTGAGGGGGAATACTTGAATTTACACATGCCTTTTCCCATTATTCCTTACCCTTTTTAGATTTTTTTGGCCAAGTTATGCATTTCTTCAAATCTCCTTAAGTAGATTTTATTGACACATATCGTAAGTTTTTGCAAATTTGTTCCTTTGTTGTAGCATATTGGCAAGCTTTGGAAAATGCAATGCCCAAAATAAGTGCTTTGAAAACTTTCCTCCAAACCCAACATATCACAATTCACAATTGATTTTAAGGTTGTAGTCATTGTGTTTAAATTAGATCCCTCATCCTTGACATAAACAATAATTTTTTTCCTCAATGCATAATTGTCTAACAATTTTGTTAATTTTAAAACCAAAGTTTGTTTAATAATGTCTGTTGGCTCAAAAAGACCAAGGGTAATGTGTTTTGGCTGCCAATCATCTCCTAAAAATTAATCACCAATGCAAAAATATCATGTGACCTAACTTTTAACATCCACAGATCAAAGCTTATAGTTACAAAATGACATTATACTAAAGTTGATAAAATATATACTTGTTTAGTTTTTTCCACTAATTTAGGCAATAATTCATTGGTTTTTGGAAAGAAAAATTATTTATGTACATAAATGCATATTAAATCTTTTTAACCAATTACTTTTTACAAATTGTTAAGGAAGATGGTTTTTGACAATTAAAAGAGTCAAATCTTCCAAAAAAAATTTTTACTACACATCATTTTTCTAAAAAGGTTCTTTTGTAGCAAAAAATTAAATATGGAATTAGAAGAAACATTTGGTCTCTTTTTGGAAGGTTGTCTTTCATCTTTTTTAAGAGACAATTGATTTCTTCTTCAATTTTTTTAAAATATTAAAAGGATTTGAATTGACATGTTTCTTTAATGTAGCTATGCCATTAGCTATATTATATATGATTAATCATTTCCTAGCTTGCGTTTTTGGATCTACATTCAATATTGGATTATTGTGGCAAAGAATGTATCGCATAGTTTCAAGAGCTGTTACATTAACTTCTTTGTTATCATTAACACAATAAAATGCCCAACACAATGCATTTATGTTATTTCCTCTCCAAAATGTTCTTTGTGCATGTAACTTTAAATTATTTTCATTCATTTATAGATTCCTACTTCCTTTTGTTCGAAGACTTCCCATTTCTTTAGGTTTTGGAAAAATTTCATCTTCTATTCCTATTTCATTCATAAATACATCACATGTATTTTCATTTTTAGAAAAATATTCCATTATTACTTTGATTTGTGATTAAGAATTATTACCCTGATGAGTAATGAAAAAAATTGAACAATTTTATGCTCTCATCAAAAACTAAAACTTAACATTTACAAACAATTACAAAATGAAATTTATCAAAGATTAAAAACTAACATTTACAAGTACTTACAAAATGTAATCTATCTTTTAAGATTTTACAAAAATAAAATATGTATATTTCTAAAGTTTCAAAGAAAGTTTAAGGATTATAAGGTGGAAAAAGTATGGGGTTTTTGGGTGAAAAACATTTATAGTTTATGTTTAAGTTTAGGAAATCCTACAATAAAAAACAACAAAGAACATGAATTAAAAAATTGTTACATAATAAAAAGAAACAACACAAAAAAACAAAAAGTGAGTGTAATAACAACAAAAGCAAAAACAACAACAAAACAAAACAACAACCCAAAAAAAATAAATCAAACAATTGGAAATATGCTAAAGAATTTACCTCTGGTGTTTAAGTTGGTGTTGAAGTTCCAAGCTTCAATTTGCACATGGCAAGGGCAAGGGAAGTACCATATTAACTAAGCAAAATAGAGTAACATGAACGCAAGAAAAACAACAACGACAACACGAAAAGAACAACAAAAGTTGGGTTAATATGTACTTGATATGCGTGATGGTGCGAGAATAGTAGCGTAAGGGGAGCAACAACGTGAGAAGAGCGGCAAGGTGAAAAGAACAGTGCAAAAGTAGTAGTAACGCAAAAAAAGTGGCAGCGAGAAAGGAGCTATAACCCAAGAGGAATGGTAGCTAAAAAGGAGCTGTAGCCCAAGAGGAGTGGCACGGGAAAGGAGCTACAACCCAAGAAGAACGACAACGGGAAAAGAATTGCAACCTGAAAGGAGTGGTAGCAAGAAAGGAGCAATGCGAGAAAAGTAGTGTGAAAAGAGGTAATGTGAGGAACGACAACACGTGAAAAATGACAACACATGAGGAGTGGTAACACAAGAGGAGTGACAATGTGAAAGGAGTAGCCGGAGGAACAACACAAGAAAAGCAATGTGAAAAATAGTGCAAAAGGAATAGCGTAAGAGAAATAATGTGAAAGGAGCAGCATAAAAAAACTAGAAACTAAAAAACTAGGATCTAACAATGGCAACACAAAGCAAGAACACCAACCAACAAGCACGAAATGAACATAACAAGAGCATTAAAAGATAATAAAAAAGTCATTGTGACCAAAAATGAAGCTTGGACTTCATTTTTATACACTTTCTTTATCCCTAACCCTAAATAACACCTTTGCCTCCCTAGGCACCGGTAACTATTTAGGAACCCTAAAGCTTAAACTACAAGAAATCAAATAGAAAAATTCTCGAAGAGAACCTGTCCGATTCTCCAAAATAAAAAATAAAGAGAATCGATTCTCATTCATGTGAAAACTGAAGGTTGGTTCTCCATCCAGTTTTCATAATCAACCATGTCGACCAGTTTTCACAATGAGAACCGGGTTAGGATTCAAGAACCGCCCAACACTGGTAAGGACCCGCAAAGTTTTTTTTTCTTTTTTATTTTTTGTGCCGGACATCTTTGATTTGTCAATCACAAAAATATTTAATCAATCTTTAGACAATCCCAAAATAAATATATTGTTGTCTCCTCCTTTTGGACTGGACTGGGGTCAATATAATAAGAATAGAACTTAGGGCAAAGGTTTTAGGATAATCCGAACTATTAGGAATATGTTGGGGGAACACATTGGAAAATTGGAGAACATTTCAAGAAACCACTAAGAATTTTTTGGGAACATATTGAGAACAACAAAAGTCCAAATAATCCAAC
>Ga0209611_10002514_pt1 | contig 32268 bp, 22 predicted proteins | sample S1TSphgellanicum_3_FD_187693 | JGI IMG/M metagenome (GOLD analysis project Ga0209611, IMG submission 187693) | Host-associated microbial communities from peat moss isolated from Minnesota, USA - S1T2_Fc - Sphagnum magellanicum MG (SPAdes) (version 2) | ecosystem: Host-associated > Plants > Peat... | reverse complement strand
CCTATTCTTTACTCGTGCCAGATATGTCTAGAATCACTAATTAATGTTGGCATGCTAAACAAATGATGGTTCTAAAGTATGGTGATCAACACATGATGGCTTCTCATCAGACAGGGTATTACCTTACGCATGGTTGATGTTCAGCACTTCTTTGTTGAATATTTATTTATTTTAGAAAATGAGGTTGGAATATTTATGCAAAACACATCGCATGTTGTGCATTTGATGGTTTTCAATTTTCAACAATTTGCACAAATACCAACAATTTTGATTTTTTTTGGCTAGACCTTTTGGGAATTATTTTGTGCTGTACATCAGTTGTAGGTACAAGTATAGCATATAGAGCCCAATTCTGTTGCAGCTTCATCCTTAGGGACATCTAGGACTTGGTTAGGGTAAACTCTCAAGAAGAGGTCACCAAGGCTTATATCTTGCTATATCTTCAGTAACCTTGACACATATTGCAGCCATGCCTGAATCAAGCTCATGGGGTTAAACATAGAAACTTGAATCACGGCCCCATTTGTGATCACGGTCATGTGTAAACATAGGGACTTGAATCACGGCCCCATTTGTGAAGATCATGTGATAAACATAGAAACCTGAATCACTGTCCCATATGTGATTGTTGCCTATTACGTTTAGAGAACAAGCAGCCATTTGTGATTGTCACCTATTAAGTTTAGACCACAAGGACAATAACGCCATTTGAATAACACTTTCCAAGTACAGATTTACTTAAAAACTTAAGGGTTTTGCCTATTGTTAGTTCAAAGGCACAAGTTGCAGCCATATGCCATTTCAATAGTTACACATAATTTAAGGTTTTCACTTTGCACCATTCATTTAAATTAGAGAAGCATCATTTAAAAGCTTCAAATTCATGTTGAAAGCTCCTTGCAAGAGGCATGTCGTTTTTGCAAAACAAATCAAGGCTAAACCAATTCAAATAATCTCCTTGGCCACAAATTTTCCTTGAGCCTAGGCAGAACCTCTTGAGGCTTGTTTAAGTGTGAGCCAGTAGTTTACTGAAGAAAACTACTCACAACAACTCGAACTCCCATTATTCAAAATGATTTGCCAAATAAGTTTTTTTTTTCACACCTAAACACAAGCCTATTCCATAGACTCTAACACATATTTGTGTATATTTTCTATAAGAAGATCATTTCCACCCAAACTTGTAAGTGAAGGTCGCTCCATGGTAATCACCTCCAGTATATTCCTCTATCCACACCCATAAACATGAAAAACTGATCAGTACAAAGTGAGAGACTATGTAATTAGATATCACCACTTGGGGGCCGATCATTACGATTGACCAATAGAAACAGCCATTTCTTTGTATAGGCCCTGTTAAAACCTTACAGGGCACTCTATTTTGCGGAATTTGTATGGACCAAACTGAGTTTCACACAATTTGATCACTATATTTCATCCAAGATATTGAGTACAGGTCCACATACTGGTGTGGGCAGGGGGGGGGAGGGGGGGGAGGAAATCCAATTATAAAAAGACAATTTAGCTTGTGTAAAGCTGAAGTTAAGCAAGAATCCAAAAGAAAGTCAAAAAAGGGACTATAATATCTATTTACTTACAAGCTGGGTACTTACAAGGGGGTGGCAATAATGCAAAAGGAACGCCAGACTAAAACGTTAGCAATGTTTAGCGGTCCTGACTACTGACTGATTTTAGCAGCTTTGCTTTACACCAGTCATCAATGGCCCTATCATGACTCATGACTGACAGAAAAAGAGCCAACTCCCCCCCCTGGAAGAAAGAATCCGACCGTTGTCGTGTCGTCTACATGTCGCCCGCTGCAGCAAACTGCAGAGAGTCTCTCCTTTTCTTCAGGCAGGCAGCAGAGCAGAGGCTCTGCTGCCTGCCTGCCTGCCAAGGGTGCAGCTGCGAGATCGATTTGCACTCTGTACAATGTGCAGGTACCCAGGTCACAGGAAGGAACAAAACTAAAGTTAGGCGTGATGAGTAAATGGGGGATGATCCCTTCCCAAGTAATTGCTCTTTCCGACTAGTAAGTTAGTCGCCGACGTCTCTTCTCCGGTATTGGGTGACGCTTCATGACTTTCCTGCGGTCCCGGTTCTTTAAAAAAATTTAGAATACTTCTGGTTTCGGTTTCTCCCCCGCCCCGCCCCCCCCAAAGCCGGAACCCTGGGACCGGTTCTTATCCGGTTCCTAAAGTACCCGTTCCAGGTAATACCCAATCTAAAACCGATGGTAACCTGCTGGTTAGCCCTTGGTTTGAGACTTTTATTTTCCCAAATTTTTATAATTTCAAAAATTCGGATAATGGTTCTACACTCAGGTCCTGGTTTGGTTCCAGTTTGAGAACTGGATCCGATTTTAAACCGGGTTCCGGTTCCTGAATTCACTTTTGATTCCTAATTCAGTTTTTACTAACCAGAACCGAAGCCAGCGACTCGAACCGACCAAACCAGTTTTTACTAACCGGAACCAGCGGTTCTAACCAGTCAGACCGGGTAATCACCCAACACTGCTCCTCTCTCTCTCTCTTTCTTTGTCTGATCATTCATTCACTAGCAGCAAGCAGCAATCTCCAGTTTCTAGCCAGCTGGGTGGTGGCTTATTATAAGAAAGTACCTGCACAGTCGACAATTAATAGCTCCCTCAAATTATTAGAAGTGTGGCGCATTTACATCCCGCAATCAATGCTCTTCCATCCTCCTCCTCACGCCCCATTAAACTATGATTTTGTGTCCATTTCTCTCTCTCTCAGGGCCAGCCTGACAACAGGCGGTCCAGAGATTGCGTTCTGTTTGTATTGATGACGCCGCTTAACGCTTGGCTGTCAATTGTTGGCCAGCCAACGATATATATACTATTCTACGTGAGCTTTGTCGCAGAGCAGCAGCGAGATGCTTTTGGGCGATCCTTTTCTCTATTTCTCGTGAATCCAATATCCATTTCCCATCCCTGCACAAAAAGAAAGGAGAACAAGAAGGAAAAGGAAGAAGGGGTTTTAGGGTTTAGGGCTCGGAGTAGACAGATTCGGTACGCAGAATCTGCCTGGACTGCAGGATTCTGCAAGGGGCACTGACTTAGCCTGTCCTTTTTCAGCAACACAATGAGGCTCTAAAATGGCAGAATATGCCACTGATGTTCTTAACTCTTTTAAGTACTATGGAATGGTCCTGTCACAGCCTTTCCACCTAAAAACATGTCAAGACTGATCAGGTGAGATGCTGTTCCGCCAGGTGGTAATGGATTCTAGGGTGGCCTGTTGCTCGATACTCGAAGTGGAACTGGCGGAACCAAAAGTGGAATCAGCTGATGACTTACTAGTCCCACCTATGAATTATCTGTAGAAATATTTTCCTTTTGAATGAATGGCCTATTATGCCCTTTTCTAATTGTTTGCCCTTGTGGAATTTGTTTGATCAACTGTTTGGTGTTTTGGGTATGCCACACAAACGTTGTAATAATACACAGCACGTTGGCATAATTGTTAGAAAGTGCCCATTTGAAATTTTATGAAGGTGGAGATTGTTTAATAATCTTTTTTAATGGTGAATCTGACAATTTGTAAGACAGTTGGTCGGTGTGCAACAGGTGGCCCAAGCATTTATGGCTCCTCCCATGTCCTTAGGCTGCCCACAATGGTGCCACAAGAGCACCATGTGGGTCTTGTATGCAGTGGTGCCTTTCTAAGGGCCCCACTTCTAACTTTTATTTTGGAGGTGGAGGGAAAGGGCATGGGTTTTTTTTTTCCACCTTGTGAATTGACAATCTTCTTCCCCTTAAGAATTTTTTTTTTCCTTCCCATTCAAAATACCAATTTTTAATTTAAAAATAATTAATAGAATTTTAAATGTTTTAATTTAATCCTATGAAATCTTTATGCCATTTGCCCAAAACCCTGTTATTCCTCAAAAGAAGACCCACCACAAAGCATCTCAGACAAGCAACTTCAATTGAATTGCCTTTTAGTATATATGTGCTTGTAATGGATAAGTCCAAAAATCAACCTTACTTGCATGGGTTTGGGCTTTGCTTGAAATTGATTTTGGAAATCAAGTGTTCTGTGGGATAGGTACTGGTATCTCCTTTGGTTTACTTGTATGCAATGATAGTGGCATCATACACCTGATTCGTTTCTGGGTTACCCAGAACAACATACTCGGCCATCTATGTACTTGAATTTCTATTCATGCACTATTTTCCCCTGTCCAAAGGGCATGGAAACTTGGGCTCCTGCAAAGAGCCAGCCCCATGCAATTGTCACTCATGAGAGACTTCACCCCCCTTGGCCCTAAGTTTCTTAGGGTCAACTATGGTTGGAAACCAGCACATAGAACATTGTTAGATCTAACAAATAGTTTACAAACTTGCTGATGATGTGCTGGTCTCTCTCCCTCCCTCCCTATTCCCTATTGCCAAATTACCTTAGATAATGGCGATTGGTCAGACCTGGCTTGTTGCCACCCATCAAGTGGCCAGTTCCTAGATACGGAGAATCAAGTACAAATCAGAATGTAAAGAAGAGGTACCCACAACTGTCAGATCTCCATGCCATGAAAAAGGCCTTATACTTAGGGCTTGAAATTCTGCAGTAGTAACATGATATGGTTCTTGGGGGAGGAAAAACAAGAGGTAAACACCATTCAGGACACTTGATTGCAAGTTTTGATGGAATTGGTGCCTCCTGTACAAGAATAATGGGATTTTTAAAATAAATAAATTGATGGGTTGCGCCCCCTTGTGTTCTGAAGCAAATAAAACCCTCTCATAAGCTAATTTTTCAAATGAAAAGGGAAAAAACTTCCAAACTAATGTGGTCCATAATTTTTTATTTTCTACCAAGCTTTCTTTTGCAGCACCTTTATTTTAAGGAATTTTAATAATTGGGCATCTTCTTCTTCCTCAATCCAAATGCATGAAGAATTTTTTTTATTTTGAGCTGACCTGGGGCACATTCTTCTTCTTGCGGTTTTTCATCAAGAATTCTTTTAAAATTTTGAAGGAAGTTTGGACATTTCATTCATCCCAAGGTATAGCATACCTATGCAAGCTATGATGATGGATGGATACCTATTGATAGTTCTATTTGCCAGTTGTTGGGGGTGCATCCCAAGTGATTTTTATTTTTATTGCATTGACGGTCCTCTCTGATTGGCCCACTACCTAAAAAACCTACTCATACTGTGGACAATCCCAAAATAAAAGATTATGAAGCCTTTCCTTCATTACAAAATATTAATATAAGTTACAAAAGGGTAGAATTTTGTGTCAAGCATATGGAATAAAGTGTGATAGTGTTGGGAAAAGCTTCGAGAACACACTCTGAGAACCATTCGGAACTTGGTGGGAACACATTGGGAATAAAAAAATCTTTTAAAAAATTCTCAAGCCCCCCCTTCCTTCCAGGAAAAATCGTAGGCCCTCTTGGGTTGATGCTGAGCCGTCTCATTGGGTGCCTGAAATTTCTATTCCTAAAACTTTTTGTTACCGATTTTGGCATGGGCTAAGCTAAATACCCCTACGTAAAAAGAGCATGGCAAGCTATTGTTCCTCTGGGTGAAAGGTGGGGTGGGGGCCGCGTTTAAGAAATATTTAAAATCTTTGAACTGACTTAGAGGTCATCATTTTCTTCTTCTCCATGTTGTGAGCTGTTACTTAGTATTGCATTAAGACTTTAAAAATGATTTTTTGGGGGCTGAACTGACTTAAAACCTCCTTCTGCACAATTGCGTGAAAGAATTAGATACAATAATTTGAACGAACTGAGCCACATTTCACGCAATACATGACCCATGGCAAACAATCCAAAACAAGATGAAGAATTTTCTTTCCATGGTAAGTAGATGGCCCACAAAAAAGGGCAAGGGAGGGGAGGAAGGAAGTGGGGAAACCACGATACGATATCGTGGGTACGTAAGGAGCCAGTAACAATTATACGTGTGCTATGTACACCGAAGACTTTATTTCATTTTTTTTCATTTTAGTTTGAGTTCGTTACAAAAAAATTAAGTCTTAGAATTGTACGTACTGGCTCGCGTCATACAGGCGGTAAAAAATAGCCGGCCGGGTTTCCTTGTTTGGGTAGTTGCCCTATGTGACCCGTGACCCGTTCCCGTGCCGACGCCAACGGACGCGACAGAAGACAAAGAGCAGAGCGCGCAGGCGGCAGGAGCCGAGCCTTCCCCGCAACACGGAGGAAGAAGGAGAAGGAGAAGAGAGAGGAGAGCGCCAGTGCTATCAACTTCGCACCCTCATTTTTGCCATTTCTTCTGTTCTTGAACTACTTGTTTGAAGTGCATTGTTGGACTCCCAACTACTCAGTTGCTGCATTGGTAGTTGGTTTTTTGGAAACAGATAAAGAACATTTTGTTCTTCTTCTTTCTTCCTCCAAGTTCGGATCTTGACAGTGTTGCTTCTTTGTCTTCCTTGTTAGTGTTGTTGGTGTCCTACATTTCGCTAGGTTAGCCCTTTTGTGGGTTTTTCAACGAGAGAATTTGTTGAGGGGGGTTTCTTTTTTGGGGATGTAGGAAATGGCTTGAGTTGGAAGTGTCTGTGTGGGGTTGGGAACTGTTGGGAGGTTGTGGGTGGTGGGGGGAAGGGGTTGTGTGTGTTTTCAGGATGGTGCAGGATTCTTCTTTTCCTCCTCCTTCTGCTTCGTCGACTCTGAGCTTCAGTAGGCTCCTGGCGACGCCTAAAGGAAGACGCTTGCGGAGAACTATGAGGAACTTAAAGGTGACAATAATGTGTGGATTGATGACGGTCCTGGTGTTGCGAGGAACTATCGGAGCTGGCCAATTTGGGACACCTGCACAGGATTTCGAAGAAATCAGAATGCATCTCAAGTCTGCAGCAAGCGGGATGCACGTCCACTCGCGCGTGCTTGCTCAAGTGGAAGGGGAGAAAGGACCTGCCAAGAGGCTCCTACTCAAAGAAGAAAAGGAAGAAGAGGAGGACTCAAGAAGCGATCCGCGTAAGCCGTATAGTCTGGGTCCAGCTATCAAGGACTGGGACCAGCAACGCGTAGTGTGGAAGTCCAGAAATCCCAATGTCACCACAACCTCCAAAGGCAAACCACGGATGCTTCTGGTGACAGGCTCCCAGCCAACTCCTTGCGAGAATCCCGTGGGAGATCACTACCTTCTCATGTCCATCAAGAACAAGATCGATTACTGTCGTCTCCACAACATCGAGATCTTCTACAACATGGCTCATTTGGACCAAGAAATGGCCGGGTTCTGGGCGAAGCTCCCCTTGATCCGAAAGCTCATGTTGGGTCATCCTGAAGTGGAATGGATATGGTGGATGGACAGTGATGCCATGTTCACGGACATGTTGTTCGAGGTTCCGCTGGAGAAGTACGAGAACTACAACTTCGTCATGCATGGCTTTGATGAGCTTGTGTACAAGGAGAAGAGCTGGACTGGTCTCAACACCGGGAGCTTCCTCATTCGCAACTGTCAGTGGACTCTCGACCTTCTTGATGCTTGGGCTCCCATGGGTCCCAAAGGCACCATTAGAGACAAAGCAGGTGGGTGTAGTTCTCTTCTCTTCTCTTCTGGGTACCTGTTTTTCAGAGACTTCCATAGCTGTTCTCATAGCAGAAGTGCCTCTTCTTCAAGCTCAACACTTGATATCACCCTTTTCTGTCCATTGAAGGAGCTTAGGAGGGTTCTCTCTCAGTCTGATGCTTTGTGTTCTCTCTCTCTCTCTCTCTCTCTCTCTCTCTCTCTCTGACTGACAGGCCTGCCTTCCTTATTTTCTGCTGCTGTTGCTTTTGCAGGTGAGCTGCTATCCAAGTTCTTGACGGGAAGACCCAACTTCGAAGCTGATGATCAATCTGCCATCGTGTACCTGCTCATCACCAAGAAAGAAGAGTGGGCAGACAAGGTTTATCTGGAAAGCTCATACTATCTGCATGGCTACTGGGCAATCTTGGTAGACAAGTATGAAGAGATGATGGAGAAGTATCACCCAGGACTTGGAGATCACAGGTGGCCATTTGTGACGCATTTCGTGGGATGTAAGCCTTGCTCAAAGGTTGGTGATTACTCAGGACAAAGATGTCTCAACCAAATGGAGAGAGCTTTCAACTTTGGTGATAATCAGGTGCTTGAAATCTATGGGTTCAAGCATCGGTCTCTGGGATCCAAGAAAGTGAAAAGAGTGAGGAATGATACTGATGATCCTTTGCAACTCAAGGAAGAGCTAAGGCACCTCTCCTCCTCTTCCACTTCCTCCTCGAATGGTCCGGGAGCTGTGGCCTCTCTGATGCCCCAGTGATTATAAACCAGCAGCAACAGAAACCACAAAAAATTCAGATTCCAATTTTTTGGGTACCAATTCTGGACTCTGGATGCACCACAGCACAACAGAAGAAAGATGTTGGAAAATATTATGATAATTGGTATATTCCAGGAGGCACCAGTAACAACCATGATTTCAGATTCCAATTTTTTGGGTACCAATTCTGTGGGACTCTGAATGGGCAGCATGAAAGGTCGGTGGAAAAATATGATAGTAGAGGAGAAAAAGAAGAAAAAAGCCTCCATTGGGTTTTTGGCTTGTGGGTATTGTTGTTTGCCTACCCATTAGTCTTTGATTAAGCAGCAGCAGCAGATTAAGATGTTAGGTGATACTTGTTCCTACTTCTCTCCTTGGGCAAAATTGCCTTGAGACTCACTGTTTTTTCTTTCTTACTTAGCATCTCTCTCCTTTGGGGTCTGCTGATGATGTATTATTATAGGAAAAATCTGCAATTCCTCATCCTAATTCTTTGAATCGGAGATGTTTCTCAAGAAAATACTGTTCGGAACCAAACTCTTCACTGCATGTGTCTACTACTACTTATGAACATCTTGTTATGAGTTTTGTTTTCTTCTCACTTTGTCTTGTGCTTCTGTTTTATTCTTTAATAAGAGTATTGAGCAAGTTTTACTTGTGCATAGCTCTTCACAAAGTTGCTGTATTGCTGTTCAGTTGTCAGTTTGTATCTTCTCTTAGGTTTGTCTCAGAAAGCAGATAATTTGTGTTTTGCTTTATAAAAAAGGACTCTATGTACTCTGGCACAAAATGTGAATGAAATTGTACTTGTTTGGAAACTGTATGTTTTGTGCATCTCTTTGAACACAAAAAAGGCCCCCCCTTCTGTGGCTCCTCTATAAGACAGGCCAGTCTTTGCACCTTGAAGAATTGTTTCTTGCAGGTCCCATGTTGGTGGATTTGTGTTGGTGATCTGTGCTACTTGATCTGTGGGTCAATAAAATGGAACTGCTGTATACTGGGCAATGAGTAATAGTATGATTTGACTAAACTTCTTGCTGCAGAAGTAGAGCATCATGCAACTGCCATGCTATTTGACACAAGTAAAGCAGAGATTGATCTTTATCTTGGTAAATGTCAGTGTTTAATTTTTTGGCTGCCTCCTGAGTGAGCACATTAGACAATTAATTGTCTGGCAGTTTCGTGTCAGATGGCATTACATGATTCCTGTAACTTAGTGGTGGCCAGTTTAGTGGTGACCAGTGAGGTTTTCTCTGCTACCTGTACATATAGTCAGCCAGTTTTGCAGAGTTGGTAGAATTGTGTTGTGGGTCACTGAATGGAACTGCTGTGCTACTACTGAACACCAAAAAAAGAACATTATTTTGACTGGACTTAGTTGCAGAAGTAAACGTCATGCAACTATGTGCTATTTGACAGAAGTGAAGGTCATCGTCCTGTTGAGTTGTCTGTTTCCTTTTTTGGTGCTTGGTAAGGATCCCCAGCCGACCACATTAGTCAATTTATTGGTAAATTATTCATGACAGCTTATGAAATTTGCTTCCTTCAATGGTGTGGTTAGTGGGGTTTCCACAACTATCCATTGGGAGTGAGCTGATACACAAGATCACTATCAAGATTTAAGTGTAGGATAATGCCTCACGAGTGGGGAGTTTCTGTAATAATCGGTCCTGAGGGGGGAACCATGGCCGGTTATATCAGAAACTCCCCACTTGAAGTTATCTGGCATAATGGGTGCCATGTATCATGGGGAAAAAATGAAAACAATGTTAGGACTTATGAAAAACCAGAAAGCTCATGCAGGATTTTATGCTCTGCAATGGAGCCTCTTTGATACACTAGGAAATTTGTTGATACCAGTCTGCTCCTGGCATTGGGTCCTTTCCAGAACTTTCATACCAGCCTGGTCTTTGTATTGGGTCCAAGACTGATTTTTGGCTGGTATGAGGCAGATAAATACATACCTGATACAGAAATTGGCTTACCTTTTCAAAAACATACATAGCAGCCAGGTCATGGTATTGGGTCGATTCTAGACCTTTTGAAATACCAACCTCATCTTGGTATTGGATCCAAGACTGATTTTTGGCTGGTAGAAAGGCAGATATATAGCTGATATTGAAATGGGTATAGAAACTGGCACAAGGCTGATATTACCTCAGGTCACTACCTGATTCCAGACCTTAATGTTAAGGAACCTGGAACTCTCAGGTCACTACCAGGCCCAGTACCAATACAATGCCAGTATTCCTGCAGGTCATACCACACTGGTAAGGTCCTTGTATCAGTGTTGATACCAGGTGCAGCCCTACTTGCCAAACCAACAATTGTTGCGTGCATCATGAGGAAATAACAGGGCCACATTACAGTTCCAAATTTCCATTCCCGATTCTCAAGCTTTTACCCAGTCTCTGGCAATGTTCTAAAGCAACTTGCAAGTAGTTATTCAATGATGTAGATCGTGAAAGGTGGGAGGTGATCTGGGTTGTGGACTGTCATCAGACCATACTGCTACACACCTTCCAGTGCCAGTTACAGAAAAGGGTTTCCTTTTAAGTGAAATCAATCACATGCATACTGGAGATGTCTACATTCTTGGCTACCTACTGGAACTTATCATAAAAATCTGGCAATTTGCAAACCTTTTTTTTTCAAAATCTGGCAAATTTGGGCCATTATTCTTCATGGAAAATCCTTTGTATACGTCGAAATCATATTTATCAAGTAGAAATTTTGCAAAATTTCTAAATTTAAAAAAAAATTAAAAATAATAATTTAAAAAAAAAAAAAAATTAAAAATAAAAATTTTAAAAAAAAAAAAACCACTGTACTTAGTGCACTAGCAAGAACAACTTTGTCCATGGAATTTTGCAATACCTTCATATTTTAGAATTTATCGGGTGGAGGTTTGCAAGAACTCTTGCTAAGGTTTAACACCATTCCAAGAAACAGCTCCTTTTTTTCCATTCATTTAGTCATTTGTTCTTTAGGCATTCATAATTTGCATTGGGCATTTGAGTGCACGTACAATGACCAGATTTTAATGGAAAAATAAAATGAATGCCCTCCGCATGTTGAAATCTGAGTTAAGCATACCCATCCCCAATCCCATCTCTATTCAGATGCTTGGGTCAAGCCGATGCAAAGTTTTAATCCAATCCAAGGTAATGCCTATGAACCTAACCCCACCCAATGCACATGTTGACCAAAGTCCAAACCTCCCAAGGTTTGTAAATAACTTACCCACTTAAAATGTGTCAGCATAAAAGCCTATTGCCTAGTGTGATTTCTATTGATCGGTTCTGAATTGCTTCCATAGTTCAAAACCTTTTTTCTTTTTGGAGATTGGCATTCTTGATTGGGCCATTACAAAAGAAAAATATAAAAAGACTTTGGAAACTCCCAAGATTGAATTGCATAGCTTGTTCATTTGACTCAACTGTGCAAGCACAAAGAGACAAAGAGTAGGACTTTGGATAAGCAATTTAGTACAAAAGAGCAAGGCTACTGGGAACAACATGGGGACACATGAAAACTAAGGGAACACATCAAGTTGACATCTATATGTTAAGATAGTTGGTTGTTTGTTTTGTATTTGTTTGGAACAACAAAAAAAAATTTATTGAATTTGTAGTAAAATTTTCTTTGAAAATTATTTAAAATTTTAATCATTTTTTCATAGTTGGGTTCCATAAGAACTCTCAAGCCAAGCTATTTTGACTAGAATAATGTTGGGATTTGTGACCTCACATGATGTTTAATATACTTGGGCCAACAGCCCAAGTGCCAACTAGTATGGGTTTAAATAAAGCAACACCTGAAGAACAAATTGAAAATACATTGAAAACACCACTAGGAACTTTATTGGGAATATAATTGGGAACATTTGGGAGGAAAGCCCCTAGAGCCAAAAAAGTTCTTCAAGTTCTTCAAGGAAAGCCTTAGCTCACCTGGTTGGAGACCTAGAGAAACTTTTCTTAATTGTATTTAGCACCCTGTTTGCCTAGGCTACCTAGGGGCAATACCAGGATATAGTAGCCTAAAGAGGCATGTGGGTAGTGTGACCCCACACCCCTATCAACAACTTTCACATAACAATGACCCCCTTCAACTAGGTACCTTAGCCTAGGATCAGTTTGGTCATTGAATAGTTCTTTGCATATTGAAATGATATTTTGTGAGAATATGAAATTTAGGTGCCGAAGGTGTTGAAAACCGTCGTAATTATCAAGGGCTACAATCTGAATAAACTTCACTACTCATATGACAATATTATAGTAGACTATTCTTGTAGATCATGAAATTTTAATTATTTCAAAATTTTGAAAATGAATCATGTTTTGGAAAAGAAAATTTATTATTTTTGTCAATGTAGAAGCTAACCCTAGGCTATGGCATTATATTTTTCAGCCTTAAGCCAGACATCCAACATAAGCATCAGTTTTTGCTTTCCTTCAGTCAATCCCCGAGAATTGCAAAACACAAATTGGGATCAAACTTTACTATTTTTTCCAAGTCTGAAGGCTTCAAGGCAATAAAGTTAATTGTAAACTCACCCTGTCTTTGAGCTCTGGTTTAACCTTCAAAAATGCAAGCGAAGTTAGATGTCTTGTCTTTGTATATCTACACCTTCCCCTGCCCCTCCAATTTTGTAATTTTGGTTCCAAATGATTTGAATCTTGAAGGGTAGTGGGAGTTGAAAATGGGTTCTAGTTGTTTATGCAATGTTTTCTTTTGCTATAAGAAGTGTTGTGATTGCTTATTTGTGATTCCAAAATTGATGAAATTTCGAAGTTTTTTGCTTTCAGCCCTTGGGACACTAGACCATATAATGGCCTAGCACCACGAATGTGAGAAGGAATAATGATCATTGAAATATTTGCTCATACACCTACCATTGTTGCATTACCTCTACCCCTCTCGTCATTTGCTATGTTGCTCTATGGGTTGAATGAACTTTGTACTTACCCCTTAACACACTTTTAGTATTCATTTCGTTGTTTTTTTACATATAAACAGTTTATAAACCTATTTGACTATTAGTAGGTTGAAGCAATCCCAACTCATTGTACATCATGAACATAGCACCCACAACACCAATTCACAACATGACATTCAAAAAGAAGTTCACAAGCAAGAAATGACATGTTTCACACCTTAGAATATTTGGTTGTGTTGCATATATATATGCTTGTGCTTGATGAAAAGATGACAAAGTTGGATCTAAAGGTTGAAAAATGCTCCATGTAGCAAAAAGTGATATAAATGTTTTAGCTATTCCATTTAGAAGTTGCAAGTGAATAGAGACATTGTTTGATGAAATGAATAGTTGATAGTCATTCATGAAGGTAATAAAAGATACAAAGCTAGAAATGGTGATGTTTAAGAACATGCACAACAACAATCACATTGATTAGAGGATAAAGAAAATCTTCCATTGGATAGTCCATTAGTAGTCCATGAAAGGGAGGATTGAGATCATGAACAAGATTGTATAACATTGTTCATAGTGGTGCTCAAGCATCAATTAAATAATATCATGTGGATGGTGAATTTAATGACTCAAAGATTGATGAAGAATTAAGAGTTCCATCCATTGTCATTCTTGAAATATGGAAGGTCAACAAAACCTTGAAGACATTTGACAATAATATTGAAGTATGAAAATCCACATAAATCATATATCTCATAAAGAAGCTAAAGTACGATGCATGTGTAGCCTATAATTGTGCATACATGGTTAGAGTTGTACATGAGGTAAAACCCATTAGTTTTGAACATTTATTTATAAATATAAATGGGAAAATGCCATGGATGAAGAGATGGCAACATTAAACATTAATGTTACATTAGAATTAGTGTTTTTGCATAGGCAATCGAGTGTAAGTGAGTGTACAAGGTTAAACATAATACTAATGGATCAATGAGTGGGAAGAAAACATGGTTGGTTACCAAAGGTTATGTCTAAACCTATGGCATAAAGTATGAGGACATGTATAGTTCAATTGTTAAAATGGCAACAACATGAACAAACATTGCTCTAACTATAACAAAAGGACAACCTTCATACCAAATTGATGTTTAAAATGTTTTTTTTGCATGGTGAATTGTAAAAAGAAGTGTACATGAAACAACCATTAGGTTATGTGGATCAAACACATGTTTGGGTTTGTTTGCAAGTTGAAAAAAACCTTGTATGGTTTGAATAAGCACCTAAAGCTTGGTTAAATGAAATATTTTGTCACTAATGGATTGTGATAACATTAATAACATACTACTTATTAGAAATTCAATTTATCATGCTAGAACGAAACACATTCATGCACATCATCATTTTGGGAAAAAGAAAGTTAAAAGTGAAAACATAATAAAATATGCCATAAATAGATACTTTTGAATTTTTTTTAAATACAAGGAATGTAATATTTGAAATATACACCAATAAAGGTGGGAATCGAATAACTATTAACTTTAATAATCCTAATTATTAATTTTTACCATGATAATTTTAATATTGTAATTCATGTAATTATTATAGTTACTATATAATGTAATATTAAGATAATAATGGATTATAATTTTATAAATTATAATTGAAATTAATTGATTTGTTTTAAAAATAACTCAAATAAATAATAATATTTTCATTATTATTGAATTATATTTTTTTAGCTAGAAGGTAACCTTATGAGGCTAGTTATAATAATATTATTAAAAAAATTATTATGCCACTTGTTGTAGGTGTTATTAACTATATTAATCAATATTCAATGGTAATAATAGTGACACAAAAATAATAATTTTCCTAAACATAATAAACCTTGGATAAACTTGTAATATGACCTTAGTATATTCTTTGTATGTTATATATTTTAATAATCTCAAGATATGTATATATACATTTATTTATTATTGATGTATTACCACCCTTACATATACCCTAATATGAGGTTAATATAGTATATGGCTTTTCAAACTAAACCCAACTAAACCATGAAAACAACACTAATATATACCTTGTGGATGTAGAATAAGTAATGTACATAAAGCCTACTATACATAACTAATAGTTACCATTTTTTGGTCACTATTGCAACTAATGGGTCATACATGGGCCTTCTAGGATGAACATAGTTCCAAAAAACATTACATTGGAAGAATGAAGAAGCTAATAGTTGTAGCATAATCGCAAATATGACCAAAAGATGTGAAACGTGATTTCTAGTTGCAAAAATAACCAAGGTTAGTTACAAATGACAATTAGTTGCATGTGATCACAAATCAATTGGTTACATTTTTGGGCTTTTCTTCTAGTGTGGGTATGTATTGATGACATTTGTGACAACATATATTTAAAATCACAACATGACTATTTACTTGATATAAAGCTTGAAAAACATGAAATCAATTGGGATACTTGTTATTATATGTGCAATTAGGGAGTACTTTAAATATACTAATTTTTCAAGTGCTAAAATGAATCAAATTTGCCTTTACGTTAACAACTGAATTGTACATACTTAGGTGTTTATGTGTTCAAAGGAGTACAACCCAAATTCAAAATTATCACATAAGTTTCCTTACCATTTTATTTACAAACTTTCATCCATTCCATAAACCCATCCAACCCTCAACTATTCCATGTGACATGGCAAAATATTTTGTCAATGTGGAAAAATATTTGATGATGTGATGAAATATTCTTCCATGTGTCAAGGAATATATCAAGAATATTTTGCCCATGTGGCATGAAATATTTTCAAAATATTCTCCCCGTTCACAAGCTCTCATCTTCACACACTCATGTTAACACTCACATGTTCACCAAATAATGTTATTACTAGTTTACATGTTTAGCTACAAATTGGTTTTTACTTACATTTTGGCTTTCAAATTTGTTGCATGTGAATTTAACATTAGAACCAATGAATTTGTTGGCTATGAATGCACTTTTTATTGAGCTCTTACTTGTGACCAAACACCTTGCAAACTACCTTTGAAAGATTAACACCATCACAACATTTCTTTTATTCACAATAGATTGTGTTTTTAGAATAGAGCAAGTGTTTTTTCATAATGGAACGATGGAGTTGTTATGATGTTATTTTAACATCCTTGTTTTCAAATTGTTAATTTATTAATGTTGATAGCCATATTGTGCCACAAACAAACGAAAATCTAAAGTTTTGAAAAAGTTCTATTTTGTTACTTATGCCCTACCAACTAGGTTATCACATGTTGATAAACATTTTGTTAAAATGCCACACAGGCACTACACATTAATAACCTATTGAAATACATCAATATATCCAAACAATGTTAAATTAATGACAATTTAACCACTCTACTATCTATTGGTGTTAACCAAACTTTTAGGTACCCACTTCTTACATAAGTAATTACCAAGGTTGAATAGTTATTAGAATGAAGGTCATGCACCCATCAATTATCAACTAGGTATGTATTTACTTATTCACCAATTTTCAAAATATTCAAAAAACTATTTTAGGTATATAATTGCAATTCTCAAAAATGAAAAAGTCAAATAATTAGCAAAAGAACTAATAGCTCTTTGTTAGTTCTTTCAAGAAACTCATCAATTATTTAAGGGTTTTCAAATAACCAAAATTGACAATTATTTGATTATAAAAAAAATTCAATGAACTTGAACTAACAATTCTTTGATTTTGAAATATTTAAAGAATAAGAACAAATAGTTCTTTAAAATCCAAAAAATTGCTTAACATTAACAATTACCTAGTTAAAGGAAAGGGAAAAGTTGGAAGGTTTAGAAAATACTTAATTGTGGTTCAAAATCTCACTAGAGGTTCTATCAAATAAAAAATTAAAATAGGAACCAAAACATTAGGTTTGTTTTAAAACCTATAATTGAACCACACTGGGTTTTTTTACATGATAGAATGATAAGAGATATGCACATAACCCAAGTTCAATGTGGCTATTTAGACTTCCACAAAAATTGGAAAATCATTAAAAAAAATTAGTGTATATTTCATTCACACAAGTGGAACATTCTTTTCAAAATTGTTTATTCATTTCCATGCTTAATATTCTCATTCACGTTTTTGGGGGTTTTTTTTTTTGGTGAAACATCGCCTATTCTTAATCCAAATTGTAACATAATGTAGATGAAATAATATGAATTTTGAATAATACCTTTCTTTCATACACAAAATAAAATTTGGTGTTTCCAACATTGTCATTAATGTAATTTTTTGCCGATGTTTTATAGTGGGATCAAATGTTGAACCAAATATATACCAATGGAAAATTGGTGTATGTGTGCATGAGGCTTAACTACCTATCTCCCTTCCACTACCCACCTATTTGGATATGAAAAGGCACATGTTATGTGCATTTTCATATCCAAGTTTTCCAAGTTAGGGTTAAATTTGTATCAAATGGGTTTGTAAGGCAATCTCTTGTAGTATGGAAATCCAAGAATAAATCTAAGACTAGTCTATGCATTATAACAACATGCAACAACCCATGTATGAATTGTTGAATAATTGCAATAAATAGCATCCAAAGCCAAGCAATTCCACAAAAGATCATTAACCAAGGTTACACAAATCTAAATGCTAAAAGTAATTTTTTATGTTTAAAAGTTGACCAATTTATGCAAAGAAGATGTCCAAAAGTTGAATAAAAATATCAATTTTATAATAGTTTGAACTTTGTACAATGAAACTTAATATTGTCCACCTTGTTGAAACAAATGCACAAATAGATGAGATGCACATGAAAAGCATCATGGTATGGGATTTTATTGAGATTGCATGTTCTTAGAAACTACACTTTGGAAATGGATTTGTGGAGGTGATATGCCTTGGGTAGTAGGGCATGATAGCCTTGTGAAAAGATGGCAAAATGTAAAGTCTAGGGTGCAATGCCCTATTGCTAGGGTATTATGTAATATAATGGCTAAAGTAGGCCCATACAACATTTCACATGTATAGGTGTGCCCTTTGGGAGCATTTCATGAATGAAATAACCTTCTCCCCAAGTTCTTTCAATGTGTATTGTGGCAAATCTCAATTTATAAACCTCCAAACACTTAATACTTTTCAAAACTAATAAGAGGTGAAAAACCATATCTACAATTGTCTAAAACATTTAGTGAATATAATAAAACAATTTGATATGATTTGGAAATGTTGGATGCCATGGTGTTAAAATTGTTGAAAACACATTTGGCAAACCATTTAAAATATCCAATAATTCCCCAATTTCTTTTCCATATAATAGAGAAAATTGTAAAATTATTTAAGCACAAAACCTTGTGTTTGCCCAAAACATAGGTTGAGTTACAAAAATTGATCAAAAAAATACAAAAATAGTGCACTAACATACAACAAAATTTAAAACCTTTACCTTTTTAACACCAAATTTGGACATGCTAAAAGGAGTTTCACAATGAGTTTTTAATTTTCCTTGGCATTGAACCTTCATTTCTAGTTATCCTAGTGTATTGCATTTTCACTATTATTTAATGGTGTTCTCTTGATGTACTTTTTTTGTCCCAACCTTAAAATCATGTGAAGTTCATCCTAAATATTAATTAATTTTTTCAAATTTTGTTCACCTTAGGGATAACCTTCAGTTAGGGATGAACAATGGATAAATAATGAAATTAAGACTCAAAGACAAGGTGATTTTAAGAAAACTTCTAATGTATTGAGGTATTTAAAATGTGAAGTATTCTCCAATCAACAAAAATCCAAAGACCAATATTTGAACCAATATTAGTGTTGAAATGTACCCATAATATGACCTCTTAATAACTTTCATTTCCTTAAAGAAAGTGATTGACAATTGTGGCCAAATGAGGGGGAATCAAAATAAAAAATAAAGTAGTGCCTAACCTAAGTTGAAAGGCCTTTTGGTGATCCAAGCATACGTAGTAGCCTAAATGATTTCATCAATAAGGACTTCATGACATGCATCCTATAATGCATGGTTCTTATGAGCATGTGAAGTAAGAATTTAAAATAAATATTTGCATTTGTGAAACCCTTACTTACATGGAGCACTTGTAATTTTTCTTATGGTTCATTAGACTAGAAGGTAGTGTCATAGATAAATCTGAAAATAAGTGTCATTGTTCATATTTACAGTAACCTATTGATAAATAGATGATGTAGTTGTTGACGTGGCATTGTTACCCCCACAACTGATTTTTAAATTAGGAATGATGTTATGCAACTAGCACAATAATTAAAAAATTCAGAAGATGAAGATTCCATTATATGACATCATCAATAGGCTATCAACTTCAATTTGTAATTAATAGTTTATCGATGAAGGCCATTTTTTCTATGCTTCACCATGATTGCAACAAAAAAATCTTTCAAGCTTCATACTTCTTTGTCACACTTCACAACCATGTTTTTGTCACATTTTTACTATGTTTCATCATCTTTTTTGCTAAATGTTTCTTCTTTTCAACTTCAACACATTTCACAATCATCACCATGCATTTATTCTCTTAAACTTAAATGCATTTCATGTAACTTTTATGCACTTCACAATTGTTGCATCTTCTCTATTTCTTTACATCCACTAGGCATTTGCATCAAGCATTAATGACAAAAATCAACAATGGAGAATTAAAATTCACAAAGACACGTGTAGTGGAGAATGCAAAAGGAAAGGGCAAAGGCAAATGAATTGCAAGTCCTTATTAGTGCAACACAAATTGGAATCATGATGAGGTGATTGTGTTGATTAATTGCAAGCATAAAGAACACATCACTTTAAAATGAATCATTGATCCATGAGCCAATATGGTACCTATAGCACAAAAAATGGAGCATAATATCACAAGAATTGCAAACATGCACATAATCAAGGATGCAAAGGAATGGCAAAATGTGCAAACAAAAATGCAATTACATCCATGGTGACTACAAAAAAAAATTCCAATTACCACAAAGGTACATGCCATAACAATCCTATTGGGACAATCCTATAGAAGAGCAAGATATGTTGCACCTATTAAGGAAATTCCATGAAGATTGCTACAATGCAATTGAGGCTTTCCAAGGGGAGAAGAAGATTAGAGTTCATATGCATGTGAGAGATTTACAAGAAAAAAATGGAATTTATGTGCAACCAAGAGAAGAACTGTAAAAACATTTCATTTTGCCATCCAATTATTCTTTCATGCAAGACTTGTGTGGAGGACATGTTATTCCTAAAGACAACCAAGAAGCTCCCTAGTTCAATCAAGGTAGCAACCAAGGAGCAAATCCAAATAATGTGATTAATCTAAATGATTATTCATAATCTATTGGACCAAGTTAGCATCGGCATCCTACCACGATTAGTGTTGATGGTGCATTAGATTATACAACATTAATGAAGGGCATTAAACAACCAGTGATAATGTAACTATAACTCTTATGAACATAGGGGGTGAAAGCATGGTAAAGAATACCAATTGGTGATCCCTACCAAGAAGTACAAATAGATTTGGAATATTTTGCATTTTAGGCATTTTAGTCATGCCATAAATTTTGGGGTGTGTTTATCATATTAAATAAACCATATATGATCAATATTAACATATATTATTACTTTCACTAATTTATTTATTTATTAAAATATATTATGTTGGTTGATATTGCACATTTTCCAAATCAAACAATTCAAATGATGTGTTATTAATGTTTGAACCATTATGCACCTTGATACACATTTTTTGGAATTTGAATTTTTGGATTATGACAATGTGAAGCCCTTCAAAAGTAAGTTTTCCATAAACTCAAATTTGGCATCCAAAACTTGTTTTTTTATATGATACTAAAGTGCATTGCATGTGCTTAATTCATTAGATCCTGCCCCAAACCCTTTCAAAATGCAACATATGAGTGAAATTTCCAAATTAATTTTTTTTGACCTACTTTCAATCTACTTTCTCACAATAGGACAAACTAACAAATTTTGCAAGGTAGATTGAAAGTAGGTTTTTTAAAAGGTTGATACAATTTTTAAAACTTTCAAAAACTTCAACATATCACATTTGATGTTCCCATGTAGTTCAAAATGACAATCTCTTAAAGCATCACCTACTTTTGGATCTACTCGTCACAAATTTGTGTTTTTTAACCTGGGAGGGCTACTTTTTTGGTATACTTTAGCATGTTTTCACCCTAGAAGTTGAGCAAAAATGATTGTCAATCTTTATGTTAATGATTGAAGTGATAGACAAGAAGGTTATTATGGATGCCATGGATCAAATCAATGCAATTAATTGGACATCGACAAAAACAAGACCAAACTTCAAGAGAAAACATTCAAGTGACATTTCAAATATTTGAAAAAAAGGATGTGAAATCTCACAAGATGAACAAAAACATGGTAAGTGACATATTCTCAAATTTGAACACTACAATGTGTCACGTTTTTATCCAAGATCAAAAATTCATGCTTGCACCAATTATCTTATTTGAATCTTCATTTGATGATTAATCATTAATGCTAAATAGTCAAGACATCATTTGAAAATCAATAATTATATTTGGTTTAAAAGTAACATTTGAAAAACAACCATTGAATTCAAATATTTCCATGTGAATATTGAACTTGGTGAATTCATTTCAACTTTCAATTCAATTTTAGTTTCCATTCAATGTAAAAGAACTCAAGTCAAGTTTCAATACAATTCTAGTCTCCATTCAAATTTTGAGTTAAATTCCAATTTCAATTCAATACAAAAGAATTAAAGTCAAGTTTCCATTCAAAATATTCTTGTTCATTCTCACTATGCTCACCTATTGTCGAAAAATGTTCATCACCTCTAGAGTAGGTTCTACTTCATTGATGGATTTTACATTCGTCATGTTGTTTTGGCATCTTCTTGTTGCAACTTAAGGATTTGGACAATCTTCCTATTATAGTTGAAGCATCAACACATCCATGTCTACATCCTTGCCATTTAAAATCATGTTATATAACATGCAACAACATGTAATAGTGTCAAGAAGGAAAATGATATGAAGGTGATTGTTCAATAATAGTTCTTTGAAAGTCTTCTTTAATGTGCCAATTTCAACCATGTTTCTCCTTTTATAATGATGTTTATTGTAAAGAGCTTATAGAATGGTATGTTTGATGTTTAGAATCATCAACCATGGTAGAAGGGGATATCTTTTATTCCCAAGGAATGCCATTTTAAGATCCATTTTTAGAATTAAAAAAGCATTTGACATAAGTTGCAAAATTTTGGATGTAGTCTAATAAACATATCCCAAAACTATTTTTCATGGTCAACAACCACATGTAATTATAAGTTGTGACCTTTTGATTTGTATGAAGAATAATCAGCTCTAAACACATTCTTAGGTTTTTGGATATGGATTTGTGTGTATCAATTGCATTGTGATTTGAAGGGAGCCCACAAAATTCCTTAAACCTTGCCATGACTTGGGCAAAATCTACTTCTTATGGCCATTAAATCTAGTTTTTAAAAACCACATTAATAAAGACAACAAACTCATGTAAAACCATGTCAATTGATGATTTCCCAATAGCAAATATTTTGTTACACTATAGGTATTTAATTCTATGAGACAACTTACAAAGTGAGCATGTTATTTTAATGCAAACAAAAATAATAAATATGTATTTTGTATTTTTTTTCCATCAAAAGTTAGAGATTTTTTATCAATTGAAAAACAACTTTTCTAGTCATTCAAGAATGTTCAACCCACTTTTGATTGTCATATTGAGTTGTGAGAAAATTGAAATACCATGCAATACCCAAAGTTTTCACCTCTCCCCTTGCTCATTAATAATTCAAAATCAATAGACACCCTAAATAATGTAAGATGAAAAAATTTCTCATAGCCTAAAACAACTTCTTGTTATTAGAATCCCTAAAATCTTTCATGAAGTTCACTAATTTATTCTCATCTTCAAGGTGTTGAAAACATTCATCCACTTGGATGTAGCAGATTGTATGAAGTATGCAAACGTCTGCATGGAGAAGATTGGTACCTAAGAAGGTAATGATTTAGTTGCAATAACAAATTAATAATAATTTGTTACGTATTAGGAAGTTGTTAACATATTGCCTTGTAGGTCTCAAAGTGGATCTTGGCATGTATGCATATGAACTTGGATAATAGGTACATAGTAGTGTATAAATATCCTTCCTTGTTGAAAGAAAAATTAGTTTTTTATAATACATTACTCTACTTGTAGTAATGAATTCCTTTATGGTATCAAAGCAAGTTTGTGATTCATTGTTTGATTAATTATGAACTAGGTTTCATTAATAAAATCTATCAATTTGTTTTGGTTTTTTTAAGAAGCTTAGAAATATGGCACATTAACTAGAAAGCGAGGTGTTTGGAACTCATAAGTTGTGGGAGTTTCCAACTACAATGTGTGGCAATTCATAATTAAAAATATTATGCAAAAATATTATTTGTGGGAGTTGGTTGAAAATGATGCAGTTGTTTATGTTCAAACCGATCCAAAAGGTGGTCTTGTTGTTTAAACTGATTAGGCAACAACAACTAATTTGGTTAAACATAAGAAAAGAGTGTTATCGATCATCAACCTTTCTATAGGTGATGCATTGGTTGCACATGTCACAAATGTGACAAAGCTAGCAATGTGTTGGAAAAAATTCTTCATGATCTGTTTGAAAACAACAACGCAACAAGAAAGATTTTATTGAAAAATAAGTTGAATAATTTTCACTTGGAAGAAGATGGGTCAATGAATGACTACCTCAATCAAATCCAAGGGGTATTAAATCAATTAGCTAGCATTGGTGTGATCGTGGGAGATAGTGAGTTGATCACTCAAATTCTATCCACACATCCAAATAGTTGGGAAGTTCTTACTGTTGGTCTTATGTATAAAACCACATTGTGAGTTTTCACTAAATTGATTGTAATGATGCTTCAAGAATAGTTGCGTTGTGAAATCAAAGGAATTCAGAAAGTCAAGCACAAAGGCTTCATTGTCAACCACTACAACAAACATAATGATTAGCGTTCATACGAGTTCCATGGACGTGGTCAATTTTGTGGGAGCTCCTCCTCTAGGGGAGGTTGAAAGCTAATGCAAGGGTAACGCAACTTTTTGGTTTGCCAATTCACTACATGTGTGAATGTCCTAAACTAGCAAAAGAATTTTGTAAGTGGACTAAGCTACACAAGTTGCAAAGTGGTGTAAATCATGCAAATGTCAATTTGGTTGAAACTCACAATGAAGAGATTAATAATTTCCAAGTTGTTGATTCTCCTTACGCTTTGGATGACCTTGCTACATAAATCTTGGATCTTAACTTGATGAATGTGCATGAGAATCCTCATCATGATTGACTTCTTGATTCATGAACATCAACTCATGTTATTGGGAACCATAAGGCCTTGGGCACAATAAAAACCATAGGCTCCAAGACAATCATCAAAACATTTGGTGGGCAGACCCACCCTACTACTAGCAAAGGACATGTTTTGCCTGACTTTGATGAACTAGTAAAATAATCTACTCTTTATGTGTCAGGAGTCAAAAAAAAATTCCTCTATGGGATGTCTTGCTGATTGAGATTTGTGGGTTCTTTTTAACAAAACAAAAAAAAGTTTGTGTTGAATAATGAATTTTCAATCATTAGTCATGGGGTGCATGATTTCTCAATTGGGTTATATATTTTCTCAAATAATCCCTCATGTTCAAACCCTATTAATCTATTCACAACCCCAAACTTGGTAGATTTAAATAGATTATGGCATCAATGCCTTAATCACATCCACCAAAAAAATATGATTTTAATGTCAAAACATAAGATTGTCATTGGGCTATCGAAGATTGAACCATCATGATGAATTTGTGAAGCATGCATACTTGGAAAACAAACTAAAGAAAGAGCCCCATGCCAAAGCTTTCACCGTTCAAAAATTTCGTTGGAAATAATCCATAGTGATGTTTATGGTCCTCTATTTCGACTGTCTTTCATTGGAGCATGGTATATCTTAACGTTTATTGATGACTACTCGCATTATGGGTGTGTTTATTTTTTGAAGAATAAGAGTGATGTTTTTGACATGTTTCAAACTTTCTAAGCTCATGTTGAAAAAAATTCGGAAATTCCATTTGCATCCTTTGCAGTGATGAAAATGGTGAACATAGTTTTGCAGTGTTTTGTGATTATTATAAACAACATGGTATCCACCATCAATTTACTGAACCAAACATGCCACACCAAAATAGTGTGGCATAATGAATGAAAAAAAAAAACTTGAACATGAATTGTAGTTTAGTTAGTGCTGCTCACTTGCCAATTTTTCTTTGGGTTGAATCTATAAACATTACAAATGTTTTAGTGAACATTACTCCTTCTCATTCCAAGTGGGGGCTTATTCCATATCATATTTTGGTGATAAACCTAACATTAACATATTACATATCTTTGGTAATGTTTGTTATTCACATCAATTTTCAAAAAACAAAGTTGGACAATAAATTTGTGGTAGGAGCCTTCTAAGGTATGACCATCAATCCTTGAGGGTTTTCTTATTTACATTCTTGCCTCCAAAAAAATTATAGTGTCCAAAGATGTGAAATTTGATGAATCCAAATTTTTCTTTCAAAGGGATTCTATGGTCATTTCATTAGCGCTTGTGGTTTAGTATGTTTTTCCACCTTTTGAATCAGGCTCCTACAATGTTGCAGTTATTCTAAGCCCAACCTTGGATATTCTAAATTTGAATTCACCTCTTGTTGGAGCTCCTCCTATGTGTTTTTCAACACATCATCAAGATTCCCATGAAATAGATCCAAATTTTTCAACATGGCAACAATCACAATAGTCCAAATGTTTTACTTCTTGATTTGGTCGGCCTCTTGTTCCATCAATTTGTCTTGGTGATTATCACATTGGTCTAACCAAGCTTCAAGAATCGCCTTCATATTAGCAAGTTGCTTTGAATGTCAATTAAAGAGCACTGGTGGATGACAAAATCAGATCAATCTACAAGAATGATGTTTGGCAACTTATAAACTTACAACTTTGTTGACAAACCATTACGACCAAATGGGTCTATTGAATTAAGACCCATGCAAATGATACACTAGCAACTCAAAGCACGACTTGTTGCCAAAGGGTTCCAACAACAAGAAGGTTGGGATTTTAAAGAAACTTATGCTTTACTGGCTAAATATAACAGTCTCTGAATTCTTTCTACCATTTTAGGTCACAAAAACTAGCCCTTCTTTCATTTGGATGTTAAGACATCTTTTTAAAATGGCAAAATCAAGGAGGATGTTTACATCCAGCAGCCTCAAGGTTATGTTATTCTAGGCAAAAAAACTCAAGTTTGTAAGTTCAAGAAAGCTTTTGAAAAGCTAAAACAATCTCCTAGAGCATAGTACACCAACATTGATGTTCATATTTGTGTTCAAGGACTTCAACGTTCAAATGTAGACAACAACCTTTATTTCACCCATGTTACAGATGGCCAAATAGCCATATTATTATTTTGTGTTGATCACATTTATTTCATTGGAGAGTATGCCAAAAATATCAACATCATTCGAGCATAGCTTCAATGAACCTATGATATGGAGGATTTGGGGTCATTGATTCATTCTCTTGGATTGGAGTACATCCGTCAACTTGATGGGTTCATCCTTACCCAATGAGGTCATGCTACTCAAATTTTGGTTGACTTTGGTTTGGAAAATTGCAATCTTAAAATTCTTCCCATGATCAAAAATTTACATCTCACAAAAGACATGGGTGGTTTTTTGGTAGATGCCCATTTCTACTGACGCATGGTTGGAAAACTTAACTTTCTTTTGCAATTTCGACCTAACATTGGCTTTGCAGTGAACAATGTTAATTGATTTTGTACGCACCTTCAAAAGCCTCATTTAGATGCTGTAAAACACATTTATAGATATGTGAAAGGTACCATTGATATGGGCCTATTCTATTGACAAGGTGAGGATTGTGTTTTGTCCAAATTTTTAGATGCAAATTGGGTCGGTGACAGAGATGATAGGATATCAACAACTGGCTACACTTTCTTTCTAAGGTCAACACCCATTACGTGGCATAGCCACAAATAGATGTGTGTTACAATTTCATCAACGGAAAGCGAATACATGGTGTTGTTAAGTTGTGTTAGAGAAGGTGTTTGGTTGCAGAGATTGTTGATAGAGTTGAATCTTATCAAAAGCATAGAACCAATGATCATTATGACAATCAAAGCGCAATCAAGCTCTATAACAATCCTATTTTCCATGCAAGAACTAAGCATATAGAAATTCATCATCATTATATTCAAAAACAAGTTCAAAATGGTGCTATGAAGATCACACGTGTACCTTCACAAGACCAAATTGTTGACATTTTTACAAAACCACAATTGGGTGTACATTATTTTACAAGCTTTACAGTGAGTTTGGACTTGTACACACCAATGATTTGAATAGTGTAAGACTTAGTAGATTAGAACACCACCCATGACACCTGACATTTTGGCTTAGTGTAGGTTGTAAACATTATTTAAACACTCTTATTGCTCCTCTTACAAATTTGCATAAGATTGTGGGGAGGTGTTGAAAACATTCATCCACTTGGATGTAGCAAATTGCATGAAGTATGCAAACATATGCATGGAAAAGATTGGTATGCAAGAAGGTAATGATTTGGTTGCGGTAACAAATTAACAATAATTTGTTGCATATTATAAAGTTGTTAACATATTGTCTTGCAAGTCTGAAAGTGGATCTTGGCATGTATGCATATGAACTTGGACAATAGATATGTAATAGTATATAAATATCCTTCCTTGTCGAAGGAAAGATTAGTTTTTTTTAATACATTATTCTGCTTGCAACAATGAATTCCTTGACAAGGCAATGGCTTAGAATCTTGTATAGGTGCAACATGACATGGATAAACTAGACAAGCAACATCAACTTTAGTTGCCTCATTGTACCAACAAAACACAAACATAGACTAACAAAATACATTGTAACAAAACAAAATACAAAAGCAAAGAAATACAAAAATCAACAAAATTTAAAAGAAAAAAGGATCAAAAGTACTATTAAAACTTGAATGCAAACACAAGAAGTAATCAATAGCAAATGGGATCAAAAGTGTCATTGGACCTTCAACAAAACACACTAAGTAGTCAAAAGCAAGAGAGATTGAGAATTCCATTAGAATTTCAACATAAGCATAGGAAAAAACACAAAGAGAAATTGAAAGGAAATGCGAGCATTACAATCTTCAAAGACAGCAACATTAAGAATGTTGAAAGCCTAGAAGTAGCGATCTTCAAGAGCACTGAAAATACTAAAAGCATAGAGTGCAGAAAGCACTATAAGCACAAAGTGAAAAATAAATTAAAATGAAGCAAATTGAAAAATTGAAAAGACCTTGGAGCTTTTGCTGATATCATGAAATGAAATGTTGAAAAGACAGGTTCTAGAGCTTTTGTTGGAATGATGAAACAAGAAGTTGACACCATGCTGTCGGTGACAAACTTTTGGGGCAATGCATTGTGAACACAAACGTGCTAGCCATGGTAAACAACCTACCTAGTCACAAAAAGTTACATAACTTTGAACAATAGTAAGATAATACACCTAACATGTGATAGCAAGTGATCAAAAACTATTGACAGGCCATTAACAACATTGACACAAACCCTAACACTAGCCTATCACCAAGCTCTTATCGACAACTTGCCTTTTGTAATTTATCATCCATTTGGAAAGTAGTGCATGGGGGCTTAAGGAGTCGCTTGGTGTCAAGCAATGGGTTTCTATTGAAAAACAATTCTTTCAAAAATTTGAGACCTATGGGAAACATCCCAAGACTAAGCTTACTAGCTAGGACTGGTAAGCTCTATTGGAGAAGATTTTTATTTTCCAAAACAAGCAGTCCTTGACTCACTCCTATGCCCTTATTTGGAGCATGACTTCTGTTAGGGCCTTTATTTGGGGATTTGTAAATGAAATAGACCTTCCACCAATCTGTTGGAAGGCCTGCTCAAGTCAGACATTCCCTAAATTTCAGGCCTACGACCTTTTTAGGCTATGACCCTCACATTAGGGGGCCTTGGGGAGCAGGCCTTGTCCTATACACAAAGTACCACAAGATTTTTCTGTGTATTTGAGAGCACCTCCTGACACAGAAGATGCATTTTGTCAATTAAAGAGACCGTCTACCATGTGACCTTCTGTTATTTAGGTATGATGATGAAGGTCTGCTAATTTTCAGGCCTAACACCCCGCGGGGGGGGGGGGAAGGAGGCCCTGGGGAGCAGCCCTTCTTCCCCTGTACCTAGTTTCATGTCCTCACCAGAGTTCTTATGAGTGTTGGGCATGCATGTATTATAAATTGCAGCAAACCCCCTGCAGTTATCAAGGTGGTTGTTAGGGTTCATAAACTGTGGTTATCAAAAAAATTAAACACCAATTCTCAAGTTTTTGAATTTTTTTTCAGGTAGTCTAGGAATTCACCTTGTCAATGTACATATTCAGACATAAGTGTCTGGGTTGGCATCATTTCTGGTGTGAAGAGACATTGGGTTGTAAGGATTTTATCTGACACTGACATACTATCTGTGGAAGATTCAAGTTGATGCAAATAGACTTGCACAATTCTCAAGGACCCCTACTCTTCATATTTCAACTGTGACCCACAATTGTGAATAATCAAGCTAGGCACCAGAACCCAACTTCCTGAAATCACAGAGAGAATCAACCAAATGGACGAAGAGCAAACTCTTCTCATAAAGAAGGATCACCAGTAATCCTTGTATATACATAAATACACAGTCTTGACTGGTAGGTTCTAATCACCGCTTCCAGAATCCATGAGTGTCACAGACTATGGTTCAACAAATGGCAAGCTAAGGCCAGATGTTTCTTGAATCATATCAGAAAGTAATCTCATAGAACAGCTCTCATGAATTACAAGTATACACAAAGTTCTTGACCTGTATTTGACATGCTGGAGATTTCTTTTGTCCCATCAGTCTGAGGGACTTAAATTCTCTAGACCTTCTGTGAATCTGGAAATGGGCCATTCACTAAAATACAATTACCATCTTTTTTCTGTCTAGTGCCACGAGGCTTTGAGGATGCTCCTGAGCGACCCCACAAAGCACCAACAGTTGGCAGATACCATAAAACCTCTGATGGATCTTCATCTGCTACCAGAACCTCTACCTTCCGATGAGATTTGCTTGTCAAGTGTGTTGGACGGATTACAACGCAATCAAGGAGAAGACCACTTCTCCACACACCAGCAGTCATCTCCATCAACGAGAAATGCAGATCAAAAGGCTGATCTTGTCTCTCAACTGTGAACTCACCCCCATCATACTCCAGCCATTTGTCATCCCCTGTATCGAAGCAAAAGCAATGTAAGCTTGTCCAGCAGTCATGCCACCTTGAAGAAGAATATGATGCTCCCTGCCACCCACAAACTTGGTTTTGCTGATTAAAAAGGGGTAAGACAGGAGAAAACTGACCTTCAGGTCTCTGCATGCAATCCAAAAACCGCTCAGAAATGTTGTGGCAGCCATCATCCCCTGTCCACATGCTGAATCTGCAAGGCATGGTGTGTTGCAGTGTGAAGTCTCTCTGCACTGCACGGTTGGCTCGGTAGATAGGTTGCATCCCTACCTGAAGACGCCAAGAAATCAGGTAGGAGCCTGGTGGAAGGCAACATTCAATTCTACCCCTGACTTCTGTGTGATCACTTCCTTTCTTGTACGCAACCTCCTTAAACCTGGGAAAACATGCTTGCATGATATCAAGTTGCATCCTCTGAAAAAAATTGAACTGAAAGAGCATATCACCCAACACTTCAGGAACAGGAGGTACCAAAAAAATTTGCAGAAACAGAAAGAAGTTGATAAACTACCCTAACCCAAGGATTTTGTCTCTTTGTAAGACAAACAAACCTGGAACCAGGCATGGCAGGAATCCATTCCCACATGCCTGTGTGTTCAATCTCCATGATGTTCAATGCTCTCCCTGACAAGCTTTGACACACTTGACCACTTGCACGATCAACCCAGTATTCCTGCTCCAATAGATACATCCCACCAGTCCACCAAACAAAACTTAGGTCACAAAAAATACATTGTTGGTGAAACAACTTGACCTAATTTCAAAGAAGCGAAAAACCCAACGCTGAGGTTCTTTGGAACTGCTTGATGGTGATTCCTGATGATGATCCAGGTATATCAAGCTTTCCCCGGAGAGAACAAACCCACCAGAGCACCTAGCGGTGGTATCTTATTATGAATCAGAACTTGCATTGTTTCTAAAGCACCGACTTCATGCCGGGAAGAAAGTTCACAAAAGAAGGAGATCAATGTCAAAATCCGTTTCTTCCTCCTCCTATGTGTTTTGCTACAATTTGCTTCAATTGCTTAAGGGAATTGTTGACGAAAGGGAAAAAGTTTCAAATGCCAACAATTGTGGTTGGTATCAATTGGGAAATTAAATGTGCTGCAGAGAAAGTATGAATCCTTAAGGGCTGACACACATGAGCATTGAGAGAATGTGGTGGGGGTGGAGGAGGGGTATGTACTATGTACTATGTACCTGAGTGTCGTTGTTGATGAGGAGTTTGGTACAGAAGAAATCATAAAGTTGTCTTTTGGACTTGCATTTGCTGGAAGGGGGATTGGAAGCCAGCTCCAGAATGCGAGAGTAGCCTTGAGGTAGCATCTTGTCCCAAACCGGATCGGATTGCGACGCTTGATAAAACAGCCGATTCACTCTTGCAAGCTTGACAAGCTCTTTGGGTGTCATGTGCGACAGAATCTCCGCAATGAGTGATTCTGGCAAGTCTGCCAAACCTCCTCCACCACCACAACCAGTTGAAGAAGAAGAAGGTCCCTTCAACCTCTCCTCCCACCCTGATCTCGCCATCGCCACAAACACCAACCCCCCCCCCCCCCCCCCCCCCCCCC
>Ga0209611_10002510_pt1 | contig 32289 bp, 27 predicted proteins | sample S1TSphgellanicum_3_FD_187693 | JGI IMG/M metagenome (GOLD analysis project Ga0209611, IMG submission 187693) | Host-associated microbial communities from peat moss isolated from Minnesota, USA - S1T2_Fc - Sphagnum magellanicum MG (SPAdes) (version 2) | ecosystem: Host-associated > Plants > Peat... | reverse complement strand
TTTTTTTTTTTTTTTTTTTTTTTTTTTTTTTGCAGTGAGCTAATTTGATAGGCCCATTGCAAAAAAAAAGTTGAAATTATGCAGACTTCCCCAAATAGAAGATTCTATGGAAAGATGGAGTGCCTGCCCCTTTGGCCCACCTATATAGGTGAGAAGGGGAGGACTTTGTGTACAAACATATGGGATTAAGGCAACGTGCTGTTGGGAACACCCTTTGGGAACATATCAGGAACCCATTGGGAACTTAAGGGAACATGTTGGGAACAAAGGAAAAATGAATAAAATCCTCCCCGCTCCCCCACCCAAAACTTCAAAGAAAACAAATGAAGGCACTTGGAGTGCATGCTGAGCCTTCCCATTGGCTGCACAAAATTTCTATGATCCAAAACTGTTTTGTCACCATTTTAGGCCTGGGCTTGATACCCCCATTATATATATATAAACTGGGGGTACTTATGGGTTACTTAGTTGCATATGGAATGGGTCTGCTCATTATGGCAAAGTTGAAGCCCGCAACAAGTTAAAAATAGGAAATATTCCACGAAGCTCCTCAACAAACTCAAACTAGCAATGCACAGCAACACCTGGCAGACATTTGGGAGGACCAAATGAACGGCTGCAAAGGTACTTTGATAGTCTCCCTTTGCCACCAGGAGCAAAGCCCACAACAAGTGGAGAATGATACTGTTCTCCCGAACTATTTAGACTTGAAATAAAAGTAGGGCAGGTTCATATTGGTTAGACTACTCGAATGCTAAGTTTGTGCGGTGGTGGTGGTGGTGGTGGTGGTGGTCAGTTGACAGGCATTTTCCATCCAATAGTTTTTGTATCTAATTTATGGTATCCCACTTTGTGTCGAGTATGGGTGGGGGTGTGGGTGTTGTTCTCTTGTTGTTATTATTTGACCATGCCGGCCACAGGTGCAGGAGGAGGGGATGGGGGGTGGGGGGGACGGTGTTGTTCCCTTTTTGTTTATTGGGCTAGACGGACAGACGATATTTTATGAAGTATGATTGATATGAGAGTCTCTCAACTCTCTTTCCCACCCATTTTGTGTTTTTTTGTTTTCTTATGCATGTTCCAAGTCACAACGTGTCAACACTTCACCGTTAAGCCCATGCAATCGTAGAAGATTCAAACAAACTACACCATTTGAATCTTCTCTATTGTTGTTGTGAACTCTTGTAAACTTATTGAGTAGGCCCCCAAATGTCCTCAACCGATCGAAGCATAGAACTCTTCCTGGACCGCTCAATGTTTAATTAAATTTATTGTTTTTGGTTTTTGTTTCCCACCTGCCAGGAGCCTATGGTTGTTAGCAAATTGCTAAATTGGGTAATAGTAGTATTCGTAGGTACCTACTGAATAGGGTTTTATTTCTGTACTAGGATCCGAACCTAATACTTAGGTGTTCCCAAACCAAAAAGCAGAGGTCAGCTGAACGACAGAACAGCCGGACCTAGAGGTTTGGAATTAGGTTCGGTGGTGTGAAGCAAGCTCGGCGGTGTGAAAAGGGTCCGGTTTCGTATCTCCCTTATGAAAAGAAGACGGAGAGGTGAAGAGAGAGAGAGAGTGTACAGAGTGTCGCTGTGTTGCGATTGCCAACTTTTTTTGGGGGAGCTCCACTTTCTGCGGTCTACTCGCTTGTCTCCGGTGTTGGGATTCCTGCTCCTGACACTGGTACCTGCAAGATTGTCTTAGAAGGTGTTTGTTCAGTTTTTTGTAGTTTGTAAAACGAGGGCTCTGAAGAAGAAGAATAAGACTCTGCTGCTGCAGCTGAAGGACTTGTGTTTTGGTTTTGGTTTTGGTTTTGGGGGGGAGGTCCGAATGCAGTGATGTTACCCTAGCTAGAGTGTCTTTATCCTGGGTAGAACTTGGGAGGGGAGAGAGTGTGGGTTGAGATTTGAGGTTCTCGCAATGGGGATGGTCACAGCTGTGGTGTTTTTGGTGCTGGCTGTTGTGACATGTTTGGTGGGAGCTGCTGATCATGTTGAGCTTGAGCGGTCTAATTCTTCTTCTTCCATGATCCTTGGATTTGGGCCTGAGGATCTGACCTCCGAGTCACGCATGTTTGCGCTTTTCGAGAGTTGGCTCCGCATGCACGGGAAGGACTACCGGGGAAGCGTGTTAGAAGGAGAGAAGGAGCACCGGTTTCGCGTCTTCACGGACAATTTGCTGTACGTGAACGCGCATAACGAGAAGAAGAACTCGACCTACTCGTTAGGGCTCAGTCAGTTCGCGGACATGTCTAACCAGGAGTTCCGCGCCAAGTACACGGGCACAAAGATCGACAAGAATCGGAGATTGAAAAGAAGATCAGCAGCAGCCAGTACCACTTTTCGCTATGCCGATATCGAAGCTCCGGATTCCATTGACTGGCGCCAGAAAGGCGCTGTGTCACCCGTCAAGAACCAAGGCTCATGCGGTAAGAAAAAAACTTCTTCTTCTTCATGATCTATCTCTCTCTTGGGCATTGTCTTTGAACCCATTCCGTAATTTCTAGATGCAAGAAACCAGGACACATTGGGGATTACTTGATTCTCCAATTCTTCAGGCACCCACAACAACGATTGGGAAGAAGAAGATCTCCTCCTCTCCTTCTTATGAGGAGCTGATGGTGGGAACAACATGACTTGGGGTTTATGGCTTGCAGGGAGCTGCTGGGCATTTGCAACCATAGGGGCAATGGAAGGTATCAATGCAATCAAGACTGGTCAGCTTCTATCGCTCTCTGTGCAGGAGCTGATTGACTGTGACCGCAACTACAATCAGGGATGTGATGGTGGCTTCATGGACTATGCCTTTGAGTTCATTGTCGTGAATGGTGGTATTGATACAGAAGCAGATTACCCATATTCCAGTTCTGATGGCTACTGTGATGAGGCAAAGGTAGTAAGCATCATCATCATCATCCCCTTCCTTCCTTCCTTCATCAATCATGAGCTGGGCATGCTTGATTGATGCCCAGCCCATGAGTCTCATGAAAACCCTAGTTGAAGCTCAAGTTGCTCTTACTCATCTACAGGAACTATTGCATGTTAGATTTGAGCAGAAGACAACAAGGGAGCCAGCACTGCAGGCTTCATAAATCTGGATATATTACAGTTTAGCAAGAGTTTGTAATTTTGTTCATGGATCTCTGAGTTCTGTTCTTGGAGTGATTTTCTTCCAATTGAGAAGGGAGCACAGTATTTCTCTCTTTGCTGACAGAGTTTATACTATGGTCACTCGTGTGTTCCAGAAAAATGCACATGTTGTCACTATCGATGGTTATGAGGATGTTCCTGCGAATGATGATGATGCTTTGAAGAAGGCAGTTGCTAACCAACCTGTAAGTATTGCAATTGAGGCTGGTGGTCGCGACTTTCAGTTGTATTCTGAGGTGAGTAAAACAAGATACCAATGATCCTCCATGTTGTTGGAGTTTTTTTTTGCAACTTTCACTATTATGCAGTGTTGAACTTTTGGTCTGCAGGGTTTGCTGGTATCATGTACTACTATTGTATGCTAGTTTTTTTTTGTTCTTGTTATTGCTTTGATGGGTTATTTTTTGTGCTGTGCATGTCTGACCAACTGCAGGTTGGGCTGGGGTTTGGGATTGTTTGGAAAGCAGGGTGTATTTTCTGGAGAGTGTGGCACTGACCTTGATCACGGAGTGCTGGTAGTTGGATATGGTACTGAGCATGGATTGGATTATTGGATTGTGAAGAACTCATGGGGTAGCCATTGGGGTGAGCGGGGTTATCTGCGTATGCAACGGAATATTGAAGCCAACGGTTTTGGTTTGTGTGGTATCAACATTGAGCCTTCTTATGCCATAAAGACAAGTCCTAACCCTCCTAATCCTGGTCCCACTCCACCATCCCCACCACGGACTGAAGTGGTTCGTGCTCTTCCTCCTTATCCGTCTAATGGGTTTGCAGCATAACTTGGTCCTGATTTGGTTGCCTCCTTCTTGCTTCCGTTCTAGCACCTTTTTTTGCAGGAGTAATTCCATGACATGAAGTGGATTTTTTGGGTGGCTTCATGATTGTTATATAACTGTTTGTCTTCTTCTTCTTATAGTGATGCTTGTCTTGGTTGTAAACTTTTGGCAGATTTGTGATAACTGGCGCACATGCCCAGCTTCTCATACTTGTTGCTGCACACTCCCTATTGGAAAGATGTGCCTGGGATGGGGTTGCTGTTCCCTTGACTCAGCCACCTGCTGTGATGACCACTACCATTGCTGCCCTCATGAGTACCCTGTCTGCAACTTGACTGTTAGCAAGTGCCTCAAGGTCAGTGATTTTCTTCTAACCATTTCCTACATGCTTGAAAAAATATGTATTGCATGCATCATTTTCAGGAAAAATCATGCAACAGTGCCTCCTGCATGTACTCTTTTGCTGATGTGGTATTGTGCCCTTGTTGAAGAGTGTTTCTTTCATGGGTGTCCTCTCTGTGTTTGCTTTTGAGGAGTTAGCCATCCACAAACAGTTTATAGATCCTAGCCCATGGTGAAGGTAGTTGTGTTATGGGAGGAAACACTCTCTCCTCTCCTCAGAGAAAGCCTTCTAGAAATTCCTATCTGCTCACATCTATGATTTGTCTACCTCTCAGTGGGGTGATGGACCCATGATGGGGGGTGTGGAGTTAATGAAGCGCACACCAGCACGTGCGAACTTGCATGCCATCCGGCAGCAGCTGGGGCGTAAATCGTCCCCTTCTGGTTACACTGAAGTTCCATCAACCTCCAAATTTGAGCAGATAGCATTCCAGTGAATACAATAAAACGCAGTGTCACGGAGGTGATTCTGGTGTTAGGGTCCCTGTTGATGTTGATTGGGATGTTTTGAGGACAACTGCCAACTGTGGCAGTGTGTGGTGGGAGCAAGTATTTTGTGATCAGTGGCAAGCACAATCTGGCAATTTTTGTGTTGTATGGTACATGAGTTCTATAAGCTCATCATGTACTTGTGCTTATATGCCCATGCATCAAACACCACAGTGCACCACTGTATGTAGCTTTAACCCCCTCCCCGAATGGGGTGGTTCCCTCCGTTTGTAGCTTCAGATCAAGTCCTCTTCAAGAGGAGATACATAGCACTTTCAGTACAGGATAGGAGTTTGAAAAACAGAGATAGGAATTACATCAATGATGTTTAGGTAGTTTGTTGATGAGCCTCCCATTGTAAAAAAGCGGATTAGCATAGCTTTTTACCAACACACCACATAGCATTAGTGTAAACTTATTGAGTCTAGAGTTTTCCATTGGGGATCTTGTCTAACATAACAAAATGGTAGACTAATCACTAATTTGCCTTGTAGCCATATAACCATTTTTGTAAAAAAAGTTGAAGTGTTGCCAAATGTTTCCCTGGATTCTAAAATTGTATAGCCGTATATGTGAAAATAGATTGAATCATGTGGCCAAATCAAATTTCCCTTCAAAAAAGGTTGCCATGTAACTTTAACCTCAATTTGCCACTTTTTGGTCTTGGATCCTCATCTAAAGGGCATGGCTCCAATTAATGGTTCTCATCCAATAGGATTGCTCTATTTCATTGGACCTTGGACCCTAATCTAAAGTGGCCCTTAGAATCCCTTGACCTTTTGAAATCTAGGTTAAACTTAAGGAAGACTTCTTTATTCTAGTTGGGATGTTTAACCCAAGGTTGGTTTTGATTATTTTACCAAGATAGTATGCCCTTGATTTTCAGGTATTAACTATTGAACTCTACCAGATTGAACTAATGTTCGGACCTAAATAATAATCAATTCTCAAAAGGGTAAGTGGAATAATAATACAATTTTGACCAGTGATTTTTTTTCCTGGCAAAATTTTCCAAAATTAAGATCTCAAAATTTAAAAGGTATATATCGAAATTTCACCAATTAGGAAAAACTTGACAAATTTGCAAGAATCATTTTTAATTTCATCCTTTTTGGAGAACATTTTGCCACATCCCCACTTCTATATTTTTGGTTTTTTTTTTTTTTTTTTTCCTTCAATTTTCTACAATAGCATCATTAACAATTATCCCAAAAAAATATTTAGTATTAATTGGCTACAAGATGCTGACACCTTTTTTAATTGTAAAAAACACAAGACGTTAAATAGTCCTTAACAAGTTTTGTCAGCAAACTTTCAAGCTTGTCTTTTATATCCTTGTGTGGTTCTACACTGAACCATGCTACATGGTTTTTCATGTTCTACATGTTCTAGAAACAAAATTTAATTAAATTTGGTCTACGTGTTTTGTTGTCCAAAGCCAAATTCAAAACCAACACCTCTCTTGAGAAAGCATAAGCCAACAACATATATTTGAGATATAAAAAATAATAATCTTTTTATATCATTTTGCATATGCACAAGGTCAAAACAATCAAAGTTTATACCATAAACCAAGTGGTTGAACATTGTCAACCACTTTTTACACCAAACATTGCTCATTACAAATATTTTGTATCTTTCATAGAAAATTATCCAAATAATAGAAGGATTAATGCAACATTGATTCTAACTAGGGTTTTTTTTAGTTTAATGATTTTAGCATTGACTGCAAGCTTCCTAAGAAAGATCGTTCTTTAATTAATGATACTTTTATTATAAATTGTCCAAATTGTCCATAGGTGGCAAAAAATTACTCCAAAACCAAAATTGTATTGCAAATGACAAAATCTTTTGTGAACATTTTCAAATATGGTGATTCTTTTCTTCAAAAAAGTATCTTGCAATAAATAAATGATCTTTTATCTCACATTTGTGCAAAAATTCACAAAAGAAAAAAAAAAATTGATTTTAACTTTTCCAAATTAGTGTTGTGGACCTTTTCCCTAACAACTAAAAATGTTGATTAGTAATGATAATTACAATACATGTATGTATGTATATGTGTATACTTAAAACTTCTCCAATGGGCTTCAGCCTTATAACTTTACTCACATGTGGTGGCAAAGAAACCGACATCAAAGAAAATCCACTATTATTCCTAAATTGTGAAACCCATTTCAACCTTATGGTTTTGCCCTCCCCTTCCCAAAATACAATGAGTTGGTTCAAGGCTTTGAATATTCCCTACTCACAACACAACTTGCACATACATGATGATAAATGATGAGATCATAAGAATTCAAATGAAGGGGAGAAAACTCTTTACTTTGACAAGGAACGAATTTTTTTTATCATTTCTCAAGATCCTATTGTAGGCAATCGTCAAAAGTTAGGAATGTTATCTTGTGAGCATGTGAGCGTGAACACCAACAAGTGAACCCAAGTGAATTTTTTTAGGAATATCCCATTGACATCAATGGATTTTTTTTTGACACATGGGATGGAATATTCGATGATGTAGAAAAATATTTTGTCACGTGGCCATGGATGAACAATATTTTTGGATGATAAAATGGATGAAAAAAAATATGAACTTTTATAAAAGATGGATGCCAAATTTATAAGAAATCATAGATGAACCACTATCTCACTCATAATGGGTGGAATAATTTCATGTTGGTTTTATCTTGAAAAATACAACATGTGAAACGTTGGGAAATATTTCAAATTATACTACATATTTTCTTAATATAAATTTCTACAGCATCTAAACCATTTAGAATTTTAAATTGAATCCAATTTAGTGGCATATAAACATGTTGACCACCAATAGGTATGTGCCAATCTATATACTACCCATTCACCAACAAGAGACATGTGCTCATTAGAAATTGAAACAATACCCTACTACAAGCCTATTGACCCATTAGGAGGTATGTGTGGATCCATACACTACCCATTCACCATGAAGAGGAATGTGCCCATTAAGGATTGAGACAAAACCAATTAGCCATTAAAACTTTACATTGTTTATAACATTTCAAGCTATTTGTTATTTTCATTCACATTTTCAACCTCTTGCATCTATCACCATTCATGCAACTTGTACAATCAAATTACATTTTCCCATGTATACTACTAATTTCCCCAATCTATACTTTAATTTGCATTTACTCCACCCTAACTATTTAGTTGTATCTTTTATTTTACAATGGAAGGGGAAAAATTGACACCAAATGTCACACCAAACACTTTGGAATCAATGACTGAATACACATTAATATCAAACATACTAGATAGAATCTATGAAATGAAAAAAAACCTTGGAATATCCAAGAGATGATACCAAACTAGACCCCCTCTGGCATTTGCTCAAAATTAAAACATGGGGAACAAAATGGAAAAGGGTAATTGACAAAATAGTTTAATGGTTGGCATGGTAATGGGCTAATGCAAAGATAGACAAAGAAAGTATTACATTGATGAAACAAACTACACACATTTCTAAGGAAGATATGGAAGATTACAATTTGGCGATGTTTACACATGCCATGGATTTCTTCAAAGAACATGTTAATGCAGGGAATACCGGGTCGACGTCAAGGCAAAAGTTGATTCTATAACATTTTTTTACGAGCCTCTTAAGTGATTTGTTGACATAGGATTTGGTAACACTTGGCAACTTGCTCTAAACAAAGTTCATGAAGCCCCAAAAACGATTATTTATAACTCCAAGATGGTGAGCCTAGGTGCCACTTGAACTAAAGAACAAAGTGTCAAAATAGCCAATGAATCGCCAAATGATAAGGCTAGCCCCAAAACCACAAGACATGTACAACAATTTTAAAAAGAAACATGTCAACAAATGATTGAACAACCAAAATCTGATCATTTCCATTACATTGTGGTTCAAAAACCTAATAAACAAAATTTATTCAAATTATGTGAATTGAAAATAAAATATTAATTTTAGAAAAAATAAAATGAAGGTTGACATTGAATGTTAAACAAATCCATAGTGACCATTGAAACAAACAATCACATCAGAACATTAATTATGAAACAAATAATTCCTTTTGTGGTAGTTAAAACACATGTAGTTGTTATGCCATCAAATGAATCAAATGTTTTGTGTATGCATTTGTAATTGGTAATCCTTGAAATGAGAAAAATGTGAATGTGTTCAAAGTTAAAAATCTAGAAATCTATGAGCATGACTTCCAAACTCAAAGAGAAGAACTAAAATTAAGCCACACATTACATCTCATAATAATTAAATATCAACAAGAAATTTTTTACTATGATTGAAGAGTAAAATAGTAACTAATCAAATAATGGATTGTTAGTAATTGACCAACATAAATGTTTACATCAAAAACAATAAGAATGACGTTAGTAAATGCAAAAAACAAAATGGGCGCAAACCTCTTCAATAATTGTATATAAAGAAAAAGGGGCATGGTGGATGCAAAAAAATATCATTTTAATTTTTCATTTGGAGTGTAGTTTTGGAATTATACGAATGCCTACAAGAATCCTTCGAGACTAGGATCTATATCTAGAAATGGATTAGAGATAAATGAAAGCAATAGACGTAGACTTTAGTGTTAGAGTGGGATATTGAGCATCAAGAAATAACATGCAAAGTTTATGCCACAATGATATGGATGTTCAACCTAGTTTTCATGAATAACTTACAACAAGCTCCCAACATTAATCCATGGCTAATCGAATTGAAAAATTGCAATTATTAGACCTATTTATTACGCCAAGTAGAATATATGTTAGGGATGAACATAGCAAATCAATATTCATTGGTGGAAGCCTCATGCAAAAAATGGTTTTAAAATGGAAATGATCTAGACGACAATGAATATGAATTGCCTATTTTAAAATACAATGCAAACCAAGACAAATTAATAGAACAAAAAGGAGAAACCTCAAAGGAGGAAAAAGAAAGAATCACATTGGAGGAAGAAAAAAAGCCAAAAACACAATCATAATCAGCATTTGAAGAACAAACAAATTTAGAAAGCTTGAATAAGGAATGTTGTGGGTCAAATAGTGGAGTCAATGTCAAATTGCGGCATCAAAAAAAATGTGAGTCACCATCATATGTTCATCATCACAAGCAAACCTACAAGTGAGGATTGTCAACAAAATTATAAATATCCCATTTCGTGAAAGAATTTGAAAATGTTCAAGAAACAACATGGGACATTGTTGAGAAGCTAGAATCAATTGAAGTTGTTTTGCAGTATTGACTCTTAATTTGTGGAAATAATCAACACATGAGTCCAAGGAATATAATTATCCTTATGCTTATATTAAGGAATATCCAAAACCAAGAGGGTGGGCTTGGGTCGCACAACATGTTGAAAACATTGTCTTTCAACTAAATGTGAATCAATAGATGATTATATCACCACCAAACCAAGAAAAGTGTGGGAAAAAATTAGGATTTTCTAGATGTAGAAACCAAGTGTAATGAATGGATAATATATTGAAATAAAATGGATTCAATTATAATTCTGGATATTATCCCAATCCCAAGGAAATGAATTGGCACCAAGTGGTAAATTCATAAACATCATGCATAAATTAAAAATCATCATGTTCAATGATCTCACATGTTGATGCTCATGTTCATAGAAAACAATATAACTTACAATCGTCTGCCTTAGCAGAACATTCCCTATCAACGTACATGGTAGCATTATATTTTGTTGAATATTCATGTGCGTGGGTTCAAAAAAACAAATAGCAATAATGAAAATGAATTATTGATTACAACGACCTGAACACCCTTACAAGCAATGTTAGTGTGTAAACTCCCAATAGAAACAATCACTTTTAATAGAAAGGTTGAATATAATTCTTTCAATTTGTGAAGTTTTGTAAAGAGAATGGATCAGGAGGAGAGAAAGCAAGCAACAATCAAGTTCAGTATTGTAGGGGAAAAAAAAACTAGGAAAGATGTTCGAAGAAACAAACAGTGAAGAGTTACTTTGCCAAAAAGCCTTTAAAAAAATGATGTGAAAAGGCTTCCTAGAAATAGTGAAAAAAAAATGACAACTACAATTGAAGACCTAACAGAACAATTTGCAAACAATTTCAATCTTCTTCATTCCAAAGAAAGGAAGGGTTGGAAATACAATGCAACATGCAAGGAAGAGACCATGACAAATGGTGTCATCTTAAATGTTTTAAGTGATGAGGAAACTGAAGATGCCAACTCATTTAATGAAAAAGATGAAAAGGAAATCCTCGTCATGATAGACAAGGACATCCAAGAGTTTAAAGACAAACAGATGATGTACTAAATCTCTCAATATTCAAATTTGTCATTCATTAACATTCGAGAATTCTAATCCAGAGCGACAATGATATGGTAGTACAAGAAGGTAAGTTTTAAATAATATCCTAGTACCTATATATATTCCATGCTATAATTTAGACAATTCATGTTTGTTTGCGGTTTTCTTGATCACAATCCCTTGAATGTGAATTAGGGTTTATGCACCCTCTCCTATTGTAAGTGTCAACCATAGGGAGATTGTTTTTAGGAACAAACTATGCATAAAAAATCCATTGAACTACAAATGGAAAAAAAGATGGAATAGTGAAATGTGGTAATCCAAATTGATTGGAAAATTGAATTTGATGGAAATATTAATTCAATGGATAGAATAGACCACATCTGAATAAATGAAATTACGTTGTCACCATTCTTCCCAATTGGACATTTCAAAATATGCATGTTGTCGAATGATATTTGTCACAAAATGGTAATTTTAAATTATCGAAATCACACCAAGACATATAAATGTAGATAATTTTTGTGCAAATATTTCAATTGAATATGGAAACAAAATTTGCAATGAATTTTCGTAATGCAAGGACCAAAGAATGGAGAGCTTTGTTTTTAGATTAACCAATTATGTTTATGGAAAAGATGATGCAAGTAACATACCAAAAAAAAAATTAACCATGATAATTCAAAATATAGTTGAAGAAAAAATTCAAGAAGCAAGAGAAAGAGCTAAAGAAAAAGCTCATTCAATCAATTATCTTCCAGTGAAAAATCTAATCCAAATTCTCAATTGCTTCATTATTAATGAATCTTAGTACATAATTGCCATACTTCCTCTTGTTACTAAAAGATGGAGGCATGGAATAGGAAGCCATTTGTTGAGTGATGCCTTTTGCATATTTAGGTAATGATATGTGGGAAAGGGGATTAGGGAAAAAGTCATTCCGAACATAGAATGGACCAAACGGAGATGGAAATGGTTGGGTATCTTTGCAAACTTTTCCCCCCTTTGTGTGTAGATAATGAGATTTATTAGAAGGTTTATGAAGGGTTACTTGCAGTTGAGTTACTAAAAATATTCCTCTTGAAGCTTGGCTTGGGTCCATTTGTGAATCAAATTGTAGTTCAACCTAAACATGGAATGCAAGAGATATTATATACATAGAATTAAATATTAATAGTCAAAAAATAAATCACCTAATGACATAGACTTATGTCTTGAAATCGCAAAACTTTTGTAGTGGAATCGAAATCCTCTCTTCCAAAAACCTCCTAGAAACCATAAATCCCACCTCACAATTGTTTTAAAATTAAAATTACATACTTCAAGTTAAAAAGAAAAATTTCATGATACATACTTCATTCTGAGCTTGAATGGAATTGCAGCCCAATTCAATGTCCTTATTACAAAGAACTATTTGTGACAAAACTCAATTCTACAATTCTTAAATTAGATAGGAATCTCAAAGGACCATGTTTTAAATCCTTAAAAACCTATTTTTGAATCATCTTACTTTGTTCCTTTAGCTAGTAATGAATTTCTTTATTATCAATAATATGTAGAAAACAATTTAGCCTTTCGAAAAATATGCCAAAATAACAATATTGCATCTCACCTCTATCTAGAAACTTTCATTTATAATGGCTTCCACACCCTGCACAACAAAAACGAGATGAGATATATCATACAATATCATAGTAACTGATGGGAGTTCTTTATAGCACTAGCAAGTTCAAAAATGTTATTGGGAGCTACAAAAAACATTTGACCCGCAATTGATCTCTAAAGCACTCCACGAGTGAACAAGCTTTCTGCAATCCTCCCCCAAACTTTGAGTTTGAAGAAGCTATCAAAAAACATAAAAAAGACAAAACCCTTACTGAAGAATTTTCTCTTGAGCACCTTCAAGTTCAAAAATGCTCTTGGGTGTTCAGGAGAGTAATCGATGTGCCATCAATTTTGTTATAGACTAGCTTCAAAGGGAGTTCTAGGGGAAGACATTGAAAAAACATTTAAAATGTTATTATGGATATGTTGAGCTTTGTTGAATGTTCTAATGTTCTCGAGAGCACTTGACAAGTGTTAAAGCTTTCAATGTTCCTCCCCCAAGTTGTCTAGTGCTCAAGGGAATAATCAACATGCCATTGATATTTATGCAAACTTCCCCCAAACTCTAGGTGTGAAGAACCTATCAAGAAACATAAAAAAGATGAATGGGTGAAAACATGATCAAATATACAACAAAAGTAACTATGAGTAATTGTAGTCATATTTTTACACATAAATGCAAGAAAGTAGAATTAAAACATTTTCAATTATTGTTAAACCACCACAGTGCACAATATTGAGCTTATAGTATGTTGTATACAAAGTTTGGAAAACTTTTGTGTACTAAAAGTAGGTCAAAAGTATTTTTGAAATTGACTGGTGGAATTGTGTTCAAAAATAATTTTACATAAAAAGATTGAATTATTATTATTTTTACCTTGGAAGTTGAAAGTGCATAAGTAAAATTTAAATGGCCATTAACCAAGATAGTAAAAAAAATCAATATTTCACTTACTTGAAGCCTACTTTGTTTCTTTGGGCAACCTAGAAAGTAAAAATCATTCTATTTGCAATTTTTAAAAATCTATTTAGATTTACGTTAAACATGTGATTCTTCAATATCATTGATATAAATTCAAAGAATATGTTCATATTGATCATTAAATTAAATAATGTTAAAAAAATTCATATGTTAAGGCATGATTTATGGCTATTTTACATTTTTTCTTAACAAGGATCATGAAATGTAAACTTGATCATGCTTTCACCAAAATCCTTTATTGAAGACTACTCTTTTTAGCACCCATAAGCTCAAGAATGATTTTGGATGTTCAATAGAGCATTCGATGTGCCATCATTCTTTTTTTAGACCTCATCTAAACATTGCTCTAAGAAAAGAAATTGGAAAAACAATTAAAATGGTACTCTAGCCTTGTTGAGCTCTTTTGAGCTCTCGATTGTTTTCAAAAGCATTCGATGAGTGATCAAGCATTCCTCCCCCAAGCTCTCTCGTGCTCAAGGGAACACTCAACGTGCCATTGATATTTCTACAAACCTTTTTAAGGTTCCACATTGGGAGCTAAAACCTTTCCGAAAAGATTATATTCACTTCAAGGTTTGTAGGGCTTTTGAGTTCCATTGAGAGCACTTGATGAGTTAATAATCTTTTTATAAACCTCCCCCAAACTCTAGGTGGAAAAACCTATAAGGAAACATTGTAAAGATGTAACCCTTCTTGGAGAATGTTCTTTTAAGCACCCGGGAGTTCAAGAATGCTCTTGTGTGCTTAGGAGAACATTTGATGTGCTTTCCATCTTGTTATAGACCTCTTCTGAGCATCATTCTAGAAGAAGAAATTGAATTTTTCAAATTTTACTTTGGCAATGTCAAGTTCTCTTGAACTTTCGTTTGTTCTTGAGACCACTCAACAATTGATCTAGTTTTTTGCATACCTCCCCCAATCTTTCTCATGCTCAAAAGAACATTCAACATTCCATTGATCTTTCTGCAGACCTTCTCAAGGTGCCATGTTGGGAGCTAAAACCTTTTGAGATTTTAAATTTTTAATTCTAGGTATGTGGAGCTCTCGAATGCCCTTGAGAGCACTTGACGAGTTTATAATCTTTTGACAAACCTCCCCCAAACTCTCAAGTGTGAAGAACCTATCAAAAAACATAAAAAAGACTAAACCCTTAACTGAAGAATGTTTTTTCACTATGAAAAATGGGTGTTTTGCAAATGGCCTTACAATTCAAATTTTGAATTGCATCGAACATTTGCAACTCATTATATTTATATGTTGTGTGTGCTATTAGACAAGTTGCAAGAGTTACAAGAGTTGCAATTCACTATATATACAATGCAATTCATTATAATTCAATTATAACTTTATTGTAACAACTTATTTTCAACTACTATCCAACTCCCCTATGACTATAATCATAATGTCATGTTGATGTCATTTTTCATCCATCCATCAAAATTTAACATGTGGCACTATGAGGATTTTTTGTGATTTTTTTGAAATATTGATATTCATCATCCATTATGATTATTCGTTTTAAATGGTCTTGGATTATGACATGTGGCATAATCATAAATTGTCATGTGGCATATTAATTGAATTTTGGAAACAAATATATATATGTACCTAGGTAGGTAAGTGAAATATTATTAACACAACAATTAAACATCAATCACAAAAAAAAGGACTATAATATTTACTACATTATTTAAAATTTAGTTATTTAAATAATTATGAAAATGAATTATTTTAATTAATTAATTCAATAAAAGAATCGGTTCGTATCAATGAAACATTTAATAATCTAGTTTAGAAAAGTTTGAAATGTTTAAGCAATCATATCTATATGTACATACTCATAAACACTTTAATACACCATTCCAATCCAACTAAAAGCCTACATTTACACTTTCAATGAATTACACAATTTATAAATCTTTTAATAGTATGAATTGCCACATAATTTACAACTAATTCTAGTTGAATTGAACACTTTAGTTCCAAAATAGTGGACAAGTAGTAGTTATGTGGTGAAACCATAGTGGCACATTTAGTTGAAACTTAGTTGTAAAACTAGACAATTTAGTTGACTTTTAGTTGTAAACAAGTTCCAAATTCCAGATGTTATGGACGTTTACCTAACCGTACGTGTGGCATGATCATACACATCAATGCAGTATGCCAATTACAAAGTAGTTGTTCACTAAATGCTAAAACTACACAAATGCAACACAATTGAAATTAATCATTTCGTTGCAACTTGTGGTCATGGTTAAACTACAATTAACTATCATTGTATATACTTTACGTACATATGCTTGTATAGAGTCCAAGTTGCAACTAATGTGCAATTGAATTACAACTATGAAAGTTTTTACGTGACATTTTAATTATTAATTCATCATATTTCCATACTATAGTTGTACCCTATGAAGGTAATGCATTGTTCCCTTGTGCCTTCAATTGAAACATAAACAAATTCAAATGTTAGGTAATGATTATAGATTTATTAGGAACATCATATTTAATTCTTAATTATGAAAAGTTTTGTGTATGAGAACATTATAATGAAATGTGCATTGTTTGCAAAATTTTGTGTCATTCTCTTTGTAGTGTTCTTTTCACAATTTTTTTTGTTCAACCTTGTTTATTGTTGTTGTTTTCATGATTATCAAGGTTCTTATTTTGATGTAAAGGTGATTGGGTGATGGTTCTACATGAAATTTGAAATTCACTTGTAGGTGCAATAAAAATGCAATGGTTACAAACAATGAAAAAGGGTTTTAAATTGAAGCATGATGGATGTAAAGGATGAAAAGAACTTGTGTGTTGCACCTGGAAATGCCCAATGATGCTAATAGAGGTCGCCGCAACGAAACATTCAAAGCTTTAAAGTTGCATCACCTCTTGTATGGTCTTCATGTTTTAAACGTGTGTTTTTTTCCTAAGAATATTTTTGGTGGTGAACGGGTGGGGCCTTTCCACCATCTATGATTGTGGTGAACTAAGATAATCCCATGGTTTGAGTTGTGTAGTATCCTCATACAAAGGGCATAAGGTGGAGATGCTTTAAATTCCATATGTTCAATTTTTATTATTTTTCAATTAAGGTTTGAACTTATAGGGGTCAATGGTTATTGAGAATTAGGATTTGAAAAGGGAGTAAATAGTGTTTAGGGTTTTTTTGTGCGGTTCTATTGACATCATTTATTTGTATGTATGTATATTTAGGTTCATATGTATTGTTTTCTATTTTTTCCCATTGGGGTTTAGGTTGATAGGGTTGAATGGTTTTCTTGGAAATTAAGGTTTGATGGTTTTATTCAACAACACATACATGTATGTATGTCTTAATGTGATTGATACTAATTAATTAGGGGAGGCCGGGTTGAATGTATAATTTTATTTTGTAATAAATTGATTGATTGGCCCAAGAAGGAAAAAACCTTTATGAAAGTCCAAAATTTGGAGAGTCCCTCAAAAGAAAATTTCCATTCCACTTTGAAGTAGGAGTGATATGAAACAAAAACTTTACTATTAATAAAATTGTACACATGCAATAGTCCCCAAAGTAGAAGAGGGTAGTGTTCCTCCCCTTTGACCCATCTATGTAGGTGAGAAGAGGACAACATTTGCCAAAGCATAGGGGATAAAAAAAGGTGTTATTGGGAATGTGTTGGGGAACATAGCAAAAACATGGGGAACAAATTGAGAACATGATATGATCCCATTGGGAATTTGATGATAACACAAAGCGAATGAAGGACAATGAAAAAATAAATTGTGGGCACCTTGAGCACATCCAAAGCTTCTCACTGGTTCCTAAACTGTTTGTCACCATTTTTGGCCTAGGCTAATGCAAGGGGAAATTCTTTGGTGACACAGAAAAACCTCTCCATATCCTACTTATTGTGCTTTGCATTGATTAGATCAGGTGCCTCTCAAGTTTTTTTTTTTTGGGGGCAATGAGCCAATTTGATTGACCCATCACTCAAATAAAAATGAAACTTTGGAGGTTCCCCAAAATAGAAGGTTCTATTATGAAGTATAAAGTTTCCAGCCTTTGGCCCAGCTATATATGTGAAAGGAGGACAACATTTGCCAAAGCATATGGTAAAGTGAGGTGCTATGGGGGACTCTTTTGGGAACATTTTGGGAACTTGGGAACTCTTGCTTTGAACCCCTCCCACCAAAGAAAAAAAGGGAGGCCCCTTGATTCCATATGCACTAGTGTGAGTTGTGCCGTTGGCCCATGTGTGAACCCATTACAAAATAGGGAAACTCAACATGTGAATATTGTTTTGCAATGTACGTATTGATTTTTTGAATGCCCAAATATGAAAGGAAATCATGCTTGAATTGAATGGTAAGCTCTCAAGTGTTACCAGGTTCTCAACTGATTTTTCCTTCCAAAACCTGGGTTTTTGGAATTTATTTCAATTTTCAGTGGCAGAAATCACTTAAAAATCAATATGTTCTCACATTCTGAATCCAAATCTTACCAAATAAATTCCATTAAATCCTGCTCATCAAGATCTTTACAACAACATCAAATGCACATTCCAATTCCTCCGAAAATTTCAGCTACAATTTAATTCAATTTTCAGTGAAGAAATCATTTAATATTCAAGGACTTTTGCACCGCAAGTCCAAACATCATGGAACCAAGCCCATGCACCCCTCCTCCTCAAGAGCTTTCCAAAGAGACCAAGAATGCAATCTGAAGCATCCCGGTTCGGTGGATCTCATAAGTACAAACCAAAACAAACAAACAAACAACCTTCCTTCATAGATAGATATTGGTTGCATGGAAATTGTATTTCCTAAAATTGATTGCCACTATTTTTGGCCCAACTGATAGCCCTTCCTAAAATCACACTACCTGTTATATTTAGGACGGTATGTTTTGTTTTCTATCATTTTCCAATTGGGGTTTAGGTTTAAGGGGGCAGGAGGGGGTGGGGTCGGAAATTAGGGTTTGAAAATTAGGATTTTCTGGTTTTATTCGGCACCTAGGTTCGTATGTTTCGTTTTCTATTATTTTCCGATTGGGGTTTAGGTTTACAGGGGTTGAGGGTTTTGGGGAAATTAGGGTTTTGCAGTGTGTTCGGCATCACTTCGGCACGCAATTGCGTACGCGTTCGGCTTTCTTCCTCACCCGCGCGCGCAACACACGCAATTCCGGGAGAGAGAGATGGCGTTGGTGTTGATGTGCGGACAGCCATGCAGTGGCAAGTCCACTGCAGCAGCCTGTCTGATCAAAGCGCTGGAGCAACAACACGGCACGCCCGTCATCCTCATCGATGAACCGTCTTTGAATCTAGATCGCAACCACAGCTATCAAGGTAAAGTCTGGTAGCAGCGGAACTGCATCGTCTCTCTCATCTGCCATCCTCTTTGCACCTAGTTTCTGCTGGTTTTTCACTTAGCGAAATTAGCCGTCTGATCGATGCAACGATACAGTTTTGTTGTTGTTTTTCTTCTTCTTCTTGAGGAGCTCTGACGACCATTGCGAATCATAGAGTGCCAATCTTCCAACCGGGGGTGATAAGTGATTATGCTGTTTTCTGTTTTTTTTATGGCTGCACTGAAAGGCTCTATATGCAAACATTTAATCCTGTCGAAGTCTCTTTTTATCATGATAACTAGGGTTAGGGTTTGGGAATGTTATGGGGTATTATTGTTTATGTTGATTCATAGTACATGTGCTTCTGCACAATAAGAGTCCCAGGTAAAACATTTTGGGGAAATTTGAGCTGTTTTATGATGGTTTGAGTGTCTTCTTCTCATGGTACACCATTGTGGTGTTTCACAGATATGCCAAGGGAGAAAAATCTGCGGGGATTGTTACGGTCAGCAGTAGATCGTGCAGTGTCAAAGGATTCTATTGTCATTGTCGATTCTCTGAACAATATCAAGGTATGTGTTTTTCAAAGGAAGTGAGAAGCTGCTGCTATGCTTGTATAGTACACATGCTTTGACCAAAAAGTGTTTTTTTTTTTTTTTTTTGGTTTTCCTGAAGTTGACACACCCTTTGGTTCATATTTTGAAAGCTTAAGTGAGAAACTGGACTTGTGGGAAATGTAGGGCTACAGATATGAACTTTGGTGCTTGGCACGTGCTGCTGGGATTCTCTATTGCTTGGTATTTTTTGAGACATTTCCTTTTTTCTCTGACTAGGACTTTTCATATTCAGCGGAGTTGTTCTGCACCGTTCAAATGTTTCTCACTCAGTATATGGATTTCCCTCTGCTTGCTATTTTAAGTTTATCATCTGTTTGATGTTCATTATCTTTACATCTCATTCCAAAGAGGTTTGCTTGAACATATGCTCCTCAGCTGCATTGTGATGTAGGTGAGCTCAAGTGTCGTGAATGGAATCAAACACGGCAACAACAAGGTCTTCCTTCATACAATGACAACATGTGAACCCTCCAACCCTAGATGCAAAACTCTAGACTGCATATCTCTTCTCAGTCCCCTATCTATCTTTTCCTGTGTGAAATTGATGGCAGGGTCTATGGTCACAATGCTGAAACAAGCAGAGTCTTTGAGTAGAGGCTAGGGAGTTGATTTATTCTCTTTTCTTCCTTGGTGACATCTGCATCAGCATTGTGCTTTATTCCATTGCACAACATTGACAAACCCTTCTTGTGGTGGCTCACTCTGTTAAATGAGGAACAAGGCTTAAAGTGGTTTGCTTGTTGTAGATTTGATGATTTGGTGAGACGTTTTGAGAGACCTGATGGACGCAACCGGTGGGACTCGCAGCTCTTTGAAATAAATCCTAGCATAGGTTGGTTCTTTTCCTCTGTGTTTAAACTCTCTTCTTACTCTTATGCTCGATGACCCTTGTTACTATGCTGATGGATGTGCTACAGAATAGTACAGAATAGGAAGATAGGATCATAATACCTTGAACCTTTGGGTTACCATGTGGAGATCCAGGGGTTGTTTAATTTTATCTTGAAATGTGCAATCTGATATGAGCTTGTGATGAGGCATTGGACTCATACTGACATTTTATACTTGTAGTATTGTATTGATTGTCCCTGCCCTCTTCATCTATGTGCAGAGGAGATACATGAAGGATCTCAAGCGATTGTAAAAGCTGTGGCTTTTCTGAGCGGAGATAGAACCTTGATGGGGTTGCGTAATTCTCAAGTGTTGCAGCCCACTATTGCGACACAAAATGTAGGCTGTTGATTCTTGTCTTTCCACACACTTGGTCACACTTATTATGTTCTAGGAGCATGTTGCAGTACTAGTTTTTGTGCAACATGTAGCATGCAGATGCAGATGGATGCTGGGATCTACAGAGGAAGAAGTATGGAGGATATAAAATTTTCACATCAATTGGCAGATTTTGGCAAAGTTATGTCCAGAGCTTAGAAGCTTTTGTTGTTTATAAGTTTATACCACATCCTCATAGTCCTGACAGTGATATTGGGCACAGGGCCATAGTTGTGTCTTTTGTTGACCTACATGGCAGATGTGTCTCAGAGACTTTGCTTTTTGGTGTGTTTGTTTTCCACAGGTACGGACATCAGAAACCAACTCACTCTATGAACTAGATAAAGCCACACAGGTAACAATTTTCTTCTCTGTTGCATATGCTCCATAAAACTGGGCTCAGCCTAGCCCTTCTGGAACATTGGCAGTGTGATCACTCAGCACCTTTCTTTCAGACCCGCCCTAGACACTTGCACTTAGCATTTGCGGCTTGGATGCATCAGCAGCCTTAGTTTTCATGTAGCACATGATGAGGATGTTTATTTTGTGAAGATATGCTAGTTGTGATTTTCAACTTGCTCTTGGTCTTTTGCAATGTAATCATACACGGTGGAACAACGTTATGCAGGAAGTAGTATCAAGCTTGGTAGAGGCACAGGCTCAAGGCATAGGTAGTGTAATTTGGAGCGTGCCTATTGGAGAAGGACTTCCTGTCATATCCTCCTTTTTTGTATTGTGTGTCTTGTGGTCTTTCCATCCATCAAAACATTAACACCGTTTCTCATTTGGCATTTGCTGTTCTTTGGAATGTTGGATAGTTTGTTTCATGTTACTTTTCACTGACCAATCCAGGCTTTTCTAAGTTCACTTGTGGAGCCAATATGTGGTTTTTTGAAGTGCATGTTGAGCTCTCTTGCATTTCTTTCCCCTGTGCATGACCTTGACAGTGGAGTTGCACATCTGCTTACGACGAAGTGTGGGGCTACCAGAGTTGCGTCGACTGCGAAGAACCTTTCTTAAACTGGCAGGGCAATCCAGTTTGTCAGGCCCACCACCGCCATCAGATGCAAAAAGTGCCAAGCGAATGTTCGCTGATTATTTGAATCGGGAACTATCATCTGACAGCTCTCGCTAAATGTTTGGGTAGTACATAGAAGTTTCAGACTGTTGAGATCTGTTATTACTTCTAGACTCGGTCACTTTTACTACAAGGAGCTTTAGGCTTTATTGGTAGATGTGAACTTTTTCATCAATGATGGAGAATCCAGACAAACATTGATGATTTTGAGTGGTTTTATGTTATGAGTCTAGTTACCTGGAACACATATCACCAGGGGTGTGTACTTTTTATAGAGGGAAGAGTGAAGTCTGCTTACAACTTTCTCAAGTGCTATGTCGACTACCTCTTTATGACAGCCCTTTGATTATCCACTGGAGGGATGTACTCTTCATGGACACCAGTAAACTCCCATTTGTTCCAGTCAAAGGTGAGGAGGGATGGCTCATAGTGATATGGAGCTTCAAATCCCAAGAGATTCATGAAAGTTGCCGTTGCATTGGCAAGTCCAACATTCCGCAGGTTCTTCCGAAATCTCACACATCTAGGCAGTCCAGGTCCTCCAATTCCAATTGGAACCTGCTCCCGAATCATCTTTTGTATTTCAGAATGGGGTATGTAATGCACAAGCATATGTAAGTGTGCAAAATCTTTTTCGTCTCTGTAACTTGGACTTGGATGACTCTTTCTTTGTAAAAGAGTTAATAATCCAGGTCTTGTTTCATGCCCATCTTCTGAGGTATCGATGAGGAATGCAATTTGAGGTTTGATATGATCTTACATGTCTTAGTGTCTGTGCTTGGAATGATGGTTGCTTGTGGTAGCACTATGATGCAGGATCTAGAGAAGAGCAAGAGAGAATATGCACCTCTCCCATTGAGTGAGATGTTTTGGGATGTGCTCTTCCTTTGTCATCAAGGAGGGGGTTGCCATCCTTCTCACGTTGTGCCATGTCATCACAATTGCCATGATCACCAACGATCATGAAGACTCCCCCACACTTGTCCACTCCATTCAATAGAAGCTATTTGAACATCCACCCAAACCCCAGTTTATACACCCAATTGCCCAACAAACTCTGAGGAGATATTAGTACTTCCTTTTATGCACATTGGAAAATACAACTTTTGTCGTAGATCCTTTCTCAATTCTCATGAGAGTTATGATATCTTTTCAAGGATTTGGGTTTTCTATCACTGGAAGATCCATTGGACATGATATTTATCTCTAAATGACTCTCCTCAATCTGGTTTTCTCTTTGAGCAATTTGAGAGAATTTAAACTCACCTTGATGGCTGCATCTATGCATTCACAAGCCCGTTTAGTGGCTTCAAGGTCATGGGTGTGACCAACCATGTCAGCAGCTGCAAACATGACACGCACATAATCATAAAGACCTGATAGGAGTGCATCATGAGCTACTCTTGCTATCGTTCTTGTCCGCATCTCAGGCTCCAACTCAAATCTTATGTTCTCACTTTGAACTTCATGGTAGGTCTCCAATCGTTGATCCAATTTGCTACCACGATTCCCATTCCAATTGAATGTTACATGTCCCATTTTTTGTGATTCACTGCAAGTAAGTGTGACCTATGTTACGCACATCACAGTACTGTTGTTTTGGCATAGTAACACATCCATAGTTGGAGGTTTCCACACCACCTAACCAGGTTACAGGGTTCCTTCATCTCTCATGGATTAGTGATGAGCTGCTTGTTTTTAAACTTGTGGTTGTCCAAGTTGGGTAGACTGATGTGTGTGGCTTGAAGGATTTTATCATAAGAACAAGGGTTGTAGCTTTGGCCTATTTGTTTGAATGATTCTAACGTATCCATACCTCACAACAAATGTCCGGATACCATTTGCACATAGATATTTGCCAGACAGCTTGTCAATAACTGGGGGTGCAACCAGAAAATGCACGGGTAGCTTTGCCTCAACATCGTATTGCACCATTGCCACATATCTCACATTAGGCCATCGTACCCGATCAAATTTGTCAAAATTTTCATCCACAAACACCTTGCTCAGTTGGATCATGCGGTCAGCTCGGAAGTTGAAGTTGATGACAATGTCTTCATCCTCAATAATGCCCCATGGCTGCCCATTTTTTCTAACAACCACAAAGGGTGGTAAAAACTGATCATTCACTTGTTTCGGGTCAGCTTGTTTAAGCTTTGTAATAGCTTCTGTAGCACTCTCAAACTTGTGTGGGGAAACTCCCAATACATGAGCATACCAGCCCCGTTGCACAATCCTCCAATCTGCCTGCCAATGTTCACCAATCGATCCACAAACTTATATTGCAGTTCATCAAGATCATCAAAAAATTAAATAGAACAATATCATGCATTTGGGTATTTTATTAAAAATGATTTCTTCAATGACTACCTCATAGCGGTCCATAGTTACAAACATGCGTCCTCCACCTGAAGCTATTTGAGCATCACATCCATATTTTCGAATGCCTTCAAGCTCCTTCTCTAATTGTTCAACAAACCCAAGGCTTGTACCATCAGGAACATCTCGACCATCTGTTAGGATATGTAGCCGCATCTTCTTGCAACAATGATCTGCAGCTGCTCGGATTATGGCAGCCAATTGATCATACCTTGAATGCACACCTCCATCACTTAGGAGCCCAATTAAGTGAAGTGTCCCACCATTTACCCAAGCTTCCTTTGAATAGAGCCATCCAGCCCCCTTGTAAAGCTCCCCACTCGCTATTGCTGTGTCCACCAAACTTGCTCTACACCCCATGGTGTGTGTGTACCCCCGTCATTGGAGTTTCTAATTTTCTATTTTTAGGGTTGTTGTTGCTGTTGTTTTGGTGCAACCAATATTGAATTCAATTACCTATATGACGAGTTTTAGGAACAACCCAATTTGCTACAAGTTGGTTATTCACAAAGTGAGAAGTATTTCTGGGGGAAATGCCCATACCGTAACGATAAGGCTTAAGAACCAAAAATCAATTCCTTTGAAGCTTTTTAGGCCATCTAAGCCCTCTCAATCTTGTATTCAAAACTCTAAGTCTAAGAATTTCTTGTCAAAGTCTAAGAATTTCACATATTTAACCAAAGAGTGAAAACCTTCACACAATTAACCCAAGAGTTTATGTGAAAGATTTGCATGAATCAAGTAATTGCATCACACAAACAACTGTAGATGTTACCTTTGGATGATGATTTTCCCACAACCCAAGGCATTGTTTCCTACTTCACCATTCCCGGGGTCATTCTCAGTTGGCAAACCAACAACATCCCCATGGGCCTTTAGGGTTCGCCATCGCCAAGGATATATGTTCCTCAACCTCTTTATGATGACACAATTGGATTTATGAATTGCATTGTATTCATCCTCCTTGCCTTCACCCCAACCTGATAATACGACTAACAAAAATGGCTTTCCTCGAGGTAATAATGGATGTGCATACAACTGATATTCAGGATCAACAACTTGTTGCACTGTAGTTATTGGCATTTTGAGTTATGTATCCTCTCCGGGAACCAAATCTCAAATCTCTTCAAATCCTAGTAGCTTTAAATGTTGATCACATTTCAGTCAGATTGGATCTGAGGTCCATTGGCATGGCAATTAAATACAAGCTCAACAAAAATGAATATCAAGAATTGGTCAAAAAACTAATTAAAATGGATCTTACAAACGTGAATTATTTGAAATTTTCCAAAGGAAAGAAAGGTTGAAGATAGACTAATTAATGTAGGAGATTTGAGCCCATGATGAAAAAGACTTTCAATAACATTAATCAAGTGAAAGTCTGAATATGGATACTATGATTCATGTTGATGAAATCAAATTTAAACCTAAATAAAAGTATCACAATCACATTAAAAATGTAACAAGCTAAATTTGTCATGAACATGAAGAATGAACTGAAATCATAACATAACTTCCAAATTTATTGTTTTGAAAATTGCAACTATCCAAAAGACAATTCAGCAACACAAAATGGAAGTAGGTGAATTTCCAACAAATTGGGTATGCTTCAATTTCAATTTCGATCAAAGACCCAAATTGGCTCAAAATTGCCAAGCAAGAAAAGATTGTTGGTGGAAAACCATCTTCCTTTCTTCTTAACATGAGAACTTCCATGTAAAGTATAAGGCAATATATCAACTTCAACTTTATCCATATGAAGAATTAAACAACAAAATTGAAATATGGGCAAAAAGATATGATGCTTTCTATGATTTATCTATGAAAATGGTATTAGGGAGTGGAGAAATAACCTAACTAGGTAGTTACACTAGTCGCCCCCCAACCCCAAATTTCAAGTGGCCAAAACATATGGATTTGGGTAAAGTTTTTTGGAAGAGAGGACATAAAAGTATTACTAATTCATGACACTTACCCAATTTTAATTGACCTTTGTGTAAATGGGTAAACCCCATTTTTTCAAAAGAATTACTTTTTCTAGAATATCCCAGATTTCAACTTCCCACTTTCTTTGATTCAATTTTTTATGTTAAAAATTTGAACACAAAAGACCACAAAATGGCACAATGATAAAATTCCTAACTTACCTTTTTTTTTTGCAACCCAAGTTTTTTTCCAAATTTTAAAAATAGAGTATGTTCTCATTCAGGTGTGTGGAAACTGGAAACCCTCCTTTCTCTATATATCCCCCGGAAACTGAATGTAAGCTTGACACAGATCATTGGGTGTCTATGGATATATATTGCAACAAAATAGTTCAGGATTGTGCTCAAGAGGGGTTATTTGGTGGGTGGAAGATTGAAGAATGGCTACAGATTCACACTTGAGCTTGACATGGATGAGCATTTGAGGATTTTCTCAATTAAGAGAGATATGTCTGGTTTGACTATACAGTATTTAGAGGTATGTTTGTGTAGTTGTTTCTGTGTCCTGGTGCTGTCTCTTGGAGTTTTACCTCCAGCTTGGAGTTCTTCTTTGTAAGGCATCCTGTGGATACGCTAGAAAAAATTGGGTAGGTTCGAACATGACTACCACTATGGACATGAAAATTGTGTTGAACTTTGGTGAAACTGTTGATAGAAAACACTCTTAACATTAAAAAAAGAGTTATCTTCAGATATTAAATTAAGTGTTTAGTAAGAACTGTTGGACTTATCAGTGCTATCTTTTAGGCAGTTCGCTCCTATGTTGTCTTAACTCAAGATTGTCGCATGGCACTATGTTTCACCATGTATATTTTATAGATCAGGTGCAGATCAGATATAGATCAGCTTCTATATATACAGGTTATTTTTCAATGTATGTATCTTTTATTTCTATGAATCCAACAGAAACAATCCTGTAACATTAATATCACAGTTTGTTCTAAATGAAGCTGATAATATTGTAGAGAATTATTGGTATTTTTGCACCTGGGTCTCTTGCTATTTTCATTTTGATAGCCCACATTTCTCATCTAGAGTACAAAGGATTTTGTGTGTGATGCTTTTTAATTTTGAACTTTCAGGTATATATTTGCATTTGGGTAGGTTGACAACTAATTGACATGTATTATTGAAGATGACATTAAATTGTTTCATATAATGAAATGCTTAGAATATTTTATTAATCCTCTAAAGTTTTGAAAACATTAGTAGATGTGTTGAGGTTTTCAGTTTTCTTTGTGTTTGCTTTGCTTATACAATTTTTGATTTTACATGTTTATAGTAATTTTGTTGAAAAAGCACATTTTGATACTATTGGTGCTATTAATGTTGTGTTTGTTGGTGGTACTGGTGTCGTGTATAATGGTGTGGTTGGAGGTTCTCCTATACTTTGGGTTTATGATTCTTCCATTATTGCATTTGGAGGACCTCTTTTTGACATCCTACCTAGTGCTCCATCTTTTAGTTGTAGTGTTATTGTTGGTTTTGTAGATTATGAGAAGATTGTCAATCAAGTTTTTGGTGCATCTGGATTGAGCGAAAAATGTGGTGCAAGTTGTAGATTTTGGCATTAGATTTGTGATGGATTCAGAAGATTCATTTTGGAACATTATGAGAAAGAGCTACCCAAGTATAAGGATGAGTTGGATACCATTTTTCGGCATCACCTTCTTTAGACAATCAATGTTAACATTACCTTTGGCCATGTCTTTACTCATTTGCAGAATTGCCTTGTTAACATTATGTATGTAGTTGATCCTAAGTCTCTCCCTAGCTCAAGAGTACCAAATGTAGGAGATAAGGTTTGATTTTGGTTCATTATGGATGCTACTTTCTTTTGACAAATTTCATTTGATAACTTTGATTCTTGTTTGTAAAGGATACACAATAAAGGATTAGGGGGAAGAGTTGTGGAAAAGTTGTAAAAATTAGGTTAATTTCTTGGATCCATGAGGATGCCTAGGGTCTTGCATTGGGTTGTTGGGAGTTAGGGTTGGCATGGTGTTTGCTCATGAAAGGGGATTGGGTGAATGGTTCCAAAACACATGAACATTGAAAGAGCTGATCCATAGCCTTTCCTCTTATGAATCATTTACTTTGTACATCTTATTTCAATAGATGATTCACAGTTTTCTTCGTATGAATCCTTTCTACATTTGATTTTAACATAATGACTACAAATTCAATATTTTGACCTTGTGATATTGAATTTGTAATTTTGCCACTTTGACATATAAAATGATTTTTTTCTATTTGTTTTGCCTTGAAATTTTGTTGCCTTTGAAAAATATTTTCATACCCTAAAACATAAAATGAAACATTGTAAAAGTAATTGTAAAAAAGAAAAAAAATGGAAAATTAAAATAATTAAATGACTTAAAATGGACTGCAAAAAATTAAAAATGTAATTGATTAATATTAATTACAGAAAGTTAAAATTATTATTAATTAAAAAGAAAATTAAAATCCAACAATTAAATTAAATTTGAAATTAAAAAAATAGCTTGGTGGGTAGATTTTGACTTGTGGAAGTTTTTGTGCTAGGCTGGCAGGTACCTTTTGCCCCACGTAAGTTACTTTGACAAGTTGTCAGAAAATTCTTTGGCAAAAAGAAGGTATTGAAAATACAAAGAGAAAAAAATGACAATGTTTTACATCATCAAAATGGTCCTTAAAGTTGCTTATGATTGCAAAATTAATTTGATGAAAACATGAACATCAAGATGTACAACTAGGTCTCCAAATATCACCTAAACATTTTACTCCAAATTTAGGTCAACTTTTTATTTTAAAACCTTCAATTGATTTGAAGTCTTTCACATGTGGACACAATCAATAAAAAATGTTTGATCAAATGTGAAAAGAAACGATACCATACTTAAGACATTTTTTTATAAAATAATTGAAAAAATATGAACTAAGAATTCTTTAAACTATTGGTTGTTAGAATTAGATGAAATAAAATTAAAATAATTCAAAATAACTAAATTTTTCATAGCGCATGAATCAAAATTAAATAAAATAATAATACAAATATATCACAAAAGTTCAAATGTTACATATGAATCCTTTGCACACTTAAAAACAAATCAAAGTACCCCATCATGTTCCCATGATGGCGTTTTAACAAAAATGTAAAACATGCACCATAATATTTTTTAGGTTCAACATTTAGGTGCCAAATAATTGTTTCATTTTTAAAGATCCACTTCAATAGTAAAAGTAGCAATTTATAGAAAATACCCAAGTTTTATCCATATTTTAAAAAAGATCCCTCCATTGTAATTTACTTGAATTTAAAGTTTAAAATAAAAAATTCTATAAATTTTGACATTTAAACAAATGATTTAATTATTGTCAAACTTGACAAAGCATTATGGTAAGTGAATGAGGATTATGACAAGATTAACAACTTTTAGATGAATTAAAAAAAACACCCATGAAATTTCAATGATTATTGTGATGAAAGTTAAAATTATCATTATTTTTATAAAATAATAGGTGGACATTATTTTTCACATTAAATTATTATTTAACGAGGCAACATAAAGCTACCTTATCGATATGATAGTCAAAAAGAAAAATTATAAGAAAATATGGGTTCGCTTCATTGAATGTTTCATTCATTGCATAATGAAAATAATGGAAATTCACTACAATGAACTTGTACTTGAAAACATGAACAATTGAATGATTACAGAATAAAATTAATGTTACATTAATCAAATGGAGGTACATAATTAAAACAATTATATTATTCAGACATGGAATTACTTTTTTCATTTATTTGGGGTCCATGGTTTTACACATTACCATGATGATGATCAATTGATCAAGGTTGTCACAATGTACAAATGTTTGTTAAAATGCGATGTGTTTGTTTGAATGTTGACACTACCCAACATCATATTAGAATAAGGTCAACTTAAGTTAAAGTGAGGTTTGGTTACTTAGGGGAAAGTTAGGGGGAACTAAAAATCACATCATTTAGTTGTTCTGAAACTTGTGGCGACCAAAATGTTTTTGGTTTGCAACCAAAACAACTTCTAATTACCACAATCTTAAGATGATCAAAACTTTTCTAACTAGTAACTAGAAAAAAAAATTTATGGTGACAATCAAAATGTTTTTGGCAATAGTTTAAAAAATTCAGTCACTAAATCAATGGTGGAAATTGAACCATTGTCCATTAGACAACTAAAAAATTTTGAGCAACAACTGAAAATTTTCAATTACTAACTTTTTGAATAACGACCAAATTTTTTTGATCACCCAATTTGGGGACTAAAAGCTTGGGCAACTAAAGTTTTTTGGTCAATGGAATTAATTTGATCAAAAAATTTTGATTACCCAATTTGGTGACTAAAAACTTGTGTGATAAATTTTTTTAGTCATTATAATTAATCTAACCAAAAAACTTTGATCGCCCAATTTGGTGAATAAAAACTTGGGCAACTAAAATGTTTTTGTCACTATAATTAATCTGACCCAAAAAAATTGATCGTTGAAAAAAAATGGTCAATGTTTGTCCTAACAAATGAAATGGACATGTTTGGATGAACCCAAATTGGGGAATGATGATGAAACCTTTCAATTAATCAATAAACCCTACAATTGATTAATTGATCAAAAATGAAATAATTTTGTGAAAATTAAATTCCATTCAAATGAAAAGATTGAATGACTTACATGCAATTTGAATTGAGCTTAATTTAATTGAATACAATTCAAGTAAATTCAATTCCAATTCAACAATTGTACTATTATTCAATTCAATTCAAATTCAATTAAAGAAAAATGAGAAGCAAATTACTAAAAGAAGGTATTGAAAATCACAATGTACAAAAAACAATTTAAAAAGATATGGATTTGAAGGCACACCTTTCCATGCCTTTTAATTTGAGAATGGGTTTAGAAAAAACTTAATTTGAAACTATTCAAGGGACAATTATGACTTACAAATTATGGAACCTAAAGTTGTCCTACCTAAACCAACTCAAATGAATCATTATCATTAGAATTATTAAAGAAAAATGGAAGGGTGTCTATTTGGATTTTTGTCTTTTCAAAGTTTTTTTTCAACACCATAATTTTGATCATATTATTTATATTCTAGGTGAAACAATTTGCATCCCATTTTTCTTTAGTTATATTGAATATGAATCCAAATGGAATTAAATTAAATTAAATAATTTTATTTGAATTCAATTGAATTTAAATTAAATTAAAATTTTGAATTCACTTCAAGTTGCCGACAATGTCATTCAATACTTTCATTCAAATGGAACTTAATTCAATTTTTTCATTAATTAATTGTCATTGGCAATGTTCATATTGTAGCAACATGCAAAGCCCAAATTATATTATTGAAAAAATAATAATTTTAATGATCTATTATGATAATGTTATATGACATGTGAAATTATTCAAATTGGAGCCAATGATAATTGTGCTAATTTTTCACACCTTAGTTTCATATTTTTGAAGAAATTTTGTTTCATTATTTTAAGGATGATTCAACAATGAAATTGACCTTAAGGCAAAGTACTTGACATCCCTTAACCACATAAAACATATATTAAGACCTAATAGGTGCCCACACTTTTAGGAAGGGGTGTTAACAAGGGTCAAAAAAGGTGATAAAGTTTTGAAAATAAAATTTAGATAACCAATGAAAAAACTTAGCATGCATTAGGGGAATTCATTTTTTAATTTTTTGGGTTTGGAGTGAAGTAAATTGCAAGATATGGAATTTTTTTAATGTTCCCAATGTGTTCCCATCAAGTTTCTAAAATCTTCCCATGACATTCCCAAAAACACCTCATATTTATTCAATACGTTTTGGCCATAACTAAACTTTCATGTTGAAATATAATATGTAAAGGAGGCCCTAGATAAGCATGATTGCATTT
>Ga0209611_10002509_pt1 | contig 32292 bp, 21 predicted proteins | sample S1TSphgellanicum_3_FD_187693 | JGI IMG/M metagenome (GOLD analysis project Ga0209611, IMG submission 187693) | Host-associated microbial communities from peat moss isolated from Minnesota, USA - S1T2_Fc - Sphagnum magellanicum MG (SPAdes) (version 2) | ecosystem: Host-associated > Plants > Peat... | reverse complement strand
TTACGGCACATGGTCTACACTCAAGTGTAAACCTCCCACGTGCGGGGGAAGTATCCAACCACGCTTTTAGATACCCGCCGGGTCCTCTGTAGGCGGCTTTCCTTTCTGCAGACGCAAAAAAAGACAATTTAGAACTTATCCTCCAAATACACTATGCAGATTGTTGGCTACTAATTCATTGGCTACAAAGCTTGCCACCGCAGTTTAATAGGGGCCACAATAGTTAGTTCATACCTCTTCATGCGGGTGGCCCTTTAATTGAGGGGGGGTCTGAGGACCATGGAATGGGAACCCTTTTACTGATTCCCGGAGAATCTTTGGGCCATTTTTAGGTGTTTATGTGTCTCTAAGGTGTTATCCGGTAATGGGCCTGGCAGCAGGGCATTACTTGGCATAATGACCAAGCCACAGCGTTTTGTGAACTGGAATGCGCACCTGCAACGTCATTTGTTACAGCCAATAATAATACCTTACCGCCATGAATGACAGAAACTGCGTCTCAGCACCAGTTTTTGGGGGGCTGACTCGCTGATGTGTCGCTTTCTGGTTGGATATTGCCCATATTAATCTGCCTGGATCTCAGTCTGTGTTTGGACAGAAATTTGATACATATCCATTTTTGTGGAGGGATGAAATTCGATCTGCATCCACTTGCTAAGCACATTATGGATGTAAAGGACCTGGTTATGTCTGGTAATTGGCTCCCGGCCACTGGTTACGCTAGACCATAACCCCGGTTGGTTGCATTGTTTTGTTTGGAGGATGTGAGTTGTGGAGCCAAGAGCTTCACGGTATATGTATGGCATTACGGATATGGATTGCTAGATGAAAGTTAAGTTTTTTCTTTTTCTTTGGTTGATTGTGCGGATTGTCTTGGCCATAGAGATCACAAGTGAAAGTTTAAGAATATTAGAACGGGGTGGGAAGAATGTCCTATTGTTGTTGATTGTTTTGCCATACTTTTTTTTTGTTGCACCATAATCTTTAGAAGGAAATAGATGTAGCAATAGTCTTTAGGGGTCACATTAAAGGAAATGATGAAGCACCCTAGGGGGTTTGGGAGTGATCAGAGTGGTAATTTGAGTTTTGATATGTTTGGATGACTTTGGAATTGTGGGACAAGGATTGGTTTTGTTGTTATGGGAGAGAGTAACCACAACATTGGGAAGTTTGAAAGTTCTAAAGAAGGATTTAGTGTGCTATGGGAAACATTGTCAATCATTTGCTCGGATCATTGTTTTTTTTTTTTGGTTCAACTTCGTAAGCTTCATTGTGTATGGAAATGTTTCATCTTACCTTTATGGGAGCAAATGTCATGAGAATTGGGAGTTTCATGTTATGTGTGTGTGTTAGAATGTGTTGAGTTATTTGTCTTGTTCAACTTCATGGGCTACTCTATGTATGGGGATATGTTTCATTCTACCTTAGTGGAAAACAATTTTAAGAGAGTTAGGGTTGGGTTTTGTAAGTACTGGAATTGTCATAAACATGACCAATTGGCTCGTTGAAAGTGAAATCAAAACATGTTAATCTCTTATGACGCATAGTTTATATTTGATTGGATAGGTAGCAAATATCTAGTCATTAAATTATTGATGATTTCATGATATTAAAATGTTTTTTTATTTTTGCAATTCTAGATTATCTAATTATTGCAATAAGGCTTTGCATTTGGAAATAATTGTTTTTTGTTATAAAGAGTTGAGGGGTGTTCACCAATGTTGGGTGGGTATTTGACTAACCTTCAAATATTTATTGAATATTACATTGGGTATATATATATGATCATTGCGTGTTGTGTTTTCAAAAACCTAGCCCCACCTCCTACCTAGGCATTTCAAAACATTGGTAACCACCCCATATCATTACTAAAATTTTTATAAGCTCAAATATTTGTAACCACACCTAATTCGGTGGAAAAAGATGCAAAAGGTATATACCAAAAACCCAAATTCATACCTTTCAATACTAAGGTTTATACCTTTTTAATAGGGTTAAGGTTTTGGGTTTTGTGGTTCCCAATTTTGATTTCCATGTCCTTTTCACTTTCTACATGTTTGTTTTTTGCCTTTGCAACTTGCATTGTTCACTTCGAGCTTTATGTCAATGTGTGTTCTCAAACATGTGAATGCAACCTATTGGCTAGTGGAGCTTTTTAGGATTAATCAACCTTTTTCAAGGGAGCATGGCAAATATAGAACCCAATGAACTACAACAAGGTAAGTGTTTATAAACTTTTGCAACCTCCTTTACATAAAAAACATGTTGTTGTTTTTTTTGTCTAGTGCACCATCACCTTTACATTAGTGAAAAATAGAAAATTTAATGAAAGTTGCATTTAAGGTTAAAAAGGATGAGGATTTTGATTTTTGACATATGAAATGATTGTGGACAATGTTTTTGGCATTTGATCATAGAGTTTCATTGTTCATTGTGTTTCATTGATTCATTTGTTTTGCAACTTACTGTCACATATGTCGTGTTTTGATGGAAGGTGTGTTTGTGAAAAGCAAAAGTGGGGGAAGTTATTTTTCTTTGCTTACTTTTAATAATTGTTGTGTTTATTCATTTGATTGTTTACTTCATCGATTTTCACCAAGCCATGAAAATAAGCTTGTTTTTGCATTTCATCCTTTTTATTTTACTCACAAGTGTGAAGTTGTGTGGGTGGGGAAAATCCTAAAAAAACTAAAATAATTTTATTTTCTAAACCCTAAACCTAAAATCATGTCACATTATGATTGTTGCAATTGTTGAGTTTAGGGTTTAAGTACATTTGTGTAGAGTTCATAAGTTTTTATGTTTTATATTGTGTTGGTTTCTTAGTAAATTTGGTGATGGCTTCTTCTTTATGTCCTATCGTGTTCATGATATTTGTTTTAATGAAGAAGTTCATTTGAATTTTGCAAGACGTGATAGTAGTAATATTAGCAATGTGTAACTTGTGCAAGAGGGTGGGGAGCATGAAATTCCAGAAGTTGTTGATGTTGAAAGGCATGATGATGCATATATCATTAAAATGTGCTTCGAGAATTTGCAAAAACAAAGACTTCTTCGGAAGCCACATTGTTGGACGTCACTCACCTAGGCATCTTTTATGGTGAACAAATTAACCCATGGATTTGGATCATAACTAGATCATGAGATGTATAATTTGCCACAATGATTATTGATTTTATTGGTCTTGAAATCCTAACCATATGCACCAAATGTAAGAAAGGATTGATTACATACCATAAACTAATAGCACAATAACCATTCAAAAAGACCATTTTGCCTTAATGAAAGAGTTGGTGAAAGATCCCACCATTGCCCTTTTAAAAACTCCACTTGATCAAAAGGCCAACAAAAAAACAACACATGTATTCCTATCTATAATATGCGAGTTTTTTTAATTGTAAGTAAATTAGAAAAGATGATCCAATAGAGGTGGTGTTTTTGAAAGATCTCATGTCGTTTGTGGTTAAGGGGCTCTTGCTTACAAAGAATCCATCTAGCTTCAAGGTTGTCATATAAGCTATGTCCATGTATTGTTTTTCCATTAAGGAAAGCTTTTGTTGAAAATGTTCTACTTAATTTGGTAGAAAACATCATGGATATGTATTTGCAACCTACATTGGCTAGTTTTTTATTAGCCATTTGCACATTCAATCTACGGATGTTGAAAGGAGTATGTGACATCTTTTCTATGGTTATCAACTTTATCTCTAATGATTTGGAGGTAAAGCATGTGATTATTGGTTGACAAACACAAATGGCATAACTATGGTTCCTAAACTATAGGAGTTGTTGAACATGTTTGTTCTAATTGGAAAAAATAATGGTTTATGTGAAAAATGAAGGTTTCAACTTGCATACATGTGTAAATGCCCTGAATTTTATTGTATCATGCAATAACTTGGGATTGTTGGAGCCATTTAATGGCTTGTGTTTTGGGCATGCACTTTCATAGGTGTGTCAATACACAATGATAGATGAAAAAATGTATACTAGTTTAAGTTACACAATTATAAAGTCTATTCAAGGTGCCATCCAAAAATGTATTATGTGGCCCAAAATATTGGGCAAGGGTAAACAAACATGGGATAAGGCTTGCATTGATTCCAAATTGAAGCACATACAACTAAGCACACTTGTGAAAACGAGGTAAAGGTTTATTTGATTTTTTCTAATTATTTTTTGGTTTTAACATATAATTGCATTTTATGTGACTTAGGGTGTTTTGATATTTTTTCTAATGTTGATAATGTAGGTTTACAAGTTGAATATTACTATTTTAGGATGCCCATATTTTTGAAATGTTATTGCATTAAATTGGTTGTTTGTAACATCGTTGTGAAATTTTTGCCCCCAATTGGCTTTGGTTGTGTTTTGAACCAAAGTCATCGACATTGGTTGTTTGTGACCACCTTGTAGTTTATCATATCAACTTGATGGAACACTTGAAAAGAGTTGGCCTTCAAGCCTATTTTAAATAGCCTTGTTGAAGAGGATGTGTTTGATTATGAATTGAAAGAACTCATGCTACAAATGAAACAACAAATTCTAGAGGTTCTTCTACCCTTCATTTCTATTCTACATACATTTGACAAGAGATAATAAGGTCACAATATGTTGGCTTTAATGTTTGATCCAAGGTTCAAAAACATGTAGTTAGTTAACATGTTTTTGGGTCATGAAAATGTTATTGTTGTGATTGCTAAACATGATGAAAAAATATTGTTGCAATTATTAATGGAGGTAAACAAGTTGTTGATGTTCGAAAAGGTTAAAACAACTTTTAATTTTCATTTAGAAAGTGATTCTAAAGGTCTATTTCACCCCACATCAATAACAACAGACATATTTAAGGATATTGTGTCAAAGGAGGTTGTTAGGTTTTGGTGGTTTCCTATTGATATAAAAAGTAATAAGTGTGCATTATCTAATGTTACAAAGAAAAACAAAAGTTTCTAACCATTGCTATTTTAACACAACATATTTTGACATGTTAACCAACCAAATTAAAATAAAACACATATTTTTTCATTACTAGAATTTTGGCAACAATTCATAAATGTTGTTTATAAATAGAGAATTTGAACAAGCTAATTTTTGTCCATTTGATTCATGGATTAGTTGCATGAAACCCACTAATTTTACATTTACATGTGAAATGGAAACAAATTTAACAACAAAGTTGGAAGTTGAATGTTAAGATGAAATTGATTGTGGAGATTTCTTAAACCTAAATGAAACTTTTTAATTTTATTTTTCTTTATATAGGTGGTTACTGATTTATGGGCTTATCCTTGCACTACTAGTAGTTGAAAATGATGAATTGAACCATATGTTAGGGTTTAGGAATTAAAGCAAACTCATCCATGATTGTACACCATGAGGGGTTGAATTTTTTGGGTATTTCACTTAGGTGTTTATTGTATTTTTTTGGTCTCATACATGGGTTTTATGTTAAAAATTTAGAGTGTCATTTGTGTTTGTGTTTTGTGAGGGTTTGTTTCATCTATTTTCTATAGGTGTCTATGTCATTTGTAGTGTGTGTGTTTAGTGTTTTCAATCTATTAGTCTTCAATGTCTTTAGTCTATTATCTTGGGTTTCTTCAATTTGTTATCTTTAGTGTTTTTAGTCTACTATTTTAAGTGTCTTTAGTATGATGTCTTGAATGTCTTTAATTTGTCGGTTTTCAATGTTTTCACTTTGTTGTCTTTAATGTTTTCAATGTCTTTAATCTATTATTTTCAATTTGTTGTTTTTAGTGTTTTCAATCTACTAGTTTTCAATGTCTTTAATTTTATTTTTCAATTTGTTGTCTTTAGTGTTTTCAATTTGCTGGTTTTCAATGTCTTTAGTTTATTGTTTTCAATTTGTTGTCTTAAGAGTTTTCAATTTGTTGGTTTTCAATGTCTTTAGTCTATTGTTTTCAATTTGTTGGTATTTAATGTCTTCATTCTATTATCTTCAATTTTATGTTTTTCTAAGTTTGTTGTATCTAGTTTGTGGTTTTTGTGTCTTTTAAGAATCTATTAGATTTATTGTATATAGGATTTGGATTTTTTATTTTTTAAAAGTTTGATGTTTGGTTCATTAATTTTCTTGCGTATTTTATGTATTCTAAAAGTCTATTGTGTGGTTCAATACATGTTCCAAGAATCTAATGTATGGTTCAATATGTGTTCCAAAAGTTTGATGTGTGTGGTTCAATTTTTTGGTTTCTGTGTTTATTTGTGTGGTTTTATGATGTTTCCAATCTCTAGTTTGTTGGTATTATTAAGGGATGTGACTTAAAGGCCACATGGAACAATTTAGAAGTTTCCTAAAACCATAAAACATGAGAGATAATCCTCATGATGATTCACCATTTAATAATCATTTTTAGCAAAATTTAGTTGTTTGATTATAAGATGTAATACTTGTTTAGTTGAAGAACTTCCAAAAGACATCCATGATCCTATTTGAAATTGTTTTCTTTTTCCTTGTAAATGTGTTTTCTACCTAAATGTGCAAATACCTAGGTTTTATTCTTTGAGGTTGGTTTTTTTTTGCTTGTAAATGTGTACTTTGCCAAAAAAATGCGAAAACCTAGGTTTTATATTTGTCAAAGACTTGAGCTTATTTGTAAATGTGTGTTGTGTATTCTTTACCTAAAAAATGCAAAGACCAAGGTTTTATTTTTTGAGGTTGATCTTTTTTTTTTTTGGCTTGTATATGTGTTGTCTGTTTTAAAAAATGCAAAGACCTAGGTTTTATATTTGTCAAAAACTTGAGCTTATTTGTAAATGTGTGTTGTGTGTTTTCTAGTTCAAAAATGAAAATATTGGGGGCTTTATATTTGTTAAAGACCTGAGACTTGGTTTACAAAAGGGGGTGTCAAAGAACATGCACAAGTAACCCAAGTATAGTTTTTGGGTTTTTGTAAAAGAACTGGGCTATAATTACATATAGTAAAAGATGTCATGACGTGAAGCATCATTTCATCCATCTGTCCAGTCATTCATCCGTCCTGTCATGGTCTGTTTATTTTGACAAGGCAGAGAAATAATGGAATAAAATTTCAAGGACCAGCCCTTTTCAACTTTTTAGAAGATTACTGCGGCCGCAAACATCTTGTGATGACTCTTATAAATAATATGTAAATTTGTATAGGCTTGAGGCTTGAGCCCTAAGGTGGGAGTAATCTCAAAATAAACTACAACTCTACCCAGCTCAGCACATCTTGGGATATCCCCCACATGTTAGTAGCTTCACTCAACTTGAAGCAGGGTTTCTTTGAGGATTTTGGCATGTAGTCAAAGTGGCGATCATCCAGAAAATAGTTTAGCCAAATTCGACTACATGTTAGATATGAAAGTAGAAAAAGAAAAGAAAAGTACCGTTTCTATGATGTCTTGTGGCTACCTACTAGAAGTTATCATGAAATTCTAATGATTTGAATTTTTTAGCTTCTTCAAAATCTGGTGAATTTAGGGCATTTTTTCTGTGAAAATTCCTTTGCATAGGTGAAAATTTGGCGAAAACTTGCTAGTAAAAGAAATGCTAACTGAAAGCATGAGGCAAAACCTTACAGTAGGCTAAAACAAATCTAGATTCCCAAGGCAGAGGGGTGTGAGGACCTTATGCCAAGTATTTGTGGAACAAGAGGCACCAATTTATGCCTACCTTAACCCTTTTTTTTTCTAGGAGGTGCATTTCAAGGGGTATACTTGGGGCCAATGTGTTTTTTATTTTTTTATTTTTACAAATTAAGAAAAAATCCAATTTTGTAGGGTAGAACGGAGGCCAACATCCCCAGACACATTTTGATTTAATTAGATGATGTGATTCCCAAGTTCAAATTTTTTTTTTTTGCAACGAGTTGATTTCATTCGTCCATCACTAAAAAAATAAAACTATGGAGGCTCTCTAAAATAGAAGGTTATGTTTTGAAGTATAGATTTCATCCCCTTTAGCGCACCTATATAGGTGAGAGGAGGACAACATTTGCCAAAACATATGGGATAAAAGTGAGGTGCTATGAAGAACATGTTGGGAACACATTGGGAACCAAGGAAAAATGAAAAAAAAATCCTTCCTCTCCCGCTCCCCACCCCTTCAAAGGAAAAAAAGAATAAAAAGCAAGGCGCTTTGAGTGCATGCTCAGGCCTTCCCATTGGCTGCATGGCATTTCTCTTCCCAAAACATTTTGTCACCATTTTCGGCCTAGGCTAATATAGTAAAGGACATCGTGACATGAAACATCATTTCATCCATTTGTCTTGTCATCCATCTGTCCATCCGTTCGGTCATGGTCTATTTATTTCGACGGGGCGGAGAAAGAGTGGAATATAGACGCAGTGTGATGGAGAAAACAATAGGAAGCAAAGCCCTGCCATCATAAGCATCCATCATAAACTGAACCAGCTACAAAAGGAACTCACCCCATCTCATGTGGCCTTCTTGCCCTTTTTGCCTTTCTGCTTCTCAGCTTATGCAAGGAGAGCTCTTGCTTCCTCAAGCTCCTTTTCTTCAATCTCCAAACGTGTGTTCATACCCCGCATCATCATGTCCCCCTCTGGGACTGATTGGCCATTTGTTTTGTGTCGTCGTCAATTTCCTGTTCAAGTGGCATTTGCGATCACAATCAACAAGAGTCAAGGTCAAACATTGAACAACGTTGGGATATATTTGCCATCTCTGGTCTATTCCCATGGTCATCTGTATGTTGCTATCTCAAGGGTCACAAGCAAGGTAAACATCAAGATTTTCAGTGGCTAGCGTCCTGATGGATACATGCGGAATGTCGTATATAAAGAGGTTTTGAAAATGTAGTTTGTAATTGTAATTTTGTAATATGTACCGTCAAATACACACACACCTGTGCATTAGGCACGGGGTTCAAACTAGTCTTGAGTAAATCATGTAGCCGTTACCCATCCCCACCTGTGCCCACCATTGGGTTTTTAAAACCTGGACCTGGGTGGTTCTTTAAAACTTGTGAATGCAAATACCTGAACCTGAGTGATTTTTTCAAGTCTTTTCCCCCCTCTAATGCCCAGACTCAGTTACGATTCTAAAAATCAAATATACGCCCAACATTGGTGTTTACTTTTGCAAATCCCCTGGCTCCTACAGCATTACCAAGTGTAAAAATTGATGCAAAATTTTTATTAAAAAAAGTCCTGGCAAACAATGAATAAAAGAAGAAGAATTACACTCTGGGAGCTTACCTCCAAATACACTACAAAAAATTTGCAGAGATTTTTATGTGTACCACATCCATCCTCCACATTGAGCCCCAGTTTTCATCTATAATACATCTGGAGGTTTCTAGAGTTGGATAACCAGATGAGTTAAATGATGTACCCTGGGTTCAGTAGAAGAATGAGTCAAGTAGCACATACTAACTGAGTAGAGTCTGTGCCCGGGTGATCAGATCTATATAGCAGACAGTTCAATTTAGTAGTGTATACAATACATGGCTGTGGAGGTACTTGGGCAGACACAGAGATCAACAACTTACTACTGGTTTCCAATTTTTTTTGTAGTACTCCTAACTAGGATATCATCAGTTATGTGGCTGTAATCCAACCCTTTAAAGCTGCCATGTATTGTACCTCTTTGTTGAAGTCTTCAAAGTTGCATCAGTAGTTATAGTTACACAATATGTAAGTTGTTGTTATGTCTTGTTGTTCTCCATTTTAGTAGAGGCAATTGTTTCTCATGCAGAATCTGCCTTTCATTATTTATTACCAGTGCTGATTGTGTAGGCCTAATTGTCAATTCTGTAATGCACTGTTTTTATACAATTACAGTTCCTATGACTGATGTTCTGCACAAACATAATTCTCAATTGAAAGAGAAGCTTTACAGGGTTTTGATGGATTTATGTTTATATTTGCTGAAATTGTTGAGAATCAGGCCAGCTTTACACTAGGAGTCAGGGCCAATGTTCAACCCCACATCTAGCATTCCTATTGGTATAAAAGTTGAAATCAGCCCCCTAAGAGCTTTCCAAGTACTAACTAATAAATGGCTAAACTTTATGGCCTTGTATTTGGCCCGAAGGCTGAAACAAGGAATACCATCAAATTTGAGAGTGCCAATTTGCAACCCTTGGGGCCAATGTTGCAGCATTTACTAATATTCTGACGGTCAATGTTCTAGCATTTATTAATAACTTGAGGCCAATTTGCAACTCAAAAGTGCTCAAAGTTGGCCCCCAAGATTTTTTGGCCCTGCTGACTCCTAGTGTAAAGCGGGCCTCAACCTCCCACCTTGTGAAAAATTGTTTATTTGTCCCAACAATTGAGTTATTGTTACAAATACACAACAAAAGGTGTCTTTTGCATACTTATTCCTCAACTGTTCAAATTCTGAAAAATTAAATTTGAAACTATCAAACCTTGTTTTCTAAAATATATAATAATTATTTGGCAAAGAAGTGCCAGTTATCACTCATAGGTATGGTATTAGCATTTCTTGGCAGGGAGGAGGCATAAGGTTTCGTCAATCCGGGCTCCTAGACTGGCCGAATTTGGCTCCTAGAATAATTGGCCATGGGGGGGGGGGGGGGGGGGTACACTCCCCAGACACCACCCTTGACCCCCAGGCCCCCAGGATCTGGCTAACACTGCCCGTACATAAAAGTTTGCAACAAGTGTCTTGAACCGTGTGTAGGTTACTCTTGTCACTTGACATTGTGGGGTCAACCTTGAGATCAAGTATGTTTGCCCCAGAAATCAGCTTTCAAGCTTAACAAAAGTTGAATCCTTCAAAACCAATCGGTGTATGTAGGGCAGGCTTTGGGGATTGCAGAAAACACAAATCTTTGACAAAGTGCTCAGGTTTTGGACATCATCTGCAAAGTGTCTTTCAGCCAATAGGTGATGTGTATGTATGTGAGCAACAAAAAAAGATAAAGAATTGCCATGGAGAGCAGAAGCCCCCAATCAACAACCCAATCAATCAACTGTGATTTGGCTTGCAAAATGGTTGCCATAGTGCCAAAAAAAAAAAAAAAAGGGTTTCGGATTTGTCATGTCCCACCACCGGCCACAAGTTGGAAAGTAGTTAAATGGACCACACAAGAACAACAAAAACAAAGTGTTTGTAACAGGATCAGCAGCATTACAACTTGCAAACTGCAGAGTTCGCCACCACAAGTTTTGGAGAGCAAAACCGACAAAAGCAACATTGAAGGGTTTTGACTCCGGACTCCTTCAATGGGCCTGCTGCCATGGGTCCCCACAATTCAAGGCAGAGGTTGTGTGTTCATGGCATCTGTGGTAATCCAAGCTCCCAGTTTGTTTGGGTTCTCAACTCTGCCCTTGCACTTGCTTCCAGCCATCAATTCCAAGGATGTTTTCAGGAAGCTTTGAGATTAGTTAAAGCACAAGGTGAGTGTATCCATCTGTGCAGCTGAAGCCTTGATTGAACACTTTTTTGAGAGAGGTGATAAAATGGGCTTGGGTCCATTTGATTAGGTTGGTAGAAATGGGATAAGGAACTCATCAATATGCCAAAAGGTTGCATGAACTCCGCATCCAATGGGACTCTTCTCACGGGATTAGATTGACAAGTCATTGTGGTTAGCAGCAGCAAAAGGGTTGAACTTATCCACATATGAGCAATCCCACAGAGATTGTAATGGCCATTGGACAAACTTGCACACTTGCATCACCAAGTTCATAATCTGAAGAGTCAATTTATTGATACCCTGGATTCTTGATTTTGAACCATTCATGCCAGATGCTCTTCTATGGAGGCATTTTCTGACCGTATTCACTAATGACAATAAAGCATTGAAAGTCTCAAAGTTGTTCATTTGTGCCCCCTCCCCCTCAAAAAGAAAGCCTCAAAGTTGCAACTTACTTGGCTAATTCATGTTTCAATGCTTGCTATGGAGTATCTAGGTCATTGTTTGTTTGTCCTTAATTGGGCTTTGTCAATTGCTTCAAGAAGGAAAACAGGAGATGAGTATCCCCCCCTGGCCTGAAGCAAAGATGGAATCAGTGGCCTGAGAGTGCAACTTCTGAAAGAGCCCGTGGTTTAGGGTAGGTTCTTTCACCAGTTTTTATTTTTTCAAAGAACTGCTGGTCCCTAGGGTAAACTGGCCGGTGACCGAACAATTAAGTGCTCAGGGCAGGCCAGATCCAAGGGGAGAGCTCTGTTGTTTCCGGTGTCCAAACAAACTTGAACCTCTCCTCTTGGCACATCTGACACACTAAGAATTGTTCTAAAATGGATTAGAAATGAGAAAGTTATGGCCCTCGAAGTAAAAGGGGGTTAAGAACTCAAAAAAAACAAACCACCAACTCTACCAAAGCTGGTTCCTGAACACCCAAAAAATTCTTTTTATGTTGCTCTATTGCTATTAGAGTTCCAAGATTATTTGTAGAAGTTCTGGTGGTGCTCCTATAGCACTTTAAATCGTTGAAAATGAATACAAAATAAAAAAGCTATGACATTTGAACATAAGAGGGGTCCAAAGCCCATGTGTCTTGTAAGTTGGAAAGCTTATTTTCTTCTTGTTATTTTTTCATTACTCCTTTTCCTTTGCAATTCGTAAAGAACCATGCGTTTTTCCTTAGTGTAAATTCAGGTTGGTTATACGCGAGAAGATCGTTGAGTAACTTATGAAATTCGTAAGGAATTGGCCAGCTTAGCCCCAGCTTACGAGAGTTCCTTACGAATTTTGTAAGTTACTCCCTAGTTCTTCATTTTTTCTAATTTATTTTACATAAGTTTTAAAAAATTTCAAAGTGCAATTTCTTTTTCAAAACTCTTGCATCTCATAAATTTAAGTCCTAAACATTATTTATCTTGAATAATCATACCCTAATTTTAAACTAATTTATCTAAAGCCAAATAAAACCTAACCCTAATTTCTTAAATTCAAAAAAAATTACACTCGAGCTTTGCAAACAAGGCCACTTACAATTTTATTGAAATAAAATAAAATACTAAAACAAAAAACTTTCAAAACCTAAAAATGTACAGAAAAACACAAAATCTTGAATTTTTCAAATGATTGTTTTTACTCATTGAAGGTTTCGTCACATTATAGAAAATGACCATCTTTCAGCTCCATGCTAATAATTCATTGAAGAGCTATGTCCCAAAGATGATCGTTGATCTTATTATACCTACAAAATAAATAAAATGTGAGCATTGAAATAGAAACAAAAAAGGAAACATAATTTTGAAAAAATAAGAAAAAAAAATTCTTGGAAATGGAAATTAACAACAAAATTCAAAACCAAACAACAATGTAAAGAATGAAGAAGAAATACTCAGTTGCCATATGAAATTGGGTCCTTGTGGCCAATAACCTCCATCCCATATTCCCACAAAACAAGAGCCTTTTCCATTCAAGTGATGTTGACTCTTCTCTCGATTTTGTTCAAAAGTATCTTCTCCTTCAACTCAAGGAAGTTGATAATCAGCTTGTCCATGATTATCATAACTAGTTGTGACCAATTGGAATTGTCATGAACCAAACATCATCACCATGTTTTCATTTGGGTTTGGGATATAGAACAAGTGGGTATGGATTGCTTTATTAGAAGGTCAAATGGTAGGATGGTGCTTCATAATTTCCTTGTAAGTCGTAATCACATCTTTGATCAAACAATTGACTGAAGGACGATGTCGATACGTAAAACAATGAGTGACATCAATTCACCAATTTTTTGACACTCCTTAGCTTCTACTAAGGACCAAACCTATCGATAGAAACAACAATGTGAACTCATCAAAATCAAGATTGTATAATTTAGAACAATTTCTAATGTAAAAGTTTAGGATACAAAAGTACCCAAATTTGAGATTCAATTTGAAAGGTGAAGTTGGTTGAAAAATCAATTATGCTAGCATTTTTCGGTTTTCTACAATTGATAGAATGTCGTAATTTTTTATGACCTTCCCAAGACTAGTGTTGAAGGCCTCCAGTGTAGTTTTGTCATCAGCAAGTTTCACCCAATGATACTTGGGACCAGAAAACATGTTGAAGGGGATTGCTTGTGCATTACCCAACTCGACAATTCGTAATTCTTCTTTTTGTTTGATTAGCCTCCAATGCCTCTAATCAAGGCTTGGATGTTGCATCACAACAAAAAACAAGTATTGAATTAGAAACTCATAAAAAAAACTAAAAAGAAATAAAAACCTAAAACAAAAAAACCTAAATAATAGAAATATAAATTACAACAATACCTAGTACAAGGGTAAAGACCATTGTCTTTTTTGCCACTAGCAGAACAAATAAAGAAAACATCTCCGCAAGTTCTTTCACAAAATCAAATAGGTCAAAAATTGATTTTTCCGTACCATAACCCCAAAACTATCTAAATCATCAAATGCATTACTGGCCCAAAGTTTGACATGTTTAATGACATGGAGACTACCTTTGTTCACATTGTCCAATTCCTTATCAATATCAAGGAAATAAAAATTTGAATATACCTTGAGAGAAAAGAAAGAGATTGGTAATTATATGACATTAGGAGCAACTACAACATGATTTGAAATAACTATTATTGCAACTATAGAATCAAAATCCTCAATAGAAAGAGGAACAAAAGGATTGAAAAAATTGGAAAAAAGTTCAATAGATTGTGGTTGAACACTTGACTTGGGAAAAGGAACATAGTTAGCTAATTGTAAAAGAATATTTGAAGTGTTGTTAGACCATAATACGTCAATTCCATTAATGTGAATAGATGTAGGTGGAGTAGATGGTGTAGTAGGCCATGATTTGGTAGATTTTGGATCATGACCCACATTAAGTAAATCAAACAATGGAGGGAAAAAATACATAGATTCTTCAACATAGAAATCTATTGTTTGTTGCTTCTTGAAAGCAAGTTCATCAGATGCCATTGGAGCAAAATTAAGAGGAAGGAAAAAAAGAAAATGAAAGTGAAAAATAACCTACACAAAATATAAATTCCACCTTTTGACAATGAAAAAAAATGAATCAATGTTTTAAAAAAAAAGATTTTGCACGGTGAAAGCAAACAATGAATAAAAATTGTAGCAACATATGATCATCACTAGAACGAAAAATTTAAAGAAATGTACAAATCAACGAAAACACCTACAAAACATGCAAAAAAAAATTCAAAATGAATTAAAGAAGATAATACAAGATTAGGAAGAAAAAAGACGAAATTGATGTTGTGTGCACTTGTACGAGAGAAAAACTAAATTATAGAGTAGTATATACACTGTGAAAAAATGATGGTGCAATGTTTTAGAGCAAAACAAACTCAAACTAAACAACACCAATACAAGAGGAACAAGAAATGCCTACACATAAACAAGGAACACTTGCACATAAATTAAAAATTCATAACCAAAAAAAGACAAAGCCATTCATCAACACTTACACAAAATCCAACAAGGAACAACAATTTCAAACAACAACACAAGTTTTAAAAGAAAAAAAAGAGACAAAAATATGCAAATAACCAAAATAAAATAAATAAATAAATAAAGAAGCGGGAACAAATGTGCAAAAATGTTACATAAGTGTTGCAATGATGTAGTGTTGCAATGAATAGGAAAGTAAGAATAAAAGAAGGCCCATGGGGACAAAAGTTGAATTTCACGACAAAGGATAACATTGTGCTAGGGAAAGAACAATTGAAAAAACAAATCACAAATAATAGAAGCAGCCTTGAGCATAAAAAAAACAAAAAAAATGATGACAACTTAATTAGCTGAAAGAAAAAACTAAAACGACTATTTTAGGTTTAGGGCAAAGGATGGGAAAATTTTGGAAAGACAATGGAAACAAATTGGAAAAACTTGTGTTTCTTTACACCATAGAAGGTTTCTTTTTGGGAACTTTATGGATTTTTGGCCTTGATCCCTCAACCTCACGGCCTTGGGTTAAGGGCTTCAAATATGTAAGGTTCCCATAAATAAACCTTTTCCTATACAAAGATGATTTTTAGAGCTTGAAGCAACATTCCCATAACATTTTAAATCACTCAAAATGAAACACATATGATGAAAGTATAAATAAGTGTTTGGTCATAGGCAGTCGATCGATGATGGGCCGGTCTACCCTATATGAGCTCGTTAGTTCTTTGAAAAAAAGAAAATTACCTAACATTGTTAGATAGCTTGCAAGGTAAGCCCATTATTGCTAGGTGTCAAACAAAAGAAGGCAATGGCCATCAATGAGATCGCCTATTCTTTTGTCTCAAGCCAAGGTATTTACTAGTGTTGGGCGGTTCTCTAAAATATTTAGGTAATCTTTGATGGTACATTTGTTATGGCTATACATACCCTACCTTGGCCCTGACCTTGCTTTCAATACCTAAATATTACTTGACCTTGTAACTATAATGACCAATTTTTATTTTTGTTTTGACAACCCTAATGGATAATCTTAAGCCCTATCCATTACCAAGACCAACCCCTTGCCAAAAACTTGAAACTTAATATTCAAGAACTTTTAATTTGAAGGAAAAAAACTTTAATTGGAATATTAGTATATATATTTAAAAATCTAGAAGCTTATTTAGATGTTTTAGTAAAAAGTTTTAATAGAAGGTACCTAAATTTTGAGGTTTCTTTAGGAAAAAAAAATTGTTCAATTTATTTAAAAAGTTTTGGAATTGGTGTTGGGTGGTTTTTTGACTAGGTACATAGGGATATAATAGTTAGAGGTGAACTTGCAAAAAAATTGCACCTTGCTTTACCTTGACAAATCTTGGATTTGTGGTAACCTTCAGATTCTACATGGGGGAAAAAAAAACTAGGAGTTCCCTAAAGCCAACACCAAAAAATGGCCAAGGTTAAGGTTACATTATTTGTAAAAAACAAAGCTTCAAGTTACATTTTTGATAATCATTGATTTTCCTATTAAGGTCTAGGGTTTTTGAAGCTTGCTTTTGAGTTTGAGAGTGATTGACAATGCAAGAGCTAGCATGCATATTGCCACATTATCACACCTTTTCTCCTTCTTGGTTTCCTTTTGAATGTGACAAAGTTTGGAATGTTGGCATTTAAAGGAAATTTTTATTGATAACTTCTTCCTTTTTACTTAAAAGTATGGTGTTTATAAATGAGGTTGACCTAAATGAACTAGGTGAGATACGAACTTTAAGCTTTTCATTGAAAATTGCATTGTTTCTTTCTTTTGTGTAGTCATTAAAACACAACTTATTATTGTCATAACTAGTTTTTAAAATTGTATGGATGAAAACAAATCACATGGAAATTTAATGTGAAATGGAAACCTTTTCATGTGCTATCATTTACTATGTATTGACAAAACTTGTTGTAAAGTTTGAAATGTTTCAAAAAAAAAAAGATGTTGAAAGAACTTTCTTAGCATTGTTACCAATCTTAATAGTCCTTTTGTAACACCAATTGACACAAGTTTTTAAAGGTTTTTGAAGCTAACTTTTCATGGTTCCAATAAATTATTATTTATCATCAATTTTGGTGTTTTAATACCAATTTTCTAGAAATATATCATAATTCCAGAATTTTAATCTTAAATAACTATGGATGGAGTAGAAAGTTGATTCTTAATTTAGAAAATATTTTAAACTAATTATGATGATTTGGAAAACTAACACAAACTTATTTTGATTTTGATTTATAATCTACTTGGAATTTGATTTGGAATTTGGTTTGTAAAGAAGCAATTGCAACAAAAATATGGACAATGAACAAAGCCTTGTCATGTTTCCTTAATAACCACATCACAAAATAGTGTGGGTGTGGGTTGTGTTTGCATGTTTGAACCCTCTCACCAAACTCTATGTGTAAGTTTTAAATGGTTTAAATGTACAATTTAAAAATAGATTAAATTGTACACCTATGTTTTTTAAAATTCTTCTTGTTAGTAATTTCAAAGTGTTTCATGCAATTTTCATAGGTGTTATTTTTTATTACTTTCTTTTGATACTTAGCTTTTGCTCATGTTGCTAGTCTCCAATTTGGTTAGTTGCAACTTGCAAGCCAAAATTTGAAGTCATTTCTTTCCAATTAGGTTAGCTTTCTATCACCTATTTATTCTTTCACCTCCTTGTCTGTTCTCACCACTTGCATGCTTTTCTTGGTTCTCACCAATCTTTTATTGTTACTTCTCTCATGATGCATAGACTTATTCACAATTCATTATTGCCCTCTCATGTAATGTTCAATTTTAGATAATAGTATGTGCAACTTGAACCAAGTGCCAATTACTTTTATGGTATCCATATGGGCTTGGCAATATATGGTAACAATACTAGCATCATGAACATCCACAATGTAGAACAAGAACGCCTTTTTTATGTTGTTGGTGATGGGGACCTAATGAGGCTATCTTGCAAGAGGTGCATTTAGGAATTTGAGAAAGTAAAGAAAGGCTCGGAAACCACACTACAAGAATTCACCCACATGGGCATTTTACAAGGTGAACAATAATCCACTTGTTGATTTAAATAAAAGTCAAATCATGCAATGCATAGTTTAGCATAATGACATGATCAACCCAAAGAAAATGGCCTTCATACACCAAGTTCTACAAAGGCTTCATTGCTTAGGTCATAACACTAGAGGAAAACTAGAAACAAACAACTACCATTTGCAACCTTATTTTAGTTGCAAAAGACATTTGCTACTGAAATTTACTTAGTTGCATTAACCAAGTTGCATAAGACACTAGTTCCAAGTGTGGATGAAATCAATGGTCAACAAATACTTCACCATTTATATACTATTGTATGTAATCCATATATTGCCATAAAAATCAACAACTTACATAATGACACATGGCAAATGAAAAAGGTTTGAAAAAAAATTGTTTTAAGAATAGATAATGGATTATCATCATTTAATTTAAATGGTTTAAGATTCTGACACATGGCATAATACCAATATGCCATGTGGCATTTTTGGATTTTGGTCAAAATGAATTAAAATTTAATATTTGGTAGGTAGGTAGGTTGGACTAGGTAGATAGGTAGGTAGGTAGGTAGGTAGGTTAAGGAGGTAGGAAATTATTTAAAATTTTTTTTGGGTTTAACTTCTAGGGTTAAACTTTTTAAAGGGTTAAACTTCTTTGATTGGCTCATCTCAATTGACATGTGTTTTTTTATGTGCAAGTGTAGGACAAAGCCTCCTCTTTATATAGTTATGAAGATGGAAATGGAGGACAAAACATATGGGATAAAAATTGAAGGTGCAACTTAGTTGCAAACTAGGTTGCAACTAGAAAGTTCATATATTTTGTCCTCCTTTTTAATTTTGTAAATTATATAACTAAGTAAATACATAACTACCTAATTATTAATTAGTATTTATACAATAATCAATTAACTAAATTCATTTAGTTATATATTTCATTAATAATTTAAAATAATCATATAAATAAATATAAATAAAAAATAAGTAATTAATATCTAAATAATAATAAATTAAAATAATAATTATAAATTATAAATTAAAATTTCTGAAATAATAATAATTACATTATTAACTAATTAATAATTATTACTAACCAATAATTAACTAACTAATGAGTTAATTATACATTATTGATGAATAATTCATAAATAAATAAAGAAATAACTACAATATTATTACATTAATAAGTGTGAATCAAATAATAATTAAGTAATGAGTTGATTATAAGTAATTAATAAGATAATTCATATAAAAATAAATAATTAACTAATATACTCAATAATTATGAAATATTAACTATAAATACTAAGTATGAACTAATAGCTATCAATTAATTAAAAAATAAGTGTAACTAATTAATCATCAATTAATTAATAGGTAGGTAAGTAACCTAGGCTAGATAGGGAGGTAAACAAGGTTAGGTAAGTAGGCAATTTGTCTAAATAAAAACTAAATATAATTTTATTGATACACCAATGGAAACATACCCCCATTATATCATTAATATAACTTAGAAATAGTACACATATTTTTCAAAAGTTTCCTAATACACCTATGCATACCACTAGGGTATCAAAGGTTTTTTGCCATTAATTAAGACCATTGAGTCTATTTTGCTTTTGCAAATTGCATACCAATTGTGCCTGAGGAAGGTGTTCTTGTTTAAAAAGGTTTTTGTTAAAGAATTTTTCTTTGCAGTATTGAGTAACACCTTGAAAAAATATGGGTAACCTACCTTTGATTGAATGTTTCTTACATTCACAAACACAAGTTCAATCTTTGGACATAAAAAAAGGCCCATAATATGTCATTGTTGGATTTTTGAAACATAAGTGATATAAGTGGTATTGCCGTGGTTGTGATGTGAAAAACTGCAAGTGTGCATTGACTTAATGATGCATAAAAGAACATAAGTTTCCAATTGTTGTTCAATTGGGTAGAGAAATTCTTGGGACTTTAAAGCTAGCCAAATTGAAATGGAATTAAAACTCACCACTTTGAAATTCTTGATTTTTGATAAAAAAACATTGACCATTGGCTCCATGGGTTAAGTGTCTTACGTCTTTTAACCTTGCAAGTGTATGCAAGGTAGAATTAAAATTAAAAAAAAAACTCAATGTTAAGTTTGAAGATGAGGTTGAATGTGAAAGATTCCTGAAATTTTGTGATATTTAAAAAAAAATGGAAGTGCAATATATAATTTGTAGTCCACCCTTGGCATTTGAAGCAATCTACCATTTTTTATGTGTTTTTTTCTTAACAATTTTGACATTTGAGGTGGTTACAAAATAAGGTTGATCACTTTTTGTATCACATTATTGTTTTTTAATAGAATGTCATGCATTAACATGCCATTAACATACCATAAAATCATCATTATGACAAATTTACCATTGACTTAAAATTGTCAACTTGAATAAAAATCTATACAAAAAGTTGTAACATATATACATAAAATATAGAGTAACTAATTTTTTAAGTAGAGAAATATGCATAGGACTTTTGTTTGTGGCTTCATGTAAATATATTTTTGAGTGTAATCATATTAACATTAACCAAATTAGTTGCAACCAATGCTTTAAATTTCATATTTTAATGTAAAAAATTACATTAATGTTGTAAATCATTCAAAAAAATTCATGAAAATGTTTCTAATGTATTATTGAAACATGTTATATGATTTGGAATGAGTCTAATGAGGATAAAATATTTTAAAAAAGTCATTAAACATTGTACAAAATTTAATTTTGAAAAGATTTTTTAAACATGACATATTTTGAGGGAGGTTTTTAAAACAGATATTTACATAATAGTATATTACAACATTTTCATGGGTCAAATTTTAGTTTTTCCAACTTTTAAACAAAATATTCCTAGGATATTTTGGAAATATTCTAGACTAAACAAACACCCAAGTAGGTAGGTCTAACTCTTATTATTTTATTTGCACCTTTTTGTTTATGGATTTTTTTGGGATATTTTATAGGGAATCAATATATGATATATTAGATCAATAGGAACATAGTTGCAAAAAATTTATTAAAAAACATTAACCCAAAAAAAGTTATGGACTTTTGAATGTCTTAAATTGAACCTTATTTTCTAATTTCCATACCACAATCATTATTTAAAGAATTTTGTTGCTTTTTTCTATAAATATTTATGTTAAAAAGTTATTTAATTGGGCTTTTATTCATATAATATTTATTATTTAGTTAACCACCTTGTTATCCTTCACTCAAACAATTATATCATAGTAAACTACCGTTTCAATACTATCAAATGGATTTTTTATGAACAATTTATCAAGTAAAATTGATCCCACTTTATCTTGCAAACATCTTTCAAAGTTGTGTATTTATAAGCAATTTAAATAACTTGTGTCTTTTTGTCTTTTGTAATGCACATGAGTTCATTGGAAAAGTAGCTTCTGAATTCAAGCAAATGTAATCAAAGTGCCAGGTAAAAAACCTTCTAGAGATTTGTGGTTTTTATCTTTTTAACATGGGGTGCAAACATAGTAAAAGGAACCACATGGTATGTGGAAAATGTTTGAAATAATAATTTTGTATCTTTGAAAAAATCACAATGGGAACATAATAAATAAGATTGTAATTTATTTTTCTTTTTAGGTTACATTAGTTGTAAAGTTTCAATGTTCAACACTTGATGCAAATAGATGATGTTTCAAAAGTCTTTTTGCATTTTCAAAAAAATTGCAGACAATTATTTTTTTAAAATTTTTTTTGTTATCAAATGTGCACCAATCATCCTCAAAATTGGGAGGGATTTAAATATTGATGATAAAAAAAACAAAAGAACTTGAAATTGGTGTTTAAAATAAATGAAACAAATGTGTTTTTGACCTTGAAAATTATGAATTTGAGAATGTGTCTTTGACAAAAGTTATTCATTTTCATTTTATTCAAAACATGCATGTATAATATAAATCATATAGATCAATATGCAATAATTAATCTTGGCTTTGACATTGTGAAATTTACATGGAGATCTTTAGCTGAGGGTTTTTTTTTTTCAATTTTTAGACACTATGATTTCCGTTCTAACACATTAATTAAAATAAACATTTGAAATATAATACCTTTATTATGATAAATATATAATTAATATGACATTAATTTCAACGAATGTAGGTCTAATTTCGACTCAATTTCATCCAAATTTGTATGTCATCTCTTTGATTTGTTTAGGCCATGTCCATCATAGTTAGTCCTTGCTTAAGATCTAAGCCCCAATCTTGACCAAATTCTAGATCTAGATGGATTTCAATGGAGCTAAATCTCAAGACGAAGCCAATCCCATATTCATTGCTTTTCATGTAATTTCATCCATAGTCCTCCCCCACATATGCATATGTGGGTTTGAGCCATGTCCACTTTCAGAAAGGAAGTTTGCTTCAGGGTTCTCAAGCTCATTATATTGAGGCCATCAAAATGTAATCTACATCTTTGTAATCTACATCTTTCAGACCAAAGATTGAATAAAATGAAATAATGCAAAACATTGAGAGGTTTGCCTACTATAAGAGAAACCACCAAAGTGAGAACTATAGCTTTAACGAGTTTGATCCTCCTCCAAATCCTTAGAGCAGCTCCGCCCATCTCAAGTGTACTTTGGGCCTCCAACAATATTTCTCACATCCCAGATGGCTTACTTAATGTTTCTCAAGCCCCTGGACCCATAAACATGAAATCTGGAATAGTAAAAGGTGGGAGATTACAAAAATAAAACCACCTAGATGAGTCATTCTGTCTGGCCCATCAAGAGTGCCTTTTGCAGGCATGACATCCTCTGCAAATATGCTCACACAAAGCCATTTTACTACCACAAACTGGCATAAGCTTGATTGTTCTTTGTCCAAAACATACTGTGCAGGGCACTAGTGGGAATGCTCTTAGAGTTGTGCTGATTGTCACCAGCTCAGCTGAAATTGTTGTTTTCTTGGTGCGCAAAGCAGTCTTCAAGGGGAATTTGAGGCCAAATGGCATTCCATGTATTTGGCAAATCCCAGATATTCCTAGAGAAATACTAATAAGCTCTCTAAAGCAATCTTGCTTTGGGGCATTCTATGAGGCAGTGATTAGGGGTCTCTCTCATGTCTTTGTTGCAGATTTTGCAACTAATGCCCATGCATTCAAAGCCAAGAGCCCTGCGGAGGACAAAGGTTGAGTACTAACCAGATGAGCATAACCACCTTCCATGGTCTCAGAGTATGTTGATAGCCTATCTTCCTGATGCCATATCTAACAGATCACCTCTACCTCAGCCACAAACCATGGGGCAACAGAGTGAGGAAAACCAGTAACGATTTGGCTGAAAGGTCATGAAGCATCCTCATTATTCATCTTATTTAAAAGACATTTCAAGCTCTGAGCACCATAAGCTGCCAGCAGCAGCAGTTCTGCAAGTCTTTAAAGGAATATGGAAATTGCAAATCAGTTAGTGAAGCTCATATCACCTTATTTTGGATTGGGGCAGCACTTACATATTGACCTTCTTCAGTGCCCTTTTCGACACATGACATCCACTACATGTGTGATTGATGTTCACTTCTGCAAAAAGGCAGAGGGGGTACCAAAGCCCCATTTTAGACATGAAGTTATGTGCTTTGGGAAACATATAGAACACTCTCCTACATCCATATTTAAATAATGACTTGTGCTTCTTTGGAAAACAAGAGAGCTAGAAGGTTAGAAACCAGCAAGGCAGTGAAAAGGAGAGGCCCAGCGTGCACCAAAGGTTTCATCATCAGTTCACATTCGATCAAGAGGCCATGTGGGCTCAATTCTGGAATTTGTATTGAGGTCAACAACCTTGCTCACCACCACATTCTTTCCCTTCCTGATGGTATGTTGGCACCATGCTCTGCATTCACAGTTTTCTTCTTCCATCTCTCATTTAAGTACCTGCTCCAATATCATCAATCCGTCAGGCATTTCCATATGCATTGCATGCACGTATACATCTAATTGCAGATGGTTATGTGAAAATAAATTCCAGTCAGCACCCTTCACAATCTCCCTGGCCTTTTTGAGCCTATCATAGATATAACTCTTAGGAGTGTGGAAATGGAATGCAAAACCTCTGTCAATTGGTAACTTAGCTTCCATTTTGTGAACTCTCTTTGAACAGCCAATGTCACGAGCAATTGATTACAAGTGATTGCATTTAGCCTTGAACTCACTCGCATGCAACTCTTTGACATTCTTCCATTGTGGTTGAATTGCACACCACCCATGAAGCCCCAAATAAGAGCATGTATGTATGTCTTATTAGTGCTAAAGGTTTGTTTGGGTTTGTTAGTGAAGGAACAGAAATGAAATGGAATTTGAGTGAACCAAAGTTATTAAGTCATGATTAGGAAACTGTTTGTAAATTTTTCATGAGGTCTTGTGAACTCTTCTGGAAAGTGTGAAGAGACTTGTGATTGTCCCCATTTATCTCACCCATTGTGTCAAATGAGCAGGTTCAAGCAATGGAAGGCATTGTATGAAATTGGAAATTAGAATTACATTAAAAAAAAAAACTGCTCTGGTTTGAATCCTGAAGCAGAGACTTCAAAGCTTTTGGCAAAGGAGATCATGCATTAGAAGTGTTGCATAGTCAGAAATGTATCATCCAATGTTTGCATCTAGACACAAATGTCTTGGTGTTGATTTGTACAACATATTGCATTTTTTTTTTTCCCCATTCAAAGTCTGAGGGAATTAAGGTGTCATGTTTTTTGAACATCTAAAATGATATTTTTTGACTTTTAAAAAAATTGCACATACCTACTAAACACACATCTCTCGAAAATGTATAGGATCTAATATATAGGATTTTCAAGCTTTTAGTTTGATACTTTTACTCACAGTGTAAAGCATAGTACAATTAAAAATTTCAAATGCAATTGAATTGAATTGAGTTATGATTGCATTGTAATTTAATTTAAACTATCAACCAATCTGACAAAAGAACAAAAAAATTCATTGAATTAATGAGGAAAACCATAGAACATTTAATTTCATATTTGATTTTGGGATTGGGAACTTGTGACATTCAAATTGGGAAAAATGTGCCTTTGTCATCCCATAATAACCTTTGCTTGTGTGCATTTAGGCTCCCACAAATGGCCCTTAATGCAGACTTGACATATTCTTCCACTTCACATGTGAATCCACCATCATCTTCAAAAAAACATGCCATTGAAAACATGGGGTGGATTTCCAAGTCAAAATGCTTCATTTTTGGATCTAATTGAAGAGTTGACTACCATTGAATTTTAGATCCAACAATGCCATTGATGGAAAGTTTTGAAGCCTTTATTTTTTGTTCAAATATGCTAAGATCAATCTTTTGGATCTCCCACTTACATGCAATTGAATAGGTGCAAGGGCTCTTTGGGGGCATGTTGGAGCAACACATGAATGACTTTGGAGAATCCTTTGGAAAGTAAGTAAATCAATGTTGGGACTTTGTTCGGACATCATGCAAACAAATAAACAACTTGGGCTCGAATACCTTGGAATATGAAGTCAGTTGAGAATATGAAATACAACTCTAATGCTTTGCATTGTATATCCTTTGTAGCCCTAGGACAACCCTAAATATTGTACCATTGCAAACATCATTGCAAAACTTGCATGCCCAGACCCCCCCCTGAAGGAGCCAAGCAAATTGAGAATAGAAAACTAATAATGGGGGCTACCCAATAAGAGACACAAGTTCACAAAGAGACACAAATTATTAAAAAAATTGTATAAAATAATTTCATAATCACAAAGGATGGAGTAGAATATGGGCAAATTCTAGAAGTAAGCATGCAAGTGCAGCAAATGGTACAGAGATAACAAGCCCACGCGTAAACTATAGAGATTGGATAGGATCTGGATGAACTCCATTTTTCATTGGACGATGTGGATTGCGGCCACGCTTACCATCCATCGACGACTGGCCACGTGGTTGATTCCTCTGCGATGTGTCTTGCAAACCGACTTGGTACTCAGAGCCGTGATACCCTTGAGGTCCTGTTCCAGGTCCTGAATAGTTTTGGGGATCTGAGACGACGAGTTTTTCTGCATCAGCTCTTCCGTTCGAGGGGCCACTGGCCAGACGACAATTGATCAGGACCTGAATCCATTCCTCTGCTTTGGTGGTGGCAACTGGCTTCGTAGTCGTCGCCGGCCTACCTTTGAGGTCCTGAATTTTTTTGGGGACCTGAAATCAAGAGTTTTATTCGCATTCGTGGTTCCAGTTCGAGGGGCCACTGGCGAGAAGGCAATTTTAGGACCTGGATCGATTCCTCTGCGGATGGCGGTGCAAAGTGCAACAAACTGACCTCGTAGTCGTCGCCGGCCCAGCTTTGAGGTTTCTGTTCCAGATCCTGAAGATTTTTGGTGACCTGAGATGAAGAGTTTTATTGGCATTCGTGGTTCCAGTTCGAGGGGCCACTGGCAAGACGACAAATCGATCAGGACCTGGATCCCGCATAAAGAAGCGCTACTTACACACGGCGTCCTGCCAAGAGAGGAAGTCTCAGTGCGCGAGAGAATTGCCAAAGAACTGCGGTTCTTGTGCAGAAATCGTAAGGAAACAGAAGAGGACACACAGCGGCGATGGCGACCATGAGCATTACTTCTACTGCGTCTCCCTTTCTTGGTACTTTGCCCCAGGGCTTGCCTGCCTTTAAATCTGTCCGGCGCAGATCCATTCCGCTCCAAGTGGTCGCCAGCAAGAAAGTTAATGTCAAGGAACCTTTCGGTGAGCAATCAAGGATTGGATTTACGTATTTTGTCTCGACTCCCGTCAAGTGTTCGTTCTTGCTTCGATCTGCATACAAATGGAACCTTATTAGGAAGATCATGCACGATTTTCCGTATGCATTTGCGAACAGGATCACGGAAGAATGTTCGTCTAGATCATCGAGTTCGGACTCATGTTTCTTCTGACTTGTCTAGAGTTTTCTTTAGTATTTGTCCACATCGGCTAAAAACAGACATAGAGAGAACTTGATGCTTCGTGGATTTCGCCGAGAGGTTCTTTAAGCCATAGGTGGACATGGTTTTGACGATTGCTACATTATTTTCCTGAAGTTTGCGGGCCCTGATTGTTGCATGGTGTATAAATGAAGGATAATGATGTTTTTGTTGCACTTCACGATCTTGATTGGACTCGTTTCTGCACTTTGACTCGGTCTGGTCATGTCGCAGGCCCTACTGGCGGCGTTAAGTTCCGCAAGGGCGTTGATGCTTCAGGCAGGGTGGCCAAGGTGATCATACTATGCCTTACTCTTCCTTTCATCTGACTTCAAGTTGCACTCTCACGTGATGAGATGTTCCAAATTTGGACTTCCGACAATCATAGTGAACATGGCAGGCAGAAATGTCTGTTTGGACATCCGAAATATTGCGGTTAAATAATAAAGAAACTTAAAAGTCTGTAGATCTTCTTGCTGCTGTTGCACCTCTTTTACGTTCGTTTCCACCTGTGGCTCCCTCTCCCGTTCACTCTCTTGCATTCTGCTTTTGTCACTGTAGGGAAAGGGAGTTTATCAGTTCGCGAAGAAGTATGGCGCCAACGTAGATGGCTACAGGTAATTTTTGCTCATTTGCCAGTTTCTAGCGAGGGCGTATATAGGGTTGCTCGCAGCTTCTGTACATCGTGGATCATTTGTGTCGTGCGACCATTTATGGTGAAATCGACTCTTCCTTACCCAGATCATGCTGACATGGTGGGAGATCTGAAACATGTGCAGTCCAATCTACGCGCGGGAAGAATGGTCTTCAAGTGGCGATTCCTACGCCGGGGGTAAGATCTGCCGCCAAAGTCCAAATAAAACCTTAGTTCTCAATTATTGTTCAATTCCATCTAGATCTAAGTGGTGCGTGCAGTCAGACGTCCTGTTCGCCTAGATTTCACTTTCGCTGGTAATTTAGCGGAAACCAGTGCTCTTATGATCGATCTTTTGGATACAGGAACGCCGGCTTTGACAATTTGGGCTACTCTTCTCGGAGGTCTACTTGTCGGAGGTGCTTTCCTCGTGTACAGCACCAGTGCTCTAGCTTCGTAGATCTTCAATTGCTGCAGAAGGGCCACCTAATTGTACAGTCCTAGAACAGTAAAATAAGAGAGGTTGTGAGGATCTCTACGTACAGCAATTGGTTAGTGTGCGGGGAGGGAGGGTTTTCGATGTGATCAGAGCAGCCTAATGGAAAGAAACCCTTAGAATTGTTGCCAAACTGCCCTGCCCAGTCATGTGAAGAAGTTTCCTTGTGCGTAGGATGAAGAGATGCTTGGTTGTTGCCTCATACATGGAAATGAGGACAAATGAGGACAAATAAATACTTGTGCTGCGTTGTCCCCGCACACCATGCTCTGTAAAACCCCTTGTTTGAAATTCATAATCGTAAGGGGAGACGGAAGGAACTATGGACATTATGCTACCGGTTTCCAGAAAGAGATGGCAACCTACCTTCAGGTCACCATAACATCTTTGCACATGTCATTGTCAATTACAACCCTGCACCAAGAGTAACACATGAGGAAGAAGAGTTTGTACGTGAAGTGATATGAGTGTGAGCATCTTTCATGATTGAGGTGTTAAAAGTGTAGGGTAAAAGCCCAAGGCGATGGGTTTTCTGGAATAAGAGCTTGTGCAAGGTGATGCTAGCTTGAGCCTGATGAGTGTAGGGGCTTTACCAAGCGTGTAAAGACTGCACTCGATTTTCTTTTTTGTTTTGTGTCTGATGCTCGGTGGTATCTGGTGGGTACCTGTCAAGTATCATGTGGGCATTTTGTATAATGGAATTCCCATGCCTAAAAGCTCTTCATTTTCTCAGATGCCCTGAGAGTTTTTAAGCATCTGAGATGTGCAATGCACTCTCTAAATGCACCCAGAATTGAAATCCGATGAGGTCTTTACGGGTGGGGTGCCAAATCTTGGAGACCTAGTCCAGAAGATTGCAACAAGGCACTTATTTCAAAATAAGCTCAGCCTCTAGAAACAACTTTTGGAGCGGACATCTCTGCAGAATCAACATCCATGAATGCGTACCAAATGACAATTTGTTCAAAGTGGTGCAGGAAAGCCTAATGATCAGACCTCTATTCTTTCCAATTTCAGAGACCATTTTGTCTTCATGGTATCTTTAGATTCCAATAAACATTGTCTGGGGATCATTCTGCTTTTCAAAAAGTGGCACCCCATTTTTTTTCTTGTGTTTCCCAGGATACCTGGCAGGTACCCAGTGGGTATCATGGAAAATAGAGAAACATATATGATGATGGGTCTTGTGTCCATGGGCTCTACCAGAAACTAGAATTGGGTCCACATTTGTTCCAGTAAAGCTTACAGCCTTGGGCTTTACTTACCACTGATACAACTCATTGCTGTTGCTATAAGGAGATGGTACCATCAATGATCAATGGTAGTAGTAGTATTATGATAACCAGCACAGTGCACAAACAAAGGTATAGATCTGCCAAAGGAGCATAAATCTTCACATTATTGAATAAACTAAGAAGATGTGTGCTCACTGGAGAGAGAAAATTCTGTTAAACTTTTGATGTAAATCCAAGAATCAGCTCCACCACAGAGCAATTAGAGATGAAACCCTCAACTCACCTGATCTCCATTCCCCAACTACGGTATTTCATTTCCATCTCCCCTTTCCCGAGAACACTCAGACCACAAAAAAATTGTGAATATGCAAATCCACAAATGCCACAAATTGATTACCAACACCACTACTTTCATTTTGTTGTGTCACATTCATCAAAGTGGACAATAAACAGTTCAACATTTAGCTTGTACATTTGGGTCTTTAAGATTGCAAAATTCTACACTTGTCAACATGATCCCATGTAAAAGACCCCAGCATTATGTGCCCATATTGTGGAGTGCATCAAGACATTCGTGAGTTCATAGTGCACTCTAGTGTGGCCTATGTTGTTGGCTCAAGTGTGAACATATATGATTATGCAATGCTCCAAGTGTGAATCGGACCCTGATGATAATGCTCAATTGTGAAAAAACATATTAAATTTTTTTTAAATGATGGGAAATTCCAAAATTTTTAAAAAATACCCAATGTATTTTAGACCTACCTTGTATCCTAGGCAGCCTATTATTTTCATCAGGTCATCCAACCTTTATCATAGGAAGCCATCATGTAACAACAACTCATGGTTTTTGTTCAATTTTCTGATTTAAGACTAGGCAAATTTTTGTTGAGAATACACAGTTTAAATTGAGAAAACATATTTCTTTCCGAGCTTTTTCTCAACGAAAATAACAAATATTGCAACAATTTGCCTTAAAAAAAATCACTGATTTGTGACGTGCAACCATAAACTTGTATTTTTACATAGTTCTACAACTCTGATCAAAACAAATGATGAAGGAACCTCTCATGCACATTGACAAGGCCGACTTAGGGGTTGTGTATAATCACAAAGGATTTCTTTGGGGTTCTTTATACATTTAAATGGCAGTTCTAACACCAACATTATAAATAAGTTTCCCTCGTTTGGAGAGGTGTTTAAGATAATAACTTTCGAGTTTACACATCAACAATTTGGATATTGCCGTTATATGCACTTGCAAAGAAGATAAGGACTATATGAAATGACATAGTTTACCTTGGTAATTATTCCCAACCTTTTGGAAATTCAAACCTTTCAAGCAGAAGTGATTGTGGTGTTTGAAAGATTGGGTGTTATTGCCACCAAATAACCAAATATGTAGGTGTTATACCGTGGGCAGGGAAATCGTTATTCATGGGTTGTCACCCAATCCACCAATTGGGCACCCTCATAATACATAGCAAGATGAACAAAGTATTTTGTCACACACTTAACAACCAAAAGTTGCTAATTAGTCGTTGAATTATGTATGCCTCAATAATGATGAGAATTAGAACAACCAACTTGTTAAGAATTGGATAGCACTTTGAAAACATTATAACATGGATTTGATAGTGTGATTTGTTCAAAAGTCTCATCAATCAATCATTGCTCCAACATTTTGGGTTAACTATATTTTCACATTGAATTATATTCATTTTAATGCAAATTTAAAATGATTCAGCAACTCTTTGATCAACTATCCAACATATTGAGGAACGATGAGGAATGAAGTTCTTTCATGCATGACTTCCATTCAAACTCCATCAAGATCATCTTCAAGGGGACCTCAGAAGCAAACATCTGATGAAGCTCATTGATGTTTGTTCACAACCATGAAGTTCAAACCAATTGGAAAATCATTGCTTCAAATTCTTTTAACAGTTGAGAGTCTACTCTACTTGGAAATTTGAGGTAATGTTTAATCCATTGGCCTCGTGTTAAGCATACAGTTGTGGAATAATGCAAAACTTAATATTTGTGTAAACCTTTTGTTTCAAATGATTTTTGAGGCCCATTGAACTACATATCCATTTTGATTGTGGTAATTGAACTATAACTAATAAAATATTAGTCAATCATAGATTTTCATCTTCCTATATGTTCAATATCAAGTATATTAAAAAGTGAAGTTTTGGTTTATTGAATACAAAAGATATATAAATATTTTATGGAATCTTCCTTTTTGGCACCTCCTTTCAATAATATACATGTGTAGCCGGACAATGGGTGACCGTTCCAGAAAACTCTCTAGACTGGACTTGACGTGTGAACGAGGGACGGTTTGGCCGCCTCTAATGGAGAGTGACGGCGGATCTCTGATTTTGTGTTGATGGTATTTCCTTTGCATGGAATGCATGGCTCTTTGACGGCGAATTTGATGAGGGATTGCGGCGCCTCATTGATGAGCTTTGGAGGGAAACAATCTGCAAAGGGCTAACCAAGCTTCTGGAAGAAGCCAGAAACGGCTAGACGAAGGATAAGTAGGACCTTAA
>Ga0209611_10002507_pt1 | contig 32303 bp, 26 predicted proteins | sample S1TSphgellanicum_3_FD_187693 | JGI IMG/M metagenome (GOLD analysis project Ga0209611, IMG submission 187693) | Host-associated microbial communities from peat moss isolated from Minnesota, USA - S1T2_Fc - Sphagnum magellanicum MG (SPAdes) (version 2) | ecosystem: Host-associated > Plants > Peat... | reverse complement strand
AACTGTCTGCAACTTCACTCAGCAGCAGCAGCAGCAGCAGCAGCTCCTCCAGAGTCACAACCAAAAGGGGGTTATTTGAATTCAGTAACAGATCAATCTCCTCCCACACTTTGTACAGATTCAGTTGAAGACAGAAAACAAAAACCAAACAGCAAACAGCAGCAGCTAACTTACTTGCAGCACAACAACAACAGCAACAAAACAGAAACAACCAAATTCTTCACTAGTGTACCAAAGCATGATCAGAACTAGAATTGATGAAAGTCCATACTCAATATGAAATCCAGGTGATGAATCACAAGGGGGGGGAAAAAGATGGAGATGGGATTTGTGTTGATGAATGAAGGAATGAATGAGTTGATCTGATTTGAAGATGGAGAATGGGAACTTTGTGTTGATGAATGAATTTGGGTGTATGATTAGATTTGAGGATGGAGAATAGAATTTGTGTTGATGACTGAAGGAATTGGGTACATGATCAGATTTGAGGATGGAGAATGGAATCTGTGCTGATGAATAAATGAATTGGGGTATGTTCAGATTTGAAGATGGAGATGGAATTTGTGTTGATGAATAAAAGAATTGGGTATGTTCAGGTTTGAAGATGGAGATGGAATTTGTGTCAATAGATAGATGAATGAATGAGTGAATTGGGTAATATGATCGGATTTGAAAAACTAGAGGGGAGAATCATTGATGAGAGAATAGCAATCTGAGAGAGAAATCAGCTGCACACCCACTTACTCTGTTGTTAATGCAACCACGTCCAGAGCACTAAAGAACCCCCTCCCCACCCATCTCCTCCAGAACCGCGGAAATGCACATCAATTATTAGGTTGCTTGATTTTCTCACTCTTCAAATGAAAAAAAAGTCATTGCAATTAATAATTGCTACTCTCGTTACCTCATCACTCCCCCAGAGTCCAGACTCCTCCACTCCCTTGTCCCTTCCTCTCCCTCCAATCCCAAATTCTTCCCTCTTAATTTGTTTTTCTAATGATAGAAATCCTCTGTTTTCATTTATTTTTAAAAATTGTGTTGGGCACTCGTGTCCTGCACTAGGATAGCATCAAAACTGATGCCACCATTTAATTCATTGCTTCTGTTGAGTGTGTGAGTGATCTGCATTGTGATCTGCATAACCTAGTTGTTGTTCTCTCATCAATCCCACTCCCACTCACAAAGGAAAGCACCTGGGCAGCAAATTTTAGTGCATTTGCAGGTAATGTCATAGAGTGTAAAAATTTGTGTGTTTTTTCTTGTAGTCTCTAACGCATATCATGGAAAAAATGAAAATAAGAATTTTCTGTTGCGGCACATTATATACAGGAGATGGGCCTGAGTACAAGCCCTTTCGTGATTTGAGATCTGTGCCCGAGGCCCGTAGGCCAAATGAACAGGTCGAAAATAATGAAAGGCCCTTTACTCAGGTCCTTTTCCTACGTAAAGCAGAGCTGGGATTTTTCCACGTTTTAGAAATAGTGACAGGCTGGTTGGTACCTTCCGATGGTCAGAAGATCCCAGTGTAGCCTAGCTGGTACCTTCCACCGCAGAAGGTCCCTGCTTGCTAAAAACAGGTTTCTTCAGGCAGGTAGTGAGGGAGCTGAAAATACAAAGGAAAAATCCAGGCAGTGCTTTGCGTCAGGTAAACGCCCTTGAGCAAGGTGTTCCTGAAATAAGTGCACCCCTTAGCTCTACCTGGGGGGCTCTGATTTTGGGAATGCCGCCCAGCTCCTTGGGTGTTACCCGACATGTAAGGACTAAAGGACCTCGGACTCTTTTTTTTTTGGGGCGGATGCACAAGCCCTCCTTAGAACCCTATTTGTGACCCCCCAAGGTGAGGTTTAGGGTTTGGTAACACCTAAACCCTATTAGTTTGGTATTTAGAAAGGTTCTAAAAGCCTCTCTCCATTTAATGCTAAATCCCTCTTCGGATGCTAGCCAAATGACACAACATCTGAATTTCAACCTTGGCTTGGGTGGACCCTTACTTTTGGAACACCCTATACATTAAGAACTTGGGGAAAATTTTGTAATTGTATTTGGAAGGCCACATGATATCTCTCAATATCCATCCTAAAAAAGGGAAGGGATCCTACACCTACTACTCTCTTTAAGAGTGGGAGGGATTTAAGTGTAGGGTAAAGCCCTAAGGAAAGGTCGTTCCCAAAACGCCAGGCCAGACTTGGACGAGCCTATCCCATGTCATGCCCGAGACTAGGACAAGTTGGAGTTTAATTTTTCTCATTACCTTTGATTCCAATTTCTGAAAATTTGGGAATTGTAAACCCCTCTTAGAATTTTTTTTTTGTAGTGTAAATTGAGTGCATGTTATTATAGTGCACATTTTTTTTATTCCTCTGCCCTAAGAGGGGCAATTCTACTTTCCATGGTGGGCTTTACGAAAAATATATAGTCCCCCATTTCTAAAGGTTGCATCAAATTTTTACACTACATGTTTACAATTTTCATTGGTGATTATTTGCCAAATACCCAGTTTGGTATTAGCTGTGGGGTTTTTTTTGTCAAATCCTAATTTAGGTTCAATTTAAGGAATGTTTAGGGTTTTATTCTCCAATGAATTGCTAGTTCTTTAAATCAAAAGATAGTTTTAAAAATTTAACAAATAAAATCATATAGTACCCAAAAAAAATTAAAATGGTAATTTATATTCTATATTATTCATTGTAGAAACAAAGATAAAACAAAATGAGATCAAATGGAGTCTCATATAAGAAATTGGAATTTGGATTATATCACAAGTTGGAATTAGTGGACATTTTCGTTTGGAACTATTATCACAAATATATTGGTGCTAAATGAAAGAAACAAGGTTTCATGAATTAGAACGTTTGTTGGTTGTCATATAGGGTTATGTAGCCTAGGAAAGGCATGTGATTATAAAGCATAATTTTCAATTAAATCATTCTTAGCACATAGGTAGATTGCACAACTAATTGCTCACACAATGTTCACATATCATACAAAACATTTTAACAATATAATAGATGAAACTTACATGATTTTGGGTTAGGATCACCCATGCATTTAAAACTTGATTTTTTTTTTGGTGAGTTACACTCAATGGGGAGTTCATTGTATGCATCTAAAGACCTTGTTCAATGGCAATTGTTCATAAAAAAACATTGTATGTTTTATTCTTATGAACATTTCCATAATAAAAATGGCACACAAGTTTATTTTGGCATAAATTCATTACACAAAAGGTTTAACACATGGCTTAACCTAAAAAATCTAAAAAATAAAATTATGAAAGGGAGAATATGAACTTGAACTTCCACCCACAACCCCTTATATATTTGGAAAAAAGGGATGAATTATTATTCCCACAGATGCTTGTATTGAACATTCTCATTCATCAACTACAAGTCAATAATATTATGTCACATACTAACATTTCAGAATTACCATCCTTCTATGGATGAATTATTATATTATTTGAAACTTATTTCTAAGGATCAAGTCAAATTCACCTAATTGATTTTCAATTATGTTTAACCCAAAATATTTACTAAATAATTCATGAATCCAAGCCTTTGTTTTTAGAAAAACAATTGTGACATTGCCACATTGGTGATCATCCATGAGGAGATTTAACCACATTTGGCTATATATTAGCTACAAAAATAAGTATTTTTTTAAAAAAAATCTCCATGCCATTGAGCAATGTGTAGAAACATGGTGATTCAAAAAAAAAAAAACCAATTTTTTGCAATTAAGAAAATTGACATAATATTTTTTTGGGAATTGTTTTTCACAAAATGGCAAAATTTTGCCCAAAAAAATGCTAGTATAAAATTACATCAGTAGTCAAAAAATTCTCAAGGTAGGGCTCATAAGTTTTATTATTTATTTCCCATACTTATCCATCCTTTTACCCTTAGGCAATAATATTAAAATTTAAAATTCTTAACCCATAATAACGCATCTTGATGTTATAGGTCCAAGTTTTAGCAATTTTGATTCACAATTTGAACCATCCCCAACATTTTTATCATATGCCCTTGAAGATAATCCCACATATTTGAACCTTCAACTAAAGAAAAAAAAAATGAATGTCAAATACTCAACTCTATCAAAATCCAACTTTCATATGCTGAAGACCTTTAGAAAATGAAAAGATGTTTGAAGCTTTCATTTCATACTAGCTTTCTCAAACATCCAATTTAATCAAAATTATTTTCTCATATGTGCAAGCCCCTTCAAAAGTTTTTTCAAAATTTTTAAGATACTTCAAGTTTTCATTTCATACTAGCTTTTTTAAGCATTGTTGTGTCTCACATAACTAAATGACAAGGTACATGCTTGTGAACTTGGTCCATCCAACATCAAAGTAAAACTATTATGACTTTTTTTTTGTCTTATGGATGCAAAAAGGAAATGAAAGGGTTTAAGACTTCCAATAATTCGTGCTTTATGCATCATAAATTCCTCTAATTCTTCATTTAAAAAAATTACCTTTAAATTCATCAATTTGTTTGGAATAATTCAAGCACAAAGCTCTTCATGCATCTTCTAACATTTTGAAATTTGATGAATCGCAAAACATCCACAAGGAGTTAATGCCCATGATTCCAAGTTAAGACACAACCGATGATAATATATGAAAATATTTTCATCACGAAAATATTGCCCAAGTTCTTGGAAAAGGAACATGGTTTTGCAACACCATAATTTGTTAACTACCATAACATAAGGTCAATTTCCACACGAAATGATTAATTTTTTTTTTTCCAATTTTTTTTATGAATTTGAAATTATTATCATTTCATGATCTACTATGATATTGTCATATGAAGAGTGAAATTATTCTAATTATAGCCTATGACAATAATGATAGTTTTCAACACTTTAATTTCATATTTTCATGAAAAATTATTTCATTATTTTAAAAACTATTTAATGAAAATTTTGACCTTTGGGTAACTTGTATAACATAACATAATGGTTGATTGAAATGTCAATGCATCTTGAACAACACTCAACTTGCAAACTTGGAATTTAAAAGAAATAAACATTAAAAAACTTTTAGTTGCCTTTTATATGCATGTTGAAAAACATAATTCAACTTGTGTATATTTTAAGAAAATGAAAGACCCGTATAAGGCACAAAGAAAAGAAGAAACAAGAGGTCCACTCACTTGCTTTTCATTCACATGTTCAACTTTTTGAGTTTTAATTTAAAATCTACACAATCCTTGTCTTAAGCTTGCTACCCCTTGTTTGAATTTTTACAACAAGTGATACCTTTCTGGATATCAACTTGTGCTAATTTTATACATGCATATTTGAACCTAAAAGTTATTGTGTCATCAATTTTAATTAGCATATTAAGAATTTTTTTAACATTGCATGCATTACCTAGACCCATTATATGGTTTGGACATGCTTCAACTATTACATGACATTGGAAAATTTAAAGCTTTAACACAAGTTGCCAAATTGAACCCCTCGTTCTTGACATAAGCAAAAATATTTTAAATGAAGGAAAACCCATCAAATAACTATTATAATTTTGAGCCATACCTACATCACTTGTATAAGGGACCTCAAATAATTTGATGGTGATGTGTTTGGGTTCTCAATTCACAACAACATATTTTGGGTTTTGTGATTGACCTTTATAACTATATATTAATTAAAAAAGACATTTGCAACTAGTGACTATTGAGTTGCTCAACCCATGTCGTTTCACCCATTTAGTTGCAAAGGACATATAGTTGCAAAGCCCAGTCATCTTATCAACTAAAATTTTTAAAATTTTCTTATAACATTGAAATTCCATATCATCATTGATCTTGGTATGACATGTAAAGTGCATGCCATGTCAACCTAATTTAACTTAGCTTAGTTAGCCTAACCTAAGCTAAGTGGCCTAAATTAAAAACAAACTCCAACTTCCTAACCTAAGTAGCATTGATTAAGTTATTAATGAGGTTTAGTGGTATAGGTATCATAAGTTGCAAGAACAAATATTTGAACCCCTCACCTACACTTTGGGGTTCAAACCCTCATCCATTGCATTATCACCTTTTTTTATACTATATCTATTAAACACAAAATTATAAATCAAAATTTTTAGCTTCAAATTAAATTAAGCTATTTAATTTAGGTTAAACTAGGCTTCCCTAGGTTGATTTAAGAGGAGTTAGGTCAACATAAACTACCTACAAGCCTAGCCTAGGTTAATTTAAGCCTCCCAATGTTAAAAATAAATTAACCTAATTTAGCCTAGTTAGGACTACTTAGGTTCTAAGCTAGATTTCAATTAAACTACTTAGTAGACCTAACTAGTTTAGACCTAAACTAAATTAGGCTAGACCTAGGTCAATCTAGGCTAGAAATATACTAAGTTAGTCTAAATATGGCTAAACACAATTACTTTAAATAATTTTGGTTAAAAATAGTCACCTAGGTTAAATATGGCTAAATTAATATATAAATTAGAATAAACATAACTAATTAAGCTAAACATGGTTAAACAAACATAAATAAGGCTAAACATAATTACTTAAACTAAACATGGGCAAATTTAATTACACAATTTTAAACACAATTATTTAAATTAAAAATGGCTAAAATAACATGTTTGAAATTAAACACAATTACTTTGGCTAAACATGGTTAAACATAGCTAAACACTTTTAAACATAATTATTTAGGCTAAACATGGTTGAAAATTGTTAATGTATATAACTAAATTAATATAGTTTATATTTAAAATAGTAATTTAGAGTAAACATGGTTAAATTAATATAAATGAATATAAACATAATTTTTATGTTAAACGTGGTTAAATAATGATAAATTAAGCTCACTTTGAATATTTAGGTTATATTTGGTTAAATTTGGAAAAAAAAAAGATAAAGTTCACTACTAAAGCAATACATGGCTAAATTTGGCTAAATTGTGATAAAATTATAAATTAAACTAGGTTATTTAAATTGAGATTGGCTAATAAAATGATTGGACTTATGTGATTGTAATTGTTTTTTAATCATTTTTGTTAGTTACATGAATCACAAGGTTCATTACTACTTGCTAAAGACATTTTTAATTGTTTTTAAAATCTTGTTGGACATTGTAATTGTATAGAACAAGTTGTAAAAGACATGCTTTGACATTATGAACACTTTTGACCAATCAATAAATGTAAGTTTATTGAAATTAATGTAATGAGTCATGAGTCATAACGTTGATTACTAGTTGTAACACCTTGTTGACACATGGCATGCCACATCATCATCATTAGAAATTGAGTCGTTATTAGATACTATTAGTTTCAAAAGTAAATGATATTATTTAATTCATAAATTTAAATCATTCAAATATATTAATATAAATTCAAAAAAACATTTACCCAAAAATTGAACAACCATGATGCCACGTAACATCTTGGTGTCCTTTGTAATTACATAGTAATTTTTGTGACTACGTAGTTATAAACATAGTTGAAAAATACAATAGTCAATTTTTAAACTGGTCACAAAACCCAAGATGTGTTGTTGTGATTAGTTTTTAAAAAAATCATCACAATAACAAAAACATCATGTGCACCTTTTGACATCCAAAGGTTGGACATATAAATGGCAAGCATATCACTAAGGTGGATTGGACATGGTCTACCAAAGTTTTCTACACCAAGGTGGGCAAGATTTCATCCACAAAAAACTCTTTGAGGTGAAAGCAAAATTTGTACACTAGTCCATGCAATTGAAAGATTCGATGGCCTTCAAATAGGAAATAACACATTATGGTGAACCACTTACGACAATGGAAAGTCCATTAAAAGTCCAAACTTCTATATGTTTTGAGCATAATGAAAGTCATAAAATATGGTCAACTTTCATTTAAAAGAATGAGATGATGTTAAAGTTAAAATTCTTTTCCCTTATACCACCCTACTAAAAGCTTTTTAAATATTTTTAATGTAAAAAAGTCTTGAAAAAAAAATTGTTTATGTGGGTAAATGAACTTTGCAAAACATGAATATTCTAAGGTCATTAAATGGAATTATGACTAGACAAGATTTTTCTTTCTATATTTTTGACCTTAAATGCCATAGACCTTTGAAATAACATGCCCCATAATCTTGAGTAATTCCATACAATGGTTATAAGCAACAAATCCATATATGGGTTAGGACTGCATACATAATTGAATTGAAAAATCCATCACTAATTGGATATTGATGGTTTTGGTGCAAGTCTTTCAAAGTTGAAGGGTTAACTCATAATGTTTCAATAAATTGAATCCCTTTCATATTTTTTTGATTTCAACAACTATGCATTAATATTTGTCAAATGCAAAAAAATGAGCATTTGGATGTCCAAAAAAGTCCATTGTAATGTGAACAATATTATGTTTTGAAGGAGTTTTTTGAGTCTTGATAAATTTTTTGATTGTATTAGTGGAAGAAATAATGTTTATAATGTTTTAGAAAACTCAAAGATTAATGGTTAGATTTAGTGCTAAATAAATATAATCATTCGATGATGAAATTAAGCTATAAACATAATATGTATTTGGGTCAAATGTAAGTTGAAGACATCATGTTTGTCAAGGAAAGAACAATGTTCACCCAAAGAAAGTGAAAGTGTTGAAAAATCAAGTGGAGGCATTTTTACAACTTTCAACATGAATTTTCATTGAGAGTTGAATTCTTTAGGGACCCTAGATGTTCAAAGTAAAGTTTTAAAAATCAAACATAAAAAATCATTCTTATTGTCATACATTATTGTTACTTATCCTTGTGCAAGGACATTTGGGTTTTCACAAATTCTCATTTGGGAAATTGTAAATGCCAATGACAAGAAATTTTTCAAAAATTTGTATATGGGCAATTTTTTGAAATCTATCACATGGTCTTCCTTTGGACAATTCTAAAAACATTTCCTCTTAGATAATTGTCCTTGGACATTTTCAAAGACAACTACCTCACTTCTTTCTTAATAACCACCTCCTTTTCCACTAACTATCTTCATCCTTATGATTATATCATTTTTTTCCATACATCAACATGGATATGAAAAGACAAATCAACATGTATTTTTTCAAGTCCATGATATTTATATTAGTTCAAATTAAATTTGACATTGACTTAAATAATGATGAATTATTGAAAAACATAAGGAAAAAATAAGTTGATTCTCATTGGTAACACATAGCAATGGGGAGCCCAAATTTGATATAAAGTGTGCGATGACAAAGTGAGATGATAAAGTTTTTATGTGCAATTGAATGTGCAATCATGGGGTGAGTGGAGAATGGTGGATTCAAATTGTACCCATTAATCCTAGGTCACAAACTTTCACGTGTATATATTTTCACATTTGAAAACTTGGGTTTTGTGGCTATGCTATATACCAACTTTTAAAAAAAATGTTTTCATATTTAAAAAATGTTCCAAAATGTGGTTTTAGAATGTGCGATAATAGGTTAGTTAACCCTAATTGATTAAAAAGAAAATAGAAACATTGTTTGCATTCAATGAAAGCCAAACCAAGATGGAAACAAATCCATAAATGAAACAAAACATAACTCAGCTCTAGACTCTCAAGAACCTATTGTGATGCACACACACACACATATAACATAGCCAATGCTAAAAATACAACTTGTACTTACGAGAGCTTCTAAAGATCCTTAACAACACCTTTGTATTAAATAATGCAAAAAAGAACAAATCATATTCAATTTTGTCCCTTAATTAATTCTCTCAATTGGGTATACACTAATTGAAATATGACATATTCATTAACTAGACCCAAAAAGAATAGCAATTGAACTAACTACAAATTGGTTCACATTGAATAAAATATCACACCAAAACATATGTAATTCCACAACCAAAACAAAAGATGTTCCTATATGCCAAGCCATATCACTAGATTTTGAGTGAAAGATGTTCCTATATGCCAAGCCATATCACTAGATTTTGAGTGAATTCATTAGTCACAATGAACAAGACTTAAATGGAAATACACTGAATTCACTAGTCACAATGAATGGGACTTGGGTGGCATGTTGAGCTGATGCTCTAAATCTGCAACCATCTCTTGAATGCACATGAGTTGGGAAGCTTTTTGATCTCCATCAATGGACTGCAGTTTGTTGCTGGATTCAGTGAATTTGTGTTGGGTGGCATGTTGGGCTGATGCTCTAGATCTGCAACCATCTATTGAATGCACATGAGTTGGGAAGCTTGTTGATCTCCATCAATGGACTGCAGTTTGTTGGCGGATTCAGTAAATTTGTCTTGGGTGGCATGTTGGGCTGATGCTCTAGATCTGCAACCATCTATTGAATGCACATGAGTTGGGAAGCTTGTTGATCTCCATCAATGGACTGCAGTTTGTTGCTGGATTCAGTGAATTTGTGTTGGGTGGCATGTTGGGCTGATGCTTTAGATCTGCAACCATCTATTGAATGCACATGAGTTGGGAAGCTCGTTGATCTCCATCAATGGACTGCAGTTTGTTGCTGGATTCAGTGAATTTCTCTTGGGTGGCATGTTGGGCTGATGCTCTAGATCTGCAACCATCTATTGAATGAATGCACATGGGTTGGAAGCTTTTTTTTTTGATCTCCATCAACAGAGTGCAGTTTGTCGCAAAAATTCAGTGCAACAAGTTCTGCAGCTTCAGATGCCATAGTGGGCTTCACTGATGCTCCAAGCTTTAGTTAGACCCTGATTCTGGTGTATCTGCAATCATGATGGGACATGTACCAAAACATGGGCAATCTGCTGGCACTTCAGTGGTATTTAGGATCTGATGCTCACAATATTCTTCACAATCTCTTAGCAAACAGAGGCTGCCATAGAGCTGAGCAGCTCGACATCATCATGGCTGAAACTTTTGAATAGCTCAGTCAGTCATTCTGTACAGGCATGTATGAGTTGTTGAAGAATCAACGATGTGGAGGAATTGTGTTGAAGAATCAGTTGCTTTTCAGTGTCCCAAGAAGTTGAAATTCGCCAAAGAAAAAAGCTCGCACGTTTTTCGCTAAACCCTAAGCCCTTTCAACCCTCAAGTGCATCCCAAAATCTGGTGTTTCTGGAGCGTGGAGCAAGTTGAAGGTGTTGAAGTCTTTTGTGATGCAACTACTGCAGCGATGGGCATCTTGTCACGGGAGTTTTTCGGGAGCAATAGCAGCAGCTGCCATGCCTGCGCTCCTGGCCACTGGCCTCACTGCCTCGCCGGTCTTCAGGAAGCAGCCTGCCACCGTATATCCCGTCACTGCTTTCCCCGGCGGGTGCTGCAGTGAGAAGAAGAACGTGCTGGTCGTTTCTAGGGTAGGAAGCAGGAGGAGCAGCAGCAGCATCATAGCTTCTTCTTCAGACAACACCCCTGCGGTAGGACTCATCTCTTCCATAAACAATGAACAGATTGGGAAGCACTCTGCTCACGTCACCGACCAACTCTACCAATACATCTTGCAACATACGCGGGAACCAAAGGTGTGTGCTCTTTTCATTCTGATGTGTTTCCCGTTCACAGATCGAGCACTTCCAAAGTGATGCTTCTCTCCAGAAGAATTGTCTTAAGAGTGGGAAGTCGGAGAATTAGGGTTTGAATCGACGGCAATGGCAAACGCTTCTGTGGTTCTTCAACCAGTTTTGTGTTGTCTGGAAACAATTGTCAATCTTTCTCATACCCTTTCTTCTTTAATATTCTTTCACAAATTGAGGCCATTTGTGTAATGATGAAGCCCAGCTGATTTCTGGAATTTGAGAGTCCCAGATTCTGCAACAACTGAGAGAGGAGACTGCTGCATTGCCTGGCAGTCAGATGCAGGCAAGTGACAGCTTTACCTGTTACAGTCTGCTCTACAACCCTTAAACCCTAAACCTTGCACATTTGTACTTTATTCTACATTGCTGCAATATTCTCGATATGGATGCCTGGTTTCATCCTCAACACAATCCTGAGAGGTCTGCTCTCTGATTTTCCATCTCTGTAGGTCAGGAAGAAGGAGGTGCTGATTGCCATCACTGTGACATGGAACAGGTTTCTCCAGATCAGGCTCAGTTCTTGGCAATGCTGGTGCAAATTATGGGAGCAGAGCGCTGCATTGAAGTTGGAGTGTTTCATGTAAGCAGACTTGAGGTTTCTGCATTCAGTCTGTCTTCCCTTATTTTCTTCTCAATGCTTGCTTGCATAGGAGGCCAAAATCTAGGTTAGAGTTTGCTCTCTAGGAGCAGACCCTCCTCTTCTCCCTGGAATCTGTTTCCTTCCTTCACATCACTTTTGCCTACTCAAGAGTGTAGAGCAAGGATCAACAGCAATGTGAGTATGCAGACTTTGTAAACATGCTTAACCAAAGAACTGTTGTGTACAATGTGTGAGCTCTATAAATGTTGTTACAAGATTCTTATGTGGAGAAATATTTTGAAAGAAGTTGGGGGATTGGGTGCAGGGCTATTCCTCACTTGCTGTTGCTTTGGTGCTGCCAGAATGGGGTCGACTGGTGGCTTGCGAGAGGGATGAGAGATGTCTCAATATAGCAAGGAAGTATTATGAATGTGCAGGTGTGACTCACAAGGTGTGTTTGTTTCATCGGGTTGCAAACTCTAGTTGTGCTGCTATGCGTGTATGGTGAGCAGTGAACTAGAACAATCAGGTGGTGAATGTGTACAAGTGGAGCAAAGGTTGGTTATAACATTCTCTTATCTGGGTGGGAGTAGGTGGATGTGAGGCATGGACTTGCAATGGACTCTTTGCAGCATTTGCTTGACAATGGTGAAGGTGGCAGGTACTGCAGCCACCTTATAGGTTTACAAGCACTTGTTTCCTTCTAATAAGAGGGGAATTTGTATGGTCACTGAAAAGGAGGCCAGCAAAAGTCTTGTCTTTTCCCTATGTAACTTGACAATCGACTACAGTTGTCTTTCTAAATGTGTGATCACTTACAGATGTTTGTTTAATGTACAGTTATGACTTTGCCTTTTTAGATGCTGATAAGAGGATGTACCACCAGTACTATGAGATGCTTCTTCAATTGGTATGTAGATCTGGCCAGTCACATCTCTGTGTGGGAGGATAAGATTGACAGAGGAAAGAATTCAGGTCCTGAAAAGAACATGCTGTCATGTCCCTTGTGGCATATTTCCATTAAGCGTCTGCATGTGATTAAGGCTGTTGTCCTTTATATTACCACATTAATGTGTGAATTTTTGTCCAAGTTGCTTCATCTGGTACATGAATATCTTCAATTGTAAATTGACCAAGAGTCGATGGCAGGTCAGATGCAATGGATTGGTAGTTGTGGATAACATCTTGTGGTATGGGAGAACTGCAAACCCCTTGGTATGACCCTCAATGCATGATGTTTCATTTCTGGTTTTTATTCTTCTTCCACTGAAACAAATAGCAATAGACTGATTTTCTTTAGAGCAATTTTCTATGGAGGCCTAACTATGACCTATTGCCGAATTAGGTGGCAGACAAGAGGACACAGTCTCTTCGGGATTTCAATCAGTTTCTTCTGTCAGATGAGCGTGTTTGCATAAGCACGGTGAGCAGTCGCCTTCACCTCTTCTGTGATGTTCCTCAACAAATAGTTTCATGAGAGGATGTTTGAGATATTCCAGGGTACTTCCTCCTTCAGTCATTAAGAGTTGTGCCTGGTGATGGGTTGTTGTCATTGCACATGCCACAGGTGCCTATTGGTGATGGCATGACACTGTGCAGGAAGCGATGATACACGAGAACTTTGAGTGCATTGTGATTCTTTTCAAGGAATCAATTTGCCATTAGTAACTTGTCTCAGTGGCAGCAGAGTTAAGTTCCAGAGATGTTCCCTTCTATTACAGCCACAGATAGTAACCAAGGTTCCAGCCAAAGTTTTGTGAGTTCGTACTCATGTGAACACAAAAGCTCATTGTGAAAACACACTTTGAGAAGAACCATGGAACAAATGGACAGCATCAAAGCAAGAAAGGTGGGTAAGCACTTGTTCAAAAAATCAGCTTGAGGAAATCTAAGATGAGCCTTCTGCTTTCTTGAAATCAATCTTGTCAACTTTCACCTCACCATCAATGAGCTCATACACATATACAACGACCCGTAAGCCATCAATGTCCATGAGAACAAAACTTGGGTTGATATCATAAGTTATGCTGCTGTAAGCCCCAGTGGCTGAGCCAGGGTTGATTATCACCCCTCCTTCATGCTTGTATGCCTTGAACTGGTGTGTGTGGCCTGTGATCAAAATGTCTACATCCAGCTGCCGCTGCAGCATTGCTAGTGAATCCAAGTCTCCCCAAGGAATCACCTTCTCACAGGCCAACAGAGTTAAACAGATGAGTGCAAGGACATGTCAACTACTTAGCGGTCGTCAGACTTGACATGTAAACTGCCACCCCAGGGCAGATTGTCTGGGTGGCACATACAACCCCTGGTTCTATCAGAGGACCACTTCACCGCATTGAAATTTAGGTACAGAGATAACTAAAATTCTATGAAATCAATGAAAACAATTGCTTCACCCACTAACACTAAGGCCTGGGAGGTGGCAGATATTGTCATTTTCTTGATCGCATAATATGAAATAATGTTCTGGTCATGATCATATACACTAGTAACAGTGACATAATGATTGTGTTAGTTGAACATAAAGATTTTGTAAATCGTTGAATCTGCCACCCAGACCTTAATGTAATGGAATGGTCTCACCCTTGCCCATTATGCTGGGTCAGGTGCCAGGTGAGTTATATTGGGGGTCACCTTGCTCACCCTAACAAGCTCACCTGGTGCCTTATCCAACAGAATAGTAAGGGGCTCAATCATTCCATCATTCATCAGCATCAGCAAGATGGAGAAGTAACAGGAACTGGCAGACTGTTATAGTGACACACCTGATGGCCATGGCAGATGCCAAGCTTAAATGCACCAATAGTCAGCTGCTTTGTCTCAGGGTATCGGGAATCATCATCATACTCTCCTCGTGTGATGTGCACGTCCCCACACAATGACTTCAAATAGTCATGTACTTCCTGCCATTGTCCCCCACCGTTGTTTCCAGGGTCAAATTCTTTGCTCAGCCTTTGTTCCACATGACATGGAGTTGCCCTAGCAAAAGGAGATGGGTGAAAACCGTGAAATTGGTGAGAGACGACAGTGGTCCCCAGCATAGAAAAAGAAAGCAGGTAAAAAACGTGGAAAGAAACAGCTAATTAGAGAGTGCAGTGAATGAGATTAGGCACGAGCAAGCGGTGGAGTGCGAGATGAAGCAGCTAGAAACAGATAAATCGAGAGAGGAAAAGCTGACTAGAAAGTCATGGCTATGCGAAACACGAGAACATGAAGAAGAGAAACCCTCGGGAACACACCAACGATCATTTCAGCAGAACTTCAGAATTACAGTCAAGCTTGCCAGGCAAACACAATTGTATTCAACACGGAAAATGAAGGTCGATCTGTGAGGAAATACCATTGAAACAGGAGCGTATGTCGAGGTAGAGAATTGTAAACATCGCAAAAAAGCAGGAGGTCTGAAAAAAGCCGGAAAGAAGAGAAGAGAAGAGGAGAGCAGAGGAGAGGGCAGGCAGACATGCACCTTGATACATAAGTTACCAGGGCTGAGAATGTGTTGGATCTTGCCGGGTACCAGCATGGACTTGAACTTGGCAGGCAGATCGGCCGCCCTGTGCGGTATGTGCAGATCGCCCAACGCCAACACGAGCACCATCTTCTAATTCTTGTTCTTGTTCTTCTTCCCCGTCGCGCAAGACCTCTCCTTCCCTCCCCCCCAAAAACACCAAAACGACGAAACGCACCAAAAACACAAACGCACTCACGCACGCACGCACGCACGCAGGCTCGCGCGCTCGAGCGCCAGGAGAACACACGTTCTCAGTTCCACATTTTGCGTTCGCTTGTTCCACGGGTGATATGTTACCGACGTCGTGCAGTTCCCCATTGTTTTTTCCCACGTTCTTCACAATTCCTGGCATTTGAAAAATCCATGTTCACACTGTGACCGGTAATGCATTAGTTAGTTAGTAATTTTACTCTCCCTAAGTGTGTTTTTCTTGCATCCACATTTGTGGAGAGAAATGAGTATATACAAAATGTGGGTGCAGTTCATTAATTTCTGTTCATTAGACTAGTGAATTCATTGGATCTCCATTAAGTTTTGTTCATTACGATTAGTGAATTCATTCAAAATCTAGTGAAATCAATCCAGTTCTATTCATTATAATTAGTGAATTCATTCAAAATCTAGTGAAATCAATCCAGTTCTGTTCGTTATGATTAGTGAATTCATTCAAAATCTAGTGAAATCAATTCAGTTCTGTTCATTATGATTAATGAATTCATTCAAAATCTAGTGAAATTAATCCAGTTATGTTCATTATGATTAGTGAATTCATTCAAAATCTAGTGAAATCAATCCAATGAAATCATTTCACATATAAAAAACACATTTTGTTTTGTTGTAAAATTATATATGTTTTCATTCAAAATCCAATGAAATCACTTGGCATATAAGAACACCCTTTTTTTTCGTTTGTTGTAGAATTATGTATGTTTTGATGTGATATTTGATTCAATGTGAATCGATTTGTTGTTAGTTTGGTCGCTACTTTCTTGGGTTTAGTTAGTGAGCATGTCATATTTCAATTAGTGTATACTCAATTAAAGGAATTAATTAAAGGACAAAATTGAATATGACTTGTTCATTTTTGCATTATTTAATAATAAGTGTGTTAAGGTTCTTTGGAAGCTCTCACAAGTACAAGTTGTATTTTCAACCTTGGTTATGTTATATATGTGTGTGTTTGTGCACATCACAATAGGTTATTGAGAATTTAGAGTTGAGTTGTGTTTTTTTTTCATTTATGGATTTGTTTCCATCGGTTTGGCTTCCATTGAGTGTAGACTATGTTGCTATTTTCTTTTTAATCAATTAGGGTTAACTAACCTATTATTGCACATTCTAAAACCACATTTTGGAACATTTTTCAAATATGAAAACATTTTTGCTAAAATTTGATATATAGCATAACCACAAAACCCAAGTTTTAGATCGTGCAAATATATACACATATGAAAGTTTGTGACCTTGGATTAATGGGTATAATTTGAATTCATCATTCTCCATTCACCCCATGATTGCACGTTCAATTGCAGATAAAAACTTTATCATCTCACTTTGTCATCGCACACTTTATATCAAATTTGGTCTCCACATTGCTATGTGTTACCAACAAGGATCAACTTTTTTTTCCTTATGTTTTCAATAATTCATCATTATTTAAATCAATGTCAAATTTAATTTGAACTAATATAAAAATTATGGACATGAGAAAACACATGTTAATTTGTTTTTTCATGTCCATGTTGATGTATGAAAAAAAATTGATATAGTTATAAGGATGAAGATAGTTAGTTGGGAAGGAGGTAGTTATTGATAAAAGATTGAGGAAGTTGCCTTTGGAAATGTCCAAGGACGATTATCCAAGAGGAAAGGTTTTTAGAATTGTCCAAAGGAAGAACATCTGATAGATTCCAAAAATTCACCCATATATCAATTCCTCAAAATTTCTTGTCATTGGAATTTACAATTTCCCAAATGAGAATTTGCGAAAACCAAAGAGTCCTTGCACAAGGATAGGTAACAAGAATGTATGACAATTAGGAATTTTTAACATTGAATGATTAAACATTATTTTTTTCACTATATCTTTAGCTAAAGAAATAATGTTTAAAAAGCCAAAGATGGTGTTTTGGGTTAATTATGCTTTTGTAAATCTAGGAGAGATAATGCAATAGAACATTTTCCAAAACTTTTGCAATAAAACATAACTAAACATGTGAAAAACATATGCAAAAAAAAACTTTACCAAAATGAGTTTCAATAGAAGCAAAAAAAAAACTTAATCTTGCATAATTTCAACCAAATTTCTATTATAGAAGTAGGTGCCTCAAAAAATGGGAATGATGAAATAGATCAAAAGATTCTATAACAAAATTTGGCCATAAAATCAAGCACAAAAACCTTGAAGACATTTTTTAAATATAAAATATTGAAATTCTAGTAATCTAAGTACAAAAATTCTAAAACACAATTTAGGATCGTAAAATGGTTATCTTCTCAAAAATGCTTTAAAAAAATGAAATAAAAGATAAAAGCATTTAAGAACTTGAATTTTAAATATTATTTTCAAAATCAACGTTGTCCACTTTTGCAAAATGTGTGCATTATATTTTTGGTATAAGTAATGTTAACCTTGAGGGCAAGTTAATACCCTTTGCAAAAATATAGTGTCTTTTCAAAAGTGATACTTACATACCAAAGTGGTAGAGTTGTTTTTATTGGTCCATGTTGAACAAACCAATATTTTGATTACAAAATTTCAAAAACTAATAGCTTTTTTGGACAAGTTTAAATTATTTAAAAAAAAATCTTGTTTTGTAGCCTTTGGAAATCTAATGCCATCTCTCACTTGTCCCAATTAGGGGTGATTTGACATTTGAAATTATAAAAAAGATGAAGTTTGATAATCTTTTTTTGGTAGATGGCTCAATATAATTAGTAGATATGATCTCATTTTGCAACTAACACAAATTACATTAAATAACTATTTTGTAACTAACACAATCACTAATGTTACATTTTATAATTAACTGATAACTACCATCTTAGCACTCAAAAAATGTCATGTCATGTTTGTTTTATGAAAATTGTAGACATTGCCCTCCAATGGCCACATCTTAATGCACAATTAAATTCTTTTTCTTCTTCAAAGGTGTGCAAATAAACATGTTAAAAAGCTCATGAATTTGTGTGATAACATAAACTAATTATAGTAGAACTTGAAATTTATTTTGTAGATGTGTAATGGATTTTTAATTTATATTTTTGTTACATACATTTAGGAACAACAAATTTTTTTCTTCCATTGAAATAATTCCTTGATCCCACAAAAACATACATGATTCAAACCTACAATAATGCACAAGCTTGATGGGTGAACTTGCTTGATGGGTGAGTTTTAATCAAATGATCATGGGAACTAATTTATCAAATTTATTATTGCAAGCACAAGAACTATGACGATTTATGTAATGACAAATTCATACATGCTAACCATGCACAAAGACTAAGAACATATGATGTATTGGGTAAAAGTCCACACCACAAATGATATTTTTATTCATAACATTAAAAATTGTGAAATATGAAACATGAAGATGAACGTGAACAAGCCTAAGTTGTAAAATAATACTTTGAAACTAATACTCATCAAATTGAAAATATTGGGTTTACATCATGCAAACCTCCCCAAACACATTCATAAAACATCCATTATGGATGAAATGTGAACATCCATTGATGAACTTCATATGCGATTATTGAATGATTATATGAACTATATAGGGGATGGATGGTTTTGTGAGCATAGTTGGTTCTTAGGAAAGCCATCATCCATGAAAAAGGAATGGACGAGTTGTGGTCATAGGTGGTCATTAGGAGAACCATCATCCGATGAAAAAGAGATGTATGGATGATGAGTTGGGAGCATAGGGTAGTGCTTGGGAAAGAAAGCCATCATCCATTGAAAAAGGAATGGATGAGTTGTGGTCATAGGTGGTCCTAACGAGAACCATCATCCAATGAAGAAGAGATGTATGGATGATGAGTTGGGAGCATAGGGTAGTGCTTGGGAAAGCCATCATCCATTTAAGAGGGATGGATGGATTGTGAGCAATCATCCAGTCAAATGGGATGGATGGGTTGTAAGCCATAGGTGGGTCCTTCCAGGTCGAACCATCATCCATGTACATTGGTCCATCATCACCACATGGGTTCATTTACTGAACTTGACTGCATAACATAAGGTTACGTTACCTAGGGTAATAATGCCTTTGTGGATGAACACTGTCCTCTTGAATAGATGAAGACTAAGTTGGTATGTAGGGTGAATAATTTTTCATCCATCCCAAGGACGCGTTTTCATCCACGTCGTCGCCCCCTGCTGGGGGGAGAGGAGAGACGGAGTCTTTATTCACGTTCCGAGGTCTCCTCCGCCATCGCCTCGGCGTCTAACCTCCTCGGCTTCATGCCTTTCTCCCCGGCTTGTTTCTAGGAATTCACTTGTTCTGGCAGCGCTCACAGCAAGCAGGAGCGTGTAGCTTTCAGTGGATCCAAAAACCGAGAGATATGGCGCAGAATAGCGAATTCTTGACGCTGGTGGCGAGACTGGAAGCAGCTGTGGCAAGGTTGGAAGGATTAGGCGCGCGAGCCGATTCCACAACGGCGACGGTTCAAGGGATCGCGTCACTAACAGGCGAGGGAAAAGGTGCGGCGGCGGGAGTGACGGCTCCTGCCCCGGCCGTGGCGGCATTTGATGAGCTGGTACAGACTAGGGTGGGCCGCTTGTTGGTGGTAGCGGACAAGATCGGAGGTCAAGTCTTGCAGTCATCGCAGCTGCTGCAACGAGCTTTCGAGGCTGAGAAATCTATCGTGTTCGCCATCTCTCAATGCAAGGTATAGTAAGTAGTTCTTCAATGCCGATCCAAACAACAACTCCTCCTTCAAACCCGAAGCCTTTTGGAATCAGACATTTTCTTTTGTGAGCACCGAGGAGGTCAAGAGGGAAGAAGGTGGGTGGGTTATTTCTTTCAAGTTTGGAAATGGGTCATTGATGAAGAAGAAGAAGAAGAAGATCGTGAGAGAAAACCGTTTGAGAAAGAATGGGAAGTAGGGTTCTGAGTTCGTGTGCACAAATTTGCAGCAACCAGATGCAGCAGGTTTGCAAACAGTTGTTCAGCCGTTGGCTGATTCGCTCACAAAGGCGCATGCTTTAACAGAAGGTAGAAAAACTCCTGCTTTCAACAGTTGTAAAGCTGTGGCTGAGAGCTTATCAGCTCTCACATGGGTGTGCTACACCGGCAAGGACTGCGGTAAACAAACTCCTCACACCTTCCTCCTCTCTTTTCTACTTCTTTAGTTGCACAATTTTTGTCATACATAGGTATATATATACCCATGAGGAACAACACACACAAATGCTGCCACTGTGCAAAAGGTTTTAGGCTCTTATGTCCCACTGAACTCCACGCCATGGCATCACATGCAGATCTTGGAAATGAACATGTGCTAAAGGATTAACATGTGTCTAGTTAGGTACTGAATAACATTTCTAAACTGTGTGATTCATACTGCTTTTGTTGCAGGGATGAGTCTGCCAGGTGCCCATGTTGAGGAAAGCTGGCAATCTGCAGAGTTCTATAACAACAAGGTAGGTATACAATTTGTCATAATTCAAAAGCTGCCTTTGCATGGTCTGAAGCAAAAATAGTAAAGGGGTTGCAGTATAGAGAGAGGAGCACTAACCAACTACAGGGCAACTGCAAAGAATGAATTTTGGGTTTGTGTTTGGGATGTTGCAGGTGCTTGTGGAGTATAGGGGCAAGGATCCTGACTATGTAGAGTGGGCAAAGGCACTGAAGGAATTGTACTTGCCTGGCTTGCGTGATTATGTGAAGCAATTCCATACCAGAGGCCCTGCATGGAATCCTATTGGTGTTGAATTCTCTCAGTGGAGACCTGGTACTGCTGAGGCTGCAAAGAAGCCAAGTGCACCTCCCCCACCTCCAAAGGGACCACCACCTCCTCCTCCTCCCTCCTTTGCTCCACCTCCACCAGCATTGCCTTCTTCTAAGCCAAGCTCCTCAGCTGGAGCTCCTCTCAGTATGAGTGCTGTGTTTCAAGATATCAACAGGGGTGAAAGTGTAACTGCAGGTCACTGTCCTATCCATTTTCTTGGGATGTTTTCTCATATAGTTGATGTTGGGGGCAGACTTGCCATTCCTTCTCAAAGCCAAATGTGGTATGCTCTTAAATGATTTTGTTGCTGTGCAGGTCTCAAAAAGGTCACGGCTGACATGAAGACTAAGAATCGTGCTGACAGGTCTGGAGCTGTACCAGCAAGTATTTCAGCTCCTCCAACACATGTCACTGGGCCTTCTGTTGTGGCACCCTCTCCTAAGGCTGGCAAGCCCAAGTTTGAGTTGGAGCTTGAGCGCAAGTATGAGCCAGCTGAATTCTTGTCCTTTAACATGCTTCGGATCTTGTACTTAGTTGTCTGACCATACTGATAGATGAAAACTCAAAAGAGGGAAGCATATGAGATGAATAATTCAACTGGTCATGCACACACGGCCTATATACCTGCTTGTGTGATGTGAAGGGCAGGTGGGTAGTGGAACATCAAGTAAGCAACAGAAGCATTGTAATTGAGGATTGCAATTCCCGCCAGTCAGTCTACATCTTTGGTTGTAAGGATTCCCTGATCCAGGTCAAAGGTATGTTTTTATCTGTACCAACAGAAAGAGTTTTTACAAAGTTCCCTGCCATTGAATTAGCTACTAGAAAGTTCCCTAGTTGCTCTCAACATGCATCTTTAAACCCCCACAGTTTTCCCTTCTTGTTTTGTCTCTGTTTGTTTATCTTGCCCGATTCTCTGTTGGTTGAGGTTTTGTTTTGTCATGTTTGGCTTTGGTGGGTGTTGCTGAGTAATGTCTATTTTTTGGGAGTGATCAGGAAAAGTGAACACTATTGCATTTGACAACTGCACAAAAACAGGGCTAGTCTTCACTGTGAGTAACTGGCACTATTCTGCCCAACCTTGACACCAACATTGATTACAATTTGGTGCTGCTCTAGCTGCTGAGATAGCCATGTGTTCTGAGTTTGTGAGCCAACATAAAATCCAGGAGGTTGATAAGCAATGTATTGGTTGTTTCTGTTGGTGTTTCCTAACTTACTTTTTTTGCCTGATGGTATCCATCAGGATTATGGACAATCCATGGTGTATTGTCTGAAACACATTTGGATTGTGTTGTGATGTAGGATGTTGTTGCAGCATGTGAGATTGTTAACTGCACTAGTGTCGAGGTGCAGTGTCAGGTGCAGATAATCTCTCCCTTCACAGCTCTGTGTCTGGTGGCTTATATTTTTTGATGTTGATTTCTGGCACCTGGTACAATTGCTGTATAATGCATAAGCTATTTCTCCTCTAAATGAGTCATCTCTACAGAGATATTTTGAAATCTAACCTCTTTCTGCTATTTCAGAGAGGAAAGAACATTGGCCAAGTTTTTGTGAAAATGGGCTTTGCATCCAGATACAGTCATTGATCAAGGCTTGGCCACTGGTTAAATGGTGATTGCTAAACATGCCAAGTCTGATTTGATGAACTCCTGTGATAAAAATTGGCAGGGTGTAGCACCAACGATCGCAGTGGATAACACAAATGGATGCCAGCTTTACTTGTCAAAAGAGTCTTTGGCTGCATCCATCACAACTGCAAAGTCAAGTGAAATCAATGTGCTTGTTCCTGGTGCTACAGATGATTCTGACCCTGTGGGTTACACTGCACTCAACTTTAAGGATTTATGGTTTTGAATTTTAGATGTTGTATATGTGTCCCTTGGTGTGTTTTGACTGTTTGTATGTGTAGATGATTTTTGGGTTGACAGAATAACCTAGAAGTCGGAAGTTTGATAGAGAGTCTCAGACATCCAAGATGTACGTGTTGGTACAATTCTGATGCTGTTGTGACTGGCAGGTGGAGCATGCATTGCCAGAGCAGTTTGTCAATGTTTACAAGGAAGGGCAATTTGTTACTTCTCCTGTCTCTCACTCTGGTTAATGATTCTCAATCCTCTTTGCAAGTTCAAGCTTCAAGGCAGAGACAACCAACCATGCCTTTTGTGGGTTTATGCTCCTGCTTGTTTTGCCTTACGTGTTCATGCCTGTTCTTCTTTGGCCAATAGATCACTGCTGCATTTTTTTATAGTGGTGTTAAATGTCATGCTTGTCCAGATTTTCTTTCTAAGTTATCCTTGGTATGAAGGTTTGTAGATGATCTGTTATTTCCTGATATCTGTGATTTCTCTACCTTGGTATGTATAGAAAGCCTCTGTTGCTGGTGGTATATACCCTGCCCTGAATTGTTTTATGAGCTTATTTGTTTTACTTGTAGTGGGTCGTCTTACAATTTCTTGGATCAAGCAATATCCCAACATTGAAGGTTTTTTAAATGTTGACATTTTTGAAGAGCATTCTCTGCTAGAATATGCAGGGATTAAACACGATATGTGTGTGTGCGTTCCGGTGATTCCAATATTTTGAGAGTGTGTCAGAATAGTTAATAGTCAAGTCTTGTAGGTTCATTAAAGGCTTTTTTAGCCCAAGAGAGTCTTTAGCTTGCACAAATGCTGTGCTTATTTAGTAAAAGTTCAATCAGTTCACTTCAAACCTTCATTCCTTTTGTCTGAAGAACTTCCCACCTTGTGCACCATAAATTCATAAAATAAGCACTTGGATCAAAACTGGGTATGATTTTTCAATGCACATATTCTTTTGGGTTGTGAAAGACAAGTTAAACAACTCAATCTAAGAGGAATCATACTCTTTGAATTTCTTGAAAAATGGTTATGGATTTTTTGACAGACGTGGTAGGGTAGCTCAGTATTGTCGCTAGGCCCCTTCATGTATCATGACTCAAGAATCTTGAGTTTTCATAATAAAATCTTAGTATGGTGAAAATGAAATTCTTGACACAATGGTTGCATGTGTGAAAACTCAAAAAATAAATTATAGAAAATAAGTAGCTTATTAAAAAATATAAAGTAAAAACAATCTCTAAATGAACAAGATCTAAAAACTAATTTGGATCACATTAATAATAGTATTAAAATGTTAATAATTTAAATTAAAAAAATAATACCAAAGATAGGATGTGAATTTTGGTGCCATCCTAGGTCTCAGTTTATGGTATCCTCATGGTTAATGGTGCTCCTACCTTAATCATAATAGTCAATTTCTATGTACTTGAAAATGCAACCCTAAGGTGCATTCTATCTCTAGCTCGAAAATGATTGAATCAGGCTAGTAAGGAGTGTATCACTAACTTGGTAGCACCGCTATTGGTAGCTCCTCAGTTATATCATGTATCTTGTTGCCTTTTGACACTAGTAAGTGTACCTCCTTAATTCCTTTGAGTGCATTCGTGATTGCTATTTGGCTGAACTTCCGTAACTAATGCTCTTCTGTGTCCCATATAACCTGTAAACTTGATGTTCCTATACAATCAGTTATGTCTAATAACCTGTGCTCTCTCACCAGTTACATAGGATCGATCATGGGGTGTTGGGGCAACCTTGTCTAGACAATCTTGCTTAGATTTTAAAAAGGAAATCAACTATGTTGTTAAGATTTCATGCTCCACACTTGGATGCAAATACAACAAGTTACTTCCCCTTGAACTGGTTGGTTATTTTTGTTTGGCTGGTGCAAAGGCCTAATAGAGCGAGATATAGGGAACTTTAGAATCGTTACTATAAAAATATCCCCTTCACTACAAGTGATTAGGTGAAATATATGTAGCTAGTTTTTGTGTCTTTTTTAGGTAACCTTTTAAATGGTTTTTCAAGTGTTGGGCAGTATCAACTTTTGAACATTTCAGCTGGTATTGAAAATGGACATTTGAAAATAAAAATAAAAATTCATATCCACCTGGTTATTGGTATTGGAATTTTGAAAAATAAATAAATTCATAACCTACCTAGTATTGCTAATGGATCTCTAATTAAACTTTCTTACCACCAGCTTTGTATTAATTAGTGTCCAAGGGTGTTTTAGGCTGGTATGAAGCCCTTGTTGTTACAACCTTTATAGGTACTAGTACGAGGTTGGTTTTACCTCGTGTCCTTACCAAGCAAGTATTCGTACAATCCTGGTGCCTTGGGTGAATTGGCACCCACACTAGCACTCACACTGGTACCATGGTTAAAATCAGGAGGTGCTTCTAACCACGGTAAACCATTGAATGCTACAAAGGCTGGTTCCTGAACACTTAAAAAATTATTTGGGTGTTGCTTTGTTGCTATTAGAGTTCATAGATGACGAGTGGGTGCCCGTGACCTTCGGCCACTGTGAAGTCCCTCGGTTTCTTTAAACTTGGTTCACGTTTTAGTTTTTTTTAGAAACTTTTAATTTTTTAATTTTTTAATTTTTATGTGTTTTTAATTTTTATTATTATTTTGTGATCATCCAGCCGGACGGACATTTCATCCATCCCCTTAATCGAGACGGACGGTAGCTAAAAGAAAAAAAGCTTCCCCAAAATTCCTCCCGTCATCAAGCCGGATGGACATTTCATCCGTCCCTTTAATCGGGACGGACAGTAGCTAAAAGAAAAAAAAGGTAGTCTTGGTCAATACAAAAAAAAAAAGAAAAAAAGGAAGATTCCAAGCTGTCCAAGGCCTAAATATTTTTTTTCTGGTCTACCAAATCTTTTGCCTCAAAAAATTAGACTGCCCTTGATTTCTTTTTTCTTTGGAGTCAGTTACATCTGAGGAATTACATCTGGGGAAGCTTCACAGGGAACGGCACTGATTGGAAGTATCTTCCAGGCACTACCCACACAGACAGACACCACCATTGTTACTTTTCCAAGCATAACTGAAAATGACCTGCTGTGGGCGGGTGTCGGCCCTGACCGCCCTGCCCTGTTTGTCACCACAGACAGACACCATGTTTGCTTTTATATAGATAGACACCATGTTTGCTTTTATATATAGGATTTGTAGAAATGTCAGGTGACACTCTTATAACACTTTAAATTGCTTTAAATGAATAAAAAATAAGAAAGTTGTGAGATTTGAAAATAGAAGAGGTCGAAAGAGAAGGGGGAAAAAACAAAAAAAAAAAACACATTTTGTAAGTTGAAAATCTTAATTTTTTTCTTGTAATTTTTTTTTCATTACTCCTTTTCTTTTGCACTTCAAAGATGATCCCTAGAGCTTGAGGTAACGCTCCCATAACATGTCTGATTGCCATACCCGGCTTGTGCATTCCTCAGTGGAACTGGCCTGGTACTTAACTGGTGAAGTAAAATCTCAACTCAGGAAAACCCACTTACAGTCCTAATAAGTCAGTCGTCCGGTTTAGAGCACAGAATGGAGGAAAACCAAAGCGGGAGAGACGCGGAATAGGTGGTGTTCTCGAATGTTCCGGATTCCTCTCGTTCGGTCCAGACGATTCTGCAAACGTTCGGAATTTGACAGTTCTGCCAACGGAATTTGGATCCTTCTAGAACTAATACCTATTCCGTGTCAGAATAGCAAAAGCACCGAGGCTCTATAAATTAAGACAAATGGACGGGCAAAGCGCTTTGTCTCTTCTGCTGCCTCGAGAAACTCTGTGAGCTTAGAACTTTTCTTCCTTGAAATCGGCAACTTTGTGTTTAGAATTACGAGCTGCGCAAATCTGCAACTCGATACCAATTCCATAGAGATAGAAATCTCCTCTCGCTACTCTTAAGGATCTAGATTTTCTCTATAGTTTCCGACTACAGTAGTAGAGATTTATCTGGTGCTTTGTGGCGACTGTCTTTGGTAGTGAACAATTGACCATTGCCATGGCTTTAACACCTTTCTTCGGCGGCGGTCGTGGTGGACGTAACGACATTTTCGATCCGTGGGAGCATGGATTCTGGGATCCGTGGCGTAACTTCGACTCAGTCTGGGATCGGCTTGTGCCATTTGATCATCGTTCACTATTTGCTGGGAGGGATTTGAGCAGCCTGCAAGCGGTGGCGAACACTAATGTGGACTGGCGAGAGACGCCTGAATCTCACATATTCAAAGCTGATTTGCCTGGTAAATAACATTGGAGTCCTATCCTTGTATTCAATGTCGAACTGATGTACATACACAAGAATTAGCACATCGACGTTATCCTCGAGAATGTTCTGCATCATAAGACGTTTCTGTGTGCTGCCTCTCAAGAGCCTTCTCCAATGTCTCAGTTCGTAATCAAGTTCTATGGATTAATTTCGTTTTCGATCTGTATCTGGATTGACGTCAGTTTACAAACTTCTCAAGCTTATAACCGGACGGACGATAATCCATTGCTCAACTGTTTCTGTGTTCCTAGAAGCTGTCGTCATCAGGCTTTCTGCAAATAGCTTAGTTTCGGCGACTAGGTAGTGCGCGTTGCCTGCGTGATCCTAATCTCGTCTTTCCCGACAATAGTCTGGACTCGTGCGCGTCGTTCTTTCCAAAAACGTTGCTAAGGAAATGCTCCTCTGCATATCGTGAGCTTTCGTTCTTCCAAAAATTGTTGCTGAGAAATTGTTCTTCGAAATATTGCAGGGTTGGAACGGGGGGATGTAAAAGTGACGGTGGAAGGAAATCGAACTTTGGAAATCAGCGGTGAGCGGACTCGTGAGGAAGAGAACAAGACGGATACATGGCACCGTGTAGAGCGCTCCTACGGAAAATTCTCTCGCCGATTCCACTTACCCGATGACGCAAACGTGGAAGCGGTGAACGCCAAAGTTGAGAATGGCATACTCACCGTCACGGTACCAAAGATCAAGAAGACAGAACGCGAAGTTCGTGTGGTGGACATTAACTGAATTGGTACATTTCTTGAAACACAAAATCACTTAGACGCGTGATCCACTACTCTATTGCTTTAGTGTGTTTGTGTGTGTGTACAGACATATATATACAAACGTGCCTGTCGTCTGCACATAGAAATGGAAGAGTGCGAGTAGCAATTTTGTATAGCACCTGAAACAGATGCCGTCGAAGAGATGAAGAAATGCTGCTCTCTCTATGGTCTGTCTGTCGTCGATACGAGAACGAGAATTGTCCTTCTTCGGGAATGAGTGTAGCTACTATTGTACTGGGTTTCACGACGTCATCCTGAACGCAGGCCATAATTGATGCACTTGTGAACTTTTGTTTTGAGCTTTTGTACCAGTCCAAAACTATTTTTGAGGCAATAATATTAACAAATTATTCTATATCTTCTTTTACGATCTTGGGTATATAGAGTGTGCGTTTTCTAAGTATTGTCTGGATACAAAAAAAAACTACTGTAAACAAGTGTAAGGTGAAGCCTGAGGATAGGGTATGTTTTTGTAATCTTGTGATATAGTCACACTGGCCATACTCAAAAGAGGAAGTAGCCAAATCACTTACAAGGTCAGAGAGGAAAGTAGAAAAAATTAAGAATCATGTTATATTGTGATTGACATGCTGCTGAAGCCTGTTGTCCAAATATGTCAATCTCAGGAGGTTTTCCTAATCTTAACCTAACTTGTATAAGCCTTATTAAGGTTTGTTTTGGTCACCAAATTCTTCAAACTAAATTGCGCCCCAAAAGGGGCCAGGGACATCCTGGGGCCTGGGACAAGGCAGAAGCTGAGTCAAGCCTTGCATTTTGTTAATGTTCCCTTCTATTGACCTTAACCTATTTGTAAAGAAGGAGGCAAATGCTATGAATGTAAAAACCTGAGTTGATTTTGGTAATGTAGTTTGGAGGGTATGTAGGTGTGCCATTATTTTTCAAAATTCTTCCTCTCATCTTCCTTGTGGTATCACAGGAAAAATGTTTATTTTTTCTCACACACCTTCACCTTCAATGGTTAATTTTTTTTTTCTTTGCCCACCCCCTCCCTACCTACCCCCTACTTGTTACTTTTACCTCTCTTCCTCTCTCTCTTTCATCCTTTTCTGGTTCATAATTTTTTCTTCTTTTCTTTGGGACCATTTTCATTAATTTTTTCTTTGAATTTCCTTTTTTTAATCTTTTTTTTAATTTTTAATTTTGTGTACCTTTGTTTAAATCCTTTATGATTTTTTTGTTTTTTCATTGTTTATTATTTGTCTTTATTTGAGGATTTTGTGGTCATTTCTTTTTTCTTTGTCTGTGTATAATTTAAGTTGTATGTGTGTGCAATTGTCGAAGAAAAGGATAAGAGCAACAAGAAAGGGAGGAGAGACAAAGAGAAAGTGTGACATGAAAAACAACTAGAAAGATGAGAAAAGCAACAAGAAAGGAAGAAGATACAAAGAGGAAAAGAAACATGAAAAGCAACTAGAAAACAATTAAAAAATGACGGAGAGGAAGAGGAATATGAAAAGAAATTACAAAAAACAATTTTTTTACAATCAAAGCCCCTACAAATCAACAATAGTGGTAGAGATTTGTTGTCGTTGCCATGTTGCTTTCGCTAGGATTTTTTGGTTTTTCTTTTTTTTTAAATTATTTCTTTTATTTTATTTTTTGCTTTTAGTTTTTTTCTCGTTGTTTTGTTGGTTTTCTTATTACAAATTTTTTGGCATTTCTATTTTTTCTCTTTTCATTTTTATTTTTTATTTTGTTCAATTATTTTTTAGTTTTGGTTTTATATCTTCTTAAAACAAGTTTATACGTTTTATAAATTTTATTTCTATCTTTTTTTTTTACCAGTTTTAATTTTTTTTCTTGGATATTTTCCATTTTTTACTTCTTCACAATTTTAGTTTCATATTTCTCATTGTCATTTTTTGTAATTAAAAAATTTCTATCTTTTTTTTTTTCCTTTTTTTTTTTTTTTTTTTTTTTTTTTTTTTTTTTTTTTTTTTTTTTTTTTTTTTTTTTTTTTCCTCTTTTTTTTTTGGTTTCCTTCATATGTTTTTTTCTGGAGTTTTACACTTTATATTTTCATGCATTTTAAAAAGATATTTTCCCCTTAATTTTCTTGTTTTCTATTTTTTATTTTTTTGCTTTTTATGCTTGTTGAAAATTTTGGTTTTATATTTCTTATTTTATTTATGGTTTTCAATTTCTACAATGTCTGTAAAAAAAATTTCTTTGTTGTTTATTTTTTCTTTTTATTCTAAATGGTTGTTGAATAAATTTGGGAATTTAAGTTTTTTTGTTAATTTAGTTTTTTTTTTCTTTTTGTAATTTTTGTTGTTTATCTGGTTTAGATGTTTTTATATTTTTACTTTTTTTTCTGTTATTTATAGTTTTTGAAAATTTTAATTTAATTTAATTTATTGTTGGGTTTCTTTTTTCTTTTCTTTTGGTTTTTTCAATATATAACCCAATTGATTGTTAATGAATGACATTAAAGGTGGGTAGTTAGGATTTATATTTGAATAATTGTGAATTTGTTTTGGTATAAGGTAAACTGTTATGAACCATAATGGAAGGAAAATCATGAAATTAAACCCATTGGACTGAAACTCGATGTTTTTGATAATTAAATGACAAATATAATATTCAATTTGTGTTTGACATACAAAGCATTCGATTTAAAGATTGATTCATTCATATTTTTTCAATTGCTATAACATTTATATTTTAACAAATAATATTTTTAATTAAAAATTATGGAGATCAACAAGATATGAATATTGAGAAACATTATGAGTACTTCTCTTTGGAGAATTGTCCATTGAGTAGTTTTGATATTAATTCATAAGTTATGACAAGCCTAAACAATGTAAATAGGAACAGAAAGTTTTATGAACCTAGTTGGCCCATTTCAAATTTAAGAGCTTCACAACATTATTCGATGATTGGTTGTTTACAAAAGGTTAACCCCCCCCCACCAATTATTTTATGATAATCATAATGTTGTGAACACTCTTATGGTAGAAGTTGGAAAAATTAGTGTTTGTTTTGAAAACCACAACATAGATCTTGACCCTTTTATTTTTTAACATTTCATTATATTGTGATGTTCATCTTTAGAATTCTTTAGTAACATCTCAACATAAATGCAATATATAGAATATGATACAAAATTTCATGAATAATTAACGCAAATGAAGAGTTTAATTATGCAAATGAGCCCAAGTGATGTTAGAATGCAATTTAGTCATGGACGATATGAGGTGGATAGAATATATTACAAATTATAACATATGCATTATATTATTTTGGCCTATTTTGGTTAACTAATGGTAATTTAAAAAATTGTGATTTTACAACTTGACCATTGTTTACTATCCAACCATGTTTTTTCTTTTGACAAAGCGCCAATGCATATGCCACCTCCAATTTACTTGCCAAATATTGATTTTGAACATTGAAGTGATTTTTGAGCTATATTTTTTGAACTAGACAAATCTGCACATTGGAGATCACACCTCCAATGCACAACATCTATCTTGGACAATACCCCATGCTCAACAAATGTTAGCATTATGTTTGAACATCATGAAAGCATTGTTAGCCCTAAACTCACACATTTCATATACTAATATGTGCTAAATTTTACTATAAACTGCATGAACTTTACCTGGACCAAGTAGATGTGCAGACTGAAAAATCAGAAATATCAACCTAATGTGCAAAATATGTTCCTTGTTAGGCTCTTGTTCACACCCTTGTAAAGAAATAAAATTGGTCGCAACTATCTAAAAGGTACCCTAGAGTAAATGAAGGTTTGTACTATACTAGGGAATTTGCAG
>Ga0209611_10002506_pt1 | contig 32305 bp, 26 predicted proteins | sample S1TSphgellanicum_3_FD_187693 | JGI IMG/M metagenome (GOLD analysis project Ga0209611, IMG submission 187693) | Host-associated microbial communities from peat moss isolated from Minnesota, USA - S1T2_Fc - Sphagnum magellanicum MG (SPAdes) (version 2) | ecosystem: Host-associated > Plants > Peat... | reverse complement strand
GGGGTTTGTGTTTATTTTTATTCTTTCCCCCGTTCCAAAAACCCAAATTTATTCAATTGGAGCTTAGCATTCTCATCAAATATCCAAATAGTGACTTATTTGTGCCTGAACAACATGAGGTTACATTTGAAGGTTTAGTCAATACTGCTGTAATATTTTCCTCATCACTAACCCAGTAGGTAACCGTAGGTTACTGTTATGGGCCCACCCCAGTGAATTTGAATGAGTTTGGGTTTGGTGCATCCAAAGCACGGTTTGGGGGGGGTGTATTTTGTGACGTAGTCAAACTGGAGATCCCCCACAAGAAGATTTAGTCAAATTTGGCTATAGGCCAAATATTAAAGTAATAAAAAAAAGAATCCTTCTGTATTTTGGCTACCTGCTGGAACCTATTGTAGAAAACTGTTGATTTCCAAAAAAGAAAAAAAATCGGAATCTGGCGAATCAGGGGCTATTCTTTTGGCGAAAATCACATGTATGTGTCAAAATCATATTTTTCAGGTTGAAAAATGCAAGAAATCACCCCCCAAAAAAAACACTAATCCAATGTGAATGAGAAAAAAAAAACTACAAACAAAATGGAAAACAGAACAAAAAGACAAATTAAAATTTTGTTGGGGACATAATAGCCTTTATTATTATTATTATTATTATTATTATTATCATGTTTTGGCGAAATTTTGCACCCAAGAAAAATTGTGTTTGTGAATGGTCACAAGTCCTACTATAATTTGGCTAATTTTTGGAGGCTATTCTCTAAATATGGCGAGTTTATATTTTTTCCCTCACATTACTTGGGCCCAATTTTTCAAAAAAGAAGTTGGATTCACAACCCACCTACCTCACAAATTTGAAAAACACACACACACACACACACTCTGTGGAGGGCCCACATGTTTTCTTTTTATAGAGTTTGACTGAATTGCGTTTAGGAAGTCAGAGATTTTTTTAAATAAATGATTATGTGGTTTTGGGGGGGGTTGTGGGGAGGCGCACTGGGGGTTGCGGAATTCGCTGTCGCAGGAATTGCGGTGGAAAAAGGGTCCGGGAAACAAGGGACGAAGAAGGGGAAGAAAACGACGACGAGTAGGAAGCAGCTTGGGCGGCAGAAGAGAGAGAAAAAGAGAGAGAGAGAGAGAGAGAGAGAGAAAAGAGAGACCGAAGCTGCCGGCGCAATCGCAAGTAGCGGCGACCTGTTTGATTCTTAACTCGGTTGATGCATGCGTGCGGTGGGAGATGCAGATGTTTTCAGTTTTTCCGCTTGCAAAACGGTGCTCTGACGCGCCAGTTGCGGTCCATGAAGCTGTAAGTTGAAGGATTGTGTGTTCTTGAGGAGTTTGTTCTTTCCATCTTTGCGTTCTCTCTCTCTCTCTCTCTCTCTCTCTCGCACTCTCTGTGTTTGTTTTCTTTGCACAGGCTTATAGTTCTGGTCGGTGACTTTTGCAAGAATTGAACAGAGAAGGGAGGGGGAAGTCCGTTTTGATAGAAGAAGAAGAAGACGGAACGATTCCTGGTATTAGTGTATCAGTATCTTTGAAGAGGCTACCTTTTTGCAGTGTTTGGAGTTCTGCTTCTGGTTTTGTTAGAGATTGGTCGGTGGAGGGATTTGCTGTCGTCGTTGTTGTGCGCTTTTTAGAAAAGGTTTGAAGCATCTTGATAATATGGATCTAGAACGAGCGAAGCAGGAGACAGGCTCTAGTCAGACTCCCGAGGGACCAGTGATGTGCAAAAACATCTGCGGTTTCTACGGAAGTGCAACAACCATGGGCTTGTGCTCCAAGTGCTACACCGAATCTGTTCTCCAACAGGCGAGTAGTTCGCGTAATTCTTCCACCAGGGAGGAGGAGATGAAGGAAGAAAAAGAAGGAGATGCATCACCACAGAAGGTGCCAGAAAACATGCTGCTTGCGGAGCCGATGGATTGTTCTTCAGTCGGACAGAGTAAGGTATTGTTGCCTGTGCCGAAAGCCGCTGCTGTGGTTTCGAGACCCATCCAATCATCCCGACCGCCACCTCCGAATCGATGCGGCTCTTGCAGGAAGCGTGTGGGATTGACCGGCTTCAAGTGCCGTTGCGGCAACACCTATTGTGCTCTGCATCGATACTCAGACAAGCATAACTGTTCTTACGACTATAAGGCAGCCGGCCAAGAAGCCATAGCCAAGGCCAATCCGCTAGTTATTGCTGACAAGGTTGTCAAGATCTGAAGCAAGAAAAATTGGTACCTATGCAGCTGCTTGAAGATCCAAGCTATTAAAGGTTTGAGCACAATTTGGTGTTTTACTTAAAGATCTGAACTATTTATATTCATAGCATGGTTTGCTTTTACTGCAATTCTCTGCAGTAGGAGACGATTCTCTGCAATTCTCTGCAGTAGCCGGAGATAGGTTTAGAAGGGGAGTACCTACACAAATAGATGCCCATTCTCAGGACATGATTATTCATAGAAAACCATATGATAAGATATTCTCTCCTCTGAATTTCCTTCTTCATGTGGGTAGGCTTTTTTACATTAGAAAGTAGAACCAACAGTTGGGTAGTCTTACATTAGAAAGTAGAACAAATAGTTGGGTAGTCTTACATTAGAAGGTAGAATGAACAGTTAGAATTTAGATGCAGCATGCATGACATATGAGTGGGTTTTTTTTATTTCCAAATCAATTCATGTTCTGCTTATATTAGGTGGGAGGATTGTGTCCTTGAGGCTCTAAGTAACTCAGTTGATCGATGTCATGTTTACATTCTGTGGAAGTGAATTTCACCTGGTGCACAGTTTCTCTCCTTTTCCTTCCTTCATGAGGCTTCTTGCCATATATTTTTGTGCACAGACTCTGTTGGTGGTTCATTCTCAGTGTGCAGTGTATACTCCAAGATGGGAGTATCTACATGTCTTCAAACTCTACCCATGTGATTAAAGCCTTGTTTCTATGTACTTGAAAGTTTGTTTTGTGTAGTTCGGTGATTGTTTATTTCAGGTGTTTGAGAAGGTTAAGTTCTTCTCTTGGAGAGTGATTTCAAGGTACAGCAGCAGCTTGCCATGATGATAAGATGGGATGCTCTAAGAACAGATCAAAGATAGGGAATATGGTGATTGAGTACTGCTGTGATGAGTTATTAGCATTTGTAAGAGGAAGGAAGGGATTAGCTGCTATTCTACTCAGATTTGCTGTGGGAAAGGTTGACATAAAGTTGGGGAAAAATACTGAATGGCCACCCGAGTTTTGCAGGGTCATCAGGAGAGGCAACAGACAGGATATGACAGACCTGTGTTAATGGATGCTTCAGGTACTCACATGACATGGACAATTGTGTAGGCATATTGAATGGGTTAGTTCTGAGAGCTGAGATATTGGGTCTAGAAGTTGTGCAGTACAGAGGGAACTGTGAATGTGCAGGAAGAGACAAGGAAGATTAATAATATTATGTCCACTAAGAGAAAGTGTGTTTCCAAGATGCACAGTTTCTTACTGTCGCGAGCTGCAGGGTGCAACAGGATACAGCAATGTGTGGGATGCCCAAATCTTACTCCAAGGATTATGAAGCTACGCTTCTTGGATGAGAAGCAACAATAGTCCCACCCTCCCCAACCTCTGTAGTTACTGTCTCCATTTGAACTTCAACAATCCCAGGTATGAATTATCCTACCTCCATCCAACTGTCACCAATGTTCCACCCATTTTCTCCACAAAATTTCATTGATCATTGCAACTGCTTGGCTGGATCTTGTATTAAAACTAAAAGATCTGATTAGGCCAGTTTTTTCCCAATTACTCTTCTCAGACAATGCTGCAATTGTAATGTGCATGATATATAAACAAGAGTTGGGCATTTTACACTGAAGCACATTTTGATCAAGGTTGCTTTGTAACACTAATGTATTCCATGATATTTTTGCTTTACTTCTTTTCACCAGCCACATGAGCAAAGAGAAAGTTTGGACTTGATTCTCATGGTGAGAGAAACCTTTTGATAAAATCCCAAATCTTCTCTATTACCTACATGATATAATTCAGAGTCTTTTTTGCAAAGTTTTGAAATTTATTCTTTTCAACCATACCTCCCCTGGCTTCATACTTTTGGACAAGAATTCCTCTGGGAATTATCTTTTTGTTTGGACTACGGTCTTTTGCACCACATTCAGGAAAATGACTTGAGCTTTCTCAATCATTAACTAAGGTGCAAGGACCTTTCTCCCCACATCTTTCAGTGGTAATGCACAAATACAGGAAGAGGATCAGAGCAAATCATGGATGAAAACCTCCAGTTCCTCAGAACCTCCAGTTCCTGGGAGCTGAGGCTTCAGGACATTATCTGATAATGTTAGTTTTCAAAGACTTAAAAGAGTCTCATATGTAATACAGTCTGCTTTTGGTTATACTACCACAAACAGGACATTTTCCCCAATGAAAGCAAGAGGAGCCAAACGATACTACCATTTGTGCCCAAATAACAATACTGCCCAACTTCAACTGTTTAATAATAAATATTTGATCGGACCTCTCCTACTTTTGGACAAGATGAAGAAGTTTTATTTGCTAAGTATTTTGCCCTAATATGTAGGGGGTAATGGCCTCTTCAAATCTACCCAAAAGGAACTGCATCTGGAGCATTAGAAAATTGTATTTTTAAGACTAAAACTATAAACTGCGAGAATTGTACATGTGCGGCACTGGTGGTCTAGTGGTAGAATAGTACCCTGCCACGGTACAGACCCGGGTTCGATTCCCGGCCAGTGCATTTTTTCGTTTTCGTTTTCGGTTTACAAACCCAACATCCAATATAGTTAGTCTTTGTCACTTTTTGGACTTCTATTTATTACTCGCTAAAAACAGCAATCTCTCCACTGAAAGACATCTTATCCCCTCAGATATGTGGTCCTCTGGTTCACATTAAAAAATTGAACAACACCTTGTATGTCACAACTTTCAGTGTACAGAATATATGAAGAGGATCAGATGTATTGGCTACTGGCAATTCAGCTTATATGAAGACTGACACTGATGTGATGAAACATTCCTCAATTCTACTTCCTTATTTATGCAAATTTAGCAAGGCCCATTTTAATTTCAGGCTCAATAAAAAACAACGCTCCCAAGAAATTCTAGATCTAATAAGGGAAGTTTTTTGTTTATTTTTTGGTGATATTTCACCAATAAAAAAAAACACTGCTGAGAAGTTCTAGATGCAGTAAGAAGTTTTTAGTTTGAGGTCATCACAGGATGGGCTGCTTGTTTGCTCTGCCAGTACAGGGGAGATTCCGTGTAGTTTTCATTTGGTCTCATGTTTTGAGGAATGCTCTTGCCAGGTGTGACAGCGTGAGTTCACTTTTTGAGAACTTCACAGAACATTTCCTATTTTAACCATTGCTGGTTTGAAGTTGCCATAAGGTGCAGAGCCAAAGACATTTGAAGAACTTCCAACACAAACCCATCATTAGCTGACATTGCAACAATCAAAATTACTTAAGTTTGAAGTACTTCCAACACAAACCATTATTAGTTGACCTAGCAAACACTCAAAATGACTCTAATGAGGTTCACTGGCTCCTAAGCTCAAGGTTGCAATTATCTGCAACAAGACTAGTGCCTCTTCTTTGACTCCCAAGCTTGAGGTTGAAATCATCTCTGCAAGAACACTAGTTGCTCAATGAATCAACAATCAAAGGAGAGAAATCATCACCCTTTAAGCACCTTGCAATTGAGTGTAACTGCAATATAGGTCCATGTATGAAAGTCCCTTATGCCCAATCTTTTGTTGCATTTGTTTTTTCCCAACACACGCAGATTTGGCAGATTCAGCACTCTCCACAAGCAACCCATTGCCAAAGAAGGTGGGTGATAATGACAAAGCAATTGTGGACCTATGGGTTGCATCAAGGAATTAACACTGATAACTGCTGGCAGGAAGTGATTCCAGCATCAAGGGGACATCCTTTAACATGCTGAAGCAGGATGTGGATAAACACAAAAAGACCTTTCCTCAAGTCACTTTGACAAATACTTCACACAAGCACTGACATGGTGGAGCAGAAAAAATGTTGCAGACAGATCTCCACTTCATGCTGATGAAATTGCAGAGAAATCTCCACCAAAATTTGAAGATAAACATGACAATGAGTGCAGTTATAACCTTATGAGACTCACTCACAAAGTGTCAGACCACCATCATCATCCCTGTTGCGGAGGCTAATGTGGATGGTTGGAGGCAGACATCCTCAACAGTGTTCAGTTCTATATGCCCATTTGTCATGGTGTTTCATGTTAATGTATAACAAGATTAAATTAAAAAGACTGTTACACTCCAATGATGTTGAAAAATAGTCACAAACCTTGTGGAGGAAGTTCCCTGAACTCTGACGACCATGATGATACAACCACAAATAAAACTATCTCTGAAATAATCAATAAACAAGGCTCCTGCCCTTGTGCTCCACCAATAACAGAACACTTTAAAATGGACCGGCCCACAATGGTTTTCAAAGATCAAAGTTCATTGGAAAGCATAATGGCTCCCAAGTATGCCATTTTTCCTTTATTCAGCTCCTGACAAAAGTGAGTGAACACCAAAGATGAGGAACAAAACTCCTCCACAAAATGCAACCTGTCCATTCCCCACCAGAAACCAAACATTTAGGACAAGTCTGAAGTGCATCGGACAAGAGAACTCCCTTGCCCTGACTTCACACAAAAGTGTAAAATATGGGGCAAAATAAAAGGCGCTATGCCAAATGTGCAGTAGCACTCTTGCAGGCCCAGCAAAAAGGAAGAGTTGAAAAGTGGCAAAAATGCAGGGCCAACAGGGGAAGGAGACCATACTGTTCTTTCAGATATCCGAGAAGCCAAGTGCTTGCCTCCCACAACAGCAGCACCTGTGCATAGTGTATGACCCCTGTATTTACATACCAGCTTTTTCACGTTAGGCAGGGTTTGCTGACAACTTTCCAAAATGGAGTTCTTATCTGAGGACAATTGCTACTTTTTCAGCATTCTCATTCCAGACAAAAATGCAGAGGACACATAAAGAGAAGAAAAAACTGTATTGATCAAAGTGGCTACTAGAAATTGCATTCCCCAGCAGCTCAAGTTTGTCTGCTTCAAGTACAAGAACAATTCCAGCAGCTCAGGAATAGGGTGTTTGGATTGAACAGATAGACAACCTGGTCAGTAATACCTCAGGCACTGTTGACATCATGTAGCCTTTCGTGAAGGTGGAACAAGACACATGGAACAAAAAGATTGAGGTGGTAAAGAAAATAGAACAAAGAAGCTTACAAGATGCCACCCAAAGTCACCCCTGTCACATTCTCTTGGGCTGCTAATCCTATTGTTGCAATCTGTGAAACCAATAAGATCCATCAAGAACTTCTCTTTCATCACAAATGGACTTCCAAAGACCTTGTTGTCTCAAATGATCAGGCAAATCAAGACATCTCAAAACCCCAGGAAAAATTGGGGAGCACGTCTGGAAACTTGCTGAATTCTACTAACAACTCTTCGATGGAGGTCATTCCAGTCAGCACAAACTAGGTTACAGAGAGAATGTGCTACCTGACTGCGATCACCCCATTCGCCCAAGAATGTGAGAGTGAAAGCCTGCAAAAGACCATTCAAGTTTAGAGTATGGAAGAGGCTGGTGTCTAAACAACAACAATTTCATGGGTGCAGTCTACAGATAAGGTTCTTTGGATCATAAAATCCTGTTTTCTGGGATCCATACCTCCAGAAAAACAGGAGACAGAACTTTGCTCAGGAAACTTTGTTGCTGCTTCCCTCCCAACTTCTGCAGCTACGAAAAAGTGTGTAACAATCAATGCATGCTGTTCTCAGAACAAGACCTTCAAGCAAAAGGCCAGTCTCGTGATGAGAAGTAAATAACAAAGTGAGAAAACTCCACATGAACAGGTAGAGGAGCTCCATGACACCCATCTCCAAACACCCCAAACATGTCAGGACTTCACAAACTGCAAGCAACAAAGACTATAATCCTACACGCATAGATTTAGTCCAGTAGCTGTCACATGTGGAGGCGGAGATTCTTCGAATGGTGAAATTCTGTACCTGACTCTTTTGTGATCTTGACGTAGCATCATCATCCCGTTTACCCTCTGCTTTCTGCAACCGAGTCCCACCCACAAATTATGTCATAACAGACAAAATGATGCAACACAGGCAATTCCCATCTGTGCCATATTCATAATTAAAATTCCAGAGTCACATCATACATATCTAGATGATCTCCACTATCAAAGGATCAATTTTCTGTAGTTACAAAAGCCTCCACTGGCTGGATAAGAAAGACTTCATGTAAAGAAGTGATTCAATTCAGTCAACACTGACCAGTTGCGCTTCAACTTCTGCCAGCTCTGCTGACTCCCTGCACCACCACATCACTAAGATGAGTCACAACTGACCCATCATCCAGGCTACAGTAAAACCTGTAGGGGAACTCTCAAGAATTGCATGACAACTCAATTCTCTGATTAAACTGATACTAGAGAGTTCTTTAAAATGATGAAGCATTCTGAGACTTTGCATAGCCACTCCCCAAATTTGAAATACAGAATGTGAAAGCTTGTCTTTGAACTTGAAGATGGGAATCTGTGAGAAACATAAGCCCTGGGGGCAGAACTATATTTGGTTCAATCCACCAATTTCAGTGAAATGCTAACCCAGGTAGATTAGATACACAGCTTACCCGCCCTTATGGGTAATTCCATCCCACAAAGACTTCAAGCCGAATAAGAAGAACAAGACTGTTGCCCCATTATGTGTCCAGGTCCTAGATATCTGGGCACATCCAAATAGAAAAGAGTACATGCTCATTACAAGTTCAAACAACAGAGAAACACATCTGACACCTCTCACAAGTAGGTAAACCAAGAGGTACAGCGAAGACTCAGAACATTGGGCTGAGATCATCACTAGGGAGAATAAAGTTGCCCAATGCAAGGCCCGGGAAGTCCTCATAATTGTACTGCAAATTTGAGATTTGCTAAAACAACTGAAGCACGAATACATACCAAATTAGGAGCCGCCCAGCCAAAAAAAGCAGAGAAGACTGTCATTACCTGCAGTGACCAGATGTTACCTCAGGCACTGGACCACAACTCAAACACAAAACTTTCTGTTTCCTCCTGGTTGTCCTGGTCTCAACAGCATTAATTTCTGTCTAGCACCTACTATGAAATACCAACCCTGATGCACACTGAACTTGAAGTTGCAGTATTGCTCCACAACCCAAATCTAAACAACTAAATGTGACCAAATTAGCAACCACAGAAAACAGGTGGAAGTGGAGAGAGGGAAAAAAAGTATAGTAAGCCCACCGCCAGGGCACCAAGAGCTCCAGAGAAGACTGTTACTCGAGAATGCCGCATTGCCAAGAGCTGCCAAACACTAAATTTTCTCAGAAATACATCACACAGAGTTTTATGTCCAAATATCTACTGCAATGAAGGTCAATTGTATAGCACACCAATGTAAGATTCAAACAGCATGACATGGTGAGAGAATCTGAACTGTTAACAGCATTTGCTTCAATGTGGTTGCACAGCCTCCATACTTGGAGAACAGACCTATAGCTATATAAAACATGAGCTCCAACTGTTTTAATTACTGCATTCCATGCTGGGCAACTTAGAATCTGTTCTATTAAGCACACTTTTCAGCAACCATTTCTCCTTTCAAAAGAATTGACTAGCACAGTATCAGAAATGGTTGTCTGAAATTGTCAGCAACACAACATGTGACATCAAAAAAAAATTGGTGAAGATTGTACACATACTGCAGCAACAAAGAATGTCTTATCACCAATCTCTGAAACCACAATCATCGCTATGGACTTGAAAAAGCCCTGCACCCCAAACAAATAGTATAACAATTTGCGTCAAACCTAGAAGAAGAAGTTAACATGATCCTCTCAAGAACTTCAACAGACCAAATCTTTAAAACACACCAATCAACAATCATCTCACAAGTTTTGGCTCCAGTAAAGAATCATGTTATCTACTTGAGGGAGTCCACCACTGCCTTTCAATCCAATATCCAAAACAGGGATTTCATATCAGCTGTAACAGATTATGTGCTTATGCATGTCATGGGAGCCTAAGTTCCCCAAGACGTTCACCAAGCCCAGCTTAATGTGAAGTTTACAAAATTCTATTCCAAACTCTCAATCCAAACCTGTGTGATGCTTTTTGGCAAAGTAGGTGAACTCCTGTCAATTGCATATCATCCACTTAAGAGAGCAAGCCAATAGGTTTTCCAAAAGTTTATGGTTGCAAGCACATAGGATACTTGTGCTCATTCATGTTAATTGCCTGATTCATGCCACCTTCATCATTCATTCTGCGACCCTAATTCTCATGGCAGAGTCCTTAACTTCAAAGTACCCAAAGCCAAGTTGTGACAAGTTGTCACTTCCTCAGATATTGCTCATCAGGTTTTCAGTTTGTGAGAGATATGCAACAATCATGTGTACTAGCTAGCTAGAGGAGGATATATAATGACAGTTTTTCAAAAAGTAAACTGAGCTCTCTCTCCACCACCACTTCGCATGGTAAGGAAGCTGAATTTCACCCCAGAATTTTTTTGTCACTGAAATGTCGGCACTGGTTGTTCGATTTCCACACCAAAACAATCAAAAGAAAACCGCTTGCAAAGAAGCACAGAGCCTAAGAGAAACAAGTCGGGAAGAAAATCACAGACCTCAATCAAAGAAAAGCCCATTGCTCCCTCCTCCTCACCTCACCGCCACCCTCTCCCTCTCCTCCTGCTGCCTCAGACTCTCTTCTTCCTTCCCTGAGCAAAACGGGAAACAGCCACTTCAAATATTCTCACCACAACGAAACAAGGAGAGAGCTTCTTCAAGCTGGAGAAACATAACCCATGACCACAAAACCCTAGAATTCAAGAATGCACAACAAGGAGCACCTACTACAATTCACACGCTATGAAAACCAGGCAAAGAAACATTACTGTACAAAAAAAACCAAAAAAAAAAGAGAGCAATACATCCAGGATTGTCATCAAAACAACTGCGGAAGGATCCAACCTACAAACAATTTGACACACACGATTTGAGGCAAAAGTGCAAAACTATGCCCAAAAGACATCCTTCCGAAGCAAACTGAAGCTACTAGTGCACCTGCGTGCCTGCTAGATCGCAAATCCTTTCTGAACTAACAAGAGAAACAACTTCACAAAAGCCGCAACAACAACAACAACAAAACCCTTCATCATCACAACCAAAGCAACAAGCCAAAGGAAAAAAAAAAACAAACAAACAAACCTACCTTCGGTTGTCAGTTAACAACGGAGAGTTGTTTCAAAGAGAAAACCCAAATTTTTTTGGACAAAGCTTCATCAACAAAGCTTCTTCTTGTTTGATTCATGGAAAGCAAAAACCCAGCCTTCCAAATTCTCCACTTCCTTCGTCAAGTCTCAAAAGCTGACCACAACGTCGTCGTCGTCGTCGTCGTAGTAGTCTTCTTCTTCGTGCTTTCCGTGCAACGACAAAACCAACCCACAACCAGTGAATTTTTTTTCCTTTATTTTCCGAATTTTGTGATGTAGCCAAAAGTGGCACAATCAAGAAAACAAAACGAAAAATAAAGTCAAATTTGGCAAGACCATAATACAAGGTAGAGGTTTTTCTTTTTTTGGGTGGTGCATCTTCGTACTATGGCCAAAAAAATTATTAAAAAAATAGTAATAAATTGTAGATGCCTGGTTTCTTCTGGAAAAAAATATCAAAACACTAGAGAAATTTTGGTTTTTGAAGATATGTTGCTACTTTGTTGTTGTTTCAAAAAGAATTTTTTTTAAAAAAAATTTCACCAATAAATGCTAACTCTACCTTTAGATGCTTCCGCCACCAATTATTACTTCAGAAATTTGGAAATTTGTTTTGCCACAACAACAACCAACGTTTGTTCTTCTCAATTTTGTGATGTAGGCAAAGTAGAATCATCCAAAAAACAAAAGATTTTTAAATGTTTTTGGCTATACTATAATGGAGGGCCAAATAGTTTTTTTTTTTTTTGTGATAAATTTTTGCACTGCTATCACACAAGAAAAAGAATATTTTATCTCAAATGCATGGATTTATTACCAAAGAGTTGTCCAAAAAAATCGAAGGAAATTTTGGTTTTTGAAGAAATGTTGTCTCTTTTTGGCTACCTTCTTAGTTTGTGGGCAATTTTCTACTTCAAAAATATTGGGGAAAAAAAATTATTATAGAGACGACTTCAACACATGTATGATGATTAATTAATTAATTAAAAATTGAAGATTCTATGTCCAAAATAAAATATTCTTGAATATGGTAGTCCATGGGTAATTTCAACACATGTGTGTGGTAGGTAAGGCCCATAGAGGGGGGGTATTCTTTTCATATTTAATGGCTAGGCTTTTAAACATCACGTAAGGAGAAAGTTTGGGGTCTAGGCCCTTTACTAAAACCAAAAACCCACCTCAAAAATATGAAACGCCCTCACTTTGTAGGTCGTAACATTATTTTTCAAAAGCTCTCTCATAACAAAAATTACAAAAATCATGACAAGTTATTACATTTCCACATTTGTGTGTGTGTGTGTGTATGCAAGTGGTCGTGCATTTTATTTATGTGCTCCTACTATGTGTTTTTGTCATCCAAATGTCTCTTCCCATTCATCTATGTTTGCGTGTTTGTCTTGAGCCTCTATATGTGTATGTGCATTGGCTCTTTTTGGCCTTGCCTACCAAGGCAAGGATATTGTGTATAGATTCATCATAGAGAGAGTATAATAGCTTAAGGCATTTTGGCCCCTAGGTAGTAAGTCTAATTTTATTGGAGGATTTTTGAAAGATGATATTTTAGCTTGTGTAGAAACTTGAGATTAATTATAGAGTTATGATAGCTTGAAAGATTTTGGGTTTCTTTTAGAGGATTTTTTTTGAAGATATTGTTTTTGCATTGTGAAACATTTGAATTTCCATAATTCTTTTTTTGCCATAAGATACTTTTTAATGTAAATGGCAAGGCCATAGTCTGACACACCCCTTGTTTTCCTTGTAACATGTGTTTGTGTCTTTGTGGAGAGTGAGAATGGAAGATAGGTCAAGGTTGTGAGTCCGTGGATGTCGACTTTAACTTGCATTGGTGCCATGGATTTTACTTATTTATTTATTTATTTTTATCTTTTGGGTTCACCCCTTGTTTGGGGTGTTCACTTGTTCATCACCCTAGGTTGGTGGGATTTGAAGGACGCCATCAAAATAAGCATGAATGATAATAAAAATGACGTATAGATAAACACTCAAATGGAGCAAGGTTTTAAAGATAACTTCAATGAATGCAAAACCTTCATGAAGTCAAGGACTTGAAGAGAAGAATCATTCGTTAAAAAAAGCTAAAATGATTTTTGCTTGTCGAAAAAAAAAATGCAATGGAAAAAAAATGTTAGTCACATGAAAAAGCAAAGAAAGAAATAGCCTATCAAAAAATGTAATTAAAAAAATACCCATGTTACTAAACCAAGGCCAAGGTGAAGCAATATCTACATTATATACTTCATCACCCTTAAGAGGCCTTGGGTGAACTAGCTACTTACATTGATACCATGAAAAAAATCCCAAATGTTTTAGGGTTGTTTCTAAAAATGATGAATATCCCATCTTTAGACTAAATAAAGGTATCAAAGTCCAAATTTAATACCAAATTTAATCATTATTATTACATATAGTAAAGGACATTGGGAAGCATCATTTCATCCATCTGTCCCGTCATCCATCCGTCCATCCGTCTGGTCATCCATCCGTCTCATATAGAAGGCCTTACTCAAGAATGTGAAGGGACCAATGTGTGTGCTAATTCACCTTGGTTGTGACTCATGACTGAAGCCTCTTACAGGCTTACAGCCACTTGAAAAATGCTAAATTTGGAAATAAGGACCTTGATTTAATTTGATAGTTGAATATTTATAAATTGTAAGAAAATTAATTTAAAAATGATAACTAATTAAAATTAGAGTCCAAAAATTCAAATGTGATATTTTAAAATCTCTGAAATTTGCTGATTTTTTTTTCCAAAAAATCAGAATATTGCAACAAAATATTCCCTTTTAATTTTAATTTTTCATATTTTGAATAAAAATTGCACCAAAATAAATGTTGTTGAAGAGTGGTGATTGAAGTGTGATGAAACATGAAAAATTGAAAATTTCTTAATTTTCATTAGTTGTAAGAAGTTCAAACTTTTCTTTCATTTGTTATTAATTTGATATGCTTTGTGTTAACATTTGTGTCAAAATTTTGTCAACCCTAAGGTTGGGGAAGACGAACAGCCAAACCCTAAAACAGAGAGAATCCCTAAAAACAAGTCCACCAAACCCTAAAATAGAGATTTCCGGGCCAAACCTTAAAACAAGTGTATCAAACCCTAAAACAGAGCAAATTACTAAAACAAGTCCACTAAACCCTAAAACAGAGCGAATTACTAAAACAAGTCCGCCAAACCCTAAAGCTGCGAAAATTGCTGAATCAAGTCCACCATATCCTAAAGCAGACAAGTAGTCCACCAAACCCTAAAAGTTCAGGTCCGCTGAGGAAACGTTGTTGAGAAATCAGAGCGCGGATTTGGAGATGCGGGTGCGGTTGAGGGAACGATGAATGAGTAGAGCAGTCGGGGAGAATTTCATGGCGAGAAGTGAAAGAAGATTGTTGAATTTCTGTTTGTCGCAGCAGTAGCTGAATGGTTGCAGTAGTCTTTTGAGCACTTGTTGATGGCAGCAGTAGGGGAAGAGGAAGAAGAAGAAGAAGGAAATGGAGACCAAGAACGTAGGAGGAGGAGGCGTGGCCGTGGCCTGCGACATTCCAGTTGAGTATGTGGATGATGAGGAGATGGCAGCAATCGAGGCAGCTTATTTGCAAATTCCCTTGTCTGTTGCTGCTGGATATTCTTTCGAATTACAGACCAAGAAACGTGGTGGTGGTGGAGAATCGTGTGATTCTAGAGTGTTGCAGTGCTCCTCCAAAAGACAGCTAGTTAGCGATGATGGACTAGATGATCATCATCATCATCGGAAGAATGCTTCCGTACGGATCCGCGACACAACAGAAGAAGAAGAAGAATCAATCTTGTTGTGCATTGAGAAGCGCTCTTTGTCTACAGCCAAAGAATGTATTATACCCTGTCCAGTTGAGGCAAACGATAGTTCTCCTGCTGATGGACAAGACCAAGAACAAGTTGGCGGTACTTTGGATGGCAATTCACGTAACGTAGAAGAAGGAGCTCATCACGCAAGTTCAGAAGCAATAACTTCTTCTTCGCCAACTGCTGGATCAGAGGGCTGGTCACAGGAGCCGTCTCAAAGCTCTAGAGGAGTGACCATAGGTGACATAGAAGATGTTGCTGTTAGTAGACAAGCCAACGGAGATGGAGAAGCAAAACCACATCGGCCCCACCGCCGGAGTCTTTGTGTCACTGATCTTACAGCTTTGGTACAGCTCTTGGCCGCAAAGATAAGAGAGGATTGCATCTGAGCCCGTGTTTCCTGACATAGATTTTAGAGCTTCTCAGTCCATTGTGGAGGAAATGCTAGATAGGGACAAAGATGAAGCAGAGAGTGAACTTCTTTTCTTTCTATGACGGATTTCAGAGAGATTGCAGTGGTACAACTTTGCTCATCATACCCTGTTGTTGCCACCAGCTCATGCCCTAAACCCTACTCCCCATGCCCTCATTTGTCAGAGTGAAGATTGGGATTGCTGAAAGTGATGATGATACTGAATGTGAAGATGTGTGCAGGAATGGTGTGAGAAGCAAGTTGAGTTTTCAATAACACGGGGGAAACCTCAGAAGACTGAGGCAATGAAGGCTGGCAGTGCACGTCATGTTGAGCTTGAAATCGAGGTGAGAAATTTTGATTTTTTGCAATTTGTAAAATAGTGTACATTTTCTTTTGTGGGCATTGGTTATAGAATCTACTCTATACATAAAAGATTTCTTTGTGCAGGTGGTAACCAGAGTGGAGGTGCAAGTACTATCTAAAGAAGACTCATGGGCAATCCGGCTGCTCAATTTCATCACAGGGGCAAGGCAATTGCAAAGTGAAGGGCTTACTCGTGAACTGCCTGTGTAAGTCTCTAAACATTACATCAAACTTGTCTTCATGGATAGGGTTCTTGGTCTTTGTGCTATACAGGCCTTGATGATTTGTTCATAATCTCATGGGTTAATTTAGTCTGCCATGTTTAATCTCATAACTGGCTTCTTGAATGGTGGTGATGTTTTTAGTCTTTACTACTGTAGCATCTCAGAGCTGCTTCTAAGATTCTTGTACTTCTGAATAATGCTCATGAATTTGTATTCCCCCTTTCAAACATCTACAACTATCTCCATAACTATATTCGTAAGGTTATCCTGTGTAATTAGCTGTTTGACAGGATTGTGCTTCCAAACAAGGGGGCTTACTGTTGGTGATTTGTGTGTATCTGTAGGTTAGGTGTGGTTCAGGGCTGTTGGGTAGTTGGCATTATTGATGAACTGCAGTTATGTGGTCGTGATGGAGTAGAGCGACCTCTCCTCATTGACACCAAAACTCGGAATCGTCCTAAACCTCCATCTGAACCTCAAAAGAGAAATGGAAGGTACAAGTGTGGACACATCTAAAGTTCTACTTGATCTGTAGATCAGAAGCATCTGATTAGCTATGTGTCTTGAGTGCTATCTGACATCATGACTGTGTCTTCTTATTGCTTCTGGAAATGTGACAGAAACTTAGGGTACAAGAAAATTTTACTCATTTTTTAACAGATTATTATATACTCATGTAGAGTTATGGTTCAGGAACTGATGGAGTCAGTGGGGATTAATGGCCACTAGTCACTTCCATTTATGGTTAAGGTGAAGGATACAGATACTTTGTGAGTGATACTCACAAGTTTATGCCAGTGTTCATTCTTGTTGTATTTTTAAAAATATAGCTGGAACTTGTTCATAGTATTTTTGTGGAGTGCTTATTGGTGTGCATAAAGGAATGTTCAAAGCGCAGGAGGCCCCAACCTCTACCCTCTATGTAGGCCTCTCTATGCCTTAGGCTTAGATGCTTGCTTGCCCAGGGACAAGCTAAAACAAAATGAAATTCACTGTCACAAGCTTGTTTCAGCTTGAATGAGGATACAATTGACTTTTTGATTAAATATGTCTCTGGATTGCTAGCCAACATCATGATGAAGTCTTCCCGTTTTGGAAATGCAACATAAACATCATGTCTGAGTCTTCCAATTGCCATTGGAAATGCAAGAGAAACTCAGGAAGCAAATGTTTGTCTAATGGTTGACCTGAAATTTTGGTGCATTGAAATACGGCAAGTTATCTACACCCACTGTTGGAGCTGATGAAGTCATCAGTGAGTGCTGGCAGCTGATCACTGCTAGTTATGATGAAATGATGGTCCTACACATAATGACACTCATAAAGCTATGACCACTCTTATTCTCATGTTATCTTCAAAGTGTTATTCTGGATTTTCCTCTGCAATCTCACAGATATTGCTACGGTAGATCAGGAAGATTGGATGATGTAGTACATTAGGCTGTTTAGATTACTGTAAGTAGCACTTTTGATAGTTGGCTCAAAATATGGAGATTAGTGGGATGCTTCTCACCAAGTGTGCATGGCGGGTGGCTGCATGTAGGATGCAGTTGATGGTCTATAAGCTTCTATGGGACAACCTGGTCACCACTGGCATCCCCTTTGATTTGTTCTTTCACCATTTCAAGTTGCACCCTCTGCAGAGCCTCTCTGGAGATGTTAGGGCACATGCTGGTGACCTATATATTGGTTCTAATGTACGTTGCTCCATTTCTGTCAACTAACAAGTCAAATCTCTAGAAGCAATTTGGTGCAAGAGCAAGGGAAGAATTGGCAATTTGAGTTTTTCCATGCCTCTGTCAAGTAATGGATGAATAACAATTGAGAGTGGGATCTGATGCAGGTGCAAACTTTGCAAGATATAGTACCCCTCTTTTCTCAGGAGTGCCTCCTTTTCCCTAAAGCCCATGAGTTGCTTCTTTTAAGGTACTGTGTGTCACTCTTCTGAAGTTTCAATTCAACATGCTATTCTTTCTCTCTTTTCTGTTGTCATATTTTACAGGCACCAATTTCTGATTGTGGATAAAATGTATTGAAAGTGGATAAAATGGTTGGCAGATATGAATTGCAAGCAGATAGAAAACTGCTGGGGCAAGATGAATTCCCCTTTGAAGGAGAGTGGTTAGAGCTGCGGTTACAGTGGCATCTTGAATACTGGCATGGCCAGAGGGAGGCAGCATATGTTCCTGAGGAGGAGCTCTGGAAATGTCACTACTGTGCCTTTGCTAATATTTGTCCAGCAACGGAAGCTGGTACCAAACGTAGCCAGTAGATGATCAAATGACTTTGGGGGACAAATGCTCTTTGTACACTGGATAGAAATGAAATGTACAAAACTCACATCGGTTAACTTTCATATTGGTGAGGGATTCATCACCAATGGAATAATTGTCCAATTGGAACATAGGAAATGGAAAATTTATGGAAATGCCAAGGGGGAAAATGCTTATTGACCCCTTGATCCTTCACTGTTAGAAGCTCCATTGAATTGTATAGTGATTATATTGGACAAAAATGGGATCTGGAAGGTCCAGGTACACGCACATTGACTGAAAATGTGTATACTTCAAAGACTTGCAGATGCCATTTTTGCATGGAATTTAAGCCCTAAACCCTTTGGTTGGAACAAAGGATTATTCACTTTGAGACTAAAAGAATTACTTTTCATGGGTTTTTTGATATGTTTGATTCTCATTTACAAAAGCTCCTTGATATTGGTCAATTCTTCTTGCAGAATGAGTGTTTTCAGAAACAAAAACGTTTTGTGCCAAAAACATGAATATCAAGGTTTCTACCCTCACTGAAATTGTATTTGCCATTTTGCCACCATTGGTAAGGGCTAGTATCCTTTTCCATCTCCCTAGCCACTTTTCAATTGAACAGCATCCATACCTGCAGCTAGCACACTCATATTTCTTTTTGTCAAAATCAGATGTACCAGGAGATGGACCGTAAAACCTGTGTGCCTGTCAGGTTGAGCATAGAATTGAAGTTAGTATCAAATGCTTGCCTTGAATAGCATCCATACTTGCACCGAGCTCTCTTGTATTTATTTTTTCTCAGAATCAGACGGTCCAGGAGAAAGATTGAAAAACACGGGAGAGCATAGTATTGGGGTCAGTATGAAAACAAAAATGCAGTATTCTTTTTCTCCTCTGATATCCATGCATCATCATCGTGTTCAGTTTAAATACTGTGCATAGAAAATATTAAGCAAATAACTAACCTGTTGTCCCTCCATCTCCATGGATTTGCAACCTCGATCAAGGAGACCTACAGCCATGTTCCTCTCTGCACTTCAGTCTATGGAAAAAGAAACTTTTGAGAGTACAGCACTTATGAAGGAATGGTGTCTTTGTTTCCTCAGAAGACTTTTAACATTCTTGACACCATAGCCATCCTTTTCAAAATGTGAAGAGTAGGGCTAGGGTCTGGTAGAGTCCATGACTAGTCGTGAAGTTCAGATTTCTTTTGCCATTCAATGCATGCTAACTTAGGGAAATGGTCATTCAGGAAGGGTGATGCTTCACCTGTGCAAATCCCAAAAACCAACATATGCAACAACCATTGATGGATTAGTCAGGGTGTGTTTCTTATGTCTACTTCTCACAGAGTGTTGTTGAATGTTTGGAGCCATTGCTCTAGATGAAGTCCATGTCAACTCCACAGGCACCTAGCATTAAATCACTGGGAACTTAACAGAAAATCATATGTTCATCAGCAAATCTCTGTCCCCCCCCCGCCACCCCAGATTTATGTTTATACCTCTCTGTATGCAAGACTAGATTGAGATGTCTTTTGTACCAGTCCATAGAGAGGCATGAATGATCAAAAAGTGCAATGCCATTCTACTTCTCCAATTTGAGCTTTGAGGCTCAGTAAGTAGGATCTGTTGCTCCCACTCACAAAATGTAGGAATGAAGCAACAAGACACACATGAGATGGAGTGGTCTTGCTATCAGAACATGTGCAGCATCTTTCTTATTGATGAAGCCAAAAAGACCACACATTCTGAACTTCTGCAAGATGCAATTCTTCTCATGAGGCACTGCAACTACATACTGACTGTTGGACAATTGCAGAATACTGAGATGTTACAGCAGAAGAACCTGATCCAGGAGGGAACACCATTGAGAAGAGAAGTTGACAATAATTCCTGCAAGAACAAAACACCATTTCTAAAAGTGATGGAAGCAATGCAATTGACATCCCCTTGTACTGCGGTTTGTCTCTACTTCATTACTAGCTTCACAATGAGCTTGGTGGAAGTGTAGAAAACACAACATAACAAGAAACTTCATTCTTGATAATGCAGGGTGGAGTAGCAGGAGCAGTGCTGCTAACGAGCCCAAATGCAATGACCAGTTTCTTGCTGCAGTTGATCACAAATCAAACAACTAGACCAAATTTGGTAGCTGGTGCACAGACACAGACACAGACAGACAGAGACTTGATCATGTTGCATTAAATTCTCTCTTTGGTTTCTGCATGAGTTTCAATCTCAATCATCTTCTACACATGTATGCACCCTCAAGCCAGGAGCAACCTCAGCTGTTTTCTTCACTTCTTTCCTTTCTCTGTCATAGAGCATTTTGCAAGATTACACCTGCAAAAACTGCCAACAAATCTATGTCCCATGTTCACATGGCCATATATTTTCTGCAAGCATCAAACAAACATCCTGCAGGAACAAACACTTTTGAGAAGATCTTTCTGTTTCCTCAAGGTGGAAGCACGGCCAAGGTGATGAATCCATGCATTTGGCACTCTCACTTTTGGCTCACTTCTAAAACCACTCAATTTGTTGCTGCTTGTCCATCTCCGAGTTTCATTTCTTACTGCTCCAGATCTCACATATGTCTTGAGTAGATTTGTGTAATCTTGTAGACTTACCTGCAAAAACATATCACTGTCATTGGGTCTTAGTATGACAGCAGGGTAATTAAGCAGTGAAGGTATAATCTTGAGTCAAGATCTCTTAACAGAGTTACAAACATCTGGAGCATCAGGGATAAGCCAGAAGTTTGGTAAATAAACACACTCATACTGTGCGTAGAGCAATAGAAGAGAGGGGAATGCAAGAAAACTTACAATTTCCCATGGTTCCCAACAGCCACCTTTGTTTCAGTCAGTTTCACTCTGTGGGCAGGAAGAGCAGTGGAGTCTAAACTCTGGTGGGCAAGGGGTACAGGGACTCCTGGTTACCATTCCTCACCCTGTGGAATTCTTGTGCTGTAGAGAATGAACCGCTACTTCCTACACAGAGCAGTTGCACTTCCTGCACTGATCAAGGAATTCCTTTTCAATAGTGGCACTAAGTGGTGTCTCACCTCACAATTAATGGCAAAACAAGAGTATATAAAAGCAGTACACAAATGCGAAGAAAGGACACAAGGGAAGGAAAATTTGCATGGGAAGAACATACAGAAAAAGAAAGAGAGCTGCAAGGCAGAAATATCCAATGGATAAGATGTGGGAGTTACCAGTATTTTCTGACCACACAATGCATTCTTCCCAAATTTGGTGAAAATTGCCCCTTGTGCATGAAGCCTGCATGTTGTGTTGATTCATTGATGATGCCTTCGCAGCACACGTTGTGCACATCACTGATGAGATTCTACTCTCCATAGGTCATGAATTTTACCATCACCAGTAGTCACCACATGAGCACACCCCATCCTTGAACTGATGGAAGTGATTCACATCCCTTGCTACAATTTCTCACCCAGCCATCTTTGAAATGAGCTTGTTTGCAGTGTGGCAGTCATTACATACTAAAAGATTCTTGAAGATATGGAGTGGTGTCCCTGCAGCTGTACTAATAAGACCAAAAGCAATTGCCAGCTTCTCACTATGGTGGCAGATAGCCCATTCCTTGTGCAGTTCATCCACCTCATGTAACAGACAGTGAGTGTCCAGCATGTATCCTGCCTGCTTCATCTGCAAAGTTAATCTGTCAAAGCAGCATATATCTCTGGTGTTTGTGAGTGAGTTCTGTCTTCTGCCACAAAAGTGTGTACCTTCTTTTCAACCTCAACCCAGCAACAGCCAGTCTCCTTTTTGATACCTCTCTCCTTCATTGTATTTTCCACATGTGCTACACTATCCCACATGCCAGCTCCAGCATAGATATGTGAAAGTGTCACATACACTGCAGCATTCTCTGGGTCTAACTTCAGACAATGATTTGCAGCACATTCAGCTAACTCCACATTGCCATAAATCCTACAAGCACCCAGTAAAGTTCCCCAAATTCCAGAGGTTGCTTCAATCGGGATTTTTCTGATGAAGTCCTCTGCTTGATGTAGATGCCCTCCACGGCCATAAAGGTCCACTATGCAACCATAATGTGCATCTACTGGTGTAATACCATGGTCTTCACACATGGAATTGAAGTATTCCAGACCTTCATCTACTAAGCCTCCATGGCTGCAAGCAGAGAGAACACCAACAAAAGTGACACCATCCGGTAGCACCCCTTCTTGCTTCATTTGTTTAAACAAGTCTAGTGCATCTTCTTGACACCCATGCTGAGCAAGTCCAACAATTGTGACAGTCCAAGAAACCAAATCTCGTTCAGGCATGGCATCAAACACCTTGCGTGCATCTGAAAGACTCCCACACTTAGCATACATGTCAATCAGAGCATTTCCAATACAGGTATCAGCTCCCAATCCAGCTTCAACAATGCTGCGATGCAGTTGTTTGCCCTCAGCAAGGGCTGTTAGGTTGGTGCATGCCTTGAGAATGTACATGTAGGTGCTCCTGTTCAGCTGCAGACCTGCTTGTTGCATATGGTGATATAATTCAACTGCCCCCTCATTGCCACCACACTTCACATACATACATATTAGAGCATTCCCTACACGTTCATCAGCTTCAAGACCAGAAACTTTCACATGTGCATGGATCTCCTTTCCATACGCCAAACTCCTTGGGCTCACACATGTATTCAAGATGCTAACATAAGTTGAGCTCTCTGGCTGCACACCTTCTTGATGCATTTTGCGGTACAATTCAAAAGCATCATCACTCCCAGTGTACTTTGCATACATCCTGATAAGAGAATTCCAGAGACCAACATCAAGCTCACATCCTGAATCCCTAAGGTGAGCATAGACTTGCTTCCCACTCTCAAAATCTCTTGGGCTGGCACATGCATTCAAGAGATTCATGCATGTGATCCTGTTGAGCCGTACACCTTCTTGTTGCATGTGATGAAACATTTCAAAAGCTTCCTGACTAGCCCCACACTTTGCATACATACTGATAAGAGCAGTCCCCACCAGCACATCAGACCTGAAAATAGATTCTTCGATTTGGGCATGGACTTGCTTCCCCCAGTCCAAAGCCATTTGGTTTGCACATGCATTCAGTATGCTTATGTAAGTCATGTTATCTGGCTTCCTGCCCATCTGTTGCATGCAGTTAAACACTTGAAAAGCCTCCTCATTACTCCCACATTTGATATACATGTCAAGAAGAGCATTTTCCAAGCGAGTATCAGAGTTGAATCCAGATTTTCTAATGTGGGCATGGACCTGCCTCCCACAATCCAAGGCAGTAGGGCTCAAGTTTGAATTTGCACATGCACTGAGAATGCTCATGTAAGTGAATTTGTCTGCCTCCACACCCTTTTCTTGCATTGCACGAAACACTTCAAAAGCTTCATGGTGGCTACCACACTGAGCATACATGCTAATCAGTGCAGTCCAAACCCGAAAATTAGAGTTAAATCCCGAGCTAATGATGTGCTCATGGATCTGCTTCCCATAGTCAAGTGCATCTGGGCTTGCACATGCATTTAGCATGGTCACATAAGTGACATTGTCAAGCTCCACACCTGCTTGTTGCATGTGGTGAAATACTTCAAAAGCCTCTTGACTACTACTACATTGAGCATACATACTGATAAGTGCAGTCCCCACATGAAGGTCACTGTCAAATCCAGTTCTTTTGATGTGGGCATGAACCTCCCTTCCCCGGTTCACAACTGCAGGGCTCATACATGCCTTGAGAATGCAGATGTAAGTGTTTATGGTCAGCCCCACACCCTCTCCTTGCATTTGGTCATACACACCAAATGCCTCCTGAGTGCCTCCACACCGAGCATACATGCTGATAAGAGCCGTCCCCAAATCCACATCAAACTGAAGTCCAGACTTTCTGATGCAGGCATGCACTTGCTTCCCAAAGTCCAAAGCTGCAGGGCTTCCAATTGCATTCAGGATGCTCAAGTATGTAATACTATCAGGCTCCACACCTTTTTGTAGCATTTGATGATACACATTAAAAGCCTCTTCACTCGCCCCACACTTAGTGTACATGTTGATAAGAGCAGTTGCCACCCTCAAGGCATATTGCAATCCAGACTTCATGATGTGGGAATGGACCTGCTTCCCCCAATCCAATGCCACTGGCCTGGTACATGCCTTGAGAATGCAGATGTAGGTGACCATGTTCAAATCCACACCTTCTTCTTGCATTTGATGATACACATCAAATGCCTCCTCATTGCCCCCACACTTTGCATACATGTTGATTAGAGCAGTCCCCACAGCCAGATCAGTTTCAAACTGGGAGCTTCTGATGTGAAAATGAACCTGCTTCCCAAAATCTAAAGCTGTTGGGCTTGCACATGCATTCAGTATGCTCATATAGGTGATTTTGTCTGGCTGCACTGCTTTTTGTAGCATGTGCTGAAACACTTTCATTGCCCCCTCGTTACTCTCACATTTTACATACATTCCAATAAGTGCATTGCACACACAAATGTCTGAATCAAATCCAGACTTCTTGATTTGAGCATCAACCTGCATTCCCCAGTCCAAAGCAGATGGACTGGAACATGCATTTAGGATGCTCATGTAGGTAATCCTGTTTGATGTCATACCTTTTTGCTGCATATTATGAAAAACCTCAAAAGCCTCCTCTTTGCTTCCACATTTGATGTACATACCTATCAGGGCATTTCCCAATCGAACATCTGTGTCAAATCCAGATCTCCTAATGCAGTCATGGATATGCCGCCCCCATTTCAAATCAGCTGGGTTGGCACAAGCATTCAGGATGCTTATGTAAGTGATCTCATCCAATTCCACACCTTCATGTTGCATGTTTTCAAAAACTTCAAAGGCCTCCTTAATACATCTGCATTTTGCATACATGTTGATAAGAGCAGTCCCAACACGTAAGTCAGATTCAAATCCAGCTTCAATGATCTGGGCATGGACTTGCTTCCCCCATTCCAAGGACCTTGGATTGGCACATGCTTTGAGAATGCTCATATATGTCACTTTGTCTGGCTGCACACCTTCCTGTTGCATTTGTTGAATTGACGCAAAAGCCTCTTCCACATGGCCATGCTTACCATATCCTGCAATCAAAGTGGTCCATGACACAACATCCTTTTTCAGAAGTCTGTTGAAAACTAGCTGTGCAGCTGACATACATCCCTTGTTGATATACATCTTGAACAGACTGTTGAGATCCTTCCTGGTTGGCTGCAATCCTCGTGCTCCATGGTGGTGATGGAAGTCAGAAGAATCAGAAGCAGTTGTATCACCTTGGATCACTGCAGAAAGCTTCAACTTAACCCAGGAAGGGGTGGAGCAATCATCCACCCAAAGGCATTCATTTGTGAACTTGTGTCTGAAGTCTGGATCTTTTAGATTTCTCTGTGACCCCCCCCCCCCCCCCCAATTGTGAAGCACAATTAAACTCAGAACCAGATTGGAAGTCGAAGCTCTCAGATATGGTAAAAAAGGGAGAATGAAATTATCTAAAGTCCACGTGGAAGTGAAGCACAACCTACCTATTGATACAGAAGCCACAAGAATCACAGTAGTGTGTGGCAGCCAAGTCAGAAGCAAGTGCAACAGTGGCAGAATAACAGGCAAAACAAAGAATCAACCTCATCGAAAGGATCGTCATCACAATGTCAGCTTCTACTAGATCAGTCAATGTCACGATGTTCAGTATTGAAAATTGTGATTGTGATATCCTTGAGGAACTCTTTCCTTATCATGAATGCAGGCACCGCACCTTAAGAGACCTGCTGTCCCTCCACTGTGAAGGATCCTGGAAGAATGCCTCCCAAAGCCTTTGTGAGCTCATTGCTGGACCTGATTACAAATGCCATTCAGAAACTGCAGCTACAGACATTGGAAATCATGGAATGGATTCTCTCTCTGTGTTGGTGTCTGTGTCTCTCTTTCAGAATACCACAGGTTTTTTTGCTTCTGAAGATTTTCTCCCTCAATTGGGCGTTCTGTAGGGTTTAGAGCTCGACAGATTCCCCAGATGCATTGAAGAATTGGTGGCAATCCTAGAAGAATTGTGTGATGGATCCAGCATTATGCAATAGACAGGACCAGAACCGTACCAGAAACTGCAGGAGGTAGTAGTCGAGGTAACAAGTGCCCTGCCGCCTTCCTTGGTTGGGCATGTCGTGCATGCCGGAAAGCAAAACGAGAGTAAAATCTGCTGCATATCCAGCAGCCAACTGTGGAGGCTGTTGCTGGAAGACCGGAGGAGCTCCGAGCAATGATCATCGTGATGATTTAGATCCTTCACAGCTTGCATCCCTCTTCTCTCTAGCTTCTTCTCCACGATATAAGTCCCTTCACTTGAGATCGAACTACAAGAATCAAGTGTTTTTGAAGCTCGATTTGCTTAAAAAAAACCTTCCGCCTCTCTCTCTCTCTCTCTACCGCAAATCTTAATAGAAGAAAGAAGAAGAATATTATTCTGCGGGAAAAAAGAAACGCCCTGAAAACCCTCCGCGATTCTGCCACTACTCCGCTTTTGCTGCCGCTGCTGCATCCGAAGCTTCCGCTTGCTCCCTCGTGCAAGACGCTCCTGGACTCTCGACGTTTCCTGACTCGATCTCCTCCGACACGATGGAGTGTTGACGCGCGCACTTGCGGCAGCGGGAGTAGGTAGCAGTCGCCGTAGTACTTTCTAGGGTACGGAAAACGTTTCCATCCCTTTTTTGGAAAGATTCTTCTTTGCCGGAGGAGAAGTCTCTGGTTCTCTAAAGCCGCCGGGGGAGAATGCATCGGATTGTCGATCGAAGAAGGTAACAATAAGAGCACCAGCGAACGAGCAGATTCGGATGCGTAACAAGTGGTGTGATGTTGCATCTCTCTCGCTCTCTGCACAGGAAGAAAAGAAAAAGCGCAACTTGTTTGGATTTCCATCTCCGTAGGTGTGTTCAAAACCTTGAAGAAGGAGTTGTGTGAAATTTGATCCTGACGTCGACGGGCGAACGGGGGTGTTCGGAGGAGGAGGAAGAAGAAGGGAAAAGAGATCAGATTCGCAGAGATCTTTGCAGAGCTTTTAGGACGAAGAAGATGAAGTACATATTCGTAGAGCTCAGCTGCTGCTGCTAGTACTGATGTTTGAGGAGGAATTTCGGAGGTGCGAAGGTGGGGTGAGGTTTACTGCGGAGAAGAAGAACATGGATAGGGATGTAGCGGAGCTTGAAAGATTGATGGAGATGATGGCGAGTTGCTAGCGCGCCACACACACACACACACACACATCGAAGGGGGTTCTCGACGAGGTTGAGAAGCCAGGAATCTGTGTGGGGGGCGTGAGGGAAGACGTGAATTCGGGTGGGAATCATGAAGGGACTGTTCGAGAAGAAGAAGAAGAGCACAGGCAGTAGCACGGCGGAGCTGGTGCGTTCGACCCGCGAGCTTCTGGGGACGTCGTTGCAGGACCCGAGACGAGAGGAGAAGATGAGCGAACTGGCGCGGAACATCCGTAAGATCAAAGTGGTGTTGTATGGTAACAGCGAAGCGGAGCCGGTACCGGAGGCTTGCGCGCAGTTGACACAGGAGATGCTCGCCAGCAACACCATGCGCTTGCTCATTGAATCGCTTCCTAAGCTGGACCTAGAAGCTCGCAAGGACACAACCCAAGTGGTGGCGAACCTACAACGCCAGCAAGTGCAATCCCGACTCATCGCTTCCGACTACCTGGACAACAACAGAGACCTCTTGGACCTGCTGGTGGCAGGATACGAGACTCCAGAGATGGCGCTGCATTACGGCACCATGCTGCGAGAATGTATCAGACACCAGAGTGCAGCTCGCTACATACTAGAATCGCCCAATTTGTCCAAGTTCTTCAAGTACATCGAGCTACCCAATTTCGAGGTTGCATGTGATGCTGCCGCCAACTTCCGTGAGCTTCTCACACGACACAAATCCACAGTGGCGGATTACCTGACCAAGAACTACGACTGGTTCTTCTCGGAGTTCAACGGCAAGCTCTTGTCCTCACCCAATTACATTACCAGACGGCAGATGGTGAAACTGCTGGGTGAGATCTTGCTGGACAGATCCAATGTCAATGTCATGATGCGGTATGTGAGCACCAAAGCCAACATGTGCAACCTCATGAACCTGTTGAGAGATCCAAGCAAGAGCATCCAGATTGAAGCTTTCCATGTGTTCAAGGTGTTTGTTGCCAATGCCAACAAACCACCTGAGATCATCTCTGTTTTGGTTGCCAACCGCAGTAAGTTTCTTCGATTCTTCCGTGATTTCAAGACTGAAAAAGAGGATCTGCAATTCGACCAAGATAAGGCACAAGTTGTTGAGATCATCACAAACTTGGAAGTTGAAGAATAGGGAGAGAGAGAGAGGCATGAAAGAAGAAAACTACTATCCTTACATTTTGGCAACAAGAAATGCAACAAGGACTCGGCAACAAGATGTGTAGCAATTGCACACACAGGAGGAGCTTTGTGCGATTGCATAACATCTTGCTTGCTGCATTCAGGAGCCCTAAGAATTATTGGAAGCCACATTAGCAAGGTTATGTGTTTTCTGGAAGGGAAGAAGAAGAAAATCCGCAGTGGTGGTGGGAGGTGGGGGTGGCGGAAGCAGAGTTTATATCAATGTTGAACTGGTAGATTAGGAGCTTAGGTTTTGAATTATTGGTTCTAGATTAGTATCTACATCAAGAATAGAACCAAAATTAGATGTTGCTTTGAGAAAATCTGCAGCAGAGAGGAAGCAGTAGAGTTCATATCAGTGTGGAGCTGGTGGATTAGGAGCTGAGGGTTTTAGATTATCAGTTCTAGATTAGTATCTACATCAAGTCTAAAACCAAAAATTAGATCTTCTTTGAGAAAATCTGCAGTAGGGAGGCGGTAGTAGACCTCAATATCCATGTGGAACTGGTGGATTATGAGCTGAGGGGTTCTAGATCATCAGTTCTGGATTAGTATTTACATCAGGATTAAGTGACTGTAGATTAGATGTTAGTTTGTAACTCGGTGCATAATTAGCTGCGGGTTCTGTATCAAGTAAAAAAATTAGTTTTTGAACAAGTGGTTCATATCAGTGTGGAACTGGTGAATTAGGAGCCAACATTTTTAAGTTATCATTTCTAGATTAGTATCTGCATCAGGAGTATGTAACCAAGCTTAGACGTTGCTTTGCCTACTAACTCCATGCTTAATTAGGTGCAGGTTCTGGTGAGTTTTGCTGTTGATGCCTAATTACTAGGATTAGCACAAATGTTGAAGCTACCAACTTGGGTGAGTCCCTCTGTTGGTGCTTAGTTACTATGATTAGGGTTTTCTTGCATGGGATTGATAGCTGCCACTGTTGTTACCAGCGGGTGGTAGATGGGTGGTAAGTGAATGACAGCATTTTGCTTAACATCACAGGTTTAGACAGGAGGTAAATTGGGTTGTCCTTGTCATTGTTTTCCCATGGCAGTGTGGTGGGGGCCTTACCACAAGTGTTAAAGCTACAAACTCAAGCAAGTCTCTCTGTTGATGTTAATTGCCAGGGATAAGCACAAATGATAAAGATACCAATTCAGGCGGGTGATTAATTACTAGAATTAACACAAATTTATTAAAGCTGCCAATTTGGGTGAGACTCTATTTTGGTGCTTAAGTACTAGGATTAGCAATTTGTTTAAAGCCACTAATTGAGGCAAGTCTCTCTATAGGTGCTTGATGACGACGATTAGCACAAATGTAAAACCTACCGATTCAGGTGAGTCTTTGTCTGTTTGGTGCTTAATTACTGTAATTAGGGTGAGCAATGTCAGTAATCAGCTGTTGCCCTGCCTGTTTTGTTGGCTCTGTCTGTAAGAGAGAATATATGGAACGATGTAGTTTTCATTTGGTCCCACAGTTTTAGGGATGTTCACCAGGTGTTGTTAGTGTGAACTGCAAGTTCATTTTTTGGGGACTTTGTGAAACACTTCCTATTTTAACTGTTGCAAGTTTGAAGTTTGAACTTGGCATAAGGGGGCAGAACCATTCCCTTCTTGTTGTTGGTAGTAGAGTGAGTTGATACTAGTAGCATGATCAGCCACCCATTTGCAGTGGCACAGCAATGCCTTCGGTTGTGTCATTGAAATGCTTTCATGGTGATGTAACTGAATAGTAGATGGAAAATCTCCCCTTGTTTGCCCATAATGACCTTGCTATTACCTTATCTCATAACCACAATCCCTTTGCAAATTATCAATCATTTTTCTTATGTCAATGTCATCAATTTTACTAATTTCCTTGTTAGGTGACTCTTTAGATCTTGAAAACAATGTGGCAAGCAAAATTGAGATATCAAAATTTGGTGATTCTCAAAGCTCAAGTTGGAACAACCTTGTCGAATGTTGATCTCTTGTCTTGATGAAAACTCTTATGTCAAATTTTTAAAGCTCAACTTGAAGAAACCTCATTGAATTGTGATCTCTCTTGTAGTCAATGAAAACTCTTATGTCAAACTCACGCTAAAGTTGAAACCTCATTGAATTTTGATGTACATCAATCAATGAAAATTTATTCCCTTAAATTCCAAAACCTCAATTGAAACATTCAACATTATCAAGACAAGTTTTACAATAATTGGAAAAATTTGGTATCACAATCTTGGATTCTTGAAGCTGAAAAAATCCTTGAATAGCAAGATGGAACTTCTTCCACATGTGAAAGAAAAGAACATTATTGTGAAAAATGGGAAACCCCATTTTATTTACAATAATAAAACCAAGAATTGGATGAATAGGTTTTAGTTTCTTACTTAGGCTTGAATTCATAACCAAGGTTGGGACAAAACAAAAGGAAGCAAGTGGAGAATAAACCAAGGGAGATACCCAAACACAATCTTATTGTGAGATGGAAATGGGTGAAAGTGCAAGAGGGAGTCTTCAAGATTCCCAAGTGCATTCTCATTTTTGTGAATTTGGAATCCTATGGTGTTTTAAAATTTTGTAACAACCTTTCCAAATTGGGTTGTCTTTAAATCATTGGAGTCTTGAAAACTATATATCTTAAGCGAAGCATTCCCTATTTGAAAATCTAAAACACAAGTTAAACTCTTGATCATTAAAAGATGCAACAAAAAGGTCAAATCACCTTTGACTAAAACATGTGATACATTGTTGGAAAGCTTTATTCAAGGGTTACAACTTTTCCCTTGAAAGTCTTGAATCAAAGCTAGTCTACACAAATGAATTATGAGCCTATGATGTAATGGGACTCAAACATTGAAATTTTTTGAGACTTTCACTTGAGAATCTAGGGAATTTATGCCATTTTGATCTAGTTTTTGTTGTTATCTATAAAATGTTGTAGAAAGGAGAATAGTGACCCTCCCAAGTCTGAGTCATGGTGAATTATGTGAATATGTGTTTATTTGTGCACCATTTTGGTTTCAATTTGCAATGACTACCCTTTTTTCTTAGTTTGTGCAAATTGATTTCATCTTGAATTCAACTTTATGAGTTCATCTTAGTCCCATCTCAAAACTCCCACTTCGTTTTTTTTTTGTGGGAATGAAAAAATGTGCCTAGGATTTGCACTTGGTTGCAAAACAAAAAATTGATAATGTTTTTTACCTTTAATACCATTTGATGAACCTAAGGATGTATCATTTACAATTCTTTCACGTTGTATTTTTTCATTTCATTGAACCTTGAAAATACATCATGTGAAAAATATAAGCAATGGATATTTCTAATTATTACTTGAAAACATAACATAACTAGAAAATAGATTAATTTAATGGAATAATTTCCCCATTTTTCCATCACAATTTTTTTTTTAATATTACAAGTTATATTTCAACGTAAATATATATAACTAAGGTTTGAACACCAGGTTTAGTCTTAATAAACCTATTATACTTAAAATGAA
>Ga0209611_10002504_pt1 | contig 32313 bp, 31 predicted proteins | sample S1TSphgellanicum_3_FD_187693 | JGI IMG/M metagenome (GOLD analysis project Ga0209611, IMG submission 187693) | Host-associated microbial communities from peat moss isolated from Minnesota, USA - S1T2_Fc - Sphagnum magellanicum MG (SPAdes) (version 2) | ecosystem: Host-associated > Plants > Peat... | reverse complement strand
ACATGAAGTTTCTGAGATTACTAACCTCGGTGCAAGGCTCTCATGGATGAAAACAGCTACCTCATCAAAATGCATGATGCATCATGTTTCATCCCGAGGGGGTTTTGGCAGTGTTTGTAAAAAAAATAAATTTTTAATCCATCTTGGGTTAAAATAAACTATCCCTCTGGTTTAAATTTTGAGATTCACCTTGATAGGTTCGGTCCGAGGCTTCAGGCTCGGTAGCGTGGCGACTGCAACGTGTCCAGACACAATACGGCCAACACAAACGAGAGTTTGTTCGTTTCCTTCTTGTTTTATTTTGGGGGTTTTTTTTTGAGGTGACGATTCTTGTTCCTCTCAGGTGACAAATTGAGGTCTGGCACGTGGAAGTTGGCCAAAGGAGACTGCGCTGCTTCCCCGTTTATAGCCCTTGCGTTACGCACCTCAGTTTCCCACTGACGGACGTTCTTCTTTAGCAAATCCGCTGCCACCTGCTGCCGCTGCTTCTTCGCATCTGTAAGCAATCTGTGGTGCGATTTGGATGGATGTACGATTGAAGCTCGATTCCTGATGTCAAGCTGCGCATTTTGGCATAAAGATCGCAGGTTTTGGTGCACTGGGGTGCCTATAGTGTGCAATCCCTTCGGAAGTCCTCTGAGTAGGTAGTAGTACTACCAGTGTAGTTCTGTCGGCAAAATATTGCATGTTTTGTGGCGCATTTGCGCTGATTCTTGTGTCTGATCGATCTCGTGTTTTGGATCCGTTGTTGAGAATCAGGTGTTTTTTTCTATGTAATCCCAGTTGAGAACTTGGCGTGGGAGGAAGGAGTCATGGGAGGAGAATCGAGTTCCAGTACTGCAAGCAGTGGTAGTGTCCCTGCCGATCGTCAGCAGCTGCTTCTTCCCCCCTGCATGGGTAGCGAGAAAGAATTGGTGAAGATTGGTGGAGCGCAACTGTGCTTGATAGATGGAGAGGAGAGCATGGTGATGCAGAGCGGCGAATTCTCCTTGCGTTTGCTGAAGCAAGCATGTACGCCACTAGCAGCTGTCGTCGCTGCCGTAGGACAAGTGCAATGGCCGGTGGGGAAAGATGCACCGGTGTTGAAAGTCTGGAACCGACGCTACACTTTTGCTTTGCCTGGTTTGGTGTATGGGATTGTCTTCCCGGATGACACTTCCGCGGAAGCCATAGAGCTGTTAGAAGATGTGATGGATCGGTTCTGCACCTTCCAAGTGCATCATCAGGAAATCGTGGTAGCAGCCAACAACAACAACGCTGCTGCAGGTAAAGTCTTACGTCTGTGCGGGTGATGAAATGTCGCATGGACGTCGGGACGCCGCAGAAAGAAAAAAGCTTTTGTTGAGAAGAAGTGGGAGAAGCTGGGGTTTTGTGAGCTTCACGGAGGAAAGGTTTTATATTGACTCTTTGTGTTCTTCTTCTTCTCCTATGTCGCAGCAGAGAAGCTGTTGGAGATGATGATTCCAAAGTCGTCGTCGACTCGGGAAGGAACTACTAGTCTTGATGTTGCGGAGTATTGGACGGGCGTGGCGCCGGAGGTTGAAACCCTGAGCTCCAGAATTGCACGCCAGATCTGCAGCACGTCAAGCATTGTGGCCAACAGCATTGTGAAGAAAGGACAGTGCGCGACGCTGGGCATTCAGCAGCAAGCCGGCAGCTCGACGTTAGCGAGAAGAAGTAAGGGAAGTGCCGCGGGAGCCGCATCTGCGTCATCGTCGTCGAGTGCGGTGGCGGAACAAGGGATGACCTCAAGCTCCTCGCGGACGGGAGTGAGTCCGCGCATGATGAAACGCATGCAGCAAGCTCGTCGCATGTCTGCTGTGGCCAAGATGATGTCCAAGACGCTTCTTAACGGTGCTATCAGTGCAACAGGTCACGTCGTCGGCAGTCTTCATGGCTTGCAGCCGGATGTTGCAGCAGTGCATGCCACCAGACTTGCTCCTCCTTCTCCTCTTCACAATACAGAAGCAGCAGCAGCAGTTACAAATGAAACTGTGACGGTAGCAAGTGTCGATGCGTTTGCTCAAGTTGCAGAAGCCGTGGAGACGGCAGGAAAGTCGGTATACGGAGCGAGCAGTGCAGTAGGCACAGATTTTCTGCAACAAAGGTTCGGTCTTGATGCAGGCAAAGTTGTGCGAGACAGTATGGATGCCGTTGGGAATGTCATCAACACGGCATGGACGTTGAACAAGATGGGATTGAGAATGCTCTTACAAGTTGCTGCCGCGTCAACCGCCCTGAATCATAATCCCCGGACTGCAGATGCTGCAGCTCGACCATGGAAAACTTCTTCTTCATCGCAATATTCCAGCACTGCAAAAACAACAACCAGCAGCAGCGATGAGCTGCAGCAACAACAACCCACATCACCAGCATCGGCTACATCCACCATGTCGCCACTACTGTTTCATCAAATCACGCTTTCTCCTCCTCCTCCGCCACAACAACAACAACAACAACAATCGGATGAGCAAGCTGAAACTGATCCCGTCCTTCCCTTGAATCTTCTGCCACCAGCAGCTTCAGAAACTCTTTCTCTTAGAAGAAGACCAACGCGGACTCAAACGTTCTTTGGCACAGGAGTGCCCAACCAACTCCAGCTCCACCAGACTGCAACTTTGTCCAGCTCCTCCTCCTCCTTCACGCCAAGAGGCAATTTCACTTCCTCACAACCTCCTGCTGCTGCAGGCTCTGCACATCCCAGTAGTACAAGCCCTGGATTCCAGCAGTATAGTTCTCGATCACAAGCAGCTCCTATTTCTCCAGTTCCACCTCCATCATCCCCTTTCAACTTCCCATTTGGTTCTTTCATGGATCAATCCAAAACACCGGGACCAAAAACTCCCTGAAACTGACTCCATGAAACTGCAGTACTTGGCAGACAAGAGAGTGCACTGGGCAGGTCTGCAAAGGGAGAGGGTGCACTTGGCAGGCAAGCAAGAGGGAGGGTGCTTCCCAGCAGTTGGCAGGCAAGAGGCCGGTTCTTCCCAGCAGTTAGCAGGGACTCAGGGTGCTTCTCAGTTTTTGGCAGAAAAGTGTCAAGAAAATTCCCGAGCAATGAAGAACTTGTGGGACCTGCTTGAGAAATTATTACACAAATTTGTGGAGTTTCAGATCAAATTTCTGGGTAATCTTTCTTTTATAATGATTTTCTACCTGGCTGGAGTTTGGAGGATCAGATTTGAGAATCATGTGAGATTTTTAACTTGGCATCATTATGAAAATACATTGCAAGTTTGATATGTTCAAATGTTGCACACAGATTTTGACAAAAAAATTCGGCACAAATTTGCATTCTTGTTTATAGTCTAGAGCTAACACCAGAACCCCCCCAAACCATTTAGCTCTCTGTGTTGTCTGTACCTTCCCTTCTTTCTGGTAATTCTGGAAATGCTTCAGTGTTCGACAGATTGAAAAGAAAGAAACAACAACAAGAATGGGTTATCTTTTTTCTTTATTTTTCTACTTTTGTACACAAAATTGTGGGATGTTAGATATTGCAGAAGGTATAATCCCAGAAGAATGCAGGCATAGAAAGCCAGAGTTCAAAAGTGGGAACTGGGCCAAGCGGTTTTTTACTTGTTTTGTTCCCTGTATCTCTTGTGGATGATTTAATAGGAATTTGAGAGGGAAAAGAATTTAAAAGAGTTGTGGGTGGGATTCTGATGAGTGAGGGAAGATTTGGTATTAGATATATGTAATATAGTAATGTGTGCAGGATCTTGATAGTTAACAATATTTGTCCTATGTTAAACAAATTGGAGTTTGAATATTGGTTTTGTTGTCAAATTTTGAAGTGGAACAGAAATTGGATTTTTGAACAAAGGAACGTTCAGAGATCTCATTTCCTGAACTTGTCAATTCTTTCTTGATGTATGTCATTTCTTACGTGGTCTGCAAGAAAAAGTTGTACATTGCCAGTATTTGAATTATATTGTAGCAGACATAAAGCACTGCAAGAAATTTCTTAGTGTATTGGAGGAGTGTATTTGGAGACGAACTTAAAAAGGTAAGATTCACTTCAGTCCAGGGGAAGCATCTTTTGTTTTGCAAGGAGGAACCTTACATTTTAAAATGTTTGTCTGCATAAAACTTGAGGTTTCTTCCTGTTTTAGTTCAAGGAAAAGAAATTTCTAGTGATGCTTTTCTTAGGATAAGGCCCTTGGTCCAAGGTGTAGCCAAAATTCATGTACCACCCTTGGATACCTTCAGGTAACACATTGGACGAGTTATGGAGATCAAGATTGAAAATTTCCCCTCATCTGCAGCTCTTGATGATGCTCAAGCGCATAGCAATGAGATTTGTATATGTGGAAGGACATTACTGTAAAATCTGTGGTTATATTTCAGTTTTCAAGAGCAAAGAAGCACATGCCATATTGACAAGAGTGAGTAGGATCACAAGTGGTACCAATCCCAATACCTGATGACATAGATGTTCTCACAAGTCTAGCCTTCCCATGAGCCATTTCTTTGCCTCCAAAAAGGGCCACACTACAAAGCACTAATCTCACACCACCACCTGATCACTTGGAGCTTAATCCAATTCCTGCATGAGCTGTGACAACAAAAGTCCAGGATTCATAATTCCCTCTCCCATTGTTATAGAGGGTTTAGTAATATAGACATCCAAAACAGTGCTTGACGATGCAGGTTCATTGGACAACACATCTTTGCCCCTGAAATCTTCCTTGTCTTGCATGAAGCTTTTGAATCACCTGATCTTTCTCCAACAGCTTCCGATCTAGCTCTCACAGTGTTTCATCTTTCTCAGTGTCTGATTTTTCTCATGCAATGTTTGATCTTTCTCCTGTAGCTGCCACCAAAGATCATGCAAAAGTACATACATGTCATGCACTCCATTTATCAGTTTCAATTTCTGTATCAACATCCTCTGGAGCCATCCTAAATGGCAGCATGGCAAAAGTTTGACTGGGCCCCACGCAATCTGATAATTGCATCAGCCCACAAGAGAAAAATGTCGAGTCTCTAGAACATAGATGGTATTAGCTGGTTAATATGGCATAGACACATTGAACAAAATTGTGACCACTCCCCTACCAATGACATGATACACAAAGTTACAACTTGAAGAAAGGCAATGATCTTGAAGACAAGGATCTTAAGGCATGGATCATTCCCAAATACCAACTATGGAATGCAGGTCTCATTCCTGGCACTCACACAAAAAAACATTTCCCCTGATTGGCTAAATCAAAGGCCATTCAACATTAGTCCCCAGATTCTACCCTCTCCCCAGCTTCTTCCTCACCAACAACCTAGTACCTGTCAATTTATTTGCAAGAGTACTTACCATTTATCATGTAAATACCTTTCAGATGCCTGAGCTCAGTGGAGATCCTTGAGAAAGATGGCCTCCTTCCGACATCAGCATCCCAACAGTACTTTATCAGGGACGACAAAGAGGTGGGTGGGGATTTTGGCAAAGTTGGTCTCAATCCTGCCTTGACCTTCTCTCCTAATTGTGATGGACAAAGTTCTTGAAATAGTGTCCTCCCCAGAGGTTTCCATAGCACATCATAGCATAGCCATATACATCTGATTTCAAGGGGTATTTCATTTTGCTGGAATCCTCCTCACTTTCAAACATGACCTCTGGTGCCTTCCATCCAGTTGTCCCTATCATCAGTGTCTGTGGAGAAATGGTAGTGGTAGCATTTATAATCTTTGATATACCAAATCTGACACTTTGACATCCATGTATGCTGCTTTTGCTATCTCTGGAATTTGTGCAGGATTGATCAGCATGTTTGTGGACTTGAGGTCCTTGTGTGTTATCTTTTGTCATGGCAAATATTTCATGGCCTATGGATGGCAATCATCTGTAGGAATATTTAGCCAAATCTCCCTACAAACCAGAAATAAAGTACTAATCTTTAATCGTCATCCTCATATATTTTTGACTACACAATGACAAAAAAAAATTTGGTTCTGGTAATTATTTTATTTTGTTTCATCCTCACTTCTGGCAACTGAAAACCTCCAAAATCACTTCATTTTCAAGTTTTTCATTTTTATTCTCGCTTTCTGGTGAAATACTGCAAGTAAAAAATAGGCCTGTAAGCACATGACTGGGTAAGCACATGAACAGAAAGCAAAGCCTGCTTGCTGGCAGGACCCATCTGCAAGGCAAACAGCAGGCTGGCCACTAGCCAGCAAATGGGCACATGATGGCAAACATAGACCGGCTAACACATGGTAGGAACTATCTATGCCACAAAAGAGAAAACACCACCAGCAAGTCCACTCTCTCCCATATTCCAGTACTTGGTGTCTGAGTTCCAGAGCACACCTTGGAGAACATTTGTGGCAGAGGACAAGAGCCGTGGTGCGGCAGACAATTTTTACTCTTGCAAACTTGGGATGTTTCCCAGATTCTCATAGTGAAAACCTTAAGGTTTACTGTCACAAAGCAAACAAAGAGATGAAACAAACCTCCAGTCCACTTCCACCTGGTTGTTGCACTGGTATTGCTCAAGGGGCTAACTGTGGGCAAATTTGCCAGCATATTCAGTGTTTCATGTGCACACACCTACTCTCCTGTAGGCGTAAGGTGCATCTCCCTCTCTTACTGCCTGTTTATCAGTTATGTGTAAGGTAATGACCATGACAGACGACAAAGAAACAATGGTGCCGGGGCCTTACGAAATGTAAGAGCCTGCCCAGAACCATAAGATGACATAGGAGTGAATCTTACACATCGATTGAAGGCGCTCTCCAATTACACTACAAAATCTCTAACAAGTTATGTTACGCTCTAAAACTTGCCTTGTAAACAGGGTGCTAGTTGCCATGAAGACCTGCATTGAGACCCGCTGCTGAAACCCACCGTTCCCTGTTCCTCCCTCCTCCTCGCGCCATCGCCGCGCTCCGACCCAAGCTCTGCAACGCTGTGGCAATCTTCAATCTGCTCCGCAATGGACGCTTCGGCAGGGTAACAAAAAGAAGACGGAACAAGGACATAATCTTCACCCCAAACTGAATCAATTCGTGCTTGAATTGCATTCTTGTCCGATTCTTGAAAATTGTGACAAGAAAATAAAAGTAAAATGGAAATTGTGGTATTAAATTCGCTGCAGCTACAAAAAAAAAACGGCGCAGTGAGAGGACGAGGTCAAGGATCTTTCCACCAGTTTTGGAAAACCATAATCAATTCTTGAAGCTCCTCGAGCTTTCCAGAGTTTCTTTCACAACAATCCAGCGTGCATCCAGAGTTGCACACAGACATCCTTCACATCAGGATTGGTGAAGCAGCTCTTGGGATTGATTGTCCAGTTTTGGATTGATGACTTCTACCGAGAATTTCATTGTCAGGAATCACATACAAATATTCTTCCCATCAAGATTGGGAAGCTCTTTTAGGATTCTCTACTTTCTTATTGCTGCTGGCTGCGCTTTGAAGCTTTTGCATGGGGGATGTTATGTCGATAGAGAGAGGATTGGAACTTCACTGATTGAATGATCAATCAGTTGCGGAGAGAGCAAGAGGGATTGCCTCCACAGTGAGGAATAAAATGCAATGGTGGATGAGTGTGGGTATTTGAGCTGGGACTACTTAGCACATTACTGTTTCACTCAGTAACTGTCCAGAGGCGTGAAGCTTTCACAGGCAATGGGCAACATTGGTGATCTTTCATCGATTGTGGAGGAGATATCAAAGCTCAAGACTGATAAGCGACCACCTGCAATGGATTGCACCAAACTATTCAAGAGCTTTGGCTGTTGCGAAACGACTTCTTCAACACTTGCTGTCGGTATTTGATCAGTCTGTAAGCACCCGGAATAACTTCCTCCCACTCTCCTTGCTCAGTAGTAGTATTTTTCTTCCCTTACTTTTGTTTGCGTCTGCTAATGTGGGAATCAGCTCCATGACAAACAAAGCTCAAGTAAGCAGAAATCCCTCTAAATTAGGTCATTTATGTATGTGATTTTCCTCTCCACGCAGCACATCTTATTTCACACATCTGTGCCCTCTTCTTTCATGTGGCCATATGTTCAATTTTGCCCAAAGAAATTGTTGTCAAGGGCCATGCAAGTTGCTTAGCTTAAGATTATTGTTGTTTGCGCTGGACCTTATGATGTACTGGATTGTATGGTCTTGCAACAACAACCAAGCATGTAGTAATATCAAGACCAGAATTGTGCTAGGAAAGGAAGAATTGAGATGGAAACTTATCTGCTTGAGAGGATGTAATGTGCTTTGAGTTTGTTCTCCTCAGTCAAAGATGGTCTGTGGTGGGGTGCTGAGGAATAGGGTGCACTGTGCTCATTCATAATGGCAATACAGCATGAAGTGTTGGAGGGAAACCTTCTCCCTGATGGGACCCAAAGACATGGAGGGCTTAGTCCAAATGTGTATGGAGTTCTTACAACATTTCATGGCTCATACACCACCTAAGCCAAGAGATGATGACCTGATGTGTACACATTGCAGTGTGTGTTTAGAACACACAACTCCTAAAAGTGGCCTATTTGTTTTGTAGTTGAAGGTAACAAGGTACTCATTGTGTTGTTGTAGAACTGTTTTTTCCGTGTACCCTAAACCTTTCTCACATTGTACCTAGTGCAATAAGGTGGCGGTGACATAACTAGCTGTTACACTTGAGGTCCTGTCATCATATGATTGTCGCATCTGGACAGCTCTATATTTCCTTTGGTACCTTGTTGTTCAGATTGCTCATCATCTTTGATATGTGCAAATGAAAATTCAAAAGGTTTCTTACCTCACTGCTAGCAAATGGTAGACATATCTTGACTGATCTCTGTGTCCAGAGTATCTCAAACTCACTCATAGGATCAGGCAGTTGTATACTTTTGTGCAGCAGGAAAGAGTATGGAAAAGTATGGCTGGCAACCCTAAACCCTAAATTTCAGGTAAGATCTGCCAAACCGCACTGTTGTTTTTCAAACTCTCACAGTGCCCTTCAATTCATGGATAAAATCCCATGATCATCCTGATATTACTGTATCAATAGGAAGCTGAGGAAGTTTGTATTTCAAACTTTTTAACACTGGTGATTGTTGCAGTGCACATGGTTACAAGCAAAGAGAGTTGCTTTCATGCACCGTTCATGCAATGCTCCTGCTCCATCTGCATTGCTGGACAGCAATTGCATCAGGTGATGAACCACAGAAAATAAATATATGAGATTTCAGTTCCATAGCAATAATAGAGAAACTGAGACAAATTTGTGCAGCAAAAAAGTAATTTTCATAGGTAGTGAGTGCTGTGTGAAGTCCTCGTTTCATACAAGAAATGGAAAGCAGGCTTAAATCTGCAACAGGTAAGAGTTTACAGCCCAAAGGGGAAGAAGCATTTTATGCAGAATTTTGAGGCATGTCTTGTTGATGATGCAGTGATGCATGTGGAGTGCAGAGGAGCTGCTGTGTCCATATCCACCAGGTATTCCTGTTATTGCACCTGGAGAAGTAATAACACAAGAAGCTCTAGAGTATGTGCAAGAGGTCTGATTCAAGGTGAGGGTGATTTTTTTGCGTTGAATACACAAGTGAGGATTGTGTGCACATCAGATTGATCATGCATTTTCACAGTCACTTCTCTGATGTCAGGTTGCAAAAAGCATCTTCTGCTTATAGAAACTGTCAAAGAAATTTGAGAAATGTCTGAGTACACAAATCTACCCAGACTGACAAGCGACTTCTCAAGCAGTATACATTGATTGCAAAAAGAACTCACATTGACTGGATACTGGTTGACAGAGATGATTGCCTGAAACTTGAAGGTCTTCTGTGTCCTGATAGAATGCAAGAAGAGCAAAGAGCACCACAAACACTGACCTGACCACCAGGGTGCAAGCAATATGTCTTTGACAAGTGCATCCACTAAGCACTTTTTGCATTATCTGCCTCTTTTGGTGCACTGTGCTTCTTCCAATAAAGATCTAAGACACTCTGCAAAAGAAGACACTTGATTACCTATCAAATCAGGATGTACACTTCTGACATGCATATGAATGACCCCCACTTCTGACACATGCAGAAAACCAATCTTCAGATGTGGTGAGACAGTGTATGTGCGCAGGTTGTCCAGCCAACGGTTTGATGATTATGATCAAAGCACTTCCCTTCAGTCTTTAAGCAAAAGAAGATGTAGAAACATAAAAGTGGAAATTCATGTTTGCTCATGAAAGAAAGTGAAGAATTACAACTTGTGGTAAGATGTTCAGCTCCTATGCCCCCAGAGTTGTTGACTGCTCTTTGTCACAATCTCCATCACCATGAAATCATCATGTGTTGTCAACAAATCTGTGCCTCCATGCATCCAGATCCAGATGGCCAGAATGATGTTGCTGCAAGCGGTCCAACCCTGCAATAGATTACAGAAAGAGGCTCCAACAACGTGAAATAAGGTTGCTATGTAACACAAGTTTTTCTTTCAGTTTTCAGAGTTTTGAGAGAATGCAGAATTCTAAGCCTGCTGCTGTTTTGCCTCATACACCAGCTACAGAGCTTGCACAATTGTCTAGTCTTGCAAAAACTGCCACAATGCAAATGCTTCATAATCTTCAATTGCACAATCTACTGGAACAAAGAAAATGCTAGTACTCTTGTCTCGGATGTCCTAGCCCAAAGAAGGAAGTTTGCATGCATGATGCAACAGTTCTCTTGGCCAGCAGTACAAAAATCTGTCAATTACTGGAAAACAATCATGCAACATGATTAACTGTGTGTCGGTCTGTTTGATTTGTGATCAGCCACCACAAGAGACTGGTCATTGCATTTGGGCTCATTAGCAGCACTGCTCCTGCTACTCCACTCTGCTTATGTTGTGTTTTCTACACTTCCACCAAGCTCATTGTAAAACTAGTAATAAAGAACAGAGAAACGGCAGTACAAGGGGATGTCAATTGCTTCCATCACTTTTAGAAATGGTGTTTTGTTCTTGCAAAAGAAATGGTGTTTGTTCTTGCAGGAATTATTGGCAATTTCTCTTCTCAATGGTGTCCCGTCCTGGATCAGGTTCTCCTGCTGTATCATCTCAGTATCCTGCAATTATCTGACAGTGACTATGTAGTTGCAGTGCCAGATGGGAAGCAGTGCATCTTGCAGATGTCATTTCAGAATGTGTGGTCTTTGTGTCTTCTTCATCAAGAAGAAAGAGACTGCACATATTCTGATTGCAAACTTACTCCATCTTGTGTGCATCTTGTGTGCTTCATTCCTACTTTGAGGTTACATTCAATGTGTGTTGATGCCAACAGTACAGTACAGAGGTCTTAAGGTTTTATCAAAATGTGTTTCAGGCGACCAACAAGAGTGCAAGAAGGAAGCAAATCTGAATTGAAGAAAAAATTTTGAGCTTTTGCAGATCGATCAGTGGCTGTCAACCACCTGATGCTTATCTCGACATCATTAGGAGTACTGCTTCATCATATGCCTCCCATTGAAAATGGAACAATTGCTGGACACTGCATCACCATGTGCCTCCTCTTTGAAGATAGAAGAATTGCCAGACACTGCTTCATCGTGTGCTTCTTCTTTGAAGATAAAACAATTACTGGATGCTAGTGAGCTTCAGTTGCAGTTTGTTTGGCCTATTTCGTGTTGATGGAGGAGGAGATAGTGTGATTGAACATTTCCTGGATGCTAGTGAGCTTCAATTGCAGTTGGTTTGGACCATCACATGTTGATGGAGGAGGAGATGGTACGACTGCTGTGTTCACAAACAGGATGAGAAGTGCAGGCCCATGCTTGTCATTCCTCAGCTGGTGGTTGGGTGTGAATGGCACAAGTGGCATTAATGCAATCGCATCTGACATCATTGAAGCAATCTGTTGTGTGTCTGTCAGGCAAATTCAATTCTTCACTCTCTTCTGTGTTCTCTCTTCCATCTTGCTGCATCAAGATTGCATAAGGATTTGGCTAGCAATCTCTCATCTCAGAAGAACAGTTAACAAATCTTTTGTACACTGTCTTATAAAGTGCAAACTACTTACCCTCAGAAGGTAATCTGAAGAGTGGGGAACGAATCCTCTGTACCAAATGTTATAAACTCTTGTCATCATAGGATTCTTCCAGATGGATATTGCCCTTGTTCTCACCTGTTTCCCTCTCTTCTCTGTCAACAAAATTGGTTTTGGAAGATCCTTTGTTATGCTTGCACTTAATTGGAAGTTTTCTTACTTGCTGTAGATGTGATAGAGGACTCAATTCCCCATATAAGAGTAGTGGGTGGGAGCAATGGATCCTACTTAATGAGCCTCAAAGCTCAAATTGGAGAAGTAGAGCAGCATTGGGCTTATTGCTGATTCATGCCTCTGTATAGACTGGTACAAAAGACATCTCAATCTAGTCTTGCATACAGAGAGGTACTGACATTTCCAGAACTCCTCCTCTGGAAAATATACTGCCTCCCTCTGGCCATGCCAGTATTCAAGATACTACTGTAAACACAGCTCTAACCACCCTCCTTCAAAGGGGAATTTATCTTGCCCCAGCAGTTTTCTATCTGCTTGACATTCATATCTGCCAACCATTTTATCCACTTTCAATACATCTTGTGATGCAATCAGACAGTGGTGGCTGTAAAATATGACAGCAACAAAGAGAGAAAGAATAGTGCATTGATTTGAAACTTTGGAAGCGTAAGCAACACTGTACCTTAAAAGAAGCAACTTGTGGAATTTAGGGAAAAGGAGGCACTCCTGAGAAAAGAGAGGTATTATATCTTGCAAAGTTTGCACCTGAATCACATTCCACTCTCAATTGTGATTCATCCAATACTTGACAGGAGGCATGGAAAAACTTAAATTGCCAATTCTTCCCTTGCTCTTGCACTAAATTGCTTGTAGAGATTTGACTTGTTAGTTTACAGGAATGGAGCAACGTACATCAGAAGCAAGATATAGGTCACCAGCCTGTGCCCTAACATCTCCAGAGAGGCTGTGTAGAGGGCATAACTTGAAATGGTGAAAGAACAAATCAAAAGGGATGCCAACAGTGACCAGGTTGTCCCATGGAAGCTCATAGACTCAATTACAATGTCAGCTAGCACTCAAGATGCATAGCTAATCAAACTCTTCTGATCTTCAGATCAAATATCACTTTATATGTTTCCACACTCGTACCTTCCATTTCTCTTTTGAGGCTCAGATGGAGGTGCAGTATGGTTCTGAGTTTTGTGTCGATGAGGAGAGGTTGCTCTACTCCATCACAATCGCATAACTACAGTTCATGAACAATGCCAACTACCCAACAGCCCTGAACCACACCGAACCTGCAGATACACACAAATTGCCAATAGTAATCCCCCTTGTTTTGAAGCTCAATCTTGTTGCACAGCTAACTACACAGGTTAACCTTATCAATATAGTTATGGAGACACTGGTAGCTAGTTGAAAGGGGGGCATACAAATTCATGAGCATTGCTCAGACTTGGATCAAGATGTTATGCTCCATTTATCCTAAAACTTTGGTGGTGGATAGAAGGCATGCATATGAATCATGTGGACAAAAATTGTTCGAAAAGGAGTGGAAATAAATGACTAATGAATGGTCAAATTTGGCCATTCAAGAGAAGTTTAGAAAAAACACGTTGATTTTCATCCTTTTTGGGGCAAACCAAAATCTTGGACAGTTTGAGACTTTGATAAGGAATGAATGGCACTCAATCATATTCAAGATACGATTTTCAAAATGCTCCAGTTTTCAAAATGCTAAAACCTTGTGTAACAAAACTTCTCATCGACTTTCACATTAGTGTTGTGTAGAGTTGTCCAGAGCTTTGTATCATGCTCGATAACTCATATAATAAGCGGCCAACAAGAAAGTTTCATTGCAAGGGTGGGACTTACTCAACAACATGACAATCATGTGAGTCAAATTTTTAAGCCATTGCTCCCAGCTAGCAGTATTGGGAGGGGGGCAGAGCAACTTGGTTTTCCCTCAAGTTTCAAGGGTTAAACATTTCAATGCTCATTGTTTTTGTTCAATGTTTTTGTTTTGCACATAAACATCATGAAAGAAACATCTTTGGAGCTAATCAAAATGAACATTTCTATGTCACATGATTGGACATAGCTCAATATTCAATATATTCATACTTGGAAGTTCAAACTAGATTTGGACTGAGAAATTTTTACCATTAGTGTATATACATGCTTGAACTTAGTGGTTTTTTTCTTTTTTGAAATTTCTAATTTTGCATCATGTGCAATCATCCTACCAGGAATTTACCATTAAATGGTGATAGGTTTCTACATCTTGTCCAAAAAGTTAAAAGTTGGTTTTTAAATGCCCCCCTTGTAAAACCCAACTAGAGAATTGACAACAAAAATTTCAATCTTTTTTTTTTTGAAATTTGGTGATTTTTTCCCCCAAAAGTAACTACTCAATAGAATATTCCTTGTTATTTTTAATTTGCACATTTTTGAGAAATTTTGCACCAAACAAAAAGTTTGCTTCAATTTGATCCATATACCACATGCACAATTACAATATTTGAATTACAAAAGAAAATTTAAAAGATTCTATACTTGCACCTCACCAATGTGTTTTTTTAAATTTTCATTAACATTGATTTAAGGTTTAAGATTTGAAGAACTCCACGGTGGCGCTCAATGCTACACCGCTGCTGTGTCCTTTCATTGTAGCGTCGGACATTTTCACATTGAAGAAGGACACTGCCAAGAAGCACTGCAAGAATGCTGGGCTCAACATCCCAGACAATACACCCCCGACGGTAGGCAGCCTTGGCCGAGCACTGGCTAGTCATGGGTCTCAAGACCAATAGCTCACCTATTGACACACGGTTGTCCAAGATGGAGGCAACCATCAAGAACATTTACGTCTTTCACGGCCACTGGCAACCTCACAGTCAACCAGCTGATAGAGCACGAGGCGACTATGACTGTCACAACCAAAAGCTGCGTTTACAGAGGAGCCCAAGTGGACCACAGTGATGGCCAAGAACGTGTGCCAAGTGGTCAGTCGGGCTATGGAGACCCTGCTGACGCACCCAAACAAGAGGAACACAAACTCAACCTACGCCTCACAGGCTTCAAAGCCAAAGAGGGCAAGATCGAGAAGGAACTCATGCAACGGCTCAACACAAAGCTGTTGCAGGGCCAAATGAGGCTGCACGTCAAGGTTATCGTTGCTACGTGGCAATGGCCTACAACTTTGCGGGCTTTTGCTTCGACGACAGCAGGCACACGCCCCGGCACGGTGCTACTCAAGTTTGTAATGAACGAGGACCGCTAGGCCACACTGCGAGGGCGCAAAGGCCTAACGAAGACCAAGTTGGGACTAGACGAAGACCTCACGCCCACACAACAGGCGCGCAAGTTGGAGCTATGGCCGTTATTCAAGGAGGCCAAGGCGGCAGGCAAGCGCGCCTTCTGGCGTGCAGCCAAATTCTTCATCGACAACACTCAAATTTGCCCACCCTCCTCTATCTAAAGGCGCAGGGACCAGAGAAACCTATGTGTGGTATTATGGAACATGCACAGGGGTGGTGTAAATAAACTGGAAACGGGGGTGCAAATACTATAATTGTTTCAAGGTGTTGACCTCATTTTATTAATCGAAATTTGGCATTTCCCAAGCTAACATTTGCCACATGTTGAAGGGTTTGACTCATTTGCGGTAACACGCACTATGCAACTAGGAAAAACAAAAGCGATAAAACATAGCGAGGGGGTTACTACTTATTTTCGTAACCACCTTAGCCCAAACTTGTCACAGTGGAAGGAAGGAAGCCACGATTCTTATCTATGGCTACGGGTCAACAAGGGTGCTACCCCTAACTTGTTTGTTTGCATGGTGTACACTGCCCCTCTTGGCTCCAAACACGAGAACGAATCCTTATTCCAAAACTTGGCAGCAGATATTGTTGAAGTTCAAACTCTAGGGGGTATAGTATTATTGGGAGGGGATATTAATGCGCATATTGTAGCGCTACCAAATACCATTAACATTAATGACCTTTGTGAACTATTACAGGCACCTAAGCTCACTAAGATTAAGTAACCAAGGGCTATGGCTAAGTGACAGAATCGTGACACCAATGTTAGTTGCTACGGCTGCGAGCTCCTAGACCTATGCTATGACACTAAGTTGCTATCCTCAATGGTCGGACACCTAGTGATGAATTAGGGGAGTTCACTTGCTTAGCAAATGGGGGGCGCAACACTATTAATTATATTGTTGGCTCACCTATAATTTGGCAAGCTACTACACACCTCGAGGTGATAATAGATGACATCCGCTACTGCGGGATGGGGGGAGACTTTGACCACAGGCCGTTGCACCTACGATTGAACATTGATTGTAGCTTTGTTGAACCACAACATACGATGGTAACAAAAAAATTCTTGCTTAGGTTCAACTATGATAAATCAAAAATTGAAAAGTACCAGCTTGCCCTAATAGTGAGTCTTAGAAACCTGTGGGTTGTTAACTTGATTGGGCATTTGGGGGTAGACGGGTTAGCTAACCTACTACGACAATGCATGGGTGCTACAACAAAATCTACTTTTGGCAACAAGCCTTCAAGAGGGAGCTACAAAAAGAGACACTGCCATAAACCCTAGATTGACATTGACTGCCATACAACGAAATGTGAGCTGAAGCTCTAGCTAAAAGCCAACCCCGATTCACACGTCGTTAAACATCAAAAAAATAAATTCAAAATTTTATTAAAAAAGAAAAAAAAATTCTGGGAAATTGTAAAAGCTCAACATATGTGTGTGTTTGCTAAGGTGGATGCGCTTTCATTCTGGAAAAAGTACCAACCAAGGGCACCGGTTGTGGACAAGATCAGTGAAGTTACACTCTTAGAAGGCTTCCACAAGCTAGTTGGCTAGGCTCCACCACCCATACGGCTATAAACTGATCACTCAATTTAAGTGACCAAACCTCCACCTAGCCACACCTTGAACACAGATATCACACTTGTTGAACTGCTTCAGGCGTTAAAAAAGCTACAAAGGAACAAGGTTGCTGGTTTGGATGGTATGAAAGTTGAGTTCATTTTGGATGTGAAAGAGTTGCTACACATGCCACTATTGACAACGTTCAATTATTTTCTAGGGAAAGGCTTTCCAGAATCCCTTTTCCACTAGGGTGGTCCACACGCTCTTTAAAGGGGGTGATGCCTCCGAATTTGACAACTGCATGGGGATAATGGTTGGGCCTATCCTAGCAAAGTTGTTTGTTGTGATCCTTGACAAAAGGCTGAACAAATGGGCTGAACAACATCAGCTACGTGCCAAAGGTCAAGTTGGGTTTCGTAAAGAATATCGCACTATTGATCAACTCTTCATATTGCGAACTTTGATAGAACAGAGCAAGGCAAAAAAAAAATTCACTTTATTGTTGTTTTTTGGATTTCAAAAAGGTGTTCAATATTATGCCACGTGAAGTGTTATGGCAGGTGTTGGCCGGCCTCAAGGTGGAAGGATGCTTCTTATAATGCTTACCAACAATGTATGCCAAGGATACCATACGTATCAACCACCCAGCGAAGGTGTCACCTCCAGTTTCAGGTGCTAATAAGATGTGAAACAAGGTTATCCTCTCAAGCCCCTATTGTTTGGGCAATATTTGGATGCCCTAAAGGGGCGCATAGACAACAAAGAATACGATGCACCGGCCCTAACAAATGTGCACATATGGTTATTTTTTTTATAAATGACCTCATTTTGATGTCGAAATCAGAGGTGGGACTATAGCAATAGTTAAACACACTCTAGCAATTATGTTCTAAACGTGGATTTATAATGAATATGAAAGAAACAAAAGTCATGGTGTTCAATTTTGTTGACCCATGCCAAGAGTTTGTGTTTGAAGGTGACATTATTAAGTGTGTGCAAACCTTCAAATACTTGGGGATCTTGCTCAAGACCACCCCGAACTTGGATAATGTAGTGGAACATCTAGCAGCTACCAGTAGGCACTCGCTATTCGCACTGAACCGCCGTTATGCAAAGCTACGTATTATGGACGTTAAGTTACGTTATGACTTCTTCAACACGTTGGTGCATTCCACAACAAGCTACTCCTATGCAGTTTGGGTGGACTCCAAGAAAATAGAGGTTATTAAAATAGTGTATCGAGAGTTCCTCAAGTCCCTACTTGGAGTGCGAAAAACAATCAACACGTCCATCGTGCTGGCAGAATTTAGCAAGTTCCCCTTTGAACACTTTGCATGAGGACAAGTGTTGCTATACTATAATCATGTGAGCACAGTCATTAAAGACCGCATCTTGAGAAAGGCATGGGAAACCCAACTCGCTATGCTTACTGCGAGAAAGAAATGTTGGGCTGGATCCATGAAAAAATGGCTACTTGAAAATCAGCCCCAAGAGGTGGCAAGTTTTCTACTTATGGTTCAATCACCGTTGGAAACGACACCTTAACTTGTAATGACTCATGTGCTCCAAGTGAGGACGCTCAACTGCCGCTGGGAATAGTTCTTGGGACAATGCACATACATCCGACTCGTCTAGCAAAGGTAAGAGATTGGGCGAAAAGCCAAGTACTTTGATGCAATGCGCACAATGTACGGGTGGGAGCTCAGATGGCTAAGCTGGCCGTGCTACAACTAGTGCAACCGGTTAGTGGTAGATCTATGACAAGAGGCTCGATCAACCAAGAGGTTGGGGCCCCACCCCCTTTAGGTCTTCCCCACACAATGTTGAATGTAAAAAAGGTGAAGGATAATATGCGGTTGGCTTTCATTGGAAAGCTCTTTACTAACCGCGAAATTGGGACCAACATGCAAGCAACATACTTGTGTTTCAAGGGTATGTCATACGAGAGCAAAAGCTACTTATGCGACATCAACTATGTTTAACTGCGAATAACTCTAGCCCGATTTTGATGTGACAACACATAGCTTGAAACAATGCTAAGTGTGTGGAAGGGCATGCCATATGCAAAGAAGCTTTGTCGAATCTGCAACTTGAAAAAAATAGAAGATGAAGAGCACTTGCTCCTTATCTATCCAAATACACAGAAAGTAAAGGAATGCTTTTGTTTGACCTTACCCGTCACCCACACAAGCACTCTTACTGAACTCATGTAGACTACGAACACAATCGCATTAGCCAAATTTGTGACATGCTGCCAAATACTAAAGGACTATCTATCCTCCATGATCTACCTTTCGTCTAATGGACTCTCTAGTCCCAAACGAACATAAAATTGTAAACAATAAACATTTGGTAAACTTAAAAAATAAAAATTTGGAAAATGATTCTTGGTGGCTTTTAAGTATCAAATTTCGAAAAATGAATCAAAATCCATTAGGTTTCTTAGTATAGTGGCAACTTCAGCACATGTCTGCCATATAATAATTAACTAATTTTTGAATATTCCAATTGGAAAAATAATATTCTCGAACATTTCAAAAGATTCTTCATTTTCCTGCACAACACCTTTTTCTTTGAAAAAATCATCATTTTTAAGAATAATATAACTTGTGCCAAAACCACAATGGTTCTATGGTATTAATCACTGAAAAGTCTCACACTACTAAAAAACTAACAGAAAATCACAGTGAAAGAACCTGTTTTATTTTCTTGAAGTACCACACTGGCTTCCTTTTAGGATTTCAGGCTTCAAATATTTAAGCTCAAAAATTATTTCAAAAACTATATTAAAATACATTCTTGCAAATTCTCTCAAACATCCCTTTACAAAATTTTGAAACAACCATAGTATCTGTAGTTTAGCCAAATTGGAACACCCATTTGTAATAACCACATGGGCGCCCAGGCAAACATTCAATTTTGCAAGAAAAAGCACCACTGGCAAATTGCGGGTCCATATGGCAGCACCATACTGGCCTGCCTTCAATCATTGTGCCGGGTAATGCCCTGCTGCCCTACAGGGCATGGGCATTACCCTACTACACTTATCATCCTCCCCACTTCCCCCCAACAAAGTATACTCAACAGCAACAACCACCTTTGACAGTTATTGTTGTAGCAAATAATGAGTACCAAATGAGAACTCCCCCCTTCCTTCCTTCCTTCCTTCTTTCCTTCCTTCTTTAATTTCCCCCTTACATCCCTTGTTTGTTTGCCAACAAAGCTTGGGCATCCAGGTTGTTTGCACTCTGAGAAGTGCAACCTTGGGAAAATGAAATCCTGTCCTCACTTCTTCATGCAAAACAGAAGGAATTTTGAGTTAGCTATTAAACTAGAACTCAGGCGGATCCCATTAAAAGAGCCAGAGAAAGAACTAGTTGGTGAATGTAACCAGGAAGAGGGAAGCAGGAGGACGAGGACGACAAGGAGGATGTTGTGTGAGCACTTATCATATGTTTGTTGTTGATGGGTGAAGATGTCACGACAGTAGCAAGCAAGCTGTTTGTTGCTGTGATCCCCTTTCTTTAGGTTTGGTTTGCTGCCTCCAGTAGAAATGGATTCAAGGGGACAACAAAAAAGGAGCTGGATAAGACATGTATCGATGATGTTTGCAGGAGAAAAAAAGAAGAAAGAGGTAACCTCACTGGACTTCTGTGATGCAGTTGCATTTGGTGAAGTGCACATGGTTCAAGAGCTTCTTGACAATCTCAAGTCAAATCCAACTGAGCCAGGTCCTGATGGAAAGACACCTCTTCAAATTGCAGTGGAAACTGGCAACTTGGAAATTGTTGAAATGCTGTTGCAGCAACCTTCAGTGGAACCATATGCCACAGTTGATGAATATCTGCGAACACCACTCCACATTGCTGCTTGGAAGGGGCATGGTCCCATTGTAGAAGCTCTTCTAGCAACAAGGCCAAGCAAAGAAGATCAAGTGGAGATTGAAGTCAATTCTTCAAGGGTGGTGACTTCCACAGAGTCTTCCAATCCCGAAATTGTTTCTCCATTGCCTGCTGCTGTTGCACACTCACCCGATCTATCACAGATGTCTATTGTTGAACTATCCAATTTCCCTCTGGTTTCAAGTACTGTTGGACTACAGAATGTAACGGTGGAGATATCATCGTCTACTGTAGAATCACACAAAGACATCGGCAGCCAAGTTCCCGCTGACAGAAATCTAGGGAGCAAATCTTTTCGCAGACTGTTCAGTGCTCCTGGTCCTCCACAGCCTGATCAACTACTTCCAGTTGAAGTGTATGTTTCATCAAACTGTCCAACTATAATCTATGTATATAAACCTGGGAACTGATGATCACCTACTCCAAGAACTTGACCAAAATGTCTCTATACCTGAATCCCTCTCATGTCTGATGACGATCAGTGTCATCAGTCGCACTGGTAGCGACTATCTACTACACTACCCTTGAAATGCATCAATGCGAAAAGACAGATCTCCAAGAGATGTGATCAATCTCTTATAGTTCTCTCTGAGAGTCAGGATCAAAATCAGACATCATGACCCACAGACCAGAAACACATGAAACTAAAAGTTTGATGACCCATCTTCTCAAAGAATCCAACAACTAGGAAGTTTGAACTCTTTTGTTGCTGGCACACAAAAGATTGCATATGGCAGTGAGTCAGATCAGCCCAAGTTTATCATAATCATGCAGTGACCCTGATTCTCTCTGACAATTTGAATGTGGTTTTGTCCAGTGCACCTGTGATTCCACCACCAGTGACACCTGATTTACCCCCCACTTTCATGGATGTGAATGCTAAGGCAAGGGAGTTGTTTGATGAGTCCCCATGGACTTCTCCTGAGCTTCTTGCTCAAGAGAGATCCATTTGGTTGGCAACAGGATTTACACCTCTGCATTTGGCTTCCTGGAGCGGTAGTGAAGAAGTTGTCAGGATCTTATTAGCAGATCCAGAGACAGACTTGGATGCTGTGACAATGGATGGGTTCACGCCCCTTCACATGGCAGCAGACAGAGGGAATGAGGGAGTAGTCCATTTACTTTTAGAAGAGCACAAAAACCGCAAGCCTGAGAGACTGATGCATTATGGGCTGAAATTTAACAGTGAACGTGACATGCGGTACATGAATCCTGAAAGAGATGAGAGGATGCTCAAGTTCAAGGACTTGAGTAAGCCAACCAAAGGAAATGGACCAACTAATGCACTAGACTGTGCCGGACGCACCCCATTGCATTATGCTTCCAGACAGGGACGTGCAATGGCAGTCAGAGAATTACTTGAGTGGAATGACACCTTTGTCAATGCTCCAGATGCTGATGGACTCCTGCCAATGCACATGGCTGCTCGGGAAGGTCATGTGGAGGTTGTGGAGCTCCTTCTTTATGAGTACCACTGGGCACCAGTCATTCTCAAAGGTCTTTTGGAAACATTGGATACAAAAGTTGGTGGCCTGAAAGACCTTACCATATCAGAGGGCTTGCACCTTGAGCTTCTTCCAAGGCCTGATCTTTCTGACACTTTCACTAGAATCACTGATGGTTCCACCCCACTGCACCTGGCATCAGTGCAGGGTCACAGTCAGGTTGTGTTGAAACTTCTCAAGTACTTAGATATAAGAGCTCAAAATGTGAAACAGGAAACTGCACTAGATCTTGTTGTCAAGCGGCTACAAGAAAACAACTGGGAGAACTGTATCACGCTCATTGAGGTTTTCAAGATACTACTGATTTGTATGCCTCGAGTGATTTCTATCTCTGATATGGATATCAACTTTGTCAAAAGATTGCAATTGAATTCAGACTTGGGTCGCGAAAACTTGCTATGGAAGCTTGATGCACTTCATGCCTCAACACTTCTGCATTGGGCTGCTGCAACAGGGAGTGCATACCTGGTTCAATTGCTACTAGTGCAACCAGGCATGGACATCAATGCTGTAGCTGAGTCTGAAAAATTCACACCTCTGCATTTTGCTGCAAGGTCAGGTCACACAGATGTGGTTAAGTTACTAACAGCACAAGAGAGACTCAGTTTAAATGAAGAGGATTGGCTAGGCCGTACAGCCTTGCAGATTGCAGCAGAGAAGAATGAGCAATTGAAATGGAAAGGCAAAAAATTACCAGAAGCTCTCAACCCATTTGCTGGGATCATTGAAATCAGCTGGCGAGATGTTGAGAAGCTGCTGTTGGAGCAGCCTGATGTAATGAATTACATCAGTTTCCTATATCGAGATAGACAGGTATTTGTGGATGCTGCCAATGCTATCTTGGTGGGTTCTGCTTTGATTGCAACTATATCGTATGGAGGATGGATACAACCACCTTTGGGATACATCAGTTACTACCACACACAGGTATATAACACAGTGCACAAATTATTCAGCAATCATATGACAGCAACCATAATGTTCCATGGTTGTTGATCCAACCAATTTCTACATGCAGGATATTTCTTAATAAACCAACCAAATGATGATGCTTGCCAGGGACATCCTGCAAATATTTATTCTGCAAAATATGTTATGGTTAGCAGAACAAACCTGACATGTGGTTTCTATGATGTGTTTGGCCAAAGTGTGAAACACCCATCACTTCACAACCCTAAAAACAGTAATGTTGACCAAGGAACAAACATCTTAATTTTGAAGGTCCTTGGTAAATTTTATATCATGCACACCTATAGCAGTCATAACTATAACAGTAGTATAGCATTGTTGGGAAGGGGAGAAGCACAATTATGGAAGGGTAATCACAAAATACTGAAAACTAATTTTGTTTTGTAATGATCTGTACCAGTTTGAATTGCCAGAGCCAGCACCACCAGGGACATTTCCACAGTTTGCAGCAATCGAGGAATACAGTAGTGTTCGAGTGTTCTGGGTATTCAACAGCTTCTCTTTCTTCTTCAGCATGGCTTCTGTGATTGCTGGGGCAGAGGGAATTCTTCCAGTGCAGGGCAAGTTTATTAAGGAACTTGTCCAAGATGCACGGAAAGCAGTTTCTTATGCCTCCCTCTTGCTTGTGGTGTCAGTTGTTTGTACACTTGGGGCTTTCACAGCAAGTGGAATTGCAGTTGTACCCCCAATAACCAAATGGACAAACTACATGGCCACTACAGTAGCTTTTGGTGGTATTGTAAGCATGGTGTTCACAGCACGCTTCCTTTTGCCAATCAGCAGAATGTTGCGATCCTACCGTCATCCTAACCAACGGCCCCTCAGAAGAAAAGTTGAAAGTTGGTCGTGGTGATGATACAAATAGGGACCAGTACATTATCCACTCCTGCCATGCATTCAATTTCATACCACAAGACTGTTGTAACACCTTAATTCAATCAAGTAACTGTTGATAACACATTCCAGATTGCCTTCAAAAAATTCCTTCATCCTCCTTATATATATGACACAAATGTTTTAGACACATGACATCCATGTGCAAAAGCTATGAACCTATCGACAACGAATTTCATTTCCATTACCAAATTGTTGGATGGAAAGCTTGTGATGTAGGCTAAATAACCCTATCCTTGAGCACACTCTTCTTATTGCTAGCCCAAGGACATTTCTCGTAACCTACCTGAGAGAGAGAAACAACCTATATGTGATTGGACTAGAGCAGAGTTCATAGTTTGGAGTACATACCTCAAATGTGAAACTCTGCATTGTGGAAAACAAGTCTCCTACAGTTTCAGGTCAAAGGCAGTTCTGACAGGACTGTCAGTGTTAACAATGGGAGTTATCTTCAACTTGTGAACAGATTGCATGAGTACACCAAAAAGTGCACAACACTGGATTTGAGCCTTACACTGTTCACTGATTCAGCAGAGTCACAGAGAAAAAATAAGCATTTACTTCAAGTGGCACTTCAGTATGAATGTTGCCTGGTTCTCCATTTGAACACAAATCTCTTAACTGAGCCATCAATGGATAGACCCATGGGTTGGTTCTCTGGCACCAGAGATAACACTAAGCACAGAAACCTAAAAGTTTACAGGCATTCTGTGCAGCAATGCTTTCCTCCACAGTGCAGGACAGAGTCCACAATAGAGAAGTTTTAATTGCAGTCATTGAACAACAAACAACCACAGTATGGGAACCAAAAACATCTTATGGACTTTTAGGAATCTGTGAACTCTCATACTTTGTCCTAACACTAAGATTTCATGGACTTTGTATGCAGTACAAAATTGCAGACCAGGCTTCTTATCCTTCTTCCCATCTCTTTGCCGTCTCCCCCTTGCTCCAGCAATGCCATCTTTTTGATGAGGCACAATAAAAACTGCAACTCTGCATCGCATTCTGAACTCACATCCCTCTATTCCTTTTGAGATCGGGGCACAGAAAGAGTCAAAATCAGAACAGGTCAACAATGTGAGATGGCTGTGTAGGAATTTTCTTCAATTCCCAATTTTTGCCTTTTTGTTGGAAGGACTGATCATCTTCAGCAACTCATTGGGCATAACCTGCTCTTCTTCTGTCAAAATCTCAACCAGCTCCTGAGCTCGCATCTGCATGGCAAAAATAATTAAAAATTCCTTCCTAATTGTGACGCAAGCTTCAATCTCTAGCATGGACTTTGCATCATGGCCTTCAGCAGGAAATGCATGCTATTGACAGGCTTCCATAACATCATCACTGATTTCATCAGCTCCTGGCAGTGGATCAAGGTCAGCATCATGCATCAACCAACATACTGAGTTTCTATCACCAGACCAGCACTAACTGGAAAACTCAGTCATGATGCTGGCTACCCCAACAAGACATAAAAGAGAAGGAGATGACCAAAGAAACTGAGAAGAAAGAGGAGCACAAAAAGAAGAAAAATTGGAAATGAAAAGAGAAAGAAAAATAGAAGAGAGAAGGAACACAGGAGAACTTAGAAGCATGATCTTTTCAGAAAAAATATTTCAAAACAATTACTGAAATTAACATCTGGCTTTGGAGTGCACATTGCACTAAACTATGGGTTTGAGTTTTGACTTAACTGTCAAGATCAGAAGGTCAATTGAGACAAATGTCTTACCTGCAGCACAAGATCTGCAGATGAAGAGAGCATAAAACACAAAGGTGATGGGCATTTGCATACATAGCTCTTCCTCTTCTTCGAGGTATGCACAAGTGCAGGCACTCCATACACCAATGCTTGTCCTGCACAACTCTGAGTGATTAGACCAAAAACCTGTGATTGTGTACAATCTTAAAACAGAAGTTGGGGATGGAGACACAAAACATATCAGCACCTTGATCAGCAATGCCAAAATCACAGCCCTTGAGTAAAACAGCCAAAACACGGGCCTGCAGTGGTGTTGGCCTCCCAATTTTTGTGTTGCAATCCAGCATCTTCACTGGAATCTCTGCATCCTTAAATGATTTTGGTGGCTGAAGAGCAGACTCCTCCCCTTCACACCCTGAAACATCTCCCTCAATAGATGATACATGATCCACATCCTCTGCTCTCTCCTCAGAGCTCCCATCAGCCCCTGGCAGGAACTCAAAAGAGAATGTTGAATGAGCTCCTGGGTGTGGTTCCAATTCCAATGGGCCCCTGTCCAAAACAACTTCACAAACCCATCTCTTTCCTAGACTAGTGCACCTAGATACATTTCTCCCTTCCCATCTTCCTCCTGATGTTGGCTCATTGTGCTCAAGCTGCACACCCAAATCAAGCTCTGCACTGGAAATGTGATCAGACCTCAGACTTGGAGGCTCTGAAATACTACCAACCAGACATTCTGAAACAACGGCCTGCTTTCTTGAACTTGCAAGTATCTTCTTCATATTCATCTTGTCATTTGGCAGTGTCTTCACAGCCTTGAGCATCACCCCACTTCCACTGCTGGTGGAATCAGCTTGTAGTAACATTTCTCCATACTTCTGGATAGTGAGGATCTCAATGCCAGGATTTCCCACTGAGAGAAGAGAGCAATCTCCATCTAAATTTGTCAATCCACAACTTTCAGTGTGAACTTTCCCAATCATCTTCACTGCATGCTGTTGCTTGGCAGTCAGAAGTATGTCATCAGCATCACTGCTGCTCTTTGAGACTTTTTGCTTTGGATGCTTCAGAGGTTTACCAGCATTTTCATTCCTGCTGTCATGATCTCCTTCACCACCCTGACTTGAAGCTTTGTGGACTCCAGCAGCATTGCTGGCTTTCTTTCTTGCCTCTTGTTCATCTCTTTCCTCTGCAAGTGTCACACATGGTGTGCTCAATGTGCTGCTAACTCTGGTTAGCTTTGCAATTGATGCATCAATGTCTTCTGTAGACATTGATGCATTGGTCACTTTCTTTGCAGCTTTGGAACCATTTCTTTGTGCACATGTCAGTTGCAGATGTAGATTTCCCAGCAGCTCCCTTAGCCTTGAAAGACAGACCAGGTTTATCTGGCTCGCAGTCTCCTCCTCCAAATCTGTATTCCTCCCTGATAGTGATTTCACTTTCTTCCCCTCCTGTTTCCTGCAGACTGGGGTCGACTTCTCCTTGTGTGAATCCTGCACTGCTGGTATCTTGAGAGCTTTACTCAATTTGTTCCCCGACCTCACCAACACTTCATAACCAAGCTCTTCCCGCTCGTCCATCGCTAGGGTTTCACCCCACTTCCTTTTAGGCAAAGCTTTCTGTCGTCCGCAAATCTTTTGAACAGGGTCCGTCTTCCCCGTCAATTCAGTGACCATTTTCTCCACTCTTTCTTCCGTTCTCGCATCCTTTGTGACTTCGAGCTTCGGTGTCTCGGTCAGGAGATCGTTCAACGTCCTACCTCGCGACCTTGAGCTCATCAAAGAATCCTTCTCCCCTGCTAAACTTCCTAGCTTCGGCAACAATTGGACCTCTCCTCTTTTCCCTAACGCGGAACCACTATTCCCAGCGCTTTTCTCCTCTGGTTTTAGCAGCACACCTCGCCCTACATTCCTTTCTACATCATCGTCTCCTCCTCCTCCTCCTCCTCCTCCTCCTCCTTTTTCACCTGCACTTGGATTCGCGACTACCACACTAGGAGGAGGCCTGCCACGGCTCGTCCTCGCCACCGCCGCCGTCACCGTGTTTGTAACGTCCGCGAGAGGATTTCTTGCAGCTATTTGCGTCCGCTGCGTCCTCTCACGACGAGTCTCTGCAGACTCATGAGCAACGGAGACTCGTGTCCACGCGATGGTTCCCATTTCCAAATCCAACAGCTACACCTTCTCGTCAAGCTATGAATCGCTTCCACCGATTCTCAGAAACCCGCAAAGTAGACACACTTCACTCCCGACATCTTCTTGATCTCATCCCACAAAGCAAGCCATTGATCGCTTCACCCAAACAAGTCCACAAATGACATGTGCTGCACAAACTTCCCGGAAGAATGCCACGCATCAACTAGCAAAACAACAACAACAACAACAGAATCCACAGGCATTGATCAAGAGTTGAAGAAAACACACCGATCTGCACCCTGACAATGACGATTGTAACCCAGCTCCAAGTTCCATCTTTCGTACTCTCAAATCTCTGACACAACAACGCACCTTTTCCCTTCCCTTCCGCCCTCCCTCGCTCCTTCCTTGACTGTCCACTGCGAAAAAATTCTCCGTGCTACAAGACTCCAGACAACTTCCACACGCAAAAATTCTGCACACATTCTGCACTCTTTCTCATACAATTGGAGCAAAAACTCGTCCCTTTCTCTCGCGTCCGTCTCTCTCCTTTCTCTCTCCCTCCATCTGTCTCTGGCCGCGCCGCTGTCTGCAGCGAAATCTGCGCCATGCAAGAAACAAAACTAGATGTCAAGAGAAAAGATTTCCAAGGACAAAATCATCGAAGGATTTCGAAGCCACAATAATCGCCAAGAATTTGCTAGTGGAATTATTTCGACTTCTTGCTTCAGAAAGTAAGTAAGTAGGGTTTAGGGTTTAGGGTTTAGGGTTTATGTCCTATGTAGATAGATGAATGTCCTAGACAAAATTAGTTAATTAATTAGGGTTTTTTGTTATGATCCATGGATGTGATTTTATTATCTCATCTACTTGATTCATGTTGTGAATTTTCATCCATTTGGACCTTTTGTCACCCATCTTGTCAATTTCACTTTCATGTCATAACTTTCATTCATGCAATACATTTATTTTCATGTGGAAACTTTCATCCATGTCATAACTTTCATTCATGTCATACATTTATTTTCATGTGGAAACTTTCATCCATGTCATCAATTTTCATGTCATAACTTTCATTCATGTCATACACTTATTTTCATTTGGAAACTTTCATCCATGTCATCAATTTTCATGTCATAACTTTCATTCATGGGATACATTTTCATGTCATAACTTTCATTCATGTGATGCATTAACTTTCATTCATGTGATACATTTTCATGTCATAACTTTCATTCATGCACATTAACTTCAACATTCATGTGATACATTTCCATGTGGTAATTTTCGTTCATTTGAAAAAAATTCATCTGATCACTTTCAATGATGTGATAAATTTCATGAACAAACATTCATCCATGTGACAAATTTCATAAACTGAAATTCATCCATATGGTATGGTTCATTATTATCAACTCAGGCTTCTAACTGTTGTGCATTACTAGTAGTGATGATGAAATGGTTTTTTAAAAGTGAGGTGATTTTGTGGAAATCAAGCTCCATTCAAATGAAAATATTGAATGGATGAAATAATTTATTTTGGTTAAATCATATGTGACAAGATTTAACCAAATTTAGTTGTGAACAAAATGTGAATCTAAGAATATGTAACTAAATCATTATGTGACCTTAAAAGTGTAATAGGTTCACCCCATCTTAATCATTTCACCTTGCTTAAAGTTATGTTACTATAAGGTCATTATGTAATTATCATATTTCATTAATAATTGACATAATTTATTATTAATTGAAGTTATTCAATATAATGAATTAATATTTTTTTTCAAATGTTGTTTTTTAAAATATCTTAGGTTATTGTAGCATGTGTTATTTTATCTTATGATATTCTTTAGTTTTTTTTTGTTATTTCAAGGTTATTGTATTTTAAGTTATTCTTGTTAATTTTAAGTTCTTTCAACCTAGGCTATTTTTATTTATTATAAACTAATACATTATAAATTATTTTAGGTTATTTCACATTAAGTTATTTTAAATTATCTACCTTAAGCTTTTTTTGGCTATTTAAAATTATTTTACCCTTGATCAAGGTTATCAACATTGGCCTTGTCACGTCATGTCACTTTTGGGTCAAATTAGGTCAAAGTAATAACTTTCATATAAGGGTAAAAAATTTACCCAAATAACAACTGAAAATTACAATCACAAAAAAATAAAAATTATTAAATCCAACATTGGGAAGGTTAAATTCAATAGCCATGATTTTTGGTTGACCTATCCAAACCTTGGTTGCAATCCAATGACTTAAATCTGATCACCATTGGAAAAAAAAAAAAACTTAAAAAATTTGAATTGTTAAAAGATGGTGATCAAATTTTGATCACCATTATGACCATAATTTTTCAGTCAACCTATACAAACTCCGGTCACAGTCCAATACCTAAATTTGGTCACCAATGCAAAAAAAAATTCTGAAACAAATTTAGACCATTAAAAAATGGCAACCTAATTTCAATCTCCATTTCAACAGGCACAATTTCTCATCAACCTGTCCAAACCATAGTCATAATCCAATGACCTAAATTCAGTTGCTAATGGAATTTTTTTTTTAATTTTGGATTTTAAAAAAATGGTGATCAAATTTCAATTGCCATCTCAACGACCATGATTTTTTGGTTGCAAATGGTCTTCACCTTGGTTGGCGTCAAACAACTGAAATTTAGATGCAAAATTATTTATTTATGAAATTTTATTATTTTTATTATTTTATAAATAATAATCAAATTATTAAACTTATTTGCACAATAAAAAAATCTTAATTTTTTGTTTACTTTGGGAATGTATAATCAACATCAATGTTGACATGACAAACTAATACATCACGACTAATGTTGACATGACAATCGACACAAAAATGGCATGTCACATCAATCTTAACAACCCTAACCTTGATTACTTTCAGTTATTTTAATTTATTCCACCTTAGGTTATTTTAAGTTTTTGTACCCTAAGTTATTTTTTAATTATTTTAGGTTTTTACACCTTAGGTTATTTTAAACTATTTTACCTCGGATCAATTTTAATTATTTTAGGTTATTCCACCTTAGGCTATTCTAGGTTATTCCATTTTAAACTATTATATATCATTTTTAATTATTCCAAATTAATCCACCCTAAATTATTTTTGCTTATTTAGATTATTGTACCTTATAGGTCATTCCAAACTATTTTAATATATTTTACCACAGGTTATTCTAAGCAATGTAACCTTAAATGTTTTTAAGTTTTAACCTTATAATATTACAAGGTATAACATATAATAACCTATAATAACCTAAAGGAGAATAACTTAAAATATCTTAAGGTGGATTAATTTAAAAGAAACAAAAATAACCCAGAATAATTAAAAAATATTTAGGATAAAATTGTTTACAATACGAAAAATGGAATAACCTCAAATAACATAAGGTGGAATAATAATAAAAGTAGTCATTAATAACTATAAATTATCTACAATAGAATTGCATAAAATAACCTAAGGTGTAATAACATAAAATAACCAAAAATAATTTAAGGTTTGATAATTTAAAATAACATAAGATGGAATTGTCATGCTCGTATGCATGGCCTCATACATGACGACCGGTTATAAGCATGTCAATCACGCATTTAGGGCTAATGTACGCTTTTAGGGTTTATGTACGTTCTTAGGTTACTGTATGTTATTAGGTGTTTTAGGGTTATGGTTTGTTTAAAGTTTCAGCTTTGTTGATAGTTATATAAAAGGTCAAGCTTTTCCCTTTTCTTATCAGTTTTTCTATAATTCTTTTGTCAAGAAAAATTTCCTCTATAGTTAGACTAGATTTTTAGATGTTTATAACGACTATTACATGGCCACCATTTACATACATTATGTTTTATTTCCTTCTTTTAAATTCAATTTAATTCTAGAAAATTTGTTTTTTGTCGTTTAATGTTGAAAGTGACAAATTTTTCCTGGCTTTGAATTTCTTAGGTTTCTTTTGCTTGTTGGTTTCTTGTGTTATTGAGTTTTTGCTAAAAAAAAAATTCTACTATTGTATTGCAACTATAATAGGAACAACAACAACCATAACTAGTAACAGAGTAAACAAAAGAGAAGGGACATCGATAAAGCCCACATTGGCTACTATTACAAGCTTTTGCAAGCCTAAGCTTCCGATTTCACTCACGCGCCTATTGAATACCCACCGAGCATATACACACTAATCTGCATCCAAATTAGTCTTCCTCCTCTTCTTTGTTTGTGCTTTAACTTCTTTGTTACTCTAGTTCCTTATGCAAATTTGCTAGAGGAACTCAAGATTAGTAAACACTTGGTTTTCTTCATTTTTTCAAAGATCATTT
>Ga0209611_10002503_pt1 | contig 32322 bp, 35 predicted proteins | sample S1TSphgellanicum_3_FD_187693 | JGI IMG/M metagenome (GOLD analysis project Ga0209611, IMG submission 187693) | Host-associated microbial communities from peat moss isolated from Minnesota, USA - S1T2_Fc - Sphagnum magellanicum MG (SPAdes) (version 2) | ecosystem: Host-associated > Plants > Peat... | reverse complement strand
ACACATGTTTAATTTTTTTGATGCTTAATGCCAGATTGTACCATTGGCACTGCCGCATCACAGAACTTACCATTAAATCATCATTGCATTTCAGGGAATCAGTAAGCAACCAAGGAATGACAATGCACGAGTAAGTCGGGTTGGAGCTCTCCTTTTGCGCAGGAGAACTGGGCTCATTCTGCCTGCCAGGTAAAGGCCCCCCTTACGCACCCATTCTGCCAGAACGAACCGGGCTTCAACGCCCATGCAGACCTCGCGTTACACATGTTTAAATTTTTTGAAACTTAATGCCAGATTGTACCATTTACACTGCCACATGACAGAACTTACCATTAAATCATCATTGCATTTCAGCTAATCAATTGACGGGTGACTTCGATGGGGGCGTTCTACTGTCTTCACACCATCCATTGTTGGGTTCACATTACTTGCAAGCAAGCTCTTCTGATATACAATTGAAGGCTCTCTTTAGCATAGCGTTTAGCCCCAATGTGAGGGCCAGAGTGAACCAGCACCCACCGGTGCACCATCCTCTGGTTGTCCTTCAGGACGCAGTTAATAGGTATCCGGTTTCACCTTTATTGGGGTGGGGAGAAATATTTTTTGTAACCCGGCCACGATTAAAAAAAATTGGACCGCCATCTTATTTGCCTACAGAATAGGTATACGCCTAACTAAAGCATCATCCCTCATGCACGAAAATGACAAACAACCAAAATTCCTAAGGGAAAAATACATTAGAATTATTATGTGAGTAAGCTACATCACAAAATTGAGGAAAACAACCTGGATCCACCTTACGGTTTTCTCATGGTCTCGCTCAAGTGGATATCATGCATTAGACGATTTAGCTAATTACTCGATATCGATCATGCACATGCAGTTTCCTTTCCCTGCTCTATTTTCGGAGGCCTTTTAATTTGCACAAGGGGGGATATGTAGAGAAAAATCCAAATTTCCTAATTAGAATAACGGGTGGCTGTACATGTCCTATGCCCGAATCATTTATTTATTAACCTCTCTGCCACTTGTCCGTCCTTACTTACTTCACCTTGGCAGCCTCTACGAAAAAAAAATCTTTTAATTGATTTGTCAATAAGCGAGGTAAAGCAAAATAAAAATGAGAAACGGAAGGGAAAAGTAAGGACAAATCAGTCATAGCTCCTAAAAAACGTAAACAAATTTATTTTAGTGTACAACGTTGTGCTATTGTAAATTAAAAATTGTCATGATGATTTGTTTTGTTTTTTAACATCCCATTAGTTATGAGGAACCCAAAAAGGCTCCCACATTAAATGAGCTAACCCCAAGATGTCTATTAAGGGGGTAGGATGAAACCATGGTTTGGATGAACAAGGCATTTGGATAGGGACTGATCACGAAACATTGTTAGTTTGAATTTTGAATTTTTGTTGTTTTTGGAACCATGATGATGTGGTTTGGGATTGCCCAAAAGGGAGAATTCTGGGAAGAAAAGGGGGAATTTGGAGACACACGGTTTGGAGGAAGTAAGAATAGCTACATGTACTTTGTAGTAAAAAACCACAGATCCTGTTTTTGATAGACCACAAATTTTATTTGGTTGTTTTCATTTCATTTCCACATAACACGCAATTTTGCTGCAATTCTAATGGAGTTTTAGTAATACAGAGAAGCATAGACTTTTGCAGTGATTTCTATGTTCATATTGTTGTGTGAATTTTTTGTAGTATCAAAATATGATGAAATGAATGATAATCTTGTTTCGGAGTTTTTTACAATGTATTTTGAAATGTAGATTCTGGTTATATGAAATAACCCTGAATCTAGCGTTTTAGTGAACTGTAGAGTCAAATGTGTTTAGAATTAGGGCAAAAATTGTGGATGTGTGCATATTGTATGGCAAATATGTTATTACAATAGTGTGAAATAATTTTGCAGGGATTAAATTTCACTTTTACCATTTGGGGACCATCTTGTAGGCAATTGTTTTCTTTTTTTTATAGTAACAATAAGCTTTTCTACAAACTTTGTTGTTGTACTATAGAGGAGAGTGTTCATATGAGTGGTTTGTTTTTCAATTTTAAATTTAGAGGGGTATGTCAAAAAGTATTAGAGGTCTAAGCGGCTGACGTCGTAAGCATTGCAGAACAATCTACAAACTTTTTGGACGAAAAATTGTGAACAAGATGAATCGGATGGTGACCTGGAATTTACAGCGACAATTGGACTCGGAGGCAAATTGTCAAGTCACTGGAAGACAAACAAAATACAATCTTGAAAATGGACAAGAGTATGCAGGGCTTACTGAAACCCCATGTCATAATATGATGTTGGACAAACGAGTTCTGAGAACAAAGGAGAGGCATGCAGGGCACGGGTCGTTTCTACCACAAGAGGTGGTGCGGCGAGAAGTATGGACTCGGGGTCTTCAGAGAAGGCACAGTTACAGACGACGATTTCCGCGGAGGGAGACGCAATCGACTACTCGCCCAAATGAGTGGGTGCGGTATACTTCTCAGCCGCAATCTGTGGTTCATCGTCACAGATATCAAGACGAAGCAAGGACTTCTGTAATACCTAATCAACCGCAAGAAATATCAAGTCCAGAGTCCGCGATTAGTCGAAGAAGGGATGTTACATGAGGTATACAACCTATGTTTGTGTATCAATCTCCATCTCCAGATTACTATGAACCTGTGGAAGACTAGGAGGTGGAAGAAAACACCAATATTGACGTGGCATTCCTTACATAATTACGTTTACCGTACCTCAAAGTAGTGTGGTAGATTCTAGCTATTCCATGTTGTTGGGGAGACCATGGTTGAGGGATGCTAAAGTGGGACATGATTGGGGGAGTAACAATGTTACCATACAAGGGAATGGGACAGTTAGAACAATTACAGCCACCAAACATTTGGGAGGTGAAGTGAGAAGACCATAAGTGTTATTGTGCTACGATTATCATAATCGTATCACGTATGAAGAAAAAAAATCATCTTTACAATAGGAACAATCAGTTTACCTGAAACGATTCAATTTGTGAAAACCAAAGATGTGGAGATCATGGATACAGATGTGAAAACTAGTATTTCAGAGCATGAATTTGGAATACAGAGGACAAAAAAAAAGATCGTTGCCAAGAAATATGAGCCGGAAGTAGTTTTGGAGGACAAGGTGTATCCGGAGACGTACTACAATCGTCAACCAGGGAGTGTTGCAATGGATGAAACTCCAGCAAAAATCAAAGCACAGGAATTGCAGATAGCTGGATGGACGTTAACTGAAGATCAGAAATTGATGAAGTTAAATATGGGAACTAATGCAAAACCACAGATAGTGAAGATTAATGCATAGCTAGAAGTAGGCAAGCTGTTGGAACTTGAGCAGTTGTTGAAGGAGTTAAAAGGCGTTTTTTGCATGGACATACGAAGGTTTGAAAGGGATTCCACCAAAGCTAGCACGACACAAAATTGGGTTGGACACTACTATGCCATCGGCACATCGGGCTAGGTACAGATTAAGTCCAAACTATGATATTGGGCTTTATTGTTTCAAAAGAAAGGAAACTACCCGCTCCGAAGAAAATACAAGCAATAGTAAACATGCCACCATCTGAGAATCCACAACAGATTCAAGTATTCAATGGGATGGCACAATTTTACAGACGTTTTATCAAAAACTTTGTTGTTATTATGGCACCTATCACTAACTTGACCAGAGAAGGTAGAGACTTTCCTTTGGAGGGAGGAATGTCAGAAGGCTTGGAAATTGATCAAACAGAAGCATATTGAAGCACCGATATTGATATCACCGAATTGGCAGGTGGAATTTCATGTTCATACAGATGCGTCCTTGTTAGTTGTGGGGACTATGCTATCTCTAGATGTAACAAGGAAGAGTGATCAACCAATAGTGCATGCTTCTAGACTTCTGAACATAACATAACATAATTATAACACAACACACAAAGAGGCTTTAGCAATGGTTTTTCCTTTGCACAAGTTCATACATTATTTGTTGGGCAATAAGTTTGTCTTTTATGTAGATCATATGGCATTGGTCTATTCGGTCGACAAACCACAAGTTTCAAGGAAAATAGCTAGATGGTTGTTATTGTTCCTAGAATATGACTTCATAGCAGTGTATAAGCCATGCAAAACTCATGTAGTTGCAGATGCATTGTCAAGACTACCACATATTACAGAACCCACATGCGTGGTTGATTAAACCATAGATGCAAATCTATTTTACACATAGCCTGAATGGTTGAATGACGTAAAAGAATTTTTGAGAACGGGACATATTGAGGGTATGTTATCGATACAACAGAAGCAGAGATTGGTTGGGAGAGGAGAACCTTTCACACTGAAGAATGGTGAACTGTACATAATGGGCCGAGACAACAAATTGCGACGATGTTTGACAACTGCAAAAGCATAGATGGTGGTGAGAGAATTGCACGAAGGACCATCGGGAGGACACTTTGCAACTGAAATAATGAAGAGGAAGACATTGGATGTTGGATATTGGTGGCCAACTATGTATACAGATGTGCATGATTATTGCAAATCTTGCGATGCATGTCAAAGAACATGAGGATTAGCAACTCAAAGTCTTGCAAAGCTGGTCACAAGTCTTCCGGAGGAACCATTCACGAAATGGGGACTTGATTTTGTGGGGCCAATCAAACTAGCAAGAAGATATAGAGGGAACAAATACATTCTCGTTGCCACATATTATGCTACCGAGTGGGTGGAACCGAGAACATTGAGAACTAATATTGCAACAGTCACAACAAAAATTTTATATGAGTGCATTTTATCTTCAAAAGAATGGGTAGGTTGAGTCTACCAACAAGGTATTTGGGACACCGTTGACCAAGTTAGCGAGTGAGAATAGAACAAACTGGGATGAACATATGTCTATAGTGTCATTTTCATACGGAACTGCATACAAAGTAGCAACAAGGTATACACCATGTCAATTAGTGCATGGATTACATCCATTGATGCCCACATAATACATAATGCCATTTGTTGGTGGAAATGAGAAAGACAGTACTTCAATGAAAGTTTTAACTAATAGAATTACAAAGCCAAAAAAGTTGCACGAAGATACAATGCAAGCTGCAAAAACTACATGTATTCAGCAATGGAATAGAACATTATGGAATCAACAAAAGAATTCAGAAAAACAATTCAATTTTGGTGATTATGTTCTCTAATTTCCAAAGGGGAATAAACCACACATAAGGAAGTATATTAGGAGATGGTTCAGATCGTACATAGTGCAGTATGTGTTGCCAAATAACATTGTGTTGTTGGTGATAGTTGAGAAGTTTGAGACTAACCTTGTGTCGGTCAATGTGAATAAGCTCAAACCCTACAAATACATGGAATCTGAAGTTCACAAATAAGAACAACAGATGCCAGTGTATTGGGAACAAAGTACAAGTGGACTTGAGGCGAAAGATTTTCATATGGAAGTGGAAGATGAAGCCTGTGACATATAGAAACCATAGATACGGAGTAATGAAGATGAAGAACAGATGGAAGATCTCGCGGTCAACATAATATTGATTGCGGAACCACATATGACTAATGAATCCGTGAGAAATAATTGCATAAGTGAGGGATTTGGGAAGCAGACATGTCAAGACGAGTTGTCAAGGGTGTCCGATGAATCAACAGAAGTATTCGTCCAATCATCAAGGGCATTCACACAATCATCAGATTTGTTGGCACAATCAACAAAAAAATCGATACAATTAACAGATGTATTACTATAATCAGGAGATGAGTCGACGCAGTGAGCTGAAGGCGTATACAATGAACGAAGTGGACTCAGTACAGTTATGTAGGGAGATCAGGGATGTGGACTTATCAAAAGTTGAAATCTTAGGCGTTCATTCATAACAATGATGCGAAGTGTTTCCACGTGGTTATACAAGGGACTCAAAAAATGGTGGTGATGGGTTGTATTAATTTTGAGGATCACACGTTAATCAAAAGATGGCAAGCATGTGAAAAAATGGATGCAGTGGGCGGGAAGTTCAAGAACAAAAAAAATGACGTAATCATCGAAGTGGTTTTTGTTTCTTGTTGAAAGTTATGAGCGTTTTCGAAGTTTTGGAAATCCCAAGAGCATGAGTGCAGAGAGTGCGATTGAAAAATTGCAGAGAATAGCAAAGGAAAAGGAAGCGCATAGGAGTGAACACAATCGAAGGTAGGAGGAGGAAGCCCAATTGTTGAGAAGAACGTAAGCAAAAGAGGAGTTGAGAATAGCAAAGCGTGAAGGTGTGTTGAATATTTAGCCGTTGGCTGTAAGGTCGCCCCCCATTCATCATCATCTTCGAAATGTGGAGAAGGGAAGGCGTATAATGAGAAGATACAATTTGCGCAAACGATAATTCATTATATAGATACGACTGGAACATCTACATGTGAGTTTTTGCGCATAAGCAAAAGACGTTGGCATGCAAGAGAACAAACAGGACTAGGAACTACTTCAATAGATCCGATGTTCATTGAAGAATGAGAGCAAGAGGAAGCTGTGGAACAACACTTTGTGGAAGCACAGGAAGTGCAAAGGGACGTAGGGGAAGAGAATGTTGTTGAGGTGGAAGTACAACTATCCACAGGAATGCAAGTGGGAGTGCGTGAACCCATAGAGGTGCAGGCAATGGGCAAAAGCACAACGAAGGGCAATGGAGATTGAGAGGCATGAGTCGCAAGCTGTAGTAAGGAGAAGACTCCCAATCTTGGAAAGAGCTACACTTGCGGAGAATGGTATTAAAATTCCTCTCAGTCTGCCTCGGTGTTGGCAAAATTCTTTCAATACCTCTTTGTGCATCAAAAGGAGAATCCACAAAACCACCGACCAAGGTCAAAAGAACTAGGGAGGAGATGTAGACAACATTAGAAAAAAGAAAAAAAAGTTGGAGCAGACTCATCGAGAAGTGTTCTTAAGAGGAAGAATAGAGTTGAAGAAGGTGGAGCCTCAGGCTCAGGAGTGAAGAGGGAACGAGAGAGCACATAAGCAAGGGCACAAAGAATGATGAGGGTGAGAGTGGAACCATCTGCAATGCCAACAGTGGTACGTGTAGCCAAACAGACTGGAGAGGTACCACATACGACATCTCCACAAGAGGGAAAACTAAGGGAGTAGAGGCAAGAGGTACCACAGATGACATCTCCGCACGAGAGACAACTGAGGGAACATCGATAAGAAGTTAAGAGGGAACACGACACAAGGTTTCTAGAGGGTGAGGAACATTTGCACTTTGATGGGGATGTATATGAAGATTGGACGGAGACCACTACAAGTCCACAACATTTACAACAACAACAACAGAAAACACAAGAAGGTCTACAGGCTACTGGACTGCAGACGGAGAAAGTGGAAATAAAGCCTTTTTTTTGCAAAGTTCAAGCCATTAAAACTACAAGTACCAATCAGTAGACCATGACCTGGAGAAGGATTTCCATTTGAATTTGAGCCGGGGAACAAATTGGTGCACGAGATGGGATCATCTGCAAAAGGATCCACAAATCCTACGACACATACAAGTGCACCAAAGTCTACGGAGGAGGTAGTTGCAGCGATAATGCAAGCACGGAAGGCAACTGAATTGTTTCAGACTATGGTAATTGTAAATTTGAATATCGAGGTGAACACTCTAAAAAATAGATTGGGCCACATGGGAGAAGAAGAAGGCAATACTACACGAGGAATTGGATAAGGAGAGAGACTTCCACAAGGGATAGAAGCATAATGTGGAAATATGGAGGAAAAACGGGGCAGAGTCTGAGAAGAAGATTAAAATGCTCCTTAAAAAACTGTAGGATGACAATGAGGACCTCAAAGGTAGCACAACACGACTAAAATCATAGGACGAAAAACAACAGGATTCAAGGCAAAAGGTTGAAATATGCGAAACCACAAAGAGAAAGTGGATAAAGGCATTATTTCTTCATAAGCAATAATAAGAGGCTTTGGATAAATTAGGTGAAAGCACCGACTAAGGAAAAGGAGGAGAAGGATAATGTTATGACAGATTTGGAATTAGTGAATTTGAAGAATGCATCTCTGTTGTAATTTGAAAAGCTTAGAAGAAAGACAATAGAGGTGGAAAGAAATAAGTTGATGAAGGAAAAACAAGAATATCAGAGGGATTTGTAACACTTGTAGGCACAATTAGAGATTGCATAGGAACAGAAGAAGAGTGTGGACCCAGCTCGTGTCAAGAAAAGGCTAGAAGATTATGAATAGATGCTGGAGTACTACACCCTGATGAGGACAAAGAACAAGATCAAGGATTTTGAAGTAGAATCTCGGGAACGGTGGGAGGTTGCAGATGAGTATTTTACAAAGGAGTTTGAGAAGAATTTGGTTCGACATAGAGCTGATGAAAGACTTCTAAGGTACAAGTTGGAAGTTTATCAAAAGAATTTTCCAAATTTTGTATGTGGTAGTCCAACAAGTACAAAGGCCTCGGACAAGGATGAGGAGGCTCAAGCAAGGCCCGGTGGAATAGCTTATTAAGAGGATGTGTAGACCGAGGAACCAAAAAACCTCAAAGGATAAACAATTCACGAGGAGGAAGTACAACCAACATTTTGACCCTTATTTCACCCCTAATGAACAATTTCATCCCTTCTTTGGGGTGGTTTATGTCTAACTTTTTGATTGATTTTTGAATAATTTTGTTGTAGGTTTTAGGTGTTAAAAATATTATTCACATCCTTATAGTAATTAGGTTAGGTTGAATAGCGGCAGCTACATTAGGGCTTGGTGATGGCTAGGGTTAGGGTTTGATGGCGGCTAGGGCTAGGGGTTAGGGTTTGGTGGCGGTTAAGGTTAGGCAGGGCCTAGGTTAGGGTTAAGTGGCGGCTATTTTAGGGTTAAGAGATCATATATATTGGAGTGGTTTTGAGTTGTTTTTCATTCTTTCCTTTCACGGATTTGAACGCACATAAAACCTTCAAGCCTCGTTAATTGTTGCAAACCATAGTTTTGTGATTGTAGCATTTAAAGTATGTAACCTTTGTAATATTTTTGTTAGTTAATACAATCGTTCTATTTCATGAACCTTGAATCTTTCATTTCTTGCATGTTTTCAAGTTGTTTCTAATAGGTTATGGGCCCACACCACACCAAGCAAAAGAAAGGACATTGTGTTGGAACAATAAATAGTGAAGGGTTTTGAGCTTGTATTGCATAGAAAAAAGGATAATCTTTTTGAGAGAAGGCTTTTAGTTTGCAAAGTGAGTGCGAGTCCATTTCCAAGTGGTGACATACAAGGAGCTTGCAATGTTTCCAAGTGACTGGGAAGCGTGAATTTGTTTTTTTCAAGGTGTTGTAAGTTTTCAAGTGTGGAATAATGTTCTTCAAGTTTTTAAGCTTCAAGTTTGAAGTGTGTCAAAGAGAGTTTTTTGCCATTCTTACAAGTTTCAAGTGAGATTTCAAGTTTGAGCCAAAAAAGTTTTCAAATGTTTAAAGGTTTTCTTATAAAAGTTTTGTTTTGTGACATGTAGTGACTGAGTGGGAGAGATTTGAAGTGAGGTCTTCAAACATTAGCAAGTTTTTCAACTTGAAATTTTCCCATTTGCAATTCATTTGAATAAAAACTTTCAAAGACATAGAGTGTTTGTTTTAGCATTTGTCTTCAACAAAATGTTGTCTTTCCAAATGGAGTTTTTGAAAGCCATGAAAAAGTTTAATGGTGGCAACTTTCACCTTTGGAAGTGTAAGATGCGCATGATGTTTTCCAAGCATGGGCTTTGGAAGTTTGTTGATGGGAGTCCAACAATTCCTGATGATGAAGATGAAATGACAAATTATAACGAAAAGGCAACCAAGGCATTTGCATTACTTTGTGAACATCTCGTGGATGCACAATTTGCACACATTCAATATCGCAAAAATGTCAAAAGTGCTTGGGAGACACTTTGGTGTGCACGAAGCCAAGACTATCATAAACAAGTTTTTTCTTCGAAGGAGGTTCTTCACCATCAAAATGCAAGAAGGGGAAGACTTGTTTATGCACATCAACATGGTGAAGGCGCTTGTAGATCAATTACGTTCCATTGAGGTTAAGATTGAAAAGGAAAACATGTGCATGGTACTTTTCATGAGCCTTCCCCCATCTTTTGATGATTTGGTCACGAGTTTGGAATCCATGTCCACCAAGGATGTCGACCTTCGATTCATCATTGTTCGATTGCTTCATGAGGTTTCCAAAAGAAAAGAAAATGAAAGTATAAAAAATGTCGCATTGTTTAACAAATCTCGTAAGGCAGACAAAAAGCTTTGCTTATATTGTAAAAAACCTAGACACATCGTGAGGAATTGTTTGAAAAAGAATAGTGATGAGAAAAAAAAAACAAACCAAGCTCGTGAAGATCAAGAACAAATGTTTGTTGCCGCCTTGAATGCTAATGATCATACGACGTACGATTAGATCATTGATTTGGGCGCAACACAACACATGACATTCGAACGAGAATGGTTCACCATTTACAAATCCATTGTTCCACAGAAGGTGTACATGGGAGATGACATCATTTTGGACGCCATTGGCAAAGGGAACATCAGGGCCACAGTGCAAGTTGGAAGTATAATGTTGCTTACAACCATCGCTCAAGTTTTTCATGTTCTCAAAATGAAGAATAGTCTCATTTTCACTAGTAAACTCATTTCGGAAGGCTCGAAAGTGGAGTTTGACAAGGATGGTTGTAAGGTGAACAATGTCCATGGAACCATTGTGGCGGAAGCACGGAAGGAGAAGAACTTATATCTTCTCGACGTCAATGTTCGAAAGGAGGATGCAATTGTGACAAAGTTTTCGAATGAAGGAGCTACGCTTTGGCACCAAATACTCGGCCACCTCAACGTGGCGAGTCTTAAAAAGTTGGAAAAAATGGTCAATGGCATGAATTTGAAAGAAGTGCCATTGCACCATGTGTGTGTGAAGCTTGCATTGAAAACAAACATCAAAGGACATTTTCCTAAAGATGAAGCAACTAGGGCTTCTAAACTTTTGGAGCTTGTGCATAGCAATGTGTGCAGACCGATGAAAACCACATCTCGTGGTGGAGTATGATGTTTTGTCACCTTCATCGACGACTTTTCGAGAAAAACTCATGTTTACCTCTTAAAAGCGAAAGGAGAGGTGTTTGACAAATTCAAGGCATACAAAGCCTTGGTGGAAACTCAAACTGGCATGAAGATCAAAACCTTGCGATCGGACAACGGAGGAGAATTTGTGTCTAAAAATTTTGATGATTTTTGGCGTGAATGTGGAATCCAACGACGAACAAGTGCACCTTCCACACCACAACAAAATGGAGTTGCGGAACGAACCAATAGGACCATCATGGAGTGCGCTAGAAGCATGATTCGTGCACAAGGACTTGACTTGGAGTGTTGGACTAAAGCGGTGAACACAATGGTTTACATCGAGAATGGATGCCCAGTTAAAGCTCTTGATTCAAAAACCCCACAAAAAGCATGGACCGGTAAAAAGCCCGATATATTTCATTTGAAAGTTTTCAATTATAAAACATATGCACACATTCCTGATGAAAAGAGAAGCAAATTAGAATCCAAATCCATACCTTGTGTGTTTTTAAAGTATTGTGAAGGGACCAAAGCATATCGTTTGATGTGTGTAGAAACCAAAAGGATCATCAAGAGTCAAGATGTTGTTTTTCTTGAAGGGACGGAAGAAGCGGAAGGTGTTCATGATAATACGCCCCTTTCAAAGCAAGTAGAACACATTGTTCTGGATGAAGTCGTAAATGATGATGAACTTGTTAAGGATGCTAATCATACATCTTTGAAGGAGAAACCCGTGGAAGACGTGGAAGGCTACGAGTTTACATCAAATTATTTTTCGGAAATTTTTTTTGCTCCATCACAAGATGAAGGTTTGAATGAACCACAACAAGATGGACGAAGATAAAGGCCCCAAAGACAACGTAAGGAGTGGCCTCGTGATTGGTGAGTGGCCACCAAAGAGGTGGAACGGGCCACCATAGCTTTTTTGAAAGAACCTCAAACCGTGGAAGAAGCGTTGAAAGGCGAAGATGCAAAAAGTGGGAGATTTCCATGCAAGAATAATATGACTCTCTTATTGTTAACGACACTTTGTCGTTAGCACCATTCCCCAAGGGTAGGAAACCCGTTTCTTGCAAATGGGTGTTCAAAATCAAACATGGGGTCAACGGAGAAATCGAACGTCACAAGGCCAAACTTGTGGCAAGAGGTTTCACCCAAACATTTGGAGTTGATTACAATGAAACTTTTGCACCCATTGCAAAATTTGCGTCAATTTGTGGTATCCTTGCACTAGCGACCATTGAAGACATGGAGATTCATCAAATGGATGTCAAAACCACATTTCTCAATGGTGACCTTGAAGAGGATATCTACATGGAACAACCAAAAGGATTCACAGAAGGAGACGAACATCTTGTGTGTAAGCTTCACAAATCATTGTATAGCTTGAAACAATTTCCAAGGGCTTGGAACCAAAAGTTAGATGTTTTCTTGAAAAACATCGAGTTCGTGAAGAGTGATGTGAACTTTAACGTGTACGTTACGCAAGTTGGAGACGTCAAATTTTTTATTGTTGTCTACATCGATGATTTCATCTTGGTGTGTAACAATAAGGATAAACTTTTGCAAATGAAAGAAGAACTTTCTCAAAAATTCCAAATGAAAAATCTTGGCTATTTGCATTTTTTCCTTAGCATGGAAGTGGAAAGAGATCATGCACAATGTCTTCTTTACATCAACCAAAAATTGGATATCTCAAGGATATTCTTAAACGCTTCGCATGGAAGATTGCAAAGCCATCGAAGTGCCACTTGATCCAAAGACAAAGTTGAAAAAGAATGTGAACAAGGATGATGAGATGGTGAAAGTTCCTCATCAACGAGCCATGGGATCCTTGATGTATGCCATGTTGTATACTTGACCGGATTTGGCATACCCAATAAGCATGGTGAATCAACACATGGCAAATCCAAGCCTAGAACATTTGGATTGTGGTCAAGCGCATTTTTCAATACTTACAAGGCACTTTGCAATTAAAATTACGCTTCAAGGGATTACCACCCCAAGATTTGGTCAGATATTGTGATGCGGATTTGGCCAGTGACCTTGAAGATAAGAGATCCACCATAAGGTTTGCATTCATGATGGGAGGTGGAACCATTTCTTGGAATAACAAACGATAACCCATAATTGTTTTGTCAACGACCAAGGCCGAATACATGACAAATACGCAAATTACCAAGGAGGCCATATGGATGACAAAGTTCATGAAGTAATTATGGTACATGAAAGAGAGGAAGGCGATGGTGATTCCATGTGACAACCGAGGTGCAATATCGTTGACGAAGAATCCCACCCAACATGCTCGAACAAAGCACATTGATGTGCAACATCACTTTATTCGAGAATAGGTTGAAAATGGCAAAGTTACATTCGAATATCATTCAATGGAGGACATGGTGGCAAATGTGCTCACCAAAGCATTACCAAAAAAACAACATAACAAATTGGTAACCATGTTCGGATTAAAAACTTCATAGAGTGGGAGTGTTAGAAATACTATTCATTTCTAACTCCCAATGTTGATGAATGTGTCAAACATTCATCAAAAGGATGAATAATATTCACATCCTTATAGTAGTTAGGTTAAGTTGAATAGTGGAGGCTACATATATTAAGGCTTGCTGACAACTAGGGTTAAGGTTTGGTGGCGGCTAGGTTAGGGTTAAGTGGCAACTACTTTAGGGTTAAGAAATAATATATATTGGAGTGGTTTTGAGTTGTATTTCATTCTCTCCTTTCATGGTTTTGAGTGCACATAGAACGTTCAAGCCTTGTTAGTTGTTGCAAGCCATAGTTTTGTGATTGTAGTAGCATTTGAAGCATACAACCTTTGTAATTTTTTTGTTAGTTAATACGATTGTTCCATTTCATGAACCTCGAGTCTTTCATTTCTTGTTTGTTTTCAAATTGTTTCCAATATTAGGTGCAAGAAGTTTGAATGTTACATTATTTTCCAATTTTTTCCTATTTAATCCCACTTTTGCCTTCCATTTTTTTTATAGATGAAGTGTTGAAGTTATTGATGATATCGATCCAAACATTTCTTTTTTGGTTACTTGTTTGTGTTAGAACGAGTCCAAGGGAAAAGCCTATACATACATGGTTCATATTTGGGTTTTTTATGTGTTGTAAATTTTAATGATTTTATTATTGGAAATTACTGGTCAAATTTCAACTTGAAAAATACAATTTCGACCTAAACAAAGGGCTTGTCATGGAAAAAATGCCAAGAATACGAAAAGGATCCCTTTTTTTTAATAAAAAACTTTCACGTCTAATATGTAACCAAATTTTGTTAAATGTTTTTAGATCAACAATTTGGCCACATCATAAAATTGGCAACACATTAGATGTGGTTATGTACGGTTATCTATTCACATTCATGGATGGCCAAATCTTCAACCCCATATAACTTTTCTTTTCAATTTTGTGATGTAATCAAATTGGTAATCATCCACAATAAAATTTTGTCAAATTTGACTATAGACCAAATATGAAAGAGATTTTTTTATGAATAACTTTAGACAACCCCATGGTCAAACAAAAAGTTTTGGATAAACGCGGAATGTATTGTAATACTAAAATAAATATTTAAATTCAGATTTAAATTTCATTTTGAAAATGTGAGAAAGAGATAAAAATAATGGTAAAGGAGATGGAGGTTTATCAATTTAATAGCACGCCTCCCTTCCCCCACTTTTGATTTCCCAAGTGTATGTAGAAATTGTCCTCCAACTCGAGGATGTCCTTCCGTAAGACTTCCCCTCGCCCAATGTGTTTATGCCAACAAGTTCCTCCAAATCATCCTCCAATACTAATGCCAAATGAGGTGGTATCATGTTGGGGGTCATTTTACTTCATTGCAACGAGAAAGCCCACTCTTCTAATTATTTTTTCATTAATTCAATTTCCATTCCTTTCACATTCTTCCTTGCTTGAAGATAAGCATGGCCTTGAACGCATTGGTTCATCTTGACATGTTCTTGCTTTGTGTGCGATTTGGGTTGGTGGATGGTTTGCCCCCCTTTCTCCTTAGGGGGCCACATGTGGTGGAGGTTTTTCATATGGCTTTGTAAAGGAATCCTTTGTTTCCATGGACCAATATTACATAAAAAAACACATCCATTCCTTTCAAATGTCTTCTCCTTTCTTCCATTGAATGCCTTCTTTAGCTATTATGTAATTCAAATCTATAACAAATAAATATGAAACCAATTAGACCCGACATAGGTATTGCAATAAACAAGGAAACAAGCTAGCAAACAAATGTACCCATGACATAGGGAACGTGCATTTACAACCCCAATATGTGATAAATATATATGTTCAAACATCGGTGTTTCATTTTGGATCCTATTGCATTAAGCTTAAACATAAATATTGCAAGATTGGGTTGACATGTTTCCCAAATTTAAACGAAGGAAACGTAAGTATCGCACCAAAACTATTACAACATTGGTACTGCACTTACGAACCATAACCACGACATTGATATTGTTATAAATATTTGTTTTCAATACACATGGTATAAAATCTTCTAAACACATGGTGGTCCTTGGTATTCACATGCAAAAAAAATTGAAACATTAGTATTGCAAAAAACAAGTTTGTTAAAAAACAACAATGTATTTTTTCATATTAATGACGGGGTTTGGTATGGCTTGAACTTGAACTTCATGCTTTACAATCACAATCTCCACATCGGCACTTGTAGATTTTGCATGCTCCCCCATGATCACTTGTTAAAAAAAACAAGAACAAAGGTGGACCCCCTTGTTGTAGTTTTGATGGCAACCATGACCAAGGGGCACTCCCCTCTGATCAAATGTTTGAAAAAACAAAAAAGGAAGGGGGTGGGACCCGTTGTTATAGTCACAATGGTGGCCATGATGAAGGTGACAATGAATGTTGATGGTAATGACCGAGGTTTGGCTATAGGTCAACAATGATGCACGATGGTGAAGACAAATGGTATGCAACAAGGATGGCATCGAGGATAATGAACATGAAACATTGAAAAAAGAAAACAAGAGGAACCACCCCTTGGTTCCTCTTTGATGAAAAAAACATGACACCCTATTTGTGACACTTTGTTGCAGAAAAAAAAGGAACCAAGGCTCCTCTTTGCTGCAAAAAAAAAGAGGAGCTCGATTCCTTTCTATTGAAAAAAGGGAGCCCGGTTCTTTTCTTTTGCAAAACAAAAAAAGGAGTGATGTTCCTCTTTGCTACAAAAAATATAAACAACGGGGGTGGCCCCGTTTTTTCTCCTAAAAAAACAAAATGGAACAAGTACATACCTACTACAACTTGCTTTGGAGATGGTAGATGTTTTGAAAATGAAAAGATGACAACCGAGTTTTGGAGATGACAACATCAAGTAAAAAAGTGAGAAGAAATGAAAGAAAAAGCTTCGTCCACTTGCCTCCATCCACTTTGGATGACAACAAGTAGGAGTAACTTCCCGATAGGATGATCAATTAATCAAGCGATTCAAAAGGGTGGGGAGCATCATCCACTTGCCTCCATCCACTTTGGATGGTAGTAATTGGGAATAACTTCACAATCAGATGGTCAATTTATTAGATGGGAAAAGAACCTGATGCTTGAAAAAGTAGCAATGCCCGTCCTCCTCTCGATTCACAATTCAACTCGGACCTCCTAAGCCCAGTGCTTCCCAAACTTTTGAACCCTTGATCTCCTCGATGTCGGTGACCGAACACACAATGCGGACTCGTTGACCTCCTCTTGAACCCCAAGCATAAAATGATCGTCATGTTTTGATGGTAGGTTTTTAGAACAAGGGCCTACCCTACACAAATTTCCTTAAAAAATATGGGAAGGGGGTGAATATGTCTTTTACTTCGACAATTCATGGGGTAATTAGATTGCATTGGGGGTTGGATCATGGATTATATTGATACATGGTGGCATGGCATTTCCATTATGTTTTACAACACGATACTAATGCACGACATGGCATAGGTGTTTATGTGGCCATATCATGCAATGGGTTTTTTTTTGTCAACTTTTTTGTTGTGGCCAAAGTGATACATAATGATACATTAAGGAAACTTAGCCATATTTGGCTACAAGTTAAATATGAAAATAATTGGTTATTGAATTATGGCTATTAAATGATGGTTATTCAAATGGATTTGAATTATGGCTATTCTAGTGGATTTGAAATATGGTTATTAAATTATGGCCATTCAAATGGATCTGAATTATGCCTACTGAAGTGGATATAAAATATGGATATTCAATTATGACTATTCAAGTGGATCCGAATTATGGTTATTGAATTATGGTTGTTCAAGTGGATATGAATTATGGTTATTAAATTATGGCTATTCAAGTGGATTTGAATTATGGAGATTGAATTATGGCTATTCAAATGGATCTAAATTATGGTTATTGAAAATGTCAAAAAATGTATTAATTCATCGCTATTGATTTTTATATGATTTTTTGGTTATATGTAACCAACAATAAAGAGTAAACATAAATGTTATTTTTTGGGGAAAAGCTTCATCATTTTAATGACAAAGAAAATGGGTTTTAACCATGGAATTGATTTTTCAAAATGTAAATGTAGCTATTTTTAAATTAAAAATCAAAGAAAATAAGGTTGGCATCATCCCAATTAGGGCTTAGGGCGGTAGGAATGTCTTTGTTTTCCAACATGTTTTTTGTGTTGTTTCTTTTTGTTTTGGTTGAACGCACAAGGAGGCGCATTCTACAACACAACCACCCTACTATTTTTTTTCCTTTCACAATGTCGAAAAGGTGCGTTAGAGTGTCACCCCCCTTTCTTTCTCCCATCTTTGGCAATTCTGTCCATGTGTAACATTTTATATGTAGTGTGTGGGACCAAGATCCTATCCCCATGGTCAGTTGGTGGGTGGTGTTGCAAACTAAGGGTGTTGCACAGGTCAAACCAGATAACCAGGAGGTTCGTTGGTATGGTGGTGTTCGACTCAAGTTTCTTTCCACGGCCAGTTGCTAAAAGGAGGTGCGTGTTTAGTCAATGGGTGGGTTGCAAACTGAAGGCGCCATGCAAGTCAAACCAGATAACCATGAGGTTCGTTAGCATGGTGGTGTTCAACTCAAGTTTCTTTCCATGGTCAGTTGCTAAGGGGAGGTGAATGGTCAATTGGTGGGTGGTGTTGCAAACTAAGGGTCGGCTTTGTCATGAGGAGGGGACAATTGCAACCTCGAGAGGTTGTTGGCAAGATCAAAAGGGGGGTTGTCAGGGAGGGGTTGTTGACAAGCTTAAGAGGGGTATAGCCAATAGAAAACCGAGGTATATCCAAGGAAGCTTGAGTTTATATCATTCAACACTTTCCAACACTATGTATTAGGGGTCTGCACAAGAAGTTGGGGACACAAAAATGTTATGTAAGATGCTAAAAATTCCCAACTTTCAAGGAAATGCCCCTAGGGCTTTTAGGTGTTTTTTTCCCTGCTTGGCAAAAGAAAAACCCAAAAGTAGGTCACATGCAACATTATCTTTTCTAAGCATAGAAAAATTTGATTTCGAAAACTCACACAAACTGGATTTTGACTATTAATAAATCCCTAGTGCCTACTTGGTTGTTGTTGGGATTCCAATTTTGGAACTCTATGGAATCTCTTTTTATTTCAAAACTCTCCACCCAAATTTCATAAACAAGTTGAAAACCTAGTAACTTTAATTTCAATAGTTGGTTTGAAAAGTGGGGGAGGTCGAAGGGGGGCGGGGGGAAGATGGAAATTGGGCCCATAATGAAACAACACCTAATGAAGGAGGGATAGTAAATGGTCAATACGCAGTTTTTTTATTGGGTTCCAGTTCCTTGGTGGATCACAACGGTCAACTTACATGTTTTTATTTACTATTTGATTTCATCATTTTGTTGTTAAATGCAAGAATCTCACATAGATGAAAATAAACAAAAGCGACCATGGTGGAAAATTCACACCCAAATGGCTTCCAAAAATGAAACATCAAAGCCATTGATCAATTGTTTGCTAACTTGTTTTGATGAAAATTGTTGGTTTTTTGGGGCTTTTTGATGAGGTTAGCAGGAACTTGTTGGACCTTAAAATGTTGCACTTCAATATCCATGCTCCAAGTTCCTTTTTCCAACTTGTACCAATCCCAGCTTCTTCATTTTCAAACCTCTTCTTCATGTAAATCATTAGATTTTTGCATGAATTGCTTCAAAATTGTCTCATTAGTTTTGTTATGTTGTACCTCATATTCAATTTTTGGCTTGCAAAAATTGATCATCTCAACCAACATATCAAATTTCTTACTTGGAGCTCCATTTTTTGTGATAATGACTTTGTTTCCATGGATTTGTTATCAAATTTATGTGCTTCAATGACTTTAGTGTTTAAATGTATAATATTTGGTTCAAATACATAAAGTATCACAATTGCACAATGTAACAATATGAGAATGTATTGAATTGACAACCTTTGTTGATTTTTTTCAAGTTTTGTAAAGATGTCAAATACTAAATCAATTACCCTTTCCATTAAGATTGATGGGAAAGCAATTGAAGTTGCTTATGAAGGTTGGACCGAAATCCACGAATTGATACAAGAGTGCAATGACAACAAAAAAAAACTACTTGATGCTGCAATCTAAACATCTTTGGGTGTTGTTATTGTCATGCATCTTTCTGCAACAAGATCTGACGAAATCATCATCAAATTATCCAAGGCTGTAATCAGCCCTTGGATGAACAAGGTAACAAGTTCATGTTGAAACCTTGTTTAGGATGGTTGAATCTAGCCAAAGAAAAACAAATGTGTAGGTTGTGACTATTTCAACAACCTTCTAGACATTCGAAAGGTCCGATGTTTGTGGTAAACTGCTTTCATCACCTCATATTTGAAAAAGTTATGTTTTGATTAAGGGGGTGGTACATGAACCATAGAGGTGGAGGTCATCATGGGATGGGCCAAGTCTCACCTATCATTGGGTGGAGGTGAAACTACATATGACATTGTGGTAATACCTTACCATGGTGAGGCACATTGGAGTTTGCTTATGTTGGAACCTTCCCATACCTTTCATTTTGACTCCAAAATTGGGGTACATGACTATTCAATACGTGACATTTTTATTCGATAGATATGGGGGCCCTTGTTGTTGTTACGAGGTGTGCCTCTTAGTGATCCTACATTTAATGAACTGATTGATAAGCCAATGTTGAATGTCCCCATCTTTACACAACTTGGGAGTTGGGAGTGTGGATATGTTACTTCATAGAACCTTTGCTAACACTCGGTTTACATGGCATGCTTGAAGAATCGAAGATTGAAAAACCCAAGGTTGGTTTTCAACACCAATGTTATTTTTGTAATACATTCAAAACATTGTAATTATAATGTTAATATTTGATAGTCAATGTAATGTGTTTTACAAAACAATGTGACATTATACCATTGGATGCGTGATTTATCACCTTATGTGTTGGTGCAAATCTTGAGCAAGTCTTGGAGTGCACCATTTGATCTTCTACAATATCAAAAGCAAAACATCGTGAAGCTTGTGGAGGAGCTTAAAGTTATCACACAAGTCGTGGCTATTTGCGACCATATAGACCATTGGTTGTCGCCCATACAAACCCTTCCCCTAGTAATGATTATATTTTGTTGGATGTGATTATAGGTGTGCAAAATTCAAAAGGCCCTCACAATGCATGTGAAGTGGCTTTCAAATGGTAAGAGGATTGGGTGTATCATGAGAAAGTAATAGGTAGGCCAACTTTTGTGCACATGAGGAGCCTAAATGGGAATATAGGATAAATTATACAACCTTTTGAAGTTTTTATGAACTAAAGACTTCTATTAGACCCCATTTTGGTGTTCGTGGTTGGGTGGCAAGGTGCATGCACATTTTTTTTTTTTGAATTATTAGTCCATTCTATTGCAATGTTGTGAAGTATGGTGTTTCACTTTAATCAACGTTTGTAGTCATGAATTAGTCTATCAATGTATCAGTGTGTAAGTGTAGTAGCATGTTTGTTTATCATTATGTTAATGAATGTGTCAATGTATTAGTCTAGGTTCATGTATGAATGCATCCGTGTACCATTCTATTCGTGTGTCGCTGGATTAATTTGTCAATGCAATAGTGTGTTTGTTTATCATTATGTTATTACGAGTGTATCATTGTACCAATGTGTCAACGTATTAATCCATGTTTATGTATGAACATGTATCAGTCTATCATTGTACTAAAATGTGTCACTAGATTACTTTGTCAATGTAATAGCGTGTTTGTTTTTCACTAAGTTAATGTATGAGTGTATCATTGTATTAGTGTGTCAGTGCAATGTTTGTCTATCATTATGTTTATGTGTGACTGTATTAATGTATAATTGTACTAGCTTGTCACTATCTTAGTGTGTCAATGAGGATGGAGGTGTGCTTACTATATTATTGTATGAATGTTTGATTATATGATTGTATGTGTTAACGTGTCAATGTAGGTTGAGGTGAAGAAACATTAAAACTTGAGTTGATGCTTGCAAATGTTTCCACGTTGTGTGTTGACGCAATTACGACATGCCCACTTTGATGTTGGGTTGTGGATGGTGTAACGTAGATGGATTTTATTTTCTATGACATAACAAGTGCTGGACCACCATCATAGAAATGCAATGTCACATTTGTGTCAAAAATCAATTATGCCCCTAATAAGGCCCTAACCATAAACAATTATTGGCATTTGTTGTTCACGAACCCAAAGTTCTTGCATAGACTTTGATATCGGTATTGAATGAGGACATCAATTCATGGATGCACCAATGCACATGATGACCAACCAATCTACTTTTCTCCGGCTTCAATTGGGCCTTCAATGTCCCACGGTAACTTTCAATTGCAGCATTGGTGTTTAGTTTAGCATATGGTATATTTCAAAATCCAACCACCCACATGTGACTTTTTATGTTGCCAATTTTCCTCCATGTATTTCCAAAAGACATTAGCTGCATGGTACTCATTAGCACTAGAAGAAATTCTTAAATCTATGACTCCATATATGACTAATTTTGTAGTCATACCGGACATTATATGACTAAAGGCCCTTAGTTGTAATGGATGAATAGCAAAGGACAAGATATCGTTTAATGTTTGACATGGAATTTTTCATCTTATGGTCATTAATGACAAGTCATAAAGGACAAGCCATATATAATGCCGAGGTGTCATTTAATGAATGACTAAAATATGATTAGCAGACATTAAAACCATTTGATTATTCGGATTTATACCTAGATTAAAATTATTTTTTTGGATTATTACTAAAAATATATTTTTAATGAGTATGTAAGTGGGTAATAGGTTTAGGTAGGTCGAAAAGGGCAAGCAGGTAGGTAGTAGTTTAACCCACCTAACCTAACCTAACTTACGTAACCTACCTATGTAACAACCTTAGTTTAACATATTTACCTTAGCCTTTTGAAAATGCACGTGGGTTGCAAGTATTAGGAATTAAACCCTTCACTTTCACAATAACAATACCAAGTCCTTACCAATGGACTACAACATCAAAAGGTGTCCAATTTAGGTCAAGTTTTTAGTTTCACATGTTTATTTCATATCATTACAAGATTATGAGGTCGGTAGCAAGTGGTAGGATGATAGGTAGGAAGTGGGTAGGTTATAGGAAATAGGAAATAAAAGGTAGGCAGGTAAGTAGGTAGGTTGATGAAATAGGTAGGTGGGTGAATGGGTAGGTAAGTAAGTGGATGGGTGGGCGAGTGACTAGGTAGGTAGGTAGGTAGATGGGTGGGTTGGTTGGTAGGTAAGTGGGTAATAGGTAGCCAGGTGGGTGGTTGGGCACATGGGAGGGTAGGTAAGTAGGTAAGGAGGTAAATGGATAGTATGTAGATAGGTGGGTGGGTGGGTGTGTAAATAAGTGTTAGGCAAGTGGGTGGGTGAGTAGGTAAATAGGTAGGTACATAAGTAGGTGGGGGGTGGGGGAAGGGTTGTCTATGTTCATATTAAATGACTTGTAGTCATTTTTTAATCATTGTAATGACAATTGGACATCCATGTCACTTTGTCATTAGTCATTGATGCCATATGGATGAAATAAAAGTGATGAAAACTAGCATCCCCCATCTTATTACCACCTCATCATCTACTAGTCACATGCCCCACTAACATATGACTACGAATTTTTACACATAGGATCAAAGTAATAAAGTATGATTAATGTCGTACATATAGTCATTTAGGATTTGTAGTCACAAATCTTTTGGTTGCAAATGACAGAATTTCTTTTAGTGTAGTGATATATTGTAACCTATTCATTGCCCACAATTTAACATTTGCTTTAGATGGACCATCGTTATCATACATGATGTTCCCTAATTCTTGCAATACATTATTATGTAGTGTTGGGTCTTTTATCTTGATACATGTTTGTTTTTGCCATCCCCTTTTCAAATGTCACGAACATTAAAAAATGGCAATGTTTGGCCATATAGTCTTGCAAGAAAGAAAATGCATTATACATGAAGCTTGGTGGATTTAAATACAACAATGTTGACACATGTTGCATGAATAATACATAGTTGGCAAATTGTTGGATAGAAAGGGGGAAGGGGTAAGGATTTTACTTGATTCAATTGATTTCTTCTTGAGCACAATCAACAATGAAAGCATTGGGATGCCATGATGGGTGAGTATTGTGAATGCTTTCATTCAAAGTGTGCATCCATGGTGTCAAGTCCTCTTGTTGACATCGTGATATGATGCAATATGCTACATGAATGCCATTGTGCCATTGGTCAAACACCATCATGGTATAAAGGGGGAGCTGCCACAATTCACAATAGATATATGTTAGTTGAACATTGACAAAAGATATAATGAATGATCTATTAACATTTACAAAATTTTACATCTATTTTTGTATGTCCATTGATTCGTCCTATTAATGTTTCAATGACATTAGACTACATATATACTAGTGTATTAGATCACATGTGCATGCACCATGTATTAGACATCATGTGTCGCCATTTTTTCGTTTGTCCCAAAGGTTGCATCGATTGAAACACACCCCTTTGATGCCCATGTTCAATCATCATCTCCCTTTGCCATGGTGTTTGGATACCCATAATGAAAGGCATGTTTTGCCCAACGAAACCACCATCCACTTCTACCCCAATTTCTCGATAGTAAAACATTGAATTAGTCTTTTGTTGAACCCACATACGCACACTTTTTGCATCGTTCTTATGTAGGTGGTATGTTTTTTGAACCAATTTTCCAGACAACACCCTAACATCTTGCTCAGTGAGGAACATGTCTCTATTTAACTCACACGTCCCTAACACTATGCTCTTCACATGTCGCCTATGTTTTGCCACAATTTGAGACATTGTGAGCCCAAACTTTAGTTGTTCCATCACAAAATCCTTGATCTCTTGTGATAAATGGGTAGCAAATGCAAATCTATCGCCCATCTTTAAGTCCCCGTGGACATGTAGACCATCTTGATTAACATGATTTCATTGAATGAAACATGACTTTGATACATGCTTGAACAAGTATAATGTTTTAATGGCGAATTCAATTAATCTATATCCTCTTTTTATAGAACCATCCCATTTATCCCTAGAATTTTGTGTACCCTTGTGGTTTGTCCTTGATGAGATTACTTTTCCATTAACTCCAATTTTTTTGGAAGTTGCATTGTGGTTTGGTGTAATATTCTTCACAACATTTGTGAGATCATTGGGACCATATTGACATTGGTACTTACAAACAACCATGCCGGCCAAATTAGTGCTACTTATGAACATAAATTACATCACAAAACAAACAATTACTCACATATTTCATGTTTACAAAATAATAAAATTACTTCATCAAATGGTGAGCATCGCATTTATACATGTATAATACGTATGCAAATTTTGGTGCAAGAATGCAATAGAAGTTAAAATTTGAACCTTGAAAATTTGGAAGCACTATTTATTTGCAGTTGTTGCAAATCATTATCAAGGTGGATGATGTGTTTTTTTTGCAAAGAAATTGACATCGTTCATCATCTTGACCTTTTTCACCAGCTATGAAATCAAACATTCGAATTGTGAGGATGAATGCAACCTCAACAAGGCAAGGGCCATGTTGCATCCTAACGTGCTGAATGACAACTTCCCACAACAAATCTTCGTGATAAAAAAACCCATCTAGTGGTGTTTGAATTACGTTTTCTGATGCTTGTAGTTCAGTTTGATGGCCATGTTCATACAAGTGCAATTTCCCTTCCATGCTTGCAAAAACCATTGTAGAAGATATTAATTTTTATGCACCTTACATTCAAATTTGTGATAATCGACATGGTAAAAACTTGGTAAATCTTTCATTTACATACTTCCCCCCTCTACAATCAAAAAAAAATTTATAAAAATTGGTCATGCCCCCTTCAATAGTAAAAAGAAGGTTACAAGAGTTACAACTAGTAAAAAAGGTAACAAAATGTGAAAAAAAATCAACAAAAACAGGTTTGCCACTATGCTCAAACACCCTCCCACTACAGTGGGTTTTTTTGGGTCAAATTGCTTACTACCTGTGTCCTTTTGACTACGATGTGAGTATCATATGTGTAGAAAAAAAAAACCCATGCCCCCCCCTTCCCCGTTCAAAAATAAACCAAATTAACAAAAAACTTACCAATAGTAAACCCGCGCCCTCGTCCTTCAAATAATTCGACCTCCCACATTTAATGGATTGTCCACACTTTTTTGAACCTAATTATCCCCTCAGTGATCAAGTCGTATGTAGAAAATAAAATAAAATTACAAACGATAAAAAAGGTAACAAATACTGAAAAAAGGTTTTAAAAAGTTACACTCAAACCGCCTCCCCTTACCATGGGTTTTTTGGCTCAAAACTCCTTATTGCATGCGTCCCTCTCGTTGTACTACCAAGATGGTATGTATACGGACACATAACGCTCATCACCTATCTTCAAGGGGATGCATGTGTGCTATTTGGGGCACCTCCTACGCTCCTTGCTTTAGAAAGTGATGCTCACCTATGGAATGCATCCCATGCTTTGTAGTCATTTCCTTGTCTTCAAAATTGTTTCACGACATAAGTCTTGTGTTTATGCTAGGCTTATTTGTCTCGTTGACTTCTTGACTCTTAAATCAAGGAGCCCGAAGAGTTGGTGGTCGAATGACGTAGCCTTCTTGTTCGAATAATTACAATTTCAAAAAACCTTCCACTTACCCTCTTTTCTTTTCTTTGCTTTCGCACACAACACCTAGAAGCTTACATTCACTTCAGTTGTCAAATACTTCTATTGAGTCTATAATTCTTTTCTCCACATTTGTGTGGAGATGAACTACCCATTATTGCATTTTTTTGGGTTTACTTACTTCTTTCAAGTACTAACGGGGGCACAAAGGGAACTCGCCTTCTAATTGCCAAATGAAAAGGAGAAAGGCAGGTAGGAAGCTCTAGTAGATGATCCAGCGGATACACTTCAACCATCTCATCAAATCCCACCCTTTGTGAAACCTTTACAACTACAGCGTGCTCACTTTCAACAATGCGATTGCATGAAAAACCTATAGCCAATTTACTTTCGAACAAAGAGTTAGACATGCCACCTTATGCTCCATTGTCCATTGGTAGGGCAAATCTATACACCTAGAGTTTGGAAAATAATGATTTGTCAAATTTACTTCATTTTACCTTAGTTTAACCGAGTTTCAATTGATTTTACCAACTTGAATTTAATTTAGCCAACTTTAGGTTGGTTTAACTAAGTTTACTTTAATTTAGCTAACATTTAATTAGTTAAACCAACTTGCACCCCCCATAATAAATTTAAAAAAAAAATCAATCCCCTCCCCCTTCAACAAATCAAAAGAAAAAGAAAAAGATTCTTGACCCCGCCGCCCCCTTCCCTGGCCCCTTCAACAATGAAAAAAAGGTTTTAAGAAAAGTAACTAACCCCTCGCCCTTCCCCCTTCCACAACACAAATGAAAGATAACAAAATTAACCTCCATCCCCCCCTTGCCCCCTCAATAGTAAAAAGAAAATTTTGAAAAAAATCAAGCCACACCCCTTCCCCCCTCAACAATCAAAAAATAAATTAAAAAAACTCACCTTGCCCCCTTTCAATAGTTTAAAAAGGGTTACAAAAGTTACGACCAGTAAAAAAAAGTAACAAAAGTCAAAAACAATCAGCAAAACAGCTTGCCATTATGTTCAAACTGCCTGCCACTACACTGGGTTCGTTTAGGTCAAATTGCCTACTACCTGCATCCTTCTGATTGCAATGTGAGTATTCCTTGGTGAATAGTTAATTTATTTTCATTTTTTCCCTTCTTGTAGCAACTAGAATAATTTCCTCAAATGAGAGCAAATGGCCAAATAACATTAAATTATGAACATTCACAATTAAAAGACCTATGATACTTACCTGTTATATGGAACTATAGGTGGGTTTTTTAATTACAACAAATTTTTTTTTGACCAATGGTACTTGTATGGCCCTTTTATTGTTGGCCCTATTGATTGAGACAATTGTCTTTTTAACTAGGCCCAAGTCTTTTTCCGGTTTGAGTTGACTTGATGGTTTATTTGACATATGGTCAGATCGATCAAATTGAATGGTTAAAAGATGTCCATGTCTTTCAAGGCCCTAGCCTTTAATCAAAATGTACACATGGTGTGGTCAAAACATGACCATCGGGTCAACTTGCATAGTTTGAAAAACTCGGAATTGTAGTAATGAAAGGAAAACATGTTTTTCTTCTAAATTTTTTTGAAGTCAAGAGGATTATTTTAGACATTCCTTTTGCATTCCTTTATATAATTTGTGACATGGACAAAGTACTTTAGATTAGAAATGACTCAAAAGGACTTTTAAATAACATCCAATAATTATTGGATTTTTTTTCAAACTTTTTTCCCCAATTCTTTTATTGTAGGGATACAAAAACATATCATAGTTATGATAAACTAAACATTATGAAAATCTTCCTTTATAATCTTTTTTAATTAAACATTCCTTTTCGGAACCCCAATTGTGAATGAACCCACATATGTCTTTGGGATTATTCGAGTAAATTTTTCCTTTCTATTACTTTGTCGCAGGCCAATGGTTTTACCCTTCAATCCTCACCACACGCACGCACGCACACACCGCATGAACATTCTCACACACATTTAACAACTACCCCCCTCGTTTGCTCCTCCTTTGTTCCACAAGGCGACCTCTTCCTTACCATAAAAAGTGGCGGTTGCTTTAGCCAAAATCTCTTTTTTCCCCCTATTGTTACGAGTGTGGCCTATGTTGTTGAGCACATACTGTGAAACGTATAGTTGTACAACATACATGCATTCATTGATTATGAAATAAGGTCGACTCAACATATGAACATTGGTTTGCAAGGTATAAATCAAAGTTTTGAAAAGTCAAATATGAAAGGAAACTATAACATATGAACATCAAAGTGAGAAGAATTTTACAATGTTTTTGAGCTTGATGATTTAAAGCCTCAATACTTTGTATCAAAACAATAATTTAAATGGTAGACTTATTTTACCCTATAATTGAAATCCAATTATCCTTTCGAAGTGGGATTTAAAACTGATTTTTCCTTCCCAATCTAATTTTTGTAATTTTTTTGAATTTTCAGCAACAAAATCCACTAAAAATTCGATATCTACCACGTCTCAAGTTTGAAAATTAGGAATTAAAATCTATTAAATCTAATTTGGTGAGGGCTTTTCGACAATAGCAAGAACGCCCCCAAATCCCAATATTGTTTTTAGTTTTGACTTTGTTTAATTTTCAGTGAGAAAATGGTTTAATGGTCAATAGTCTCCACACCATAGCCCCAAACGTTCTCAAACCAAGTTGGTGCAAGGACGCATTGAGAGCTTTCCAATGACGCCAAGCGCACGTGAGAAGTGCCACAATTTGGGACATCCCATGAAAACAAAGCAAAAGAAAACAATTAAACAAACAAACAACCTAAACCTCGAAGATAGATCTCCACTTACACCAATTAGGTAACAGGCAAGTAATTTACCTAGGTAAATTCCTACGTGCCCATTGCCCTAACATAGTAAAGCTACAATAAACCACCATGATAAAAACAACTTTACAACCTCAACAATCCGAGCCATGGATTCCATGTTTTGGCATAATGAAATCTAGCTCTTGAAGTCTTATTTTCAGCATACTTAGTTGTCCAACCAACTTTGTCTAGAATTAACTAAACTAGGTAGGTCGACTTCCCAACTATTGTCTTTCAAAAACGAGTTAAAACTAGTTAGCGCCACCTTCCAAATTAATGTCTAGGCAATAGGGAAAACCCATTATCGATATTAACGCATAAAGTCATCGAGGTGCCCAACTAGCCTAACCAAGTGACTAAAAGATAGAACTTTGCCTTTTAACAATTCAAGCAAATTCCGCGATACGTATTGCAAGTCGATCAAGAGCATAACCGGAGCTTCCCCAAAAGTTTAGAATCTTTCCAATGCCACTCTTGAAAGGTGTTCGTCCTCCGGGGTTGCCATAGGGACCATAGCTTTTGACATTAGTCTTGAACGTGATGGAAGTGACGAGATTGCACTTGCGCTGCGGAAACTTGGATATGTACTCCAATTCTATCAAGAGCCCATCCCGAGCTTCCCCAGAAACCCACGACGTTTCCGATGCCACTTTTGAAAGGCGTTCCTCCTCCAGGTTTGCCATAGGGACCATAGGTTTTGACATTAGTCTTGAACGTGATGGAAGTGACGAGATTGGAACCAATCCCTTCAATTGCACCAGTTAATCCTTCAATTTGTTGAAGGTACTCATAAGGGTAGTTAAAATTGACCTACACAAAAAAAAACAATGGGCATCCGAAACTTAATACCTACGCATAATTCGTGATTCGTCAGTCAACAACACAAGCATTATTTGTACGAATAAAACCAAAATGAAATTATGATAACTTTCCAAAGCTCTAATATTCTTCAATTGAATTTATAAGTATATGCATTATGCACGTGACATAACTTTCATAATACATCAAAAAGAAAATTCAAATCTAATTTCAATTTCAATCATGTTCTTTTGACCTATATGCTTAAATGACAAGATGCGTATGAAATTTACCTCGTCAACCTGCGGATTGACAACGGCAGGAGGATTGCCATGGGGAGGGGAAGTAACAGGTTCGCCACCTTTATCATATTTAGCAGTCAAAGAATAAAGAACTTTTGACGCGGTCATGATCTTAAACCCTCGGATCCTTGTCGCTACGCCATCGTCAAAAGGATCTCCACCAGGCCCTCCCCAAGGGCCTTGGATTTGCACTGGGGCAACTTGGACATGTACTCCAATTTTATCAAGAGCCCATCCCGAGTTTCCCCAAAAGCCCACAATCTTTCCAATGCCGCTACTAAAATGTGTTCCTGCTCCAGGCTTGCCGTAAGGACCATAGGTTTTGTGGTTAGTCTTGAACGTGATGGAAGTGACGAGATCGGAGCCAACCCCGTCAATTGGACCAGTTACACCCTCAATTTGTTGAAGGTACTCATCAGGATGGTTGAATTTTATCTACACATGGGGCAACGGGCTTAGAAACTTAAAACCTATCACCTCTGAATCATGATTCATTGGTTGATGTCCCAAGCATGATCTGTACAAATAAAAACTACGATGAAATTATGATAACTTTCCAAAACTCTAGTGTGCTTCAATTGAGTTTATAAGCCTATGCACACGACATAACTTGCATAATATGTCCCCAAAAAATCCATATCTAATTTCAATTTCAAACATGTTCTTCTAACCTACTTGCTTAAATCACAAGATCCATTTGGATATCACCTCATGAACCTGGACCTCGATATGGGAAGGAGGATCGCCATGGGGAGGAGAAGTGACAAGTTGGTCACGTTCGTCGTCGTATTCAACAGTCAAAGAAAAAAGAGCCTCGGATGTACTCTTGATCTTCAACCCTCTGATGCGTCTTGCTGGCCCAACAGTAAAAGAATTTCCACCGAGTCCTCCCCAAGGGCCTTCGGATCGCACTGGCCAACCCTGTGTGTGTCAACTTGTCAAAATATGTGAGGCCAATACACTTGTTATCATGCTGTAAGCTTGGCCTGAAATACTTCGATTCTGGCTACTGCTGACAATGATAGTTATGTGTCTGCAGACAGTGTGAGCATGTAGTTTTTGTCCACATAAAGAGTGATCATCAACCAACTCACACTTAAAACGCATGAGTGTCATATGTGTGTCAGTGGTGGATTTGTTACCTCAAAGAATGCCATTGTTCAGTACCCTGGTTGAGTCACCTGTCAAGTCAAACACATGGAACCAAATTAGATTTTGCCCCCATTGAGTCAAGTAAGCATTTATCAGCAAAAACAACCTGTTTAGTCACCAAGGATTCATAAATAATTCATTGATCTGCGTGGAAGGAGGGTCGGGGTACTGGGGGCCATAAAATAGACATACTGGGAAAAAATAATTTAAGGCTAGCGTTTACGGCTCTCAACGCACAATATTGCAGATTCCCCATTTTAGATTCTGCACTCTTTAATGGTCGCACAGTTTTCAAGCTTCATTTTCACACAGGAATAAAAACCAGTAAAAATACGGCCTAAATATAAACTCCAGTGACTCTGCGAAGATGCAAGCCCTTACGTTAAGTAACGACCTATTTTTCTAACCTGTTTGGCAGCTACTATTGTGGGTAGCAAGCACCGAGCAAAGAAGATCAATCTTTCCAAACGGTGGCAGGAAATCTCTCGTAAGCAGCTCTCAATCTCGCAAAAAACAGAGCCGATGTTCCTAAGCAGCTCTCAATCTCTCCGAAAAAAAAATCCAGAGCCAATCCTACCAAGCGGTGGCAGGAAATCTTGTAAGCAGATCTCAATCTCTCAACAAAAACCAAAACCAATCTTTCCGAGCAGTGGCGGGAAAGCTAGTAAGCAGCCAAGGAATGACAATGGGCGATGAAGTTGGGTTGGAGCTCTCGTCTTATACAGGAGAACTGGGCTCATTCTGCCTGCCCAGGTAAAGCCCCCCCTTACGCACCCGTTCTGCCAGAACGAACCGGGCTTCAACGCCCATGCCGACGTCGTGTTACACATGTTTAATTTTTTTGATGCTTAATGCCAGATTGTACCATTGGCACTGCCGCATCACAGAACTTACCATTAAATCA
>Ga0209611_10002502_pt1 | contig 32322 bp, 26 predicted proteins | sample S1TSphgellanicum_3_FD_187693 | JGI IMG/M metagenome (GOLD analysis project Ga0209611, IMG submission 187693) | Host-associated microbial communities from peat moss isolated from Minnesota, USA - S1T2_Fc - Sphagnum magellanicum MG (SPAdes) (version 2) | ecosystem: Host-associated > Plants > Peat... | reverse complement strand
GGGGGGGGGGGGGGGGGGGTGTTTAAAATTCACCCTTTCATTTTGTTATGCACATTATGGGTTTATAGTGAACATTTTTGTTCATTATAAACTCAAAATGTGCATAATTGGACTTGGAGTGTGTATGGGGTTAACATATATATTTTAAAACATATGAACAATGAATTAAATGCATTATTACAAAATGTGAATGTAGTTTGTTAATCCCCATTCACTAGACCAGTGAATTCATTCAAAATCTAGCGAAATCACTTGGTGTACATAGGTCCACCTTTTTGTTGTAGTGATGTGACATTAGGCTTCATGTTATGTAAGTGCCCAACTAGAAAACATTTTTTTGTTTTTTATTTTATTTGATTCATGGTGAACATGATATCAATTATTTCAATTTGAAACTTATAATGTGATGGGTTTGTAATGCCAAACAAATCTATGGTTAAAAATTATGGTTTTTTGAAGAATTGCAATGGTAGGTAAACTTTTAAATCCTAACTTTTTCAAAACATTATGTGGGGAACCAAAAAATGTTCATTGAAAAACCTTGATAGAATGTTGAAAAGACTTTTTGAAGGGTTGTATAATGGACTTTTGCAATGTCCCAATTGGATACATTTGAAGGAATCTAGATATGAAGTCCCAAACTTTCGAGAATCATAACTTGACAAATTTGGAATTCTTTTTTTGAGAATAATTTGAAAAAATTTATAATTGGAATGCCATTCCCATGGTGAGTTACAAAATATATTATACAAGGAATAGGGAGGTTAGGTTGTTGTGACTTTTATGAATTTGTGTGGGACTATGTTAATTGTTTAGCAATTTGAAATTGTACTAACCATTTCATTTTGTTCAATTATGCAAGTTGATGAGGTTGAGAAATTGATTTGAGGAGTCAACTTATCTTAATATTTATCTTGAAATTGTAAACTTTTTGTTTAATCACAAACAATGATTGCATGTTAGGTTAAATTACATTTTGCTGCTAGAACTAGGATATGGAATATTTTACAATTGATACCACTTGACAAATTTGGGGGTGCATGTCAAGGTAGGCCATGTTCCTTTAGAAAATGAAGAATTGTGGCCATGTTTTTTTGACTTGAGCTTGAATGGGCAAACCCATCCTTTGGTGGTACCATTAAGACCAACTTCAAGGAATGGTTAAAGAATGAAAATTGATTAAATGATATTTCTAAGCCTTTTCTTCTACATGTTTTCATAACTATAGTTTTTTTTCTCATGTTTTTTCATTACATGCCAAAGTAGGTCCAACCTTAAGTTTTCATTAGAATAAAAAGGTGAGAATTAGTACAAATTTGTATTCATAATTGTCATGACCCCTTTCAGAATCATGTTTTTGAACATTGAAAATTCATAACCAAATTATATCTTTTCAATTAATTACCTAGTTAAAAATTAAAAGAAAAAACCACAAAAAACATTAAAATACTATTTCTCAAGAAAAATCAGGAAATATGTTTCAAACTTGTGTTCTTAACCAAAAAATTCAAGAATGTGCCATGTTACATGAACTTGATTTTTTTTTCAAAACGCAATGATTAGGAACATCAAAATTAAAAAAAAAATTTAATCACTTTAGTTTCAAATTTTATTATTTTATGCAATTTGATAAATGTATTCATCAAAAAAATTCAATGAAAATCTTTATTTGACTATTTCCTATTTTTAAAAAAAAAAATAACATGGGTTTAGTAAATGAAGGTGTGATGTTCATAATCATTACACATTTTTTGATTCCTATTGAATAAATTTGAAAGTATTCTAATGAATATTGAATATTTTAAAATACTTTAAAGCATTTTGTAGCCTTTTTCACTAATTATTTGTCCATTATGTAATCTTTGTTCATCAAATTTTCATCCATTGTGTAGTGGGGTCCAAGCATGCAAAAAATGCTAGAAATGTAATCCCAAATGGGCAAATCCATCCTTGGGTGATACCACTAGAAATGTCACACCTAAAATGTTTTAAACCCATCCAACTTTAAGAAAACATTTAGGACTCATTCAAAGAAAGATTTTCATTTCAAAAATTATGTCAAAAGATCACTCAAGTCATCTAGAATTTGAAAGTTCAATTGGATTTATAAAAATTTTAAATTTGATATTTCAAATGAGTGGTCAAGGATTTTTTAAAAAGAAAGCAATATTTAGGGTTCTTGTGTTTAGGAACATGAAAGGAACATGTTTTATAAAAAAAAATGCTTTTAATGTTTAGGAAAGCCTCCAATGATCCTTTTTTAAATTTGTTTAATATAAAATGGATTGAGGTAGTCCTAATTTTGAAGGTCATGACTAATGGGTTTTGAAAGGCCATTGCATTCATGCTTACAAATTTGTAGTAATTTTTATTTATTTTTGTTTCAATCAACAATTTGGGCCATACCTTAATGATTATAGTTGATAAACAAAAAAAATGTTTTTATAATGGTGTAACTTGACATTTGATGGTATGAAGGAGTTAGGAATCTCATGAACATACATCAAGAACATTTCAAGAACAAAAATTTCTCTTGTGTAATCTATGTAGGTGTTTACAATTTTTTCATAGTGTATACATAGGTGGGGAACATAAAGCCCATGTGCTACAATTATATAGTAAAAATCACAATTTAAAAAGATTAAATTTTAAAAATGAAACTAAATTGGGCCCACCTTTCTTTGAATTTGATGAGGTGCTTCCTAGTGGTAACACCCAATGATGGGTTCGCTCAAATTTAAATTTAGTTTTTAAAAAATCTCTTTTTGAAATAGACATTAAAAAAAATAGATTCAAAAGTTTTTATGTCCCATTAGGAGACCATTAGACATTACATGTTGTTTATGATAAGTTGAACATGATAAAGTTTGAGGGTTTTTCATACAAGAAAATGGATGAAAATTATGTTTTAAAGTGGTTAGTTTTTCAAGATTTTCAACTTTATTTTACATTAAAATTTGATAGATTATGATTTAATATGAAAAAGTTGAAAGTACATTAATACATTTGAGATTTTTATCAACTTGAAAATATAAAAAAATTAATTTAAAATCTTATTTTGATATAATTGAAATCCCATTTTGTAAAATACAACATCTAATTTTTTGTACTTGGGTAAGACATAGTCAAAGGAGCCATTCAAATGAGTGAACATTTTTAAAAATTACATTTTTGTATGTTTGAAAGATCATAGGGGAAACATAATAGTTTGAATTTTCTTTTTTTTTTGAAATATTTTTTATTAATTGCAAAGTTTACATGTTCAAAGCTTAACATAAATCAAAAATGTTTTTGCATGTTCAAAGCATTCAAACCTCAATAATGGGTAGTCATTGATGATTAGAAAGATAAAAGGACTTGAAAAGATGATTTTTAAAAATTTATATATCCATTGGAACCATTTGGCTAAAAAATGCTTTTGACCTTAAAAAGTATGGATTTTGAAAATGTGGCTTTAACAAAAAAATTGTTAATATTTATGTGATAGAGGACATGAATACATAATATACATGATATAAAATCAATTTGTAATCAAAATGTATTTATATTTAACATGTAATGTTAAATTAGGTGTTCAAAATACAAAATTTAAAATTATAAACCAACACAAATTTAATGACATGTGTTATTTGTAATCCTTGGAAAAGAGCTTTTACCTTGACACCCATGTCTCCTTTTACTATGTTTTCACCTACTTTCATCATTAAAAATGTACTTAAATACATAATAAAACATGTAAATTTTCAATATTATGTAATTTATAGAAAAATTACTATTAAATACATTGAATTGGGAAACTTTTTTCTAATCTTGTACCCAACATACAAGTATAGCTAGCTTGGACCCAAGTCAAAAGTTAAGGAAAAAAGTTGGGTCCAAGTCAATTTTGATCTATCTTGTAATTTTTCATGCATTTTTGCAACCTTCCAAGTTCCTTCATATATAGTTTTTCAATTTTATTTAGGACTATGTTATTAGCTAGCTTTTATCCATTGTGGGACCTTTCAGAAAGCTTAATATATTTCACACAAATTGATTGTCAATCAATTTTAATGTATTTCACTCAAAATTATTACAATGAGATGTAGCTTCCTTGGGGAAGAATTTTGCCTAGCCTTCATTGCCTGGTTGCAGTTCTTTATTTGGCTAGGCAATAAGGACAAACCCTCATTGAGCCAACCAAGGTGAATTGGTGTTGGGGAATACTTAATTTGTTGCCTGGTGTCAAAGTTGTCCAACCATTGGATATGTTGTTCAGCTAGGTAAGGTTGGCCCAAGTGTTGCCCAATCGTTCTTTGATGGATGCGTTGCTTGCTTGAGAATCGTTGTGTTGTCTAGCTTGGGAATGGTTGGGGAATACCCTTGCCCAACTGAAGGATGATTACGTTGCCTGGCTGGGGATGCTTGTGGGAACAATTGCTTATAAGTGAAAAGATTCGTCACTGTCTGGAACCTTTTTAATTAAAAATGTTCTCCTACATATAATAGCTAAAACAATTATCATTACTTGAAGATATAATTAAAAGACTTGAACGGTAAAATTCCTCACTGGGCATTATTGATGAGCCTAGAGCATCTGTGTTTTTACACTAAACACTAGGCTGGATTTAATTTGTTGCTATTATTTAGTGCTTTTGATTTACATGTTAAGTAATATAAATATATATAAGTTATACTAGGCCATGCCAGAAAATAATGTTGAGATCATAATTAATCATTTTATGGATCTTGCACGGCAAAAGAGCAACAGAAAAGTGTGTGTATGGTGCAAATTCTGAGGAAATGTGCAATAAAACATTTGATATCTCTATGGGTGTACAGTGTAGTCGTTGCCCCAAGCAACTCAATAGCTAGACCCTGGCAGAAAAAACTACTTGTAACTAAACTGGAAAAGGTAATAGTAACTACAGTTATAACTTATTACTAAGCACATAAAAACCTCCACCCAAATTCCTAATCTATTTGGAGGAATGCTTACAAAGCATAAGAAACTGTGAGGCATTTTGGAAAACGAAATGCTCGAGCCTGCCAGCCTTTCATTGTGAGCATTTTATTTGTTGAAATGTCCCATGTAGTTTTTTTCCTCATGATACATGGCATGTACCTGTTGGATACCCACTGGGTATCATGGAAATTAAAAATGAAATAAATAAAATAGTTGATTTTTAAGCTCTGTAATGCCCTCAGCTGTGGGCATCACCAGACTCTGACCCACCTCAGCCCCCCTCACACTGGCCCTTATTCCAATAATGGCCACAGCTGAGGGCATTATTCTACACAAAACCAAACCAGAAAGTGGTCAACAAATTAAAAAACATGATTAATTCATTAGTAGTATGAATAATACCAATTAGTATGGTGCTGCAGCCAAAGCAAGATTAATTTTATGAGAGTGGAGAGAGGAAGAGGAAGGGTGGTTGGTGTGATGATATACGAGTATGCTAATTTCCAATGCTAATAGCCATATCCTAAATTATTAGGATAATAACTATATCATGATTCATCATACCTAATATACAAGATCTAATTTATTGCACCTAATTTATATACAGGTATATAACATATTTATTTATTTTAAAAATTAATTATGAATTAGTATAACTATAATTATATTGGGTGTGGTTGCCACTGATGATAGGTAGTATAATTTATTTAGGGTAATTTTATACATATATTGATTAACGCTAAATTATTAGGAAAATATCCAATGTGTGGATTCATGTTCACTGTTAGGTGAAACTTCGAACCTTGGTCACCAAAAAATTCGATCAAGTTAAAGATACAAAGATTTTCTTTGAAAAGAACTGCGCCAAAATCACCATATTTTGAGGAAAAAAGTCTGAAGTTGTCATATTTAGACAATATGTTCTGTGTAGGTAGGTCAAAACAAAGCAGGATTCTAAAAATATTTTACGCCAACTTTTGGCTCATTCCTCTTGTGGATGATCGGCAACCCACCTACCTCACAAATTTTTAAAAAAAAACCCTGGTGTGAATAGACAATCAGGCGGTATAAAGTCCAGTTTTCCGACTCTGTCCCATCTAGATTCTTTCTCTTGTGCCTTTGTTAATACGTTTAGATCTTGACCCAACCTAGTGCAGCTCCTCCTGCACTTGAAATATGCACATCTATGAATATATTTTCCATAAGTTCATTTCCTTTGTATTTTTGCTGAGTTTGCAAATAGGCTTGTTGAATCCATCCCCTCTGCAGCAGCATGAGTTTATAACTGATGTGAATTTTTTGGCTGTATATTAATGATGCCTTGTTCATTTGTTGCAGCTAGCAGCAGCTTATTATATTAATATTACCTGATTGTCTAGTGTATTTTGCAAGTGGGTAAGATTCAATAATCTGGTTGGCAGGAAATCAGCGAGGGTCGTTGTAATTCAGAGTTGGGGAATTTTGTGTAGTTCTTACTTACCAGCTACCATATGCAGGAAAAGCTTTGATCAGCCGCCAGAAAGGAGCGTCATGGTGATTATGGACATCAATTAGAAAGCTGCTTTTTTTCAATTTTGTGATGTAGCCAGAGTGGCAAACCATCCACAAGAGGAAAATTTGGCTACAGGTCAGAGAGGACAGTACACATTTCCTAAAATACTGCTATGTTTTTTTCGACCTCCAAGAACCAAGTGTCTAAATATGGCGACTTTCATGTTTCTCTCCTCAGAATGTGGCAATCTAAAAGGCTTCTAAAAGAAATCTTGCGACAGTTCCCCAAAAAAACGTGTCGCATAGATGCGAAATTTCTCACCAAAAAAATGGCTGGCTGCACACACACACATACGTACATGTACAGATAGATGATCTGCTCCTGCTGCGATTTAAAGGTTTGATTTGTGAATACCTATCTTATATTGTGGATATAGAGCTCTGCTGCTGCGCTCCTGCAAGAGCGGGGACGTTGTTGTTGCTGTCGATGGCAGTGAATCTTCGTGAATCGTGTGTACTGCAGGATGTTGCGTTGTTCAGCTCCAGTTATAATATATCTGTGAACTTCACAGCTAAATGTATGCATGATGGGTTTTTAGTTTTGTCCAGTCTAAGTACATGTATCATTCTTGTAACTCATGTTTTGTTCTAGCTCGCTGCACCAGCAGCTGGGGCTCGATCGGCTGTGACTAGCAGCCACAGCTTGTTGCTGTTCACTTGCAGCAGGGCGTGATTGGGTCCCGGGAACGAGTAGCTTATAGCAAGCCGAAAAGACTTAGGCATGCTAGCTAGCTTCAGCAGTTGATTTCATGTCGGTGGCTCGTTAGCTAGTTGTTGCTGTTGACACTATATAGCTGCTAGTATTTTATCAGGACAAGATCCCAGCTGGTAGAGCTTGACCCTTTCTTCTTTTAGATGTTATAGGTTATAACAGCCTTCCGGGGCCGGGTTGATAGATCGTCGATCGGTTTTCTACTGTTTTGTGATTTTTCTTCTATTTGCGGAGCTCTGCTGTGAGGTATGCCGCTTGGCCCGAGGCAGCTGGGTTATGCATCAGATGATCTCCTTTTTCATTAATGCCTCCCGCGAGGAAAAAGGTTTGGGTCGTTGGGAAAGAGGGGTGAAAACACTTAGAGACGATGATTTCCCTGCACGCTTCGGACCAGGCTTCATTCCTCTCAGCGCGCTCCGCTTCGATCAGCTTTCCGGACAAGCAATCAAAGAAATGCACGACAAGGCGGCTGCCCGAATACCGAATACCTATGCTGCGTCCTCATGACTTTGGTCGACAGACCTGCTGTCTGAGCCAGCGAAATCAGGCAAGTGACATGCAGCACATCGGCTACTGCTCTTGCCAGTGCTGAGCTTGCTTGGTTGGGTAGTAGCTGAAATAGCGTTCGAGGTGGTCTCCTTGCGCATGTATGCCTCTTTGAATGTTTGTCTAGTCCACAGTGAGCAATCTTTTCACGAAAACTGCATGTTGGTAGTACTGTTATTAATCTGCTGGGAATGCTGCTTGTGATTAAGCTTCCATAACCTAAGCTATGGATTCTGTGCTTAATTATGACGAGATCTCTCTTACAGGTGTGTGAGGTCAATGCGTGCAGCTTCAGCATGAATTTCGTGTGTACGATTCAACTTTACTAGTATTCATTGCTGATTCTGGCAAGTCTTATTCTCCACGAAACTGAGCGATCGAGTTTGGCGATATAATTGTTGATGTAAGATGCCGTTGCTACTGAACTGTGATATGTAGACCTGTTTCTCGAGCCATCAACCAGATCCAGGCAGGGGACAGGGGACAGTAACTCTTATTTGCGATCATATTCATGTTGTGCGGCGCATTTCTGGATCAAATGTCCTATTAAATCCCTTGCAATTCAGTAATTGTATTGGGTGCAATTCCGGTTCATGTTGGATAGAGAGTTACGGTCATTCAATTGGAGATGGTAGGATTTCAGTATCAAAATTTCCAGCTTGTTTTGTTTATCAGAGTCAGCAGTACTTTGCTAGGGAAAACATCTATTGGATCATCACTGCATCGTGTCCAGGTTCATGTAACGGAGACGGTTGCATTTAAGTTATCCAAGGGACTGTTGGGCGCCCTGCACAAGATCGCCGAATGCTAACTAGTCCGTGACACTAGTTTGCAGGATTTGGCGTTGATGGATATGCAACGAGATCGGAGGTAGAGTACCTCGCGAAATAGCGCGCGCAGCACTGCGTGATATTACGGCATACTAGAATTCTAGTTTCTTATTGCCACAAATCTGTGCATCCTGCTTGGTGTACACGAGCGCCATCCAACTGTGGAATTGAAGTTGGATCTCAGTCAATTTAAAATATTCTGGAGTCATACTCATGAACAGATGATCCATGACAGCTTGCAGCTAGACCCGTGCCTTAGACAGTAATTTTAATTTGAGATCTCAGTAGTGTAGTTTGTTAAGTCGCAGCTGCTAGACAGGAAGCATTCATGAGCATTTAGGCGCTATAAGAAATTAGAGAATGCTAGGAACTCCAGATCATAGCTTGTCTAAATATTATTAAGCCTTACTAGTCGACAATGAGTCAGATTTTCTATGGTTTATATATCACCAGCAGATATAAACTTTTCAAATCCACTTGATTGCTGCACCTGGTGTTAAAATTGTAATTTTCTATTGCGGTCAATCTTGAGTCCCTGTTGGCCTCCTATAGTTTCGTGTTTAAAGATGTTTCGATTAATGTGTACTTCAGTTTTCACCTACTCCAGGCTGGTTCCTCATCTACCCCTGGCTAGTTTATCTCTAGTTTATCTCCTTTGATTTAGGATCTGGATTACTGTTCTGCGAGTGCATCTTCCAGTCGTTCAAGTATTTAGTTTAATATTTTCCTGTTTGTTGTATGTGTGCCTTATGAGTGTGTAACACGCTTGGCTTGCCACTTGTATGTTGCAGAGATATTGTTATACTCAAGTTTTGTTTATGCACTAATGTAACTAGAACGTCAGTGCACACATTAGTGTCCAGAGAACACATCTAATACAACTCATGCAGTTGTTCTTCATATTATTATTTGCTGATTTGCACACCATTTGCTGATCTTTTACCTTGCCATAAAATAGGATCTTGCCTTTGTGTGTAAAGATTACTGTAGTAGTCAAACAATGGCAGAGTTTGAAGATTCAAACCTGGGAGTCATCGTGTCCCTATGAGAATTATGGATGCTGATTATGCTGCATCATGCTGCAAAGATTCAATAATATATTTTTCAAATCCACGGCGCTTAAAGTCTCTTTATCTAGTGCGACCTTCGTTTCACTTAATTTGCACACTATTCTCACATTGCACAAACACATAATCGATCATGTCTCCGTCTCCCACGAATCTCATGCAGATCTGTCCACTGAAATTATATTGTATATACTCCTAGCTAGACTCATGGTGATCTGCAGCTTATACTATGCTTTTGTCTGTCTAAGTCTGTCCAATAATCTCTGCAGTGCCACATAAAATTAGTGGAGTCACAAGAGACTTGCCCATGCTTAAACAACAAGCACCTCATCGCTTAATGATTACTCTGCCTTTTATGTAAACTTCACGCTTAAAACATCCCTTACTGGATCTAGAACTTCTTATCTAGATGCATGCAGTAATTCTATGCAACATCCATCATATGCAGTACTCTGCTAGTCTCTAGATGTCACTCATAAATTGGGTGAAGTTGGAGCCAAAATTTTATTCCCCAATCCTACACCAATGCATAGTCTCTTGATCCCTAGATGGGCAGAGCCAACAAAATACTAGCGAGTTTTTTCTTGTGACCTAGACTAATGGTTTATGTGTCCTCAATGTGTTAGTTGATCAATTCTCCATTCTCCAATATGTCTATATACTTATTATATCTCTGAATTATGTAGATGTACAAAAGTTTCATTGTTTTTTTTTCTTTTCATCCCTGGAAGACCAAACATTGCGCCTGAACAACATGAGCATGATTTTCACACAAAGTAACTGGCAAGCTAGCAGCAATGTGCAGCGCCTTGTTAGAAACTTTCTTTGTAACTTAATTGTGCACTAGAGTTGCTTCTTGCTATATGCAAAGTTCTACTGCAGGCACAGGTAGGTGATATGTATATGTTCAGTCTTTTGGTTTCCTGCAATCAGGCGTTCTCGATTGGACACAGATCATGGAATGTATATACGTTGGTGTTGGGCAGGAATTAGAATCCTCTTCAAAATTAGGCAAATTTGTTTGTCAGAAAACACACTCGTGAACCTTATCAAATGGACTGAAAAGAATCGTCCGATGTTAGAAGATGAAAGAATTGGGTGTACCTGAGAACGAGCACCAGAAGCTTTTAAGTGGTCGTTTTTAACTACTTAAGTAGAAACTTGTTAAGAACTAAAGTTGTTTAACTTTCGATACAAATGACTAGATGTTAAATGCTGCTGTAAGATTCATTCAAGAAATGAATATCAAGTGACCTTAGATAGTTTGAATCTATGTATTGCATGCGCTGAGTCCCTAGCTAGACCACTAGTTTTACATTAATTCTTCCTAGATGTAGAAAATAGTGCACTTGTCTTGTTAAGTCCCCCTCCCCCAATGCAGCTACCAAGTGAGCACTTGAGCGTGAGCTTGTGTGAGTGAGCATGACTATTGTGAGTATGATAGAATTTTTATAAAATATTCTTGTCACATAAGTATAATTTTTTGTCATGTGCTCAAATTATTTAATATGCCAAGTATACAAAATATACAATCCATGTGGGAAACTCATTTCATTTGCATTGATGGAATGTTCCGATAGTATAGTAGGAACTATTCTCTATTGTCTTTGGTTAGGGTTGAGATAAAGAGCACTTAATTAGAGCACCCAATATAAAAATGTGTATTATTAATAAATATTTAACCAACACACTCAATCAAAAAATGAGATATGGTCCATACATACTACATTTTGAATCAATATTAATCCAATCATGGGCAAACTTATCTTCAAGTGGTAACACTAGGAACCACCCACTCAAAAAATTCAAGAACCCTTGGCTCATTTTAATTTCAAAAATGATATCATTTTCAAATCAAGCCACTTTTGAAAATGTGAGGGCAATGTATTATAGTTTTCAAAAAGATCTTTCCAACAGTATATAACACGTTCCAATCGGACCTCATTTGACCCCTACTTTCTAGGGATTTATGGTCAAAAGTCAAATTCCCAATTTGACTCCTACCCTTTTTTTTGATCATAACTCATGCAAATCAAGTCTAAATGGACAAAGCAAAGGCACTTGAAGCATATACATTTCAAAAAAATTTATGGTGTCTTAGGGGCCTAATTTGGCACTTGTTTACCTTTTAACCAAAGTTCTAAACATTCACAACTTCCACATAAATACAATTCCCAAAATGGGAATGCACTTGGGAGTCATTGGGTTTCATCCCTTGCACTTTCCCTAATTTGTGAAAATGTGTTTCACACCTAAACACATTCTCAGCTTCATGAGCCCTTACACTTCACACTTAGTCATGAACCCAATGTTAAAGTTGCAACATAAAAAATGTTGTTATGTGGGTATGTGTTGCACATATTTTGTGTAAATATTTAATGGAAAATGTGTAGTGTTGTATAGGTATGTGTTGCACATACAAGATGGAGAGAAAAATTTAAAAACTATTTTATAACACTAACTAAAGTGCTTTAAAATATGGTTGTTGTTAACTACAAGCCTCAAATTTAGTAAGATTTTGCATTACAAACAATTGAATTAAATGTAATGGAAGCTCATAAAACACTCAAAATAACAATATGTGTAGTTCCAATTTGTATTGGAAATAGTGAACATTGGAGCCTTGTAATGAAGTTTTTAGAAATAGTTGGATAACACATAGCTCCAAAATGATAGTTAAATAACCGCAATGATGGCAAAAAAAACTATATTTCATTTAATGGATAATGGGATTCGATCATATATCAACTCTATAATCCCACAAAGAAATGATGACACTAACAAAAGCCTAACGATAAGTAAGTGAATGTAATTACATAGAATAGAATAATAGAAAAGAAGACAAAATATGATAAGTTTTATTCTGAATTAAATTTATCACTGAACTGGTCAAAAAACTAGATCAACCTATTTTAGAGAAGATGGAAAATGGCAATTGCACTTAAATTCTAGTATATCATTTCAATGAAAACATTGGTTTCACAATGCGATTGCAACAGTGAAAAAACACTCATCATTGCATCATGCAAGATGAATGGTGTGTGAATCAATAACAATTTTTTGTTGGGTTCCAATTCTCCTATTGATTCAATTATTGTATATAGCTAGTGTTGTAATAGAGGGGGCTTGGGAGCGGAGTGATTAATCAAATCACTCTTACTATTATTTGTACATTGAAAAAAAAAAAACTAAAAAAATTAAAATGCTATAGACGGGAATTTTTTTTTTTAATAACTAAACAAACATGAAATTTAACAATAAAATAGAAAAAACACTTATTCAGAATGAGGGCATAAATATCCTCGAATTTATTATTTAAATATACAACTATTTGAGTTTAATTATAAGATCAAGTTCACTTATAAAGGCACATGTCATCAAAAGGCACATGGCACATGTCCTTACTATGGTCGGTGCCAACTGTAGCAAGGGGTAAAAATAGAAATATATATATATATATATATATAATTCAACAAATGAAATTTTTAAAAAAATTATTTGTAAGAAAATTAACTTTAAATATTGGATGAAAAATACACTCTGCCCCTTATGGTCGGCACCAACCATAGGGGGGAATTGAAAAAATAAAAAATAATTTTTTAATTAACAAAAATACACTAACTATTTATGATGAAAAATATTTATAATTTATAACTAATATTTATTGATGTTGAAATAAGTAGTTTTCATAGTTTTTCAACATTTGAATTAAAGGGAAGGAGTGATACAAATCCTATAAAGCAATGGTATATGGGGGAAATTTTAATTTTTTTTATAGAACCATGTTTTTAAAAATGAGCAACATCCTTCGTTCCCTATGGTTGACAATGACCATAAGGGGAGGGAAAAAATTAAATCTGAAATTATATACTTACAAAATAATCAAATTTTTGATGTTGTAAATATTTTATATTCATGAATCTAGAATTAATAGTTTTGATACAGTTAATATTTTTGATATTATTTCAACATTGGAAGGAATGAAATGGAAGGAAAGAATTTTTTTTAAAATAAAAAAAATGATATAAATGAAAAAAATTGAATTTATGTGGAAAAATGTGGGTAAAAAATTGAATGATATACTATGTCCCCTAAGGTTAAGCATGTTTTCAAAATTCAAAGGAAAAAAATGGGGCAATTAGGTTCTAAAATTATTTTCATTAATTCAAACATAGAATTAATCAAAACATATATCTTTCATTGAGGTATCATTTAATCTCATTCTTGTAAACTTTATAGATGGTTTAAAATATATAAAAGAAAACAAGCATCAAAATTCATTAACATCAAATCAATTTGTTTGCTGAGAGGATGATGGAAGTAAATCATTAGAATAATTTTGTTGCACAACAACAAGAACTTGAACAAAATTCACAAGAAACACCAAATAACATGAATTTGACTTTGATGACAAATTCCAAATCCAACATAAATTGCAAAGGAGACATTACTCCAAACATTATTTTGCTTCATTGTCAATAAGGTTTAAAACACCATGGTCATATGATCTCTTGCTACTAAAGGATTTTGGACAGGGTAATGAGGCAATGTGTTGAACATCCTCAACATATCTCAGCAAGTAGTTGCTTAGAAGGCTTGGGAAGAAGTCCCTCAAAGCATAGAATGACACAAACCGAGAATGACCAAGTTGGATATCTCTGCACAAAACATAAAGCATCAACCTGAAATCAGAGGCAAAAACATTTATGAAAGACAAAATCAATGATGACTAATGTCAACTTACTCACAATCGATAATGACTCAAACTTTCTTCTCGGGTGGTGAATCTAGGAGAGGTCAAAAAGAAAAGCCAAGCTCGAGATTAGGTTTAAACTTGTCCAAAAGAGGTTTCACAACCTCTTCATATACATCATTGTTAGGTTCCAGCACAAAAGCATCATGGCCAATAGACTGACAGACTTGAATGTAATTCCCTACCAAACAATCAAAGAAAATAATATTTTAATCATTAGAAAGCACAAATTGTTATTTTAAGCTTACAAGAAAGAAGTCAAGATGACATACCAATTGATGAGTTCATGGTGATTACTAAAGAACCAAGAGGCCTATAAAGGTGAACAAGAGCGTTCAATGTGGACACATGCATCTCCTAACCTCCTCTAAATGGTATACCTCTGCTTGACTTCTCCATTATATTAATGTTTGTCTGATTTGGTAGAATATCATCCTCATTCATAGGAACATTAGGCCTCACCATCTTTGGGTGACTTTCTTGAAATTAGAATCCACCCATTTGGCGAACAAGAAGAATCACCCAACTCAGTTGAATCTACAAGATAGTGAACGATAAGAGTTAGTCCAATACAATTATATGGAATAACAAGGAATGTAAATACAATTCAATAGGGGAATTACCATTTTCCCCTTGATTCCATTGCTCGTTTGCAATAGAGAATTGATGACTACCCATCTAAAATGGATCTCATAACCATTCGTGTCTAAGAAGGACTTAATTTCCTTGAGGATACGAGGGTTGTCATCATGGAAAATAAGAATTGTGCCATTGTTTTCCATGTATTTGTTAGCGTAACCAAATATCTCATACACATAGTTATCTATGTGACAGTTCCAAGAGGGCACAATATTGGGAGGTATTGAGATAAGAAGGACTAGCAAGTCTAAAAGCACTTCAACAATGAGGAGAGCACACCTACCAATTGTAGAATCATGCAAAGTGAAAGGAAAATTTTTAATAACCTCCAAAATAGTGCGAATCGAATGAAATGCACCTAAGGAGTTTCCTATTCGTACTTCTGATAACAAAGTATTGAGTTCATCGAACTAAGTGGGCCACGAGCCAAAAGAAACCCTTGTCACCACTATGTCTAGCCACAAAAGTTTGCAAGCTTTAATAGCAGCTTCAAGAGGGAATCGTTGCTACTTGGGAGTTTGATGGGATCTAGGATGGGATTTTGGAAAAGATCCAAACTAGGATCTATGTCAACATTCAAAAATTGCCTCCTCCAATGGATAGTCCAAGACTGTAGACCTTCTGGGTTTGGAGCCAACTCTTCCTACTCTAGATCCTCCTCATTTTGTTTGTCACCTAAAGGTCTAGCAAATTGGTCCTTAATCTTCCTCAACTTCTTAGCACCCTAGTTCTTCTTCCCACCCCTGAAACTAGAATCAATTGAAGTGGGTTTGTCAAAACACGCATCCTCAAACTTGTCCCTTAACCCACACTCCAATCTAGGGTATTGTTAGTTGGGTAGTTGCAAAAATGGCATCCGACAATTCAACCTTGGGAAATTTCTAAGTCTCCTTGAGAACTAAAGACTAGTTTCACCACTTGAACTAAAAAACCTTCTACTCCTTGCTCATTTACAAAGAAACAAATAACTCCAACTTTTCAATCATCATTTCTAAATTAGGATTCATGTTGTAATGAACCTGTATTTATTGGAAAAATTCAAGGCCAAGTGTTGGGTCACAAATGGGTAGTCTCTTCGAGAACATTATCATGTGTTCCTTTCATATTTGGAATGACCTCCTTGAATTTTTGGAGTGGATTCCAATCATTCCGATGCATTGAACACAAAAGAAAACATGAACAAGTGACAACTTCACATGGTCCATCTCAATGAACCTGCAAAAAAAAAAATGTTAAAAATTAACAAGGCACGATTTGACATCTATGGAAACTCACTTGTCTATGTCGGTCATAGTTGTAAGTAGGTTGATCGGGCCATTTGTTGTGTCCAGAACAAATGAATCGACCTTGATGTGCCATTTGGGCTTGTTAGGATGGTTTGCATCAATGTATGATTTTTAAGCCTAAAGGCGTTGATTGTCGTCCCAAATGCAAAACATTCTATTAGATAACCAACAAAAATGTGGATCCTCGGCCAAGAATTTCTTAAACTTTACATTCTTCTCTTTCCAAAAAGAACTCCAAATATCAACATAATTTAGACATATTTTTCCTCACCTTAGCAATTTGTTGAGGAAACATAAAATGCCCTTTCACCTTCCTAATAACCCATGAAAAACACCTACTCCATCTTGAGCATGTCGATCTTCAAAGCAAGTCTGACAATTAACATGGTGAGGAGTTAAGATAAAGGGATACTCATCTTTGCTTTATACTTCAAGAGGATTTTATACTTGTATAGAACCTCCAAAGTATTCAACTTATTTTGACGTTGAATTACCTCTATGGTCCTTTGGTAATTAGATTCCCCCTATGATTACACAAATGGGGGATAGTCAGCTAGTTATAAGAGAACAAATCTATCCATCACAGATAGAAAAAAGAGAATGACAATGTAAAAAAATGGAAAAGAAAATATACAATCCAAGGAGGTTATACAAAATGGGAATGTTTATGAGCATTTGGCCTAACCATGAATGGCGACCATTCAAAGAAAACTTTTGAATTGTAAAAAAAAAACTAATAGTTTTATATTAAAAAATTATTAAAAAATTATTATGTCGACAAACCTAGCTTCAACAAATCCAAAGGATCTCCTAACACAATAGTTCAATCTACTTGTGACTCTTACTCCATATCTACCTATAAATGTATTCTTCCACAAATCATTTCATTACTCTATGCCTATGTCATGACCTTAGCCTTGGGCCTACAACTAGGGCAAGGGCATGGAAAGGTGCAAGTTGGGAATGCAACCCGGGAATCACATTCACTCTCTTGGGAATGTGAAAAAATGTGAGAAAATGAACCCACACACTCCCAAGTGGATTCCCACTTTAGGAATTAGAGTTCGTATGGAATTTTGAATCTTCAAAAAACAATTTAAAGGACCAAAATCCATTGGATTGAAAATTTTGTTATACCAATGAAAAACTCTTAAGACGTAGATGTTTAAAATGGGTTTGCATGATCCATTTGAATACTTACAACACAAGTTATGGCAAAAAAAAGGTTAGGAATCAAAGTATCAATTTAATTCCTTACCATTCAAAGTCAGAAATCACTTTGAATTACATGCATGTAGGTGGTGTGTGACATGTGTTAGAAAGCTCTCAACAAGTGTTACAACTTTGCTTTAATCTTCACTTCAATCGGAGTTTTGCACAAGAAGTTATGGGCATCCAAAGTGGCAAGAGTCCCAATTTGGGGAATTTCAGGACTCTTGACTTGGGAGTCCAGGGAAAAATGACATTTGGGTGCAGCCCCTATGGCTAATCATAGATAATACTATAAAAAGGAAGGTGGTGGCTTCCTCTAAGTCCGGGCCATGGTGAATCTTATAAGTCTATGCTTATGGTTCGTCAATGCACCAAAAGTGCTCCAACTATGCACTAACCAACTTGTTGTTTAGTTTGTGCAGGTCTATAGGAATAATTGACCCACTTGTCACTTATCCTAATCCCCATCCCGAAGTTCTAACACACCCCTCTTACCTTCAAAGTGTTGTGAATTAAGGAACGTATCCCAACTCCTTCTACTTCCTTTGTTTTCACTTTGGACTCGCATTTGAATCTTTCAAGGAATCTGGTGGTGCATCAATTTAACAATGAATGAGAAGTTCTAATGCAAGTTGAAACATAAATCATGGTACTAAAATGCCAATTCATTGTTATACTCATCTCAACCTAGTTAGAATTCCCAAAAATTTACCTCTTTAAATTACAAAGTCTTGGTTATTGAATCAAAATCCACCCCTTGGAATCCTTCTTATAAGATACATAATTTAAAGTGAAATCCTATTCAATATTTTACACAAGCTAAAAGCAACCGAAATTGAATAAAAACTAAACTTCTTTCTAAACGTCCCTAAAAGTCGATTCCACAATTTTTTTTCAGTGTTCTGTGCTTCCTATTTATTCAAAAACATTTCCTCACTCTCAAACTCTTGTCTATTAATGCAAATAAATATATTTAGGTTATTCTTTCTACTACCCAACAAGGAATCATATCATGAGTAGAAAAGGTTACAAGAACTTAAAATTAAAAAAATTTGCACAATTTTAACCTCACAACTTAGACATATCACTTCATTCACCTCTTCCATTAAATTATCCTTGCAAAGCATCCCAACACCCTACATAACAAAAAGAATGTTGCTTAGAAAAATGATGATGGAGAACCCTACAAAGGAGACAAAAGGTCGTGATGCCAAAAAAGGAACAATCTTGGACATCGCTAAGACCTCTTTAGCACCCTTGCTTGGGAGTGAATTTGGTAATTGCCAAAACCATGTGAGCTCGTCAGAGAAGGACTTTGGCCATTGCCAAAACCTCCTCAAAAGCTTATGCCAAAGGAGGTCTTCGCGATGGCCGAAGTTCCTCCCCACGAGCCTATTAAGGAGGGACCTCAACCATCACTGAGACCTCCCCAAAAATTCATGGTAAGGGAGGTCTTGGCAATGGCCAAGGTCCCTCCTCATGAACCTATTGAGGAAGGACTTTAACGATGACCGGAACCTCCCTTGCAATTCATGTTGAGGGAGGTCTTGGCGATGGCCGAAGTCCTTCCCCACAAGCGCATCAAGGAGGGACTTTGGCCATCATCAAGACCTCCCTGCAAGTGCATCAGGGAAGGACTTTAGCCATCGCTAAAACAAGCTTGCAAACTCTCTTGGTGATAGAAAAGAAATGAAAAGGAGCTCCCCCAAGCTCATAGGTGCCATCGTTCTTTTGAGCTTTGACTCGAGCTTATTGGAGCTCTTCAAATCAAATAATTACAACATCAAAATAAAAAAACAAAGCTTGAAATTTAAGGAAGGGAAACGACCTTATCTCTTGGCTTGCTGCAATGTGCGATGGAAAGACCTCAATTTGGAAATGAACAAGAATCACATCTTATACACTTTGAAACCCTAAGAATTATTTTTTGCAAGAAATAAAATCTAAATAATTGAAAAATTAACATTTTTTTTACCTCTTCCTTTATTTATTCTTGATGTTACAACATGAGATTCCTCCTCCTTGCTTGTGCCATCACCTTTCCTCTATTATGTTATTTCAAGTTCGTCCAATGAAAAGACTATTCATGCATGTTCACTCTAGGCTTCAACACTATTTTTTTCTGTTCTTGCATTTGAGGAATGAAATCATGCATTAGGTATCAAGAAGCCTTTTTGCAATTTAAATTTATATTACCTCCTTGAAAATTACTTTTACCTCAAATTTACATGCTCAAATTTGTTTTTACCATTATAAATAAGAGGAGTTAGAATTTAATATTAACCTACTATTATGGGAATATACATTCTCTATAAAAACTATTTTGTGATTCCAAAGGAACGTATAATAACTATGGTTATGATTTGGCTATTATTTCATAAAAAGTTGCTAAAAATTTAATGCACCAATTGTAGCTTTTTTTCGTCCTTCTAAATAGTTCCTCCATATTCCCCCAATCGATTAATGTTTGGAAAATGTTAAAATTGTAACCAAATTTTGGAAAATCTAGTTCACCTAACACACAATATTGAATAATTTTGCAGATTTTGCCATATATAATTGGAATGGCTGGTGGTTATTTATGCAAGTGTTCATGTTGGGAAACTGGTTCTACAAGGTTATTCTTTTTAGCTAAATGTTGAACAAATGTTTTAAATAGAATATCAAGTCGGACAATTTAATTATTATCAAGTTTTTTTTATCACCAATGTCAAAAATAGTACATTCAAGATCTCTAGTGCATTTTTCTTGGATTTTACTTCATAGCCAAAAATAAATAATGTCCTTTCCACAATTGCAATGGTCAAAACTTGCACTTCATAGAAATTTTAAGATGTTCTAATCTTTAAATTAATGTTTTTTTTCTCACTCCAATTTCATGAATTTGCAGTACATTTATAATTTGTTCCACCCAAACAAATGTACTTTATTAATCCACAGATTATAGTGCCAATTTATTTTCATTCCAACATTTGTATCTTTTATTTACACTAATAAATCGATCTTGGCTCATGTTAACAAATAGGAGATCTAGTCAAGTGCAAACATAAATCTATTGAAAGGAAACTAAAACATGATGCTCACAACATGGAACATAATATCAAGAACTCCTCAAGGTTCTTGTCACATGGAATACACAAACTTGTGCAATGAAGAAAAGAGAACCAAACCATCAACACCAAGGTATTTAACTAAAAGACCAAACCACAAATAACCAAACTAATTTAAGTTTTAAAAGTAGGTCAACCTTAAGTATTCCAGTAACTAATGAAATCTAACTAGTTGAGCTTGAATTCTCAACACTTCCCCTCAAGCTCGAATCCATTTCTAGTACACCAAACATTTTTTAAAACTTCCTTAACTTGTTTATACCTAAAGTTTTTGTGAAAATTTTAGCAACTTGATCTTTAGTACTGACATGATTAAGGTTAATTTCTCTTGCTAAAACTTTTTCACTAATAAAGTGGTAGTGCACCTTAATGTGCTTTGTCCTAACATGATAAACCAGGTTGTTAACAAGTAGTATGCTACTAATGTTATCAAATTAAATGACAACATGAGCATCCACTAACTGTCCCAAATTTGAAAGTAGTTTTTGTAACCAAACTATTTCAAATGCAACGATTGCTACGCCTCTGTATTTTGCCTCCGTGTTTGATAGTGCAATTGTTGGTTGTTCTTATTGCTCTAACTAACAACACCACTTCCAAAAGAAAACATGAAACCATTAATTGATATTTTATCTAAAACATTGTCAACCCAATTAGTATCTATGTATCCATGTACTTGTAACTAGCTCTTAACATCATAAAAAATTCCACATTGCAAAATATGTTTTATGTACTTCAGTATGTGCCTCATTGCATCCAAATGTGGCTTTCATGGTGTCTGCATGAATTAACTCACCACTTTAACTACATAATTCAAATATGGCCTTGTGATGGTCATGTAAATCAAACTCCTCATTATGTGTCCATACATAGTGGTATCCTCCACAAGGTCACCTTCATCTACAGTTAACTTCACATTTTGCTTAAATGGAATTAAAATGGGTTTGTAACCCATCATCCCATATTCAAACAATTTGTTCAAGGCATATTGCCTTTGTAGTAACCATATCCCTTTAAGAGACTAGATTACCTCAATGTTGAAGAAGTAATGCAACTCTCCCAAATCCTTCATCTCAAACTTTTGCTTCAAAAGCTTTTTCAAATCAAAGATATCTTCATCATTATCTCTTGTGACAATCAAGTCATCAACATAAATGACTATGACTACAATCCCACAATTTGTCTTTTTCACATACAATGAAAAATCTACATTGGATGTTTGAAATCCACTTGTGACAAGATATCGACCTATCTTGTCTGACCAAGCTTTAGGTGCTTGCTTCAAGCCGTACAAAATTTTTTTCAACCTACATACCAAATTAAGATGTGTTTGGTTCACATAACCTGGTGGTTATTCCATATACACTTCTTTTTGTAAATCTCCATGAAGAAAAACATTTTTTACATCCATTTGATAGAAAGACCATCCTTTTGTTATTGCCATAGCAATGATTGCTCTTACAATTGTCATTTTTACAACTAGATTATAGATCTCTCCATAGTCTATGCCATAAGTTTGGGCATAACCTTTGGCAACCAATCTCGCTTCATATCTACTCACAAATCCATTTACATTGTGCTTGACTTTGTACACCCATTTACACCCAATTATTTTCTTGTCCTTTGGTAAAGCTACCAATTCCTAAGTAGCATTAACAGCCAATGCTACCATTTCTTCATCCATGGCATTGTCCCACTTAGGGTTTCCCAACTACATGTTCAAAATAAGTGGGTTCAACCTCATGTATAACTTTCACCATGTATGCATTTTGATGAGCTACAAAACCATCATATGTGAGTATTTGTATAAGGTATTTGACTTGTGTGGATCTTCGTACTCCACTATTGTTATCAGGTGTTTTTAAGACTTTCTTAGCCATCCGAACTTCGGGAGTAGTAACGAAAAGGACTCTTGATTCTTCATCCACACTCTTTTCTAAATCATTCACCATCTACATGAAAATTTTTAAATGATGTTTGAGAATTACCATGTACAATGTTTGAAGATCTTAATCTTCCTTTCCATGGGGTGCTACTGGACCCACTAATTGAAGACTTTTGTGGTCCATTAATTAATTGTGATTCTAATTCCACATTTGATGAAACATCACCAATTCTAGCTTCGCCATCTTCTGTTATCTTTACTGGTGAGTACCAACTAACCATGTCATCAAACACAACATTTCTACTCACTTGTAACTTTCGAGTGGAACAATTGAAACATCTATATCCTTTATGTTTTAAGGAATATCTAATGAAGATACATTTTCAGCTTTTGGGTTTAGTTTTGATCTCTTTTCATATGTAATGTAACCGAACACTCTAAAGTGTGAGACATTTAATTTTTTGCCTGTGAATTTTTCTTTAGGTATCATGCCATGAACAGCTATGGGTGTTTGATTCATGATATAGATTATAGTTGTTACCACTTCAACCCAAAAATAATTTAGCAAATACTTTTCATTCAACATGGCACATGTTATTTTTGCAATGTGCCTGTTCTTCCTTTCAATAACTCCATTCTATTATGGGGAATAACTACATGAATACTTCTTTTGAATTCCATGTTCCTTTAAGTATTCATTGAATTCATTTGAAAAATACTTTCCCCCTCCATCAAACCTTAGGCATTTGATGCTCACACCCTTTTCCTTCTCCACCATTGCTTTGAAATTCAAAAAATGTTGAAACACTTCACCTTTGTGTTTCATGAAGTAGACCCACACCTTCCTTGTGTGGTCATCAATGAAACTCACGTAGTACTTGCATCCTTTAATGGATTTTATCTTCATGGTCCACACATTTAAATGGATCATTTCTAAAGGTTTGGAACTTACATAAGTTGTTTGAGTTGGGAATGGATGCCTAGTTTGCTTCCCTAATTGGCATGCTTCACAAACTTTTGACATCATCTTTTCTATTCCAAATTTGGGAAGACCTCCAACAAAATTTTGTTTCTCCATCAACTTAAGATGTTAAAGATTAACATGGCCAACCTGCTTGTGCCAAATTTCAATGTTTCCAACTCCTTTTCCACGTGTGAATAACATGGAATTCACTTCAAGCATGTTCACATCCAAGGTGAACATTTGCCCATTCCTTTTCCCTTTTGCAATCAATTTGCCTTAGTTCTTCATGTTTTCCACAAAACATCCATTAAGGTTGAATGTCACCTTTAAACCTTGTTCCATCATGTGGCCTACCAAGATTAAATTTTTTGTTATGGTTGGAACATAAAGTACATCTTTTAAGTACTTTGTTTGCCCATCTTGTATGGACAACAGCACCTTGCCAATTTGTGTGATGGGATGTGTAGTGTCATCACCAATTTCCACAAACCTTAGTCTTTTCAAATCCCTTTTGTCTCTAAATTATTCTCCATGACTAATCATGTGGTTTGAAGTTCCAAAATCCACATACCAAACATTGTTATCTAATACACTTCTTATCATTGAATTTGCCATGTGCTGCTTCACAAACAGTTGTTCATCACCTTGATTGCTAATTAATGCATAATTCCCTTGTTGCAATTTTCCATTTCATGCATCACGCTCCCTTTGATAATAATTCTTTACCAAGTGCCCATGTTTCCCATAATAATAGTAATTTGAGTTGCTATTTAGTTGTTAGTTTCGATGACTTCCACCACGACCTCCATGACTTCCTCTTCCTTTCAAGTTTCCTCGTCCACCTCCATGAAGTTGACCTTATGTTGATGATGTCCACCATGTGAACTTCTGTGTCGACCTTGAAATGAGGTTTTCCTTCCTTAGGTTTATAGGATTAAGTTAGGGTTAGGGTTGAACAAGATGGACCTTGCATATGTATGTATGTATTGAGTATTATACGAAATTCTATACTATACATAGGTTTGACGTATATGTACGTATCTCGTGTAATATTTTGTGTGGTATTAAATACATGATTATACACCAAAATTTTGTATGAAGGTCTTGATAACGTATTTACGCTTCACAATCTTCAAACTCCTTTCAAACTCTCCCAAATTGTATGTGCTCCATTTGAAAATTTCTTTTGATGTCTTCTTAATGTAAACTTCTATCACTAGTAACTTTGCAAAGTTACACCATTCACATATGACCTTGGATTAATTTAAAATTTTGGTGAAACATTAAAAACTATGTTTGCTATCGTCTTTCAAAATTTTAGCCCATTTAATTTCATAAAATGAAAGATCTTGCTACTTCCTTGAAATCACCTCAAACTGGGACATGAACACAAAATGATTTACAACTCACTCTTAACGACTCTAAACTCTTTGAGATTTGGGGAAACACATTAAATATATGTCTTCCATATAAACTCAAAATTTTAGCTCTATTGTTGATGATTACAAAGAGTTATCACTTTCAAAAGAAACTGACTTCAAAATTGAGGCTGAAACTTTAGATATTTGGATCTCTTTCAATACATATCCAAATGACATGAAATTTCTCACATATACAATCCTTTATGATCTACAAAATCCTTTAGTTTTAAATCCAAAAATGCTCAAACAAAGGAGATATGACCAAAAAATCAAATCTGACATAGAATCTTCAAAAGTTCATAACTTTCACAAAACATATCTTTTTCTTTTGGAATTTTGAGAATAGAAACATCTTATAGTCTTCTATAATCTCTCTAAGTTTCACTCTAAAATCTTTTTACAGTAGATTTAGACCTAGATCTAGATTTTAAAATCTGATTTCCACAACCTTTGATGTGTTCATCTCCTCTCACATCTTTTCTTTTCTTTTCTTTTTCTTCACATTCTTTCCTTTCCTCGTTTCACTTTTGCACTTGACAAATTCCTATGATATTATTAAAGACTCTCAAACTCTAGTTTTAAGAACTTCTAACTCTAGATCTCTTTCAATTTTCTCATCAAACAACTTGAGCTCTAATACAATGTTAACAAGGAGATCTAATCAAGTGCAAACATAAATATTTATTGAAAGGAAACAAAACATGATGTTCACAACATGGAACATAACATCAAAAACTGTTCAGGGGTCTTGTCACATGAAATACACAAACTTATGCAATGAAAAAAAAAGAGCCAAACCATCAACACCAAGGTATTTAATTAAAAGACCAAACCACAAATAACCAAACTAATATAATTAAAGAAAGTAATTCAACCTTGTGAAAGTAACCTAATTACTTTCCTATTCCAATAACTAATGAAACCTAACTAGTTGAATTTGAATTCTCAACAGTTCAATTTCCACATTCACCATATTTATTTGTTTCATTTAGATATATGCCTCAAACAATTTATCTTTAATAAAAATATAATTGGTTCAATATTTGTTACCAAATCCAAAGCCCTAAAACTTAAACCCAAATCAAATAGCATCCCTACTTTTAGTGCCTGGTGATCCTAATGAATTAAGTTAATCGAATTAAGTTAATGTCCGATGATCCAAAGGTCTAATTAGTTAATCCAATGATATATTAAATATAAATTTTGTTGGATGAATTATTTAATTCAATCCTATGAACTTTTTTCCTAAAGATAATGGTCATCAATGATAAACATATCGGTCTTTTACAAACATCCTTCCAACTTTTGAATTTTTTTCCAATTAATATTTCAAAACAATTGTAAACTTCTCACCACACCTATGAAATGACAAAATTAGTTTTGACCAACACATTTGGATAAACTTGCTTTGGAATTTTGTTGCATTTTTTTGTCCCTATGGATGTGTGCTCGTTTTACTAGTACAGGTCGTGTTCATCCCCACCATGTTTGTAAAAGATATTAAAGTGAAATGAATCATTTATTCTTTTTATTAATCCACATTCAGCCATATATGTGCGGTGATGATAATTGATGTGTGTGATGTGTGATATATTGAAATTTCTAATTATTGAATAATTAAATGTAAAATTTGTATTTGGGCTTGAATTGTATTTTGTTTGCCATTTGTTTGCTTTATATCATGATACATTTGCCATATTTACACATTTTGCACATACAAATTGTACTTTCAAATTTGCATATGCCATAGACTTTTATTATGTTCCAATTTCATATAACTCACATACATATTTCACTAGATAACTTTATTGGTGCTCAATTTATAATCGCACATACATAAGTTTCAGGATTCTTACAAATCTAGATGGTAGATCTATATGGAACATTCACATTCCTAGTACAAGCACATATGTGGAATATTCATTTACACCACATCCAAATTAAAAATATTTCAAATATTTTAATGTCAAATGCAAAAAAAATTATATGTTGGAAAATTGCCACATTGATCTGTTGGAATCCCATTAAGTTGTGATTTGACTAGTATAATAATGGGGTGTAGTTCATTAACCTAAATGGCTATGGGAATTTAAAAGTGAAATAAGTTCACTGCACTTTAATGATTTCACCCTAGTTAAAGTTATTTCACTATAATATCACTATGTAAACATTGTGTTTCACTACTACTTAACATAATTCATTATTGTAATTTACTATGATAAATAGGTTTTTTTTATGTTGTTGTTTTAAATACCCTATACTATTTTATGATATACCTTATATTATTTTAACCTACCTTATTCTAACTTATACCCTAAGTTATTATAAATTATTTTATCTTAAGTATAATAGTTTTAAATAATCTAAAATAAAATAGAATGACCTAAGGTAAAATAACCTATTATAGCCAATAATAGCCTATGAAAAATAATTCAAAATAACCTACGATAAAATAACTACCAATAGCCTATGATAATATAGCCTAAAATATCCAACAATAGCTTATAATATAATAACCACCAACAGTTATAATATAACCTAGAATAACAAAAAATAACCACCAATAACCGTTAAAACAATAAACACTAATAGCCACCAATAAGATAAACCACCAATGGCTTATAATAGAATCGCCAACAATAGCCACTAATATAATAGCCACCATATGTGTTATTTTCCAATCATATATTGTCCCGTCAAAATCATGCTAATAGTAGTGCACATGATTTGATTAGTCTATGTCAAAATTATGATTCTAAAAATCATTGTTGTCTTTTGTATTAATTACCTTTCCTTTATGCTTATTTTTATGGTCTTCCACCCATCTCGATATTTTTCTATTTTTTCTGAGATTATAAATGAAGCTAAGCTAATTCATCATTACATAAATGGTTATTCCTACAAGATCGACCCTGCTTTAAATGTCCTATTGCCAGAGTCAATTCTTGTGATGATCATTTATTTTATTTTGTTTCAATGGTCTTTTCGAATGCAAATATTTGAAATTGGGGTTGCTAGTGATTAGGGAATCAATTGCATGCCAAATCTTCCCAATTGTTCCCCACTTTTAAATTCCTTTCAAAAATTCATTTTCATGTGTCATTTTTTTCCTAATCTTGAAAACAATTATGGGGTTTAAGGAATGGAATCTAGACAAGGCATTATATTATATTAGTTTTAATTTTATCACCTTGTTTCACTTTCAATATTCTACTTTAGATCCTGTAATCTTTGGCAACAATAATATTTTTATGATTTTTTTTATGTGTGTCAAATCAATTTTTTTATCTGATTCCATATTCAACCCCTTCATTTTTTTATCATTTTATTGAGTTTATTTTAATTCGTTATTCTCCCTGCTCCTTGTCTTCTGAAACATTCAAATTCATTCTATACATTTTTTATTGCATTTCACTCTTTTTCATTACTATATGTGTCCCTAATAACATGGCTACATTTCATGTTGTTGGATGTTGTGAGCCATACTAACACAACTCTGTGCAGTAATCTCAATTTTTAAAAGTTGCATCAAGGTTATTTGAGTCTGCTAAGTTTATTAAAGGGTTTTAGCAATTTCATAAGGTATGATGAATGCGTTTGGTGCGTGGAGGGTTCTTTTCTTTTATGAAATGCATTATTGGTGAATAAGGTGTTAGGTTAATTCTTTTCTTCAACAAAAAGTTGGTAACCATAATTTTAGAAACTCTATTGTGTAATTAGGGGTGAGAAATTTCTAGAGGGTTGGGGTAGAAATAGACACCAAAATTCGCAATGTTCAACACAACATTGGTACTGTTTTAGTATTTAATGAGTAACAAAGATGTTAGAAATTCTTGAAGTAGTTGAAGAATGTTAATGAAAGGTCCGATAAAGATAGAATAATCTTCAAGCCGTATGAACATAAGGTTAATTCGAAACAACTTAACAATTTAATAGATAGTGTGATAGTGTGCCAATGGTAATAGGAGTTTCATAACGATTGAAACATTTATTTAGAATAAGGATAAGTTCAGCAAGGAGCTGCAAGTACATGTAAAATCTTGGGCTATGCCATAATGATAGTTCATAACTGCAAAAAATCTAGGATGTGTTGAATGGTTTGAACTAGGTAGTCCACCTTGCTATTAATAGGTAGTCGACGAATCGAACCGCATAACCAATGATAGTGTTTAACGCCAAGAACTGAAAACCACACGAAGATAGAAGTATCTTCAATTTCGTAACAACCTTCACAAATGGTCTCAAATTCGTCACCTGAAACGGGGTTGACTTGCAACAAGATCACTAAAGTGCCAAATTCGCAGAAATACGATAGTACCAAGTTTGAAGGGGTTCAACTTCAAGACGAGCACGCACCTCTCAAGGTTCGGGTTCTTCATCACGAGGATGTTGTGTTAGGGTCAGATTTATAAATGACTCCAAAGGCGGTTCTTCATTCGTTTGTGCGGTTTGGGGCCCGTAAGATATGACCATGTGCGACACCATAATTTCAAGGAAAGGAAAAAGGTTAGATCTTCAATCAAAATCAAATCAATAATGAAGGTGTGAAGGACTTGTTACATTAAAGTGCGTAGTCGTAATTTATAAATTGAGGAAAAGGAAAGAAAGGCGTGAGTAACGACTTAAAACCATGGTAAAGTAAAACCGTAAGGTCAAAGGAAAAAATTGAAAGTTTAAGTAAAATTTGTTGGGCGGAAAGTGAAAGAGGTGAAAAGGTGTTTTTCCTTCACATTCCATTGGCCACCAAACATGGAACCTTCCATTGGTCATAAGCATGGAACCTTCCATTGGTCACCAAGCATGGAACCTTCCATTGGTCACCAAGCATGGAACCTTCCATTGGCCACCAAGCTTGGAACATTCCATTAGCCACCAAACCCAAATATACCTTCACCTCCTTTTTCTTTCTTTTTAAAAGGCGGACTCGAATCATTGGGGGCTCTTTTTTTTCCCTTGACATAATTTTCAATCCAATCTTGAATACTTGTTCCCATAAGCTTCTTGAGGAGAAAAAGAATGATTAGTCTTGAAATATGGGAAAATGAAGGAAAGTAGAATGAAAATTTTGTAATAGTTTTGGAGGTTTGGAAGTGAATAGTGATAGTGTTGGGAGGTTGGAACTTTAGAAAAAAATCTCACAAACCCTCTTGGGTTTGGTAATATAATTATTTACTGGTTTAGTTGTAGATTTAAAAAATTGGTAGGATGTTGCATTTTGTAATTAGCTTCCTAGTGAGCTAAGGCAAGCCGGATTTGAATAAACTATGTGTTAGAAACAATATTTGAAGTGACTGGTGGCCTATAGCCAAGTTGAATTATCGCCTTCGTAAAACCTTCTTAAGTTTAGTAGTATAACTCCTTATTGGTTTAGCTACAAATCTTAAGATTTGATAGGATGGTGCGCCTTGTAGTTAGCTTCCTAGTGATCTAAAGCAAGCTGAATTTGAATAATCTATATGTTAGAAACAATATTTGAAGTGACTAGTGGTCTGCAACCAAGTTGAATTATCACCTTTGTAAAACCTTCTCGGGTTTTGTAGCGTAACTTCTTGTTGGTTTAGCTACAGAGCTTAGGATTTGGTAACAAGATGCACCTTGTAGTTAGCTTTCTAGTGAGCTATGGCAAGCCAGATTTGAATAACCTATGCGTTAGAAACAATATTTCAAGTGACTAGTGGTCTACAACTATGTTGGACATGGTAATAGAGTGCTTAAACATCGATTTAAATGAATGACAATTTGACATAAAGTCCTAGAATGTGGAATGTGTGAGCTTGAAAAATATATCCATTAGTTCTAATTACAAATGATGCATAGGAGGCAGGTTACTTAATTTCAACTATAAATGCAATCTAACATCTAAAAATACACTTGCATTTTTCTTTCATCGGTAGCATTTGTGCTTTCAAGCATAGTCACCTTGTAGAACCGAGAGTAGATGGATAGAAAGTTGCCTCACAAATGCTTAGAGCTAACCATCATGGTTGACGATTCAAGGACGATTTCAATCTCTGAACAATGTTTTGCATTATGCTTTTGTTTTAATTAGGATCCTTGCATATATCCAAAGATGTCTCGTATGATTTTAATAACTTAGTCTTGAATTCAGTGTACCAAATTCTTATGACCTCTTCTCAAGGGAGACAATGGGTGGTTGGTTGTGGGCGTTATCACATTATTAGTGATAGTCTTACTCAAAATTCTCAAGAAACAATCTTGACACCAAGAACAACAAGGTCTATGGTCAAGATTATGAAACAAGAACATGATAACAACACTCGACCTCTATCTTTAGTCAAACCTTTTTCATCTGATTTCATTGAGCTATCTGATTCTTCTTCAAATGACAACTTGACACCCCATTTTTTGTCCATGATATTGCCAAATTTGATTTCTCAATCTAGCTCCCTATAGCCACAATTTCCATCATCACAATTGTTTTTTGCCTTGTCATCATAGCCCTCATCCTTTCCTTAAAGTATTCAATTAATAGTTTCTTACTTATGTTTAATGGGGATGTCTTGTTTGTAGTCCAAGGACACGGAGGTTCAACAAGTAATGTGGACAAAGCTCAATGACATGATGCAGAAACACGACTTTCCAAAAACTGAATTTCAAGGGATTTATGGTTGATAGCACACAAGCCAATTGGAACACCATCAGAATTGTTTATAGATCGAAGGACTCCTTTGTGAGGATGATTAACAAGGAGCGCACATGTTTATTCCACTAGATTCAATCAATTGATAAGCACACTAAACAACTAATCAAACTCGAATTTCAAGATCAACACATCTTTCTTTGCCACCAATAATACTTCTAAAGCAAGTGTCCATGAGCTTCAATTGGCTTAACTTTTGGCATTTTCATGTTAGACAATGGGGAAGGTTCATGGTCCATGTGAGTGTTTCATCTTTCAACTTTTTATGACTCTCTATTTTTTGTTTGCATTTAACACAATAATTCCATTTACTCTCCAATTCCATTTGCATTCTCACTCCAACTTCATTGTGACATTTTAGATTTTGCTAACATTTTCTTTCCTTTGACCTATAGAAGTTCAATGATGAGTGGGCGGACATGCCCACTTATAATCTAGCAGAAACTGTGCATAACATCTAGTTGCAACAATCGAAAAAATGCATCATTTATTTATACACAAAGATGTCTAATGACTATGTTCATGCTTTCAAATAGTCTACATTGTATTAACAATACTTGCAAGGTGGCCCAACTGGTCATGCACCTAATAAAAATGAATTGATGTTGAAAAGGGTGTTGAAGATTATGATGTAGATGAAACATAGATAGTGGTGTGATAGATATTAGAAACTATGTGGTAGATAAGTGTTGCAAGTAATCAAAGACATAGGTAGATTGAAGATATGTTAGTACCACCAA
>Ga0209611_10002501_pt1 | contig 32327 bp, 13 predicted proteins | sample S1TSphgellanicum_3_FD_187693 | JGI IMG/M metagenome (GOLD analysis project Ga0209611, IMG submission 187693) | Host-associated microbial communities from peat moss isolated from Minnesota, USA - S1T2_Fc - Sphagnum magellanicum MG (SPAdes) (version 2) | ecosystem: Host-associated > Plants > Peat... | reverse complement strand
ACATTTTAACTTGTTGCTGTTTTGATCTTTGTCATAAAGGGGTAGAGCCATTATGGCATAAGCCACTTTCTTTTTGACATTTATGTGATAAACTTTACATTTTCTTCTCACTTAATGTATATTAAGTTATTTGATTGTAATGGGTTTTCATGTCGTGCAATCTTAAACCTTAACCTTTAAACTCCTTTTTTGTTTCAAAGTCAAGGTCAGATGATCCTCGAAAGGAAAAGCAAAATGAGCACTTTAGGAAAAATACACAGAAAAACTTCCTATGCTTTTTGTTGTTCTTTCTCAGTACCTTATTAAAAAAAAGGTCATAATTTATCAGTCAAATCACAATTAATCACAAACTCTGCATTAATTTTAGAAACAAAACCTCCTAATACCCATCCTTCAACCAAGAAGTCACTGTGAAACACATAACTGAAAAAAACTTAAGAATAGCATATAATATAAAAGCCTTAATCTTCCATAATTAACAGCTTTTTTAGTTAAGCTTCCATATGATTAACATCTTTTAGAAGTCACTGAAAAGATTCTACTAATTTCTTAACAGAAAACTAAAACACAAAAAATGCCTCACTACTCACCAACCTACTACAGGTACATAATTAATTGCATATAGACACAATGTGCCAAGTAACAACAATCAACAGAATTTTAATAAGTAGCTCATTTGGAATACCATTTCTTGTAAAGGGTTGTGCAAAAGAGAAGATCGAATTAGACCAGTTCTGTTGAGGAGGTATCAAATTTCTTGTTTAAAGTTTTTTTGGTAGTCATATTGGCCTCTAACAACTTATTTAACATGCTAGAATGGACTTCAAGCTACTGTACATACAAGTCTCCGCTGCTAGTGGAGGAGGTGTAGGTGAGAGGCTGAATGGCGCAATGCTTGCACAAGGTCTTGCCCATATTAGAAGAAAAACAATTCTCTCCAAAATTTAGACCAAGGATCAAACAAACTATTTTATTTTCATTTGTCACAGGTTTTTAGTTGTCATTCTCACCACAATACTATGGTAGATAGGCTGATGAGCAAACATTTAAGAAGTCAAAGAAGGTCAAGTCCTTACACATTTTTAGTCTGCTTCTGAAACTCAAAGAACATTTGTAACCTTTCACCTAACACTTTCAACATCGCAAAAATTGCTCATTTTGGTAAAGGAATGGGGAAGTTACGGGGTGTTTGGTGTAAGGGGGTTCAGTGTTTGGTGTAAGGGGGTTCAGTGTTTGGTGATGGGTGAACCAAAACAGATTCAGATTTCAAGCTTTAAATCTTTTGTCATTGCATCTTTGCCTCTGGAATACAAAGAAGTTTTGTAAAGCCCTGGTTGCCGCACCCATGTGAGGACTAAAAATGAGAAGATACCGGGCTGGAACTAGAGAGGGGTCTAGAGCTATTTTTTCAAAAAATTTGAAGCAAACTACCACTCATCCTCTTCCTGTGTGTTCTCTGCGTTGCTCCTTTACTTCTGACCCTCAAAGAACATTTGAAGCCCTTCTCTTTGCACATTCCCTCACACAAAAATAGCTCAATTAAAGAATGAGTAAAATATTGGAAAGTGTTTGATGATAAGTATGTGTTTGGTGATGGGCAATTCTACCCTAAAAACTTAGTTTCCCTAGATACTTGGGAGGAATTCCCCAGTGTATTTGGGAGGGCACATTGCCAAGCCTCATAACTCCTCTGCTGAGAGGAGGCACTTTCCATTGATATATTTTTGTCATTGCAAATACAATAATAAATAAATAATGAAAATGAACATATAAAGTAAAGTCACTTCTTTGTTTTGTTTATCACATTCAGATTTCCCAAACATAGTGCCTCCTGCCTCCCATTACACCTCTGGTATCCATTGAAAGCCCTTGATGAGTAGGAGTGCACTAAGGTGGTTCTCTACTATTTAGAGCTCTGGTGCAAAAGTGATTGAACATTAAATGATTTCGTGAAAGAAAATTCAACAATATCAAAATAATGTTTTTTACAATAATTGCAACTTATTCACACCACTATTGGTTCACATTACTGTTGGTTGGGTTGAGGTTTTTCAAAAGAACCATTGGATCTAGGTTTTTTTAATTTATAAAATGGATAATTTGTTCAATTTGGAGGTAAAGAATGTTTCTTAAAATAAAAATATGTCGGTTTCGACTCTCAAGGTTAAGTTCAATTTTGTAAATTATCAACTTTTCAAGTTGATGGTTCTAAAGCTTTATGAAACCCATTGACTCCAATTCAAGGTGGGGTTGGTTTAGGCCCTTATCTAGGATGGTTCCAACGTTGAATTCTAGGTTAGGTTCAAGTTTTAGGCCTCTAGTTAAGTGACTTCTATATTAATCATAAACCAAAACTTGTAAATTTTAGTTTTTTTGTCAATTTGTTATCATCATTATAATGTCATCAATATGTAATGAAGTAGCAAAGGAAAAAACATTATTAGAGATCATTGTTTTGAATTTTTCTTTGTGAAGATTCCAAAACGTGGTAAAATATTTTTCAAAAAACTGAAATAAATGCAACAAAAAAAAATTGCAAAGAAATTTTGTGAAAGTTGGATTATCATTAAGAAAAACACATCACCCTCCATGGTCCTATTTTCTTTTAGATTATCAAACTTTGAAAAATGAGTTGTTCATTAATCTTCATGGTAGAATACATAGGGAATGAGAAATGAGAAAAAAAAATCACAAGGAGGGAGTGCCAAGTGGAAAAAAAAACCAAATTGCAACTTCATAAACCCTATACCTATATTTAAAATCCACCCCAAGGCAAAAACACCCTAAGAACCTTTAGTCAAATGCACCCTAACCTTGAGTTTTCTTTGATTGGGTCTAAGCCTAGGTTTTCCCACACCTAGATCTTTCAAGGCAAGTCTTGTGACAAGTCTTCCCCATCAAAACCAGTTGAACAAAATATCTTGATTTGAGACTCAAACCCAACCTCAACCACCATTGGTTCACATTTAGACCAACATCACAAATCACACTAGTCTTAATTAAAATGATTTGAAACTTAATTTAAAGAAGGTGTATCGAATATCATTCAATGTTACAATCTATGCTCAATGGCATAAGCCATGTGAATATTTATAAATGAACATAAAGTTTTTTTACTTTGTTAATGAAAAAAAACATGGGAAATAAAAATTGTTTAGAGTAAATGAATGAATGTGATGGCTTGTGAGTTCAAATTACAAATTCTTAACACAAAATAAATAGCATGATGAACTAACTTGCCATAGAGATTTTGGAAAGAAACATGAAAAATGAAAAATGGCTAATTATTTAACTATTTATTGTGATCATTAATGTTTTTTGGACAAATTTTCCTATTTTTGGCCAAAAAATTTGGGATTTTTTTCATGTGAATTCAACTACTTTTTTAATTTCTGAAAAAAAGCCCAATTTTTTAATAGCACAAAGTTGATCATTAAAAAAACCTTAATGGAAACCTAAAAAAAATAAAATTACTTTGGAATAATAATTTCTTTTTCAAAGGAAGAACCAATAGGTAAGGGATAAATATATGGACCCCTAACCAATGGATTTCAAAAAATCAAAAAACCACTTTAATAACCTACCTTGGATTGTGTTGAATTTTTTATTCATTTTGGAAACTTAATTGGTGTTTCGAAAATGAAACCAATGTTTAGTTTTTTTTAATACAAAAATCTAGAACTATGGATTTTTGTATTTTTAAAATATCAATAAAACTCAAAATTGAAGATTATAAAAATTTATTTTAAAAATAAATAAAATTGGATTAACCTAAAGTGTGATTCTCCAAAGTAATTTATAATACATTTTAACTCGCCTAATGTTTAAACCATTCTTGTAAAAAAAAAGTCTATTATATATGTATTTTAAAAAACTTGATGATGGTGTGAATGTTTTTTCTTATTTGGTATTAGTGTCCAAGCAAAATAAAATACGCCAATTTGTCATCCTTGAACCAACTTTTTTATTTTTAAACACTTTTCCATATCACATTTGAGACCTCAAGTAATTGAAAAGGTCAATTTCAATAGGCCTCACTTACTTTTTAATCTACTTGTCACATTATTTTGTTGTTCTACTTTTGAAGATTACATTTTTGGCTTATTTTAACATGTTTTCATCCATTATTTTCAAGTTTTCAATTCTATTTTGCTATTTTACATACCTATAATTTAAAACTAAATTAACTATGAATGGGTTTTGATTTAAATTGCCAAGGTAGCATATTAAAGTTTCTGTGTGAAATTGTTCAAAATGTTATGTTTTAAAGTGCCAAGGATTTGTCCTTCATCATTCAATGATGGCTTCATCTCTTTATCCTTAAAAGTTTTACTAATGTTACAAAGGAACAATGGTGGTGGATGATGAAATGCAATTGGAGCAAAAAAGTTGGTGCTTCACTATGTTGTGGTGTGTTGCTAATTTCTTGTGAAGCATTTGGGCATCTTTGTGTGGTGTTGTTGCGAAGAAATAGTTTGTTAATGTGGAATTTGTGAATAAATGGTATTTCAATTTCATTGTGCAAAAGGCTTTTGATACCAAAAAAAAAGGCAAGTGGATGTTGACATTTTATTGTTAATTAGAATTGTTGTTGTGGACCACTTTGTAGTGATGTTTTTTTTATGTTGTTTATATCGACAAATGGATGCATACTATACAATGTGTAATTGGTTGGTAGTTTTGTAACTACCATGAATAAAGAAAAAGGTGGGAAGAGAAATGATGATAAAGTCTAAATTCCAAAGTTATCAAGTCTTGCCATTGCTAATTTAATTCAAAAAACAAAATAAAAAATAGCTAATTAAATTTGTGTTGAGTTTTGTTATGTTTAATGAAAAAGCAGATAAATGTAGAAAAAAAAGAAAATATGTAACTTGGAATGCAAGATAAATGTTCTAAGTAGGGCTATAAAGGTGTAAATTAGGGATTTCATTTGGTTGTTGGAAGTTGGAATTGTTGCAAAATAAAGAAGTTGCTCCATTTGGTGGAAAGGAAAACTCTTATGTGACACAACCAAAACATATGATACTAGAAAGGAATTGAATGAATTTAATCATTGGGAATAGCTACAAGTGTTGCTAGTATGCATGAAAGAAGACAAGTAATTGGTCAAATTGTTTTATGTTGACACATAAGAGGGTTGAATGGAAAAAAAAAATGACAATGGATAAAAGGATACTTAAATGATAAAGCTCAAGGGATAGGGTATTATGAAAGTTTGATTTCAAAAACCCTTTCTATTTGCAATGAACATTTAGGTCAAAATGTGTTCGTGGATAATCTATTTCTTTGAATATGATGTTGGGTATTTTTTTGTAACATATGTGTATTATGATGAAGTTTCATCAATTGATTAATATATTTCATGAATAAAGAAACCAATCTACAATGGATGTGTGATATGTCAACAATATGTATGAGAAAAGAAATATTAATTTCATTTAAATAATTAGTTGATCCCTTTTGGGACCTGCAATGGAAATATGCCTAGCGCCCAATATTATGAAAAATATTAGTATTTTTCCCCTTTCAATTGTTGGGTTCATTTTATTTTTCTAAGAAGTAAATTGGATGTGCAATTCATGGTCATACCCAAAAAGGAACAAACACAATTTGGTTTCAGAACCTTCTTAAATTGATGTTCAATAAATGTATTAAGGATTGTCCATATAATTATGGAAAAATATTTCAAGTGTTGTGAAAGGAAGACAACAAGAAAAAAAAATTATTTTAAAGATGCTTAAAATGATGCCGTGTGATGTTCTGAAATTTCAAATTGCGTTTTGAGCCCTTAAGCCTACCTTCACTAAAAATTGAATACCATTGTGTTTAAAAACCTTGAATCTTGTGGTTTCCATCATCTCCCTATTTTAAATTACATACAAACTCCCCAATTTACATTCCAATGTTTACACTTAAATTGTAAGTTAAAATTTCAAGAATGAATAATTAAGGTGTAGCAAAGAGTGTTTTTTTTACCAAAACTTACAATAGTAGGTATAATAATGCTTCTGTCATGGTTTGAATACCCTAGATTTCTAATAGATTTATGCATGATAACCTTTCCTCCATGTTATGATAACTACCAATGCTACATGAGTTATCAAACACATATTGTTATTAAATTTCCATTGAAAAAAAATTGGCCAACACTCAATAACACTTGCACTATATGTGTGAAAATTTTGAAACATCCTTAGTGCATTTACTAAAGGCTATCGTGACATGTAGTATCGTGACGTTTGGTGTCGTGAAGGTGTAAATCCATAGCAAATGTTACTGAAAAAAAAGACTAAAACTAGTCAAAAGTAGAAACTAATCAACCAAAAAGAGATGCACGCACATATATATACAATGCATAAGAAGAGGCTAAAATGAAATTCTCATGTATCCCCCACCGACCTAAGCCGAGAAAAGCGTGGCATGGTCTCAGTAAAAATCAAGGTGCTGCAAGAGAATATGTTGAACAATACCAAATGTCGACGGGAACTTGAATAAGCTCCGGCTTGAGGCAGAATAGATGGTATCCACCATTACAATTATCACAAAACAACATCTGATCAGCATTGTTTATCCTTTGACATACCTGACATGGATAATCAACTAGAGGAATCCAAGTTGACGTGATGATGGTAGGATCTAAGTTCAACAGGTGGCAGGGCGCATAGTTTTTAGAGTGATCCCGAATTGTGCATTCATCAACTTTTTATAACTCCAACACACCTGAAGGCATGATCACCTTAATCTTCAAGATAGTGCGATCGGAAGAAGTGTCTAGAGTATCATTAGGTTGCCATTAGAGATACACAAATTCACCAACATCAAATTGTCTCACCTTAGGTTTGTAACTACCACTTTTTGTGTGTGTATACCATGTCTTGATGTTGTGCAATGGACAAGTTCTCCATGGCCATGGGCATAACCCTCCTGAATAGAACAGCCCTTTCTACAATGACCCTAGCCCAAGTGGCTAGGGAGTCCAAGTCCACAACCTGGTCCATCTAAATAACAATGGAAGAAGGTGGAATGGGATGTTTACCAAAAAGTAGAAAGTAAGGAATGAAATGAAACAAAAAAACGTGTTTGGACATCATGTAAACCATGGCGATGTAAGGTAGAGCTAGGTCCCAATCGTCTTCGTTCCTAGTGAGGCAAATCTTCCAAAGTTCATTCTTGCATGTCTAAACCATCCTCTCTGCATGGCCATTAGCTTGGGGATGATCCCTTGAAGTCCGATGATGGTCAATGAGAGCATGATCAAGTAGGTCTTGGAATTATCCTCTGAATTGTGATCCTTGATTAGTAAAGCACTCAACACAAGCCCCAAACCTACTTAGGACCTGTTGTAAGAAAACATGGCTAGTGTTATGTGATGACTTGTTTAGCAACATAACAAGCTTGACCCACTTTGAAAAATGCTCAATCATAATCATGATGTAGACATTACCCCTAGAGGTTTGTGGTAACTTTCTAGTTAAATCGTATGACCAACGATAGAACATGCCCTGAATAGGGAGTGGAGAAAGCGTGAACTATTGAAAGGAGAAAGAAGTTCTCACTCTATCACATTGTTCACACCTAGCAATGATGTTTCGAACTTGAGCATACATACCTCTCCAATGGTAATGAGGAGCGAGAAGGCTAGAAGTACGCTTAACTCCAAAGTGTCCAAGTTCCGAGTGTACTTTCTAAATAAAACCAAGCCGTTCATGTGGTGGAGGAACCAATTTGTCGCCTTGTGGTAAGCATTGGACGAGGTGATTGTCCCTCCATGAGTAGTGTTTAGACCGTTGTTGTATGTGATCCCAATGACTTAATGTAACTTAGGGAGGGTATTCCCCATGCTGAAAAAACCTTAGAGTGTCCAAGTCCTCCCATATATCCATAACAGGATGTTCAACCAGGTTACATTACAGTAGTGCAAGATAACTAAATGCATAAGATACATGTACTGCTAGAATCTAGTCAAAATCTTACTTGGTTTCTAAGAAATCTTCAAAGGTAGTGAGGGGTCTCCGCGACATGGTATCTGCACTCTGATGTGTAATACTAGGTCGATGAATAACCTTGAATTCATATTCCTAAAGTATAAACGCCCAATAAGCTAACTTACCAGAAAGCTTATCGTTGGTCATCAACCACTTGATAGGCTAGTGGTTAGTATACAAAGTGAACTTAGTGCCATAAAGATAAGGCCTGAAATGTATGACGACCCATACAACAACAAGACACTCCCCTTAATATGAAGAGTAGTTATTTTCAACCTTATTATTGCTTCGGGATGCATAGGTGATAACATATTCCTTGTCTTCCTCATCAAATTAGCCAAGAATAGCATTAGTACCAAGACCATTTTGGTTAGTGTGTAGAATGAAAACCTTGTTGAGATCAGGTTTTTTCGGAATGGGGAACTCAAAAAGCTTTTCCTTGAGTGTGTTGAAAGTTTCCTTAGCCTCTTCATTCCATGTCCAAGCAACATCCTTCTTTAACAATGCATAGAGAGGATGTGCAATAGTATTGAAATCTTGGACATAAATCCTATAGTAATTACATAGTTCAATGAAGCTCTTCAAAATGTGAACATCAGTAGGATTAGGCATCTCCAAAATGGTTACTACTTTGGCCCAATGAACCATAATACCATTTGGCAAAATTCTGTGTCCAAGGTAGACTATTAAGGTGACAACAAACTCACACTTTTTAGGATGGATCTTCATATTAACTTCGTGGAACCTCTTGAATAACTCTTCAACATGAGCCAATTGTTGCAAGAGTCCTTTATTATGCATTAAGAAATCATTTATGTAGCACTTCAGGAAATCTGCCCCTTTAAGAACCTGGTCCATTACTCACTGAAAGAAGACATGTGCATTATTTAATCCAAAAGGCATCACATGCCAATCCCACAACTTGTTGCTTCCATGGAATGTTGTTTTCCTGCAATCCTTCACAATGAGCACAATTTGGTTGAAGCCTTGCCTCAAGTCCACAATTGTGAAAATGTTTGAGTCTCCAATGTTATCAAACAGTTTTTCAAGGAAGGGCATGGGGTACCTATACTGAGGTGTAACCAGATTCAAAGGCCTATAATCCCCGCACATCTTTTTCTCAATCCATAATCTAACTAAATCCTTCTTTGTTGGCATTACTGTAACGATTGTAAAATCAGAATTTGATGGCTAAATGAGACCAACCTCATGGAGCTCTTTGCATCTTTCATCTACCAATTCCCATTCATGTTTATTCAACCTATGTTTCCTCCAATAGATGGGTGTCTCATCTATAAGGTTTATAGAAAACTGCATGGTCTTACACCTACTTAAGTCTTTCATTAAAAATGCAAACACATTCTCATACTTAATTAGCATGTCTATGACTTGGTCTCTCTCCTTCTTAGTGAATGGGTTCCCCATAACGAAAGGGTAGTTGGAAACACATGGAATGGAATTGAAAAGTGTGCTTGAAGAACCTAATGTATTGGGTTCTCCACTATCCAACTACGTAGATTCGTAGAAGGTTATAATTGTTTATCCAGAAGCTAATGTACCTCTAGGTGTATCAAAAACAATTTGAGTCAAATTACATGGTACTTCTTCCCCCCCAACACTAAGAGTGAAATGTAGAGTGTTAAAGATAGGCAAGTGTACTTGATCGGGGTGCCATGTAGTCACATTGCCAAAACTCCAAACTGATTGAATTAGTGATGGTGTTGTGTACATTTGAAACAGTACACAGGTTACCAACAACCATGTAAGGGAGTTCAGGTCCATGCCTCTCCCCAGTAGAGTGTTATGCTCTAATTTAGTCACTTTGGTGTGACTAATAGTGCCAATTTGAAACCCCATAACCCTTTCTCTTTCTTTTGGGCTTGGTTCATCCCAAGTGGCTGAAACATGACGATACACCAAGCATGGTCCATCTCCCTGAAACGCGTGTGCCAAACACCTTTTGGTTTTCCTATTATATTCACAGGGGACCAAGGAGGTTTCTCTTGCCTTGTAACTGGTTGGCAGGAGCTCTAATCATCCAATATGTGAAAACCTACAGGTTGGAGTTTTTAATGGTGTATCTCAGAGCCAACTATAGAACTAGGAGTGATGCAAGGTTGGTCCACCAATTATGCAGCCAGTGCACATAAAAACCGCATTGTGCCACATCAAGTAAGAGCAGCTTTCCAAGGTAATGTTTAACCAACATGTAATGCTCCTAGACTTTCTCCCTCTGGTCAAGTTGAAAAGGGGTGTTCTCAATTCCATAACCAAGCATAAGAGAAATGGATTGAGCCCACGTGATCAATCGTACCATGTTTGTGAAAAGATTAGATCTTATGTCACTCAAGCCTTTTCCAAATCCAGCTGCCGAAAATCCTTGACACTCCTAGCTCGAAATGATGAAGTCCACAGGGCTAAGTAATTCCACATGCTTCTTTTGAATTAGTTATATGTCAGAGGGCGAGAAAGTGAAACTGGCTTTCCACGTGGTAGTTGCAAACTGTTATGGAAATAATCATTTTCGATGCTGCCACTTACCTTACAATAGGATCAATGTCTACGTAGAAATACCTCTGAACTAGCATCCCTAACTATAGTAGGGCTTCGAGACCTATACCAATACCACCAAAGAGCTCTAGTAATGTAATCCCTTCCTTAGGCGATGTCCAGGTGATTAGTTGACAAAATACAGGTTTAATCAGTTTGCCATGGCTCTACAAGTTCTCAAAATTAGACAGAGCTTTGACCAAAGGCTCGTGGGCTGCTTTGAACCTATATAAAACCTTTGGTCCATGTTGAATGTTCATAAAAACCACCCTCAAGCTTTCAGTAGCTTGGGCGTAAACTATCTCCTCTTCATCTCCCTCTATCCACTCGTGACTAGCTTGTTAGATGTAGGAAATGGTGTGTGTTTCCTTGAACATACAATGGTGAACCATAGGACTATGGTTCCCATGTAAATCAAGGGGTATGTATCCCAGGTGGTGGCCATAAGTCTTCCAATCCATTCAGTAATATGCATGTTCGAACCAGTTGTCAATTGTGAAACCTAGTGGAAATAAGGCTTTTTGCCCAATGAACACATCATAACTGGTGGCATTGGTGACTAAACATCTGACCTATAGGCAAAACTCCTAATCTATACCTTCATTGAAGTTAAGTGCAATCAAATCTGAGCTCTCCCCAAGTACCTCCTTTACACTCCCATAAGTGGTGCGAATTTGCCACATAGATTTTGTAGTTTGGAGTTGAAGATGCCCATCTTCTTGGTGAATTGAACTCCAAGAATCATTGGTTGGGCACCTATATCAAGAAGTACCACTCTAGGTGTATGTCCTCCCACCTAGATTGCTGATTCAGTGTTGTCGATAATGGCAACTCCAATGGTGATGGAAGTTCTCTCACTAAGCACCACCTTTGGAAATGAGTGAGACTTTATGGAAAGAATGGTTATCCACAATGCCTTTGTTGAATAACAAATCCACAAGTGAGGTGTTTTTAACTCCCTTTTGATATGTGAATGTAGAATCAAAGGTAGGAGAACCCACTAATTTAACCATGCTAGAACTAGTGACTATATTACGAACACCATTTACAACACATAAACCAATCGAATGTCTTTCCAAGGTGTTGGATGGGACCTCTGTAGCATGTGGATCAGGGATTGGTAAAGGACTTGATGTAGTGTTCAAAATATCCTTTAATACTACAATTATGTCCCTAGTGCTTAACTTCAAATCTTGAAAACTAAACAACGGTGTACTCACAAGCTTTAGTGCCACTTCACGCATTTAAAATTTGCACTCCATAAGCTGATCAGTGGAAAATTGTGTGTTTTCCTGATGTACATGTACTCCTGGGACACAAAAATTTGATGCCCTAGCAGCTTGTGGTGTAATAATCTCCTCCCCCCTTACCAACAATGTGTGTTCTTTTTCCATGTTAAAAGGACGAAAAGATTGTGGCATGACTACTCGAGCTGCTCTAGCCCTGGTAATAAAACTTGAACCAAATGCAAGTCCATCAATTTGAATTACTTGCTTAGTGGCAAAAACTCTGGGTGCCACACTAACCTTTTGTGCCAAGAAATAAGAAGGGCAAAAAGAAGTGGCAAATTCTAGTGTGGGACTAGAATTGTGTGCACTAGAATGAACATACTCCCCAACCATAGCCTCGTGTGAAAGGCCATAGAACGACTTAGGAGGTCCCTCCTGTGATCCTGAACCCTGTATAAATTGGGCACAACTAACTGGTTGGGAAGATTTGCCTTTTAGATTAACAAGTTGGGCCCTCAATGATTTGAATTCATTTTGCAAAGTTTGAACTTGAACGACATGGGCTTGAAGCACCTCCCTCTTATCAGCATTGTGCTCCTTCTTCTTAACATTCTTATTGGAATTACTCTTGGTGGGGAAAGCCTAAGTGGAAAGCTAAAGTGTTTTGGTTTTTGGTTGAGGGGCAGTGGAAGATGCTAGCAGATTTTGTTATGGTAATCGGAGTTGTTTCCATTCCGGGAACTTAACAAAACAAATAACTTCTTAATGTCCCTCTTTCCCACAATAATCACAAAAGAGATCCTCGAAAGGAATGTTGCACTCACTAGCTTTGTGGGCAAGATTGCCACAATAGTTACAAGAAAGTAGGATGGGTGTAACCAAGTGCACCATCTAGCCCTTGAAGAAGAATGTGATGATCTGGTTGGCGTAGTTAAAAGAAGCCAAGGCCTTGAACGTGATGGAGGCCTCATAGTGTGCATGAGCTGGTTCCAGCTTTTCAGAAATGTTGTACACATCCAGCAAAGTGTGCAAGTCTCTAAATTCTACAAAACCTCGTTACAAAACCTATGCATGGAGTGTTAGGGTACTTTCCAATGAACAAAAATATCGATGGACAACTTCTAGGTTTGTGATGCTCTAAGTATCCTCTTTAAGCTTGAGAAGCTTCCTGTAGAGCATCTTGAGGGTTTCATCTTTTTGCCGAAAAAAGGTGGCGAGTTACAAAAAAGAATTTTAAACTCTTGACCGAAAATTCCAACTCAAGAACTCAAAAGAATTCTCCCACTGGATCAGCAAAAGCTAATGCATGTACACTAAGAAGAATGTTTGCGATAGCAACAATGAGTTGTTGAGGAAAAAGGTTTACTAAAATAAATATCAGATCTGGATTATTGGGCATAGTCCCACGATGTACAATGGCAGCTTATAATGCAGCTTGAAAGGCGGTGGCGATGACTATGGCATAAGCTGGATTGGGGATTTAGGTGATGCCCAAAATCCTCAAAGAATGTTGCTCATACACATCCAACACCTCATAATGCACATAACAGGCTAATGGTTTGAATGTGAACGCTTCAATGTAATAAAAACCATACTTGAGCTTCAATTCACAATCCACAATTGAGAAAATTGCCTTCAATTCCCTCAAAGAAATGGTACATGGCCTTCCGCTGAACTTCTCAATTCTCCTAGAGGAACTATTGACTTCCATGGTGTATATGGGTGTAGAGGTCATGGCTTATAGTGGAATATACGGTGATGGTGTGAAAGCTAGTGCGGCAGCAAGCGTACCCCATTGATTAACCCCTCCAAATGGATTCTGATGTATCGTTGATGTAGTGTAACCTGAACCTGAATTCTTGGTAGGAGTTGTATTGGATGACAATGGCGTTGTAGATGTTTGATGGTATTGTCGTGAAGATTGTGAATTCAAAAAAATCGACTCAAATGATTGTGTGCTGCTTCGTAGCTAATACCTTGGCTCTGGCTAAGCGATAGCACTCTCATCATCCAAGGACATGGTGTTATCCCATGCCCCAAAATTTTGTAAAAATATAGAGTAGTAGATATGATTTGAAAAATATAATATCAAATACGTATGTATGCAGTACATACGATTTCAAGAATATGGCACATCGACGGGGATGAACGGCAACTGACAAACGTCAATGGATGGGAGTTTGTGGACGAACGTCAATGGACGGAAGCTTATGGACGGAAGTTCGTGGATGGACATCGGTGGACGAAAATTTGTGTACGAAAATCTGTGGATGGAAATCCATGGACGGACGTCAACAACAACAACAAGACGAACGACACTATGGATGCAGTGCTGCAAATCACCCAAGAGCTCTACAATGATGGCAAATGATAACACGACAAACGCCACACTACAGATCGTGGCACTACAGATCGCCCATGAGTTCTACAACAATGGTGGGTAGCGACATGACAAACACTGCACTACATATCACCTGGGAACTCTACAGCGATGGTGGGCGACGACACAATGAACGCCATGTTGCAAATTGCCAAGGAGCTTTATAGCGATGGTGTGTAGAAGAAATTTTTCTTTTCTTTTCTTCTTCTTGTTTAACACTGCACTTGGCCCCGCAATCTTCGAGAGTCTTCAAAGCTTCCTCTACCTCCTCCAACAAAACGTTATCACTAGCTATTACTACTGTAAACAAGTTGGAAGAGAACAAAACAAGAGCAATAACAAATTTACCAAGGAAGAACAAGGAAAGCTAGCAACTTCTTTGGAGCGAATGAATTACGTCTAGTCTAGTAGCAAGGAACTAAGGAGTTAGCAAACAGTTCACCCTAACCACCCACTCTAAATCCAGAGTTATCTACTAACAACAACCCACATCCACAAGAGTTTTTCGGGTCCAAACCACCACATCGAACGAGAAGGATTGCAACAACCACAAAATAACCTGAAAAGGGAAGGCATCTGCTGGAAGAACATCGTGATCATGATGTTCCACAACAAGTGTAAGCAAGAAGAGCAAATTGACTAGAAAAAAATTTTGAGCGAAAAAACAATCAACATACCGGCCTCGATGTTGCATCCATTGAGACATCCTTGTCGTAGTCATGGTTATGACAGCAACAACTGATCAAGCTCTCCCACGAGTAACAATGCGAGAGTCCGATTTCAACAAATTCCTGAACTTACTCACCCAATAGCAAACAACTGCAGTTGTAAGAGGAAGAGAAAGATTTGATTTGTTGCTATAGATTAGTCCCCCATTAAGAGAGTGTTGTCTTCTCTTCCTGTGTTGCAGCACGCATGCATGCATGCGCACTCATCACTTTTCCAACGCCTCTTTGGCTTCTCTTCTAATCTTTGAAGCAATGGCGGTTTTTACCTAGGTGAGGATTTTGTGTAGTGGCACCCAAAGGCTTACTACACCTATGGCTTTCTCCTCTAGAACCAGTAGAATTAGATTTTGCAGCAAAAGGAAAAGTAAGAACAACTTAAAAACACAAAAACCAACAAACAAAAGAAGCCCAAAAAATCAAAGCTAAAAAAAATTTGTCGCTTTCAACATAAGTAACAAAGAGTAGTTTTTCTAGAATTAAATTGTAAATAAGGATAGAAAATGTAATGTATGTAAACTATGGCCGTGTAATAGCCACTGTGAACATTTAAAAATCTAGTTTGACTATGGAGGAAACTATCCTTGACAAAAGAATTTTAGAAAAATTAACAAGAGAAGGGAAAAATCTTAGCCTTTTATACATCGTCAACAAGCTGAAACCCTAAACAAGCCATAACCCTAAAACACCTAATAGCGTACAGTAATCTAAAAATGTACATTAATCCTAAAAGGCATGATTGGCATGCCCGTAATCGGCCATCATGTATGAGATCATGCATACAAGCATGATAAGACTTTCAAACAAAATTTCAAATGCATGCCTAATTTCCTTATTATTAATATAATTTTGAATTTGCATTGAATTTTCAATGATGGAATTATTAAAAATTCAATAATTTTGACCATGCAATTTGACTTTTGAAATTGCTATTTGGTCAATTATTTGTTTGTTTCAGAGTTGATGGAGTAGGGAATTCATGAAATTAGTTTTTTTTTGTCTCACAAAGGTTTATCAGATATTTGTATTTTGAAAATTGTTATTTTCTTATGTAAACATTACCTTTGGTTAGCAAGTCCCAATTTTTTTATATATAGTATTTGCTAATTATGCATAATAGTGGGTTTTGAAATACTCAACATGGTACCCAACCAGGGAACCACCTAATTTCAAGGTGGGGTTTTAAAGGTAAAACTTATCTAGGGGAAAAAATTAAATAAAATAATTCCCATGCACTTCTTACGATTGTGAACTCATGCTAATCATTTTCAAATTAAAAGGAGAGTTGAAACCAATGCATTTTGAGCAAAAAAGAAAAAGCAAAGGAGCTGAAAAGTGTAGCTAAAATTGGAGAAGTGCAGCCTAATGAGAAACAACATCTCAAAGGATTCAAGAACAAGTTGGTACAAAACATGGAAGGATAGGGGTCAAAATTTGAGTTTCATTAAAGGAATGCTGAGCTCATAAGGGTCTCACTGGGGTCTCTAGACCATATAGGTAGGGTCCTTGTCCAGTTCTCATCCGGTTTGAAACCCTAGATGCCAGTGCAAGTGAATAACCTATCCTTGGACCCTTGTCGATAATTGATCATTCTTTCAATGGGTGCGAACATTACAAAATCACCTTGGTGGTACACCTGACTCATTGAGGACTTTCCACTGTTACCAAGAACTCCTTGAGGATTGTAGGCCATGGTTTTGGGATACCTCAAGTTTCAACACAACAAAACAAAACAAACAAGGGGTGTGTCACACTGTGGCCTTGGTATTTATATTAAAAAGTATCTCAAGGCAGAAGAAGAATTATGGAAACTGAAATATTTCACCATGCCAAAATATATTTTTCAAAAACTCCTCTTAAAGAAACCAAAATCCTTTAAGGTATTATAACTCTGTAACTAACTAATCTCAAGTTTCAACACAAGCCAAAATATCATCTTTCAGAAGTCCTCATATAAAAATAGACCTATTATTACCTAGGAGCCAAAATCCATTAAGCTACTATACTCTATAATGAATCTAAACACAATATCCTTGCCTTGGTAGGCAAGGCCAACAAACAAACAAACCAACTTCAGCATTAGTAATATGTATTATGATAAGTATTACCATAAATGCCTCAGCCAAGTGTATGTAACATTTACCCATATTATGTCAACTTCTAGCTTAAGGTACTAAATACATTATATGTAGGAACATGGAGTACCTTACTACTTCAATTTCAGTACAACCCCTTAATTTCTAGGGGAACCTAGAAATTATGACCATGAACAATTGAACAACATGGGATGCTTGTCACAAGGTGGATGATTTTACCACACTTTGAATCAATAGGGGTACAATATTTATTGATGTCCCTAAACATAAATACCAATTTCAACAAAAGTCCTATTTGCAATATTAATTTTGCCTCTACCAAAGTATGTGTGTCATATTTTTCAATTTCATTATCACTCCACTCATCATGATAAATACATCCTTCTCCCATTTTGTCATTACAATCTCCAAATTGACTAGTTTTGAACTAGTTTTTACATATAAAATCCATGTCTCCAATTTTGGAACTCAATTATTATTTCACCAATCAAAGAGGCCATTTTCACTCACCTTAATTGTGGTTGTACCATCCAATTGGTTTACAATTGATGTTTTATTTAATTGATACATCTCATAAGTGGGAAACAAAAATATATTTTAGATAATCATATATATGTGAAATGATTGAATTTTCAAATGTAAACTTATTTTTGATAATTTAGTATATCAATCAATGTGATTATCCCATAAAGTACGTTGAATCACATTTTCCACAAAATTATTATGGAATTATGATGACTTGATTATGTGATTTTGGATTGAGATTGAAAATTTATGATTTCATTTTATTATTTAAAAATCCACTTGTTGTGTTTGCCCTTGTGATTGAAATTTTGCCTTAAAATGTATTCCTATTCTTTTATGTATTCCTTTCAAACAAATCATTTTTTGGATGTTCAATGCACACAAGGGTTTGTTTCACTTTTTTAATAATGCCTATTTTTAAAGATAAATTTGACTATCTAATTCATCCATTTTTCATTTCCTCATTGTTAAAAAATAAAGACCTTATATATGTATATTCAGATATGAAATCTCATACCTTCTAGGATACGAAGGAAAAGCTATGATAATTATAAGAGATAACCACTCTTATGTTAAAGTTCTATTTGTGACCCAATAGTTCAAATAAAAATATGTTTTAAAGTTCCAATCAAAATTCCTCACAAGATTTATCAAAAAAAATTAAATTATACAACCCTCTTGTGAAAATTTTCTAAAGAAGGGATATTATTTATATTTATATATTTATATAAATAAATAATACACTTGATACGGTAAAAAAAAATTGTACTCAAAGTCTCTCTTATTCATGTCATGTTTGGTGAATGTTTTATTGAATAATTTTAAGGTTCTTAAAGGAAGTTTTCAATGATCTTAGTGATATGAGCTATCTCAACAATCTAAAGGACATTAGTCAAATGCAAAGAATAATTAAGGTTTTCAAATGACAAAAATCTTGTCCATAAAAGGTAATTATTTTCAAATTCCCAAATCATTCTCATCAATGTTCTCAATGTTCCCAATATTGTTCCCATTGATGATCTTTGTAAGTTTGGGCACTCACTATGCCAAAATAATAATTCTCTTTGTCTATCAATGTTTTGATTCTCAGTTTTTGAAAAATTAAAATTAAAAAATAACAAGAGTTGATGTTATGAAAGGTTAATATCTATTCAAATCCACAAAGCAATGTTATTTGTTCCAAGAAATTTTGTAGTTTTCTGAGTGAAAAAATTAGGATTTTTTTTTAATTGTAAACTCAACCAAATGTTCTATATTTCTTGAAATATTCGCCACATTTTGATAACACAAATTGAGGAAAAAAACAATTTCTGCCACAAATGATCTTCTACATTTATAGGAGTATAAGTCTTTTCAACTGATGGTTATTTTATTTTATTTCATTTCATTTTTCTGTAAAGAATATAGCCTTTATTCCATTAGACAAACTATTCTTGAATAAAAATTTGACAACACAAATTTAATATAAGAAAGTGGGGAAAAAAAAATTATTTGAGGAATTTCTTCCTTCTCTTCTTAGTTAGTGCCCAAATAATTTACAAAAGTTAGTACAAAATAATTGAAAAAAAGAAGGGAAAAAAAAACGGGTATATTATTGGCACTTTTCTTAAGGCCGTTTGCCAGTTTAAATACTTTAAAATTAAAAAAAACCAGAATAAAACTTCCACCATCAATTTGGTTGGTAAAAACGCCATTAACTGTCAAATCCAACGGTCGGATCGATGTTAATAAGAGCCCCAGCGGGAAATGACACAAGTTGACTCCGCTGTAAATTCACGTCCACAGTCCCCTAAAAATTCGAATGGTCAAAAGTCATTTTTTACCCCACCCCCTACCGATTTTATTTCTAAATAATATTAAAGAAAATCAAAACTCTCATAGAGATAGTCTAGTGTCCGGTACTTTTACGAATTTCAAAAAAAGGGAAAATAATTTTAAATAATTTTTTTATTAACTAGGCAGTAGCAGGCTGGTACACCCATGCTTTACAAAATTCAAAAGAAAAAGACAGAAAATGCCATGATTTTTTAAATTTTCTTTTAGCTAGGCATTTAAGGAAAATATTTCATTAAAAAGAAATTAGAAAGGGGTAAAAATAGAAATTCTTAGAAATTTTTCCTAGTTAGGTAATTTACGAGTATAGCCGTATTTACTAATTTAATGAAAGAAAAAAATCATTAAACTTACTTTTAATGAAAATATCAAAAGTCCTTTTTAATTATGCATTTGACGATTTTTTAAAAATTATTAAAAGAAAGAACCCAAAAATAATAATTTAATTCTAACTAGTTTTCATTTTAAAAAAGGTAAATAACATGAGTTTTCTTAGCAATAGGTAATTTACAAAATTTCGTTTAAAAAAACGGACCGAATGGAAAAAAAAACCAAATTTCAAAAAATTAAAGGAAAAATAGATTACCTATCATTTTAATTGGCAAAAAACATGAAGACGAGGAATGCTTGTTTATTTATTTATTTATTTATTACAGTGTCCAAAAGCTCTGGGCGGGCATAAAAAAGTTTCAGCTGACTGCCCAAATAGTGTATCTTTAGTCTCCCACAGGTCGCAGGTTCGATTCTGTTCAAGTTTTGCTCTTTTCTTGTTCGTTCTCGTTTTCCCTTCTTCTCCGTCGTCTCTCCTGTTCTCTCTCTTTCTCTCTCTCTCTCTCTCCATTGCCCTTTTTCTTCGCAGCGGATTTGATCGTTGCGGTTGCCGTGGTTGGAAGAAACAATCCGCGCGTGCGTGCGTGCGTGCGTGCGTTTTGTGCGCGCGTGAAGAAATCGTCGGCGTTGTTGGAGAAAGCAGTTGACAAACAAAGCGAGCGGGCCGTAACCGACCTCCGCGAAAACTGCCACTTAATGCAGTTAGCCGTGTTGTGCGGTGAGTGAGTTCTCTTTGTTGCGAGTACTAGGGTCTCTCCTCTCTGGGATTGAAAACAAGAGTGTTGTGGCTTGTGGTGCGCGTTGAGAGAGAGTAATACCTATGCACAGAGAATCGGCATGACCGTGTTCTAAGAATACTCTCCGTAGTTTTTTTGGGGGGGAAAACAAATTTGGTGCTAGCGATTTTTGAGGGTTACAAGGGTTCGATAGTTGAGGGTTTTGTGATTGTGAAGAGGTCTGGAGGAGGAGGAAGAGGAGTCCCGGAGAGTAAGAAGTTTGTTGGCGGTTTCTGCAAATTCCGATGCTGTCTTTTGTTGGTTTTGAGGTTTGGATCTGCTATTCGGTAAAAGCAAACGAAACAAAAAAACATACAAACTGACGACGTTTTTCTTTTTCCTTCCGGCCTCTTTACTCTGCTGCTTTGTGTGGCTCTCTCCTTCTTTTGGTTTGCTGGTACCTCGTCTGGTTCCTTTGTGCGACTCGTTGTTTGTGAGGGGGAAAGGCTTTTAGGCTTCCGCCTTTTGTGCGTGAAACTCTTGTTTTCTAGGGCAAGTTCTTGCCTACATGCTGTATTTTTATTTTATTTTGCAAGTGTTGTGGAGAGAGGTAAAACTCCCCCTGGGGTTTCTTCACTCATATGAAAGCAGACAGGTCTGTCTGTTGAAACCTTTGTCTTCGATATTTGTTATACACATCATGCCCTCTTTTCTGTTGCCTAAAGCAGTTCTTCCACTTTGACATGAATGAAGCTGTACTGACTTCTTCTCGCGATTTCTGTGTTCTTCTTGATGGTGGTTGTCATTCTGGACCCCCTCTTCATTCATGCATGAGATGTTGTATCTTTTTTGAAGTGACTGTTCACTGCACTTTCTCCTGTAGCTGCCTTCATGATCTGTATGTTGTTTTCTAATATAGAGTCCAGGTCATTTGTGTATATTTAATCCTGTGGGATTAGGGCTGCTCTGATTGTGGTTTTTTCATCCTGTTAAAAAAAAATTCTTTTTTTGCCTTTTTGCCCCCTTCATTTCATTTGGTTCAAGTGGGAATACTTGAGATCCATTCGTTAAAAATTTGTCTCAAAGTCAGTCACTAGGCATTTTGTGTTCCACATGGTCTGGTTTCCGGCAAAAGCATGTGCAAGCAACAACCTTTTTTCAAGGAGGGTGATAGGAAGTTATATGTGCTGCTTCAAATCTTCTGTGCAGATGCCATCAGTCTCTGACTCTCTTGTCTTGCCAGTCTATGAGCCCATGGACATGGGCACGAGAAATTGTTTTGCAAAGAGGCAACAAAGTTAGGGTTTGTGCTTGTGCAATGGTTTCTGAGAGAACCTGATTTGAACTGGAAAGCAAACAATGCTGTTTTGCAGGGTGCTTTTTACTCCAAGTATTTGGATTTCAGAGTCCACTTGTTGCTGTTGGCAAGAAAACCTTGAACCATGCTGACTGGTGAACGCAGGTATGCACACTCAATCCAAGGATTCAGGTTTTTCCCTGATCTGTGTGGTCAGGTTCTTTTCAGAGATTGGTCAAACTCTAGTCTTTGAATCTTTGAATCAATCCTGTAACTGTTGAGGTGGTCATGGCTTATCTTTTGGGTGTTGGCAACTAAGGAGAGTGTAGGAGGCAGCTAATTGATTGTGTGCATGTGACCTTGTATAGAGTATTTGGTTGAGCAAGTTGCTTGGTTATATAGGGTTAATCACAAGGTGACTACCTCTGAAATCAGTGCTCAGTTGTATTTGGGAGTTTTCTGTGACACTTTGAGATCATCTTTGGTGATTCATGGAAGTAAATTTATGCAATTGACCAGGGGGATTTATTATGTGGGTGCAGGGGTGTGTCAGCTCGACGGGGAATGACCGTCTTGGGAAAAATTCCTGCTGTACCCAAACCCATCAATTTACCAAGTCAGAGGTGTGTAGTCTGCAGTGGATGCCATTTTATAGTGCATTCTTTGCATACTGCTCTTTCCTGTGGATATATGGATCTGTTGATGTGGTTTTGACCAAAAAAGACTGTAATAACATTGGTGCATTCATGGTGGTGTGACAGGTTGGAGAATCACGGTCTTGATCCTAATGTGGAAATTGTCCCCAGGTAAAGCACTCACATTTTCAATTTGATTTCTGTTAGAGTTTATTCTAGAGACAGAGTGCTCTGTAATATGTCAAGCTTTTCTATTTTTTGAAAGTACACCTCCATGATCTAAGGAATTGTATCAGTTGCTTAAGACAGATTTTCCTTCCTTCATTCAAACTGTCTACATGTTTTAAAGTTGTAAAGGCAGGTGATGTCTTGTGGTGGTGAAGAGGTATCATTGTGAGTCTTGTGTATCAGTTGTGCAACCATTTCTCCCTGTTTGTCCGGAGGATGGATATGAGAGGGGGGCTACTTGGTGCAGTTTACCTGGCATAGGACTAGCCAGAAGGAAACCCCTTATCCATTTTCTGGGTTCCCCCCCTCAACTATGCCATGCTGAGTGTTGACCTCATATATCTGACCCACATACAGGGGTAGTGTGAGTTGGGGATCAGCGGGGAGGTCACCACCAACTAGTACTGGTGCTTGGGGGACTGGTGCTTCAGCATCATCTCCACCCGTGAGCAACAGCACATGGGGAAGTAAGCAAGGGGGATTGACAACAGGCAGCAATGGTAGTGGGGGAGGAGGTGGAGCTTGGGGTGGTGCAGGGACTGTACCACGTCCTGCATCAGCTGGTAGTGGCACAAGACCCTCATCAGCAGGCAGCATCAGATTAGGTCAGCAAGAGCCTGACACATCCACAGCTAACAACAGCTCAAACCCTCCCTGGGGGCCACGACCTACATCAGGACCTGGTGTGCAAGTACAGACACAAGTGCAATCTCAGACTTCCTTTTCACGACCTCGCAGTGCAGATACCTCCTCACGAGCAGGTCCTTCCCTGTCTGGTTTTGGAGATCCCTCTGCTGGACCTGCTCCAGCAGTGGGTAGTCATGCAACAGGTGGCAGACTGGTATGCTCTACATGTTGTCCATATTTGTTGTTATTGGCATTTATCTTTTGTGAATTATTGGATAAGTTTCTTCTTTTTAAAAGCAGGACAAGTCTGCTTGATGATGTGGGAGTGTCATCTCTAGGAATTGTGTTGTGATGGATGAAAGCAACATAAAGAGATTTCTCTGAGGAGGTGATTTGATAGGTATGTTTTTGGATTGCAGGGGCAGGTAGATGAGCCTCACCAAGCATCACGATTCAAATTGACAAGAGTCGATTTTCCCACACTTGGATCAGAGAAAAATCCTGACCTTCGTCCCCATCCCAGTGTGTCTTCATTCCTACTTCCTTTGTTCTTTGTCGGATGCAAGCTGTGAATGTGTTTAGATTCCTAGTCCTCCCTTGTTATCTGTTACTAATATTTGCCTTCCCATTTTTCCAGGTTTATTAGCTTATGCTTTTTTGGACTTGTGTTTTGTAGCCTCTTTGAGCACTGTGTGGTTGCTCATTTTTGCTGGTGTTGTTGTATGTGTGTAGACAGCTCTGCTGCAGAGAGGTTGGTGTCAGTGGAAGAGAAGGTTGTAGTTGCAGAAGAGAGGCCTCCACCGACTCCACCTGGCCCTCATGGTATGCTGAAGTCTGCATTTGTACACTGTTCATTAGGCCATGTTCTTGTTAGTGCATGTCATTTGCCTGTCCATTTTTTGGGAACCATGACTGATTGTTCAATTTACAGATGATGGATCCCATACACCAACAGGAGGCTATGGAGGTCCAGAGAGAAGAATGCCAGATGGTTGGCGGAGGGATGGTCCTCCTTTTGGTGGCCAACCAGCACTACCTGATGGGAATTGGCAAAGAGATGGTCCACCTCCTATGCCATCATATGGAGGACAGGGCCTCCCATCTGACTCTTGGCGTCGCGAAGTGCCTCCATCTGGCAGTCCATTGGATGACAATTGGCGCAGAGGTGGAGCCCCACCAATTGGACAGTATGGTCCCACCCCAAGGGGACCTGGTGGGCCATCCCATTTTCCACATGATGGAGCTGGGTCTATGCATCAACCACACTTTGGGCCTGGGTCTGCACCTTATGGACCAAGTCGTCCTGGTCCAGGTGGATTTGGTCGACCTGGTGACATGTATGCCAATGGCCCTTTGATGCGACCTGGTGCACCAATGCGACCTAACAACATGTTTCCAGGCCCAGGTCCTTATGATGCATATTATGGACACCCAGGGTATACAAACATGGAGGACCAGCAAAGGATGATGTCAGGAATGGGGGGTCCAGGACCAGCTGGTCATGCTGGGTTTCCCTTTCATCATGGACCCTCTTTTGAAGCATACTACCCACGTGGGGGTATGTTGCAAGGGCCTCGGCACATGCCACCCCACAACTTCAGGGACCGGAATGAAGGAGTTGGAGAAGGGTACAATGAAGGTCCAAGCCGTAGCAGAGGAATGAAAAGTGAGGGAGGACAAACTAAGGATGGCAGGGGTGATAATGAAGTCAGTCGTGAGCGGATCCTTCCTAGTCAAGACACAGGTGAAAGCCATAGCAGTGGTTCTAGGTTAGTTACTAATGCTGGAGGTGAAAATTACAGGCATGCTCCAAGACCATCTTCAGGTGGTCATCACCCAAGCCATCGGGATTGGGGAGCAGTTGCCAGTAATGACGAGCCAATGGATTTTTCAAAGCCAGTTTTTGAGGAGGAAGTATCATCAGCATCCCCAAGGAAGCAGCAGTCTGCAGACATTGGGAAGATTGAAGCCAATGCCTCTGCAGATGGACTCCCTCTCATTGACAGTTTGAGGAATTCAGCTGGTGGTTCAGAGAGCAATCTATCTGGGGAGGTTCCAAAGGATGTGCCTGAAAATGTGGTGGGAGGTGTAGGTTTAGCAATCAAAACTGAAATTGTGCAAGTGCCAATGAACACAGGTGGTATTTCTGAAAGAGACAATGTTCCTGAGAAACCTGTTCAGCCTTTTCAAAAAGCTTTTAATGGTAGTGAGATGGAGCCAACCTTTCCCAAGGATTTGTCTCATTCACTTGTTGGTAAAGAGGTCATGCCTGCAGGTCGTGACCAAAGCAAACAGAGAGTTGGAAATTACTCAAGGGAGTTATCTGCTTCATCTGGAGCTTCCCCTTCCACAACTGCCACAGGTGTGCCAGTGGTGGCAGCTCCTAAACCAGGCCAGCGTCTCACTAGTGCAACTTCTAAACCCAGTGTCCTTGGGACTGCACCACACAGTGCCATAGCTGCAGGTGAAAAACCTCTTGTGGAGACCTCTGACCTGGAGAAGCAGGCATCTCTTACCTCAACTCATGCTCCAGTCATTGACTCTAATGGGGAGACGAACGCCACTAAGGTGCACATCTTGAAGCATGTTGCAGATGGTGGTCTGGAGAGTTCTAACAGTGATGCAACATTGGTTGACACTCAGGCTTCGGACATATCTGTGGTTTCAATGACAACAGGGAATGATGCAAAGGTCAGTTTGCAACCAAAACTCAGAAATAGCTCCCATGATGGGGAGAAGGAGTGGAGGGCAAAAGTTGGACCAGCAGACACCAGCAATCAGCTTTCTTCATCTGCTGCAATGATCCAAGTGCCTCAACCAGCCCGTACTGCCACTTCAGCAGTTTCAGCAGTAGCAGACCTTTCAGATACTGCAGCATCTGAATCTGAGACTGGTTTTACTTCTGATTATGATTATGAGGCACAGGTATGATGTTGTCTTCCTTATACAACCCTTGCATGTAACTGGAATGTTAGCTGCAAGAGTCTGTTCCTGACATGGTTTTTCACTGCAAGTCAGACTTCCTTTGATATACTGGGATGTGAACATGATACCTTCTTCAATTCACATGATATTCCTTTCCTCTGGAAACTCATGTCCATTTTTAGGCTCATATGGAGTACTACCTGTCTAGGCTATTCAACGGGTATTGTTCCTGTTCTTGCAGCGAGCAAAGATGAAAGAGATTGCAGCACAACGAGCTAGGCAGCTGCAAAAGGAGGAGGAGGAAAGAATAAGAGAGCAGAAAGCGAAGGCCCGTGCAAAGCTTGAGGAACTGAATCGTCGATCCACAGTCACCCCAGTGGCACCTGTTGAAGAAGCCATAGTGGAACCGCAGAAGTTGTCTGATGACTCAGAGGATATGCTATCTGAGCCTGCAGTTGTGGCTCTTGAGGCAGGCCCTGCATTGGAAGCTGGCAGCAGCAGCAGTCAGCAGAGTGGACGTAATGAACATGGCAAGCGTGAGCGGGATCGCAAGCTCCGGGATCGAAATGCCAAACCTGGGGATCAGAGGAAAAGAACAGATGGTTCCATTAGCCAGCCTCCTCCATTGCTTCCTTCTCCACATGTGCAGGCAGCACCTCTGTTGCCTTCACCAACTGTGGAGCCACCAGTGCAGTATCCTAAACCACACCAGCACTCCCAGCAAAGGGCTAAGGTCCAACAGAAACATCCAGTGGTTAAGGTTGATCAGGCAGAGAGTGCTGCGCCCTCACTTATCATTGACATCCCTACATTTGCAGATAATGGGGGTTGGGTCATTCATACTCCTCCATCACAGGACTACGATGCAGCAGCTGCTGTCCCTTCAGTAATGACAATTAGTGACGGCCCTTCAGCTTCTCGGAAGAAGAAAAGTAATCGCAATAGTAAGAATAGACAGAGGGTGGAGGGTCTAGCAAGTTCTGTGGATACCACACAGGTTGCAGAGCCTAATGTGACTCAAACCTTGGACGGATCATCTGGAAGTGACCTTCCTTCTGATTCAGCTCAGGCTGTGTCCCATGGTGGTAATAAGTTATCTCAGGAACCAGTGAAAGACACATTTCATGTAGAGGAAGCTATTTTTAACCTGTCACTGAGTGATGTTTCCACAGGAGATGGTGTACCTGTCACAGCAAATGGTGATTCATTTGGAAAAAGGGTGCAACGCAAGCCTCAGGGAGCAAGACATGCAGCAAGGGTAGATCGGTTATCGCAAGATGTTAGAGTGACAGATAAGCCACATGCCAATGACAGCATGGTCTGGGCTCCTGTTCGTTCTCCAGTACTTGCTGAAGTTAGCAAATTGGAAGCTGTGGATGACCACAGCAGTGAGCAAAAGGAAGAATCCAGTAAACAGCAACGAGGGCGCTCAAAGAGAGCAGAACTGGAGCGTTACACTCCAAAGTCTGTCAAACAGCAGCATGAGGCACTGCAACAATCTTCAAGTCCACCACAAAGGGCACCAATCTTGGACAATCCAGTGCAACAACCTGCCCCCAGTGTGGTTGCAACAGAGGTGCAACCAATTCTTGCAACAAAAGATGCGAAGATGGTTAATGAATCAAAGCACGCTGAGTCAGTGAGTAAGCTTGGGCGCGGTCATGGGTCATGGCGTCAGAGAGGATCCAGTCACCAGGATCGGAAGGGGGGGAGTGGTAAGGAATCATTATCTGCTCCACATTTTAGTGCACCTTCCCAGGTGCAAGCTGCACATGATCCACGGCCCTCAGAGCAAAAGATAAAGGGAGTACAACCTCCATTGGGACATAATGATCCCTCTTCTGAGCACATAGTTGCCACACCTGAGCCTGTCCCTTCTGTCTCAGCTGCAGTACAGAGACCGGAGAAGGAGCAACAGGCACCAGTCTTGCCATACCAGCCACCGCGTCCTGGATCTGCACCTGGTCATCGAGGACATGGAAATTGGAACACTGAGAGCAAGGGCCATCAGGAGAGAGTGCCACCTCCTGCTCGTTCTTCATCAGATAGAGCACCTTTGATTGGCAGTGCAGGTTCCCAGCATCATCCTCGAGGAGGTGGTGGTCACCATCCTCGGCAACAAACACAAGACCGAGAACTTCAGATGCATGCAAGCCCAAATGTACAGGTTGAAAAACCAGTGGTTTCAGTAGGCAAAACCATCATGCAACCCACATTGAATGAGCATGAGCAGCAGGAGCAGCACCAGCCCAGGCCTACCAAGCACTTCTCTGCTGATGGTGGAGAGAGTGGTGGTCAGCGAGGCCGGTCTCGCCAAGAGCAGACAGCTAGACCTTTAACTGCCTCACAGCAGGGTCAGCGTGGACAGACACACTGGCAGCAAACAGGGAACCAGGAGGCATATCATTCCCAACCACATCTTACAGAAAGGAACCAGCAAGTCTCATCTCACCATCCTAGGCAGGATGCACTTAAGCAAGTCAATGACTCAGTGAAACTCCAAACTGGAGGGCAACAGCAGAACAAGGCACATCATCAACCTCTTGCACCCCTTGCAGTAGCCAAGATAGAGGGTGGGCCATGGGATGGAGAACATGGCATGAGTTCACCCGCAGCACGGGGCCGAGATAATGGGCATGTACGCCGTGGCCGCTTTGGTGGCAGTCGCTCCAGTGCACGTACTGGAGAAATGGATCAGCGACGAGAGCAGCCCATCCCAAAGCAGCGACTGGTGATTGATGCAACAGGTGGAGCACTGCCTAGTCAAGTTGGAGGCTAGGTCTATGTACGTTCCTAACCTAAGTTATATTATGACTTGAGGATAGATTCTTTTGTGAGATCTGTTTGCCTCATGGAAAACCATGCAATTCTAGAGATGAGGCCCAAATCTGGCAGGGTTATGACTTTTGAGTTTACATGCTCTCCTGAGGGAAATCTTTGTTGTTATGTGAATGACTTGCAAGTTTGTGTGGAGTCCTAGCACAATGCAGTGGCAGGTGAGATGCATGCTGTCAATTCATGTGAAAGTGGTTTCCACCTGTTGGATCTCTCTTGCAGCATGGAGACTGATTGGATATTGACCTCTTTCAAAATTGTTTCACCCCAGCATCATGTAATAGGATGTGGGTATGTTGGAGGGGGAATGCAGGAGCATTGAGATTTGCTAGCAAAGGCATGCTTGATGAGGACTGTGAGGCAGCTGCATATGTGGCAATAGTCTTCCATGGGTTTTCCATTAAGTCACATTGGTAAAATCTCACTGCAAGCCAGCTCCTGGCCGAGAATTTGGAAAGCCACTAAGGTTGCAGGGGGGGGCATTGTGACCTAAAACTTAGGCCCTATGCTTGATGAGGGTGAACTAGAGAATAGGGCAATGCTTGATGCGTGTGTCGCTTGGGCTGTTTGTTATGTCAGATTGAAGAACTCTGTGATCAGGAACTTGTGTTCACCTGTTTAATGGTACATGCACCATCAACATTTGTGTGGAAATAATTTCCCATGGAAAATCTGGGCTTTGGTGTTTCACTCTGGTGAGCACTACTATTGTCTAACGACATCAGACCTTGCCATCTGATGCTATGGACCTTGGGTCTTCAGCAACACAAAACCTATCTTACATTTTGTGCAACTGTTGCATTCAAGTGTTTTTTCTCCAAGTCAACTTTTGCTAGCAATTTGGGCCAGAAAACCTTCTTTCATGTCTTTAGAATCACACAGGCTACTACAAACTTGCTTTTCACATGAACAAGCAGGCAGTGATGGGTAACCACCTATCTACCTACTTGATATCCTTGAATGGTGGTCATTTATCCTTCTGTAGTAAAAGCTAGAATTTTGTTTTGATGATTGTGCTTTAAGGAAGAGGTCATTAACCCTTTTGCTTGGGTGATTTCAGAGTGACATTATGGTTTAATGATTTGAGGCTGTGGAATAGAGGAATAGACACACTGTTTCATGCTTTTTGCAGGGTATTTTTCTGGTTTGATAATTGAGACGTTGAAGAGATGCAGTTTCACTTGTGATCAAGGCCACAAAGAGAGATGCGATTGTATTAGTTTTTGAAGCCCATGAAGAGATCACAATTGCAGTGTGATTACAAGCAATCTTAAGAGGTTACTGTAGGATTGCATGTGTTTCAGTTTCATGAAGTGATCACAATTGCAGTGTGATATCAGTAAAGCCTGTATGAGGCTTGTGCTTGTTCAACCTAAAGATGTAATGGTGTGTTTTGTTTGTTGTATTTTGTTCATTGTACTCTCCCCTCTCAGCAGAGACACAAACTTTTATTACTATGGGAAAATGTCCAGTTTTGAGCATTTTTTCAAAAAATCTTTGAAGAGATTTAAAACGCCTTAGAGCATCTATTATGCTAGTTTACTATAGGCAATAGTCAACTAGCCTCTAAGTTGTACTTTGGATGAGGTTCAGCTTTTAAAGAGTGAAACTGAGTCTGGAGTTGCAAATATGTACAGAATATAGTGATCTCCAAAAGAAGTAGACCAATTCCAGCCATGAATTGCTTTTGGGCAGTATCAGTATTTCCCACATCAAAATTCAGTGTTGATGTTTGCCCCTCCTCCACCCATAAACAATAAATATTTGCAAATTACATTGAGTGAGCACTTATATGTCACAAGTGAGCCACCATTGTGGCTAGCCAATCCATAGGAGTCAATGTTTGGCCAGTTACTTTCTTGTGTAGAGTCCTTTGAAACCTTAACCATCCAAGCACAAGTTTACAAAAAAGCAAACCCTCTCATCCAAAATTTGGAGTATATATCCAAAATTGAAGTTACCAGCCATGTTAGTGCTCCTGCTAAAGATATTCTTCGCAAGAAAATGATTTCTTTTGATTGGTTGATTATAATGATTTGCCCATGTGGTGATGATATTGAAATAGTCTTGCACTTTATTCTATATTTCATGTTTATGGATGAGAGAAGGGGGAAATAACTAACATTCCGTGTTAGAAGCCCAAATAGTGGTTGTGGGTGGACATGCCAACTTGCATCTTTCTACAAATGTGTGATTCCTCATGCTCCCCATTTTTTCACCTTTCAAAAAACTAGTTGGGTCTCTAGAAAACTCCTTTTCATCTGGGCAGCCAAAGTGAAATTATTCCTGTTTTGTGCAACCTTTCTGCCATTTATTAACAGCATCAGGCAAACATCAAAGTCCTATTCTTATTGGCGATTTTTTGCATCCTCAGAAATGCAATCTCAAAAATTGTTGAATAACCAAGTTATTATTGTTCTAGGGCTTTTTGTTGGTGAAGAGTTTTGTTTCTCAATGGGGGGAAAAGTTTGTTGTAGCAGAATTTCTCCATAAAGCTAAAACAAATTAGCATCCAACATCTAAAGATCTACCTATCTACATGTCACAAAATGACCAACACTACTATGTAAATATGCCCCATAGCCCTATAATGATAGACCAACAGCCAATAGAATTGATGTTGTAAACCTGGATGAAGGTAGTTCTAAAAATACTCAAGAGTTGTTGCATGAAACTCAACTATCTCCAAATGTGACCCAAGAATCTATGAGGGTGCATAACCTAATGTCACTATCTCATTTACCTACAAGACACACCAAGGAAAAAAAATCATTAATTGATTTTTTTCAGTCACATGTTGTGACTAGTTTTGAATACTTAGAATGATAAGGAGAAAAACAATGGAAAAGGCAAATGCAAAAGAAATCAAAATAGGTAAAAGTAAAGAGAAGGAAGACATGTGAGCCAAATGAGTAACAAAATTGGGTTCTACAGCAAAACGAATAGCTCAAAAAATTGTTGAAAAGTGTATTAAAACATAGTTCACTACAATTTGGACTCTATTAACTATTGTTGAAATGTGTGACCACTTTCACCATGATTTTTGAGCAAGTCTTCGAACATATCTATGCAAATACATGGGGGGGAATTTGGGCTGCACAACATGGGTTCAATAACATGCAAGGTTGTAGGCATGAGGTAACCAACACACGAAAGGGTGTTGAACAACAAGATTATTACCTTCAATTGACTAAAAAACAAAAAAAGAATTAGTTAACAACTAAAGGAAAGGTAGTGCAACTAAAAAATAGATGAAAGAAATGTAACAACTAAACAACAAATGAAAGAAGGTAGCAATGAAGGAACAACTTAATAGCAATTAAGAAAAATGTAACAACTAAACATTCGACGAAAAAAAAATATCAACAGAACAATAAATGAGAAAAAAAGTAGCAGTAGAAATAAAAA